>Ga0302220_10003647_pt1 | contig 10579 bp, 8 predicted proteins | sample II_Palsa_E1_3_FD_194572 | JGI IMG/M metagenome (GOLD analysis project Ga0302220, IMG submission 194572) | Peat permafrost microbial communities from Stordalen Mire near Abisko, Sweden - II_Palsa_E1_3 | ecosystem: Environmental > Terrestrial > Soil > Palsa > Peat permafrost | place: Sweden... | reverse complement strand
TGACGCTTAGGCTATATGTCGATACTGCCTAGGACCTGATGAACTCAAGCAGGTCGGGATTGATCAGGTCGGCGTGAATGATGGGCATACCGTGGGGGAAACCGGGATACACCTTAAGTCTGGCGTGCTTAACGATTTTGGCGGTGAGTGCTCCGGAATCCGGGAACGGCACGATCTGATCGTCATCGCCGTGCATGACCAGGGTGGGAATGTCGATCTTCGTGAGGTCCTCATTGAAGTCGGTTTCGGAGAAGGCCTTGATGCAGTCGTAGCTTCCCTTGACGCCGCTCTGCATGCCCTGATACCAGAAGTTCTCGCGTACGCCTTCGGAGATCTTCGCTCCAGGGCGGTTATAGCCGAAGAACGGGAGACTCAGATCCTTGTAGAACTGGGAACGATCGCCGGCCACACCTGCACGGATGCCGTCGAAGACCTCGATGGGCAGACCTCCTGGATTTTTGTCGGACTTCACCATGATCGGCGGCACGGCACTGATCAGGACAGCTTTGGCAACTCGTTTGGAGCCGTGACGGCCGATATAGCGGGCGACTTCTCCGCCGCCTGTGGAATGGCCGACCATCACGGCGTCGTGCAGATCGAGCTTTTCAAACAGCTCTGCGAGATCGTCCGCGTAGGTGCTCATGTCGTTTCCATCCCAGGTCTGGCCTGAGCGGCCATGGCCGCGACGATCATGCGCGATGACACGGAATCCGTGCTGGCCAAGGTAGAGCATTTGCGAATCCCAGGCGTCTGCATTGAGTGGCCAACCGTGGGAAAACACGATGGGCTGCCCTTTGCCCCAATCCTTGTAGTAAATGGATGTTCCATCTTTTACGGTAATTGTGCTCATGTGATTCTCCTTTGATGTTTCGGTTGACCTGCGTTGGCTGCACTTGAGATACGGTACTCCCGAACGCTGTTCAGCCCTGTTAAGTTTCATGCCTGCATTCATCAGGCGGAGTTGTTGAGCCAGTACGCGGCGGGTTACCCGTTAATTTTTGAAACTCGCTCATTTCATGCTGTTGACATTTGTCCGGGCAGGGCGTTCAGTGACAGATGAATTATGTCGCAGTTCCAACCGAGGGTACACCCCTCCGGTAGGGCTTGCAGGCAACTCGTTCGGGTAGTCATTACAGTCTTCACGGGGAGATAAGTATGGCTGGTCAGGACTCTGCTTCAACAGCGATCAGGAATATCGTTCTTGTCCATGGTGCATTTACCGATGGTTCCTGCTGGGCGAAGGTCATCCCTCTGCTTGAAGAGAAGGGATACCACGCCGTCGCGGTGCAGAACCCGATGACTTCACTTGCAGACGAAGTTTCCGCCACGAAGCGAATTATCGCGCTGCAGGATGGGCCGGTGATTTTGGTGGGTCACTCGTGGGGAGGCGTAGTCATCACCCAGGCGGGCGACGATGAGAAGGTTGCGGGGCTGGTGTATGTGACCGCATACGCGCCTGAGGTCGGAGAATCCGCCAATGATGCCGGTGGTCCCTTCGGATGGTCGGAGGGACAGAAGCAGATCCGCGTCGACAACGAAAAGTTTGCTTATGTTACTGCCGAAGGAATGATGGAGGACATCGCAGAAGGCCTCCCTCTTGCGGAGAGAAAGCTTGCGTTAGCGGTTCAGGGGCAAAGCTACGTGCCGATGTTCGACGAGAAGATTACTGTCGCTGCATGGAAGTGTAAGCCGACCTGGGCGCTGATCTCGACGAAGGACCGTATGCTTCAACCAGCGATGGAAGAAGCGATGGCGAAGCGAATGAACGCGAAGGTGAGCGTGGTTGAAACGTGTCACATGGTCATTCTTGAGGCGCCTGAAGAGGTCGTGAAGGTGATCGACCAGGCTGCACAGCATGCACTCGATAAGTGAAGGCCGCGACAAGGGGCTTTTCCACGGCAAAAAAAGAAGGCCAGCCCGTGGGGGGTTGGCCTTCTTTTAAGTGCCTGATTGTTTGGATTGGTGCGGAGGAGGGGACTTGAACCCCTATGCCTTGCGGCGCTAGCACCTCAAGCTAGTGCGTCTGCCAATTTCGCCACCTCCGCGCTGTGTCTCGACCCTGGTGAGCGCGAGATGCGGTAAGCAATCCGAAGGTAAGTATAGCATCTCCGGAGGGGTGGATTGGGATGGGTGGTGAAGGTTTGTATCCGGTTTGTGTCAGGTTTTGTTTTCAGGGGCGCAGGTATACTTCCGCGATGGGGAAGCGTGGGATTTTTGGGATGAGATGGGTGGTTTTGGCGGGAGTGTTTGCGGCGGCTTCGTTGCATGCGCAGAGTTATTCGCTGGGGCCGGATTCGCAGGTGCAGAGCGGGGTGCCGAAGGGTACGGTGACGAAGCATGTGCTGGCGGCGGGCGCGTTTTATCCGGGGACGCCGCATCACTACGCGGTGTATGTTCCGGCGCAGTATGACGCGAAGAAGCCGACGGCGTTCATGGTGTTTCTGGATGGGAGTCAGGCGATTGGCGATGGGGTTCGGGTGCCGGTGGTTCTGGACAACCTGATTGCGCGGCATGAGCTGCCGCCGATGATTGGGATCTTTGTCGATCCTGGGGTTTTGCCGGCGGTGTCGGAGGATAAGCAGAGCAGGTTTGAGCGGATCTTTGAGTATGACTCGCTGAGCGACAGGTACTCGCGGTTTTTGCTGGAGGAGCTGATTCCGGCGGTGGCGAAGGAGTACAACCTGTCGACGAATCCGGATGACCGGGGGATTGGCGGGACGAGTACGGGGGCGGTTGGGGCGTTTATGGCGGCGTGGAATCGGCCGGATCAGTTTCATCGGGTGCTGAGTTTTATTGGGACGTATGTGGCGATGAAGGGGGCTGACTCGCTGCCTGCTCTGGTGCGGAAGACGGAGCCGAAGCCGATTCGGGTGTTTATACAGGATGGGACGGCGGACCATATTGTTGCGGCTGAGCCGTATGGGACATCGTATGCGGGGAGCTGGCCGATGAATAACCGCGTGATGTATGAGGCGCTGGAGTACTCGGGCTATGACGTGAAGCTGGAGATGGGGACGGATGGGCACAGCTCGAAGCAGGAAGGCGCGATTATGCCGGATGCGCTGCGTTGGTTGTGGCGGGGGTATCCGGAGGGGATTGCGGTGCATGAGCCACCGCAGATGAAGGAGGCGGGATGGGATCCGCGGGGAAAGGTTTATTCGACGGTGTGGGCGGATAAGCCGTGGGAGCAGGTGGGGGTGAGCTATGGGGAGGTTGTGAGTCCGACGGGGGATGAGAGCGGGGATGTGTTTTTTGCTGATCCGGAGGCGAACAGGATTTATAAGGCGGATGGTGAGGGGAAGGTTTCGGTGTTTCGGGAGGGGAGCGGTGGGGCTCGGGTGGTGAGGGCTGGGGTGGGTGGGGTGGTGTATGCGTATCAGGCGGCGCGGAGGCGGATCGTCGCGTATGGGCCTGGGAGTGGGGAGAAGGTGGTTGCGAAGGATGTCGATGTCAGCGATATTGCGGTGACGGCGAAGTCGGGAATTTACTTCAGCGATGCTGTGCATAAGACGGTGGAGTATGTCGATGGTTCGGGTCGGGTGAGCACGGTTTATCAGGGGGGCGAGATCGCGCAGCCGGGTGGGGTGGGGCTGTCGCCGGATCAGGCGATGCTGGTGGTGACGGATGCGGTGGGGCGGTTCAGCTGGTCGTTTCAGATTGCGGCGGATGGAGGGCTGGTGAATGGGGAGCCGTTTTATCGGCTGGAGATGCCGGAAGCCGGGTGGAAGAGTGGAGTGGCGGGGGTGATGGAGGATTCCGCTGGGATGGTTTATTTTGTTACGCCGTATGGAGTGCAGATTTGCGAGGCGAATGGACGGGTCGCGGAGGTGCTGAATCCGCCGGTGCATGGTGAGGTTTCAGGTGTCAGCTTTGCGGGGAAGAAGTATGACTGGATGTATGTGACGGAGGGTGGGAGGGTGTTTCGGAGGCCGGTGAAGGTGACGGGAGTGGCGGTGGGGTCTCCGGTGATGCCGCCGAAGCCGCTGTTGTGAGGGGCGTCGGGCGGGGCTAAGCTTTTGTCGTGGGTGACTCGTCGGGGTTACTTTAGCGGCGAATAGTCGGTTGGACGCATGTAGGTTGTGTCTACTTTTTCTATCAGCTTCTCGGCGTTCTCAGAGGTTCGATATTTCTGAAATGCCGGGTCGGCGTGAAATGCGTCCCAGTTTTTTTCTGCCTCTTCCCGGCTGGAGTGGGCTACGAGATAGATGAAGGTGTTGTTCCAGGCGGGATCGTCGTTGGGCACCCAATAGCCAATGACATTGAGGTTGTGGCTGGCGAGCAGCTTTGACGCATCGCGAAAGCGTGATTCGAGGGCGGGTACTTTTCCTGGAACGGTGTGGTAGACATCGATCTCGAAGACGCGATTGCTGGCGGCTCTTACTTCATTGAGGTGCATGCGATGGGCCGTCAGGAGAGAGCCTGCGGCAAAGGAAGCCAGTATGGCCAGGCAAACATTCCATCCTTTGAGCTCGAGGCGGACAGGCGATGCAAAAGAAGACTTCCAGTTCATTTCTTAGCCATCCTTCTTTGAAGCATCTGCCTGTCACTCGCGTGAGCAAAGACGGCGAACTCAGCGTTCCCCGGAGAGTGGGTTTTGGGGGACTACCGGTGTGGTGGCGGGGGTGCGCTTTTTCTTTTTGACCGGTGGACCGGCGTTGGGTGGGCGCTGTTTGCCGTGACCGTTGCCGTTTCTGCGCTTGCTGTTCTTCTCGATGACGGCGCGCATCCAGTAGTTGCCTTCGGCGTCGGCTTCGATGCCGTGGACCTCGCGCTCGAAGCCGGGGAAGCGCTTGCCGAACTCTTCCATGGCGAGGATGAGCTTGATGACGGGGCTTTCGGGGCCGCCGAGGCGCTCGCCGGGCATCGACATGGGGATGCCGGGAGGGTAGGGAACGAGCATGACGGCGGCGATGCGGCCAGCCATCTCGTTGAAGCGGAGTTTTTCTGTCTCGTGGCGCAGAAGCTTCTGGTAGGTCTGCGCGGGAGTCAGGACGGGGTCGAAGTCCTCGTCGCAGGCGTCGTTGACGAGGCCGGAGAGATTGAGTTGCACCATGGCGGCGTGCATCTCGTCGGAGAGCTCTTTGAGGCTGACGTTGCGGTAGCGGGAGGGGTACTTCGAGACGAGCTCGGGGAGGGCCTCTTCCAGGGAGGCTTCGCTGTCGTAGAGACGCTTGAACTCGAAGAGATTTTCGAGGAGAGCGCCCCACTTGCCCTTGGAGGTGCCGACGGAGAAGAGGACGAGGACGGTGTAGTCGCCGGTGCGGGCGATTTCGACGCGGCGGCCGTCGAGGAACTCGGTGATGATGGCTGCGGGGATGCCCCAGTCGCTGACGACGCCCTGGGCGTTGACGCCGGGGGTGAGGATGGTGACCTTGGTGGGGTCGAGCATGCAGTAGTCGTCGGCGATGTCCTCGTCCTGGTAGCCGTGCCACTCTTCGCCGACTTTGAGGGTCCAGGCGCTGGAGCGGTTGGTGAGGAGGCCGTCGGCAGCCTCTTCGAGGAGGTAGGTCTGGCCGTCGAGGGGATCGAAGACGTACTCGGGCTGGTAGAGCTTGAAGAACCAGCCCTGCTCGGCGGCGCGAAGGCGATGGCCGATGGAGGACATGGCCTTGCGGAAGCTGATGGCGTCCTGCAGGGTCTCGCTCATGAGAGTGGGGCCGGCGGGCTCGTCCATCATGGCGGCGGCTACGTCGAGAGACGCGATGAGGGGATAGAAGGGCGATGTTGTCCCGTGCATCATGAAGGACTCGTTGAACTGATCGAAGTCGAGGTTGGCGCGGGGGCTTAGCTTGACGTGGATCATGGAGCCCATGGAGAAGGCGGCGAGCATCTTGTGCGTGGACTGGACGGCGAAGATGGCGGGGCGGTCGGGCATGTCGTCGGGGACGCCCATGGCGAAGCGGCCCTGATAGATCTCGTGGAACTTGGCGTAGGCGTACCAGGCTTCGTCGAAGTGAATGCGCGGGACGGATTTGGCGAGTTCGGTGACGACCTTGTTGACGTCGTAGCAGAGGCCGTCGTAGGTGGAGTTGGTGACGACCGCGTAGGTGGGGTTTTGATTCGCGACGCCGGTGGTGAGAGGGCTCTTGTCGATGATGCCGCGGATGAAGTCGGGGGAGAAGCGCTTGAGGGGGACGAGGCCGATCATGCCGTAGCCGTTGCGCGTGGGCTTCATGTAGACGGGGCGCGCGCCGGTGACGGTGAGGGAGTGGCAGATGGATTTGTGACAGTTGGCGTCGGCGAGGACGATGTCGTCCTGGGCGATGACGCCGTGGCCCACGATTTGATTCGAGGTGCTGGAGCCGCCGAGGACGTAGAAGGTCCAGTCGGCGCCGAAGATGCGGGCGGCGTTGCGCTCGGATTCGCCGGGAGGCCCGAGGTGGTCGAGCCAGGAGCCGAGCGGCGAGGTGGAGATGCCGAGGTCGGAACGCATGATGTTTTCGCCGAAGAACTTGTGGAACTCCATGCCGACGGGGTGCTTGAGGAAGGCGACGCCGCCCATGTGGCCGGGTGCGTCCCAGGAGTAGGCGCCCTGGTCGTTGTACTTTTTCAGCTCGCGGAAGTACGGGGGCAGGAGCTGCTCGTGGTAACGCTCGACGGCGAAGTCGACGCGGTTGGCGATGAAGGCGGGAGTGTCGCCGAAGAGGTGGATGTACTCGTGGACCTGCTTGACGACTTCGAGGGGAAGCTCGCTGACGAGGGTGCGGTCGGCGATGAGGAAGATGGGGATTTTTTTGTTGCGGCGGCGGACGGCGCGAAGGATGGCCAGCGCGGCACCTTCGGCGAACTGGTTCTCGCCTTCGAGGTCCCAGTCCAGGAGGATGGTGCTGTAGGACGGGTCCGAGGTGACCAGGGACAGACCATCCTCGGGGGTGGAGGTTCGGACGACTTCATAGCCTTCCAGACGAATCGCCTCGACCAGCCGCTCCATGGCGCGATCCGAGACGGAATCGGTACCACCTACTTCACTCGCAATCAATAAAACCCAACGTCCTTCGCTCATACACCTCTCACTGCTTCTTTATGGTCCTCTTAGAGGATACAGGGAGTTTTTGTGTGAGGTTGATGGAGTGTGAATCCTCGGGCAAATTGGCTATTGGAGCGTTTTCTGTCAGGCGCAGGTGCAGTTGATGCAGCCGTGACGAGAGCAGGTGCCGCAGATGAGGGTGAGCTGCTTTTTGAGGGCCTGGCGTGCTCGATGGACGCGGACGGCGGCGTTGCCGGCGGTGATTTTGGAGGCGGCGGCGAAGGTCTGGAGTGAGGTGCCGGAGAGGTCGACGTCGCGGAGGACCTGGCTGTAGGCGGGCTTCATGGTGAGGAGAGCGGCGTCGATGCACTCGCAGACGATCGCTTCGGTTTGCGGGTCGGGTGTGGCTTCGGTGGCGAGGTCGCTGGCCCAGCGTTCGAGGGCGCGGTCTTCGGCTGCTCGGTGGCGGTAGTGGTCGATGACGGCGTTGCGGAGGATGCGGTAGAACCAGGCGGCGGCGGACTCTTCGCTGCGGATGGTGGAGGATTGTTCGAGGGCGCGGGTGTAGGCGCTCTGGAGGATGTCTTCGGCGGTGGGGGTGGAATCGACGCGGCGGCGAACGAAGTGGAGGAACTGCTTTCGCTGGAGGATGAGGTCGGCGATGGCTTCGGTGGGCATGGTGATTTGTCAGGGGGCTGGTCCGGAGACGCGCTCCGGACCGCCGGACTGATTATTCTTTGGATGCTGCGCAGGTGCAGTTGGCTCCGCAGAGGCATACCGGGCAGCTGCATTCTGAGCCGCAGGGGCATTCGCGATGATTGGTCATTTTGTTCTCCTTGGGTCGGATTGTTTGTCCGAACAATGAGGCTGACGGATGAGGGTGGGGATTATTACAGTTTTGGGGGTAATGAATGAAAGAGGAAAGAATGTCGCCGACAATCCTGATTTCCGTGCAGGCCGCTGGGCGCGGACAGTCGAAGCCGCAATCTATTTTGCGAGTATGTCACCCGCCAGCACGTAGAGAAGACAGCCTGCGAAGACCGTAACTATGATCCCAACGATCTGAAAGCCGATCCGGTTGAACCCGGTTAGCATTTCGCCTCCTTTACGGATGCCGGAACGCTCAATAAATCGGTCGGGATAAATCACGTGGGCTATGCCGAGGCAGAAGAAGAAAAGAAGAACCACCATGCCAAGCGAGAGTTTCCAAATGTTTTCCCCGTTGTGCATCGTCATTGCAGTAGAGTATCGCGAGTTAATAGCTAGAAGTGGTGGGTGAGGTCGGCGAAGGTGGCGAGTTCGAGGAGGTGCTGGCCGGCGGGGGGCTGGTGGACGACCTCGTGTTCGAGGACCCAGGTGAAGTCGTGGGGGATGAAGATGGCGTTGAGGCCGGCGATCAGGGCGGGGTTGATGTCGCTGCGGGGGCTGTTGCCGATCATCCAGGTGCAGGAGGCTTCGCAGCCGTGGTGGGCGGAGAGGCTGAGGTAGGCTTCGTGGTGCTTTTCGGGAAGGACCTCGACGGCAGTAAAGTGCGGGGCAAGGCCTGAACGTTTGAGTTTGTCTTTCTGCTCGACGGGGTCGCCCTTGGTGACCATGATGAGGCGGTGGCGCGTGGCGAGGTCGGCGAGGGTGGGGGCTACGCCGGGGAGGAGCTCGATCTCCTGGTCGGCGATGGACTGGGCGAAGCTGACGATGCGCTGGTGCTTTTCTTCGGTGATGGGATGGCCGGTGAGCTGCTCGAAGCAGGTGACGAGGGAGCGGCGGAAGCTGTGGAGGCCGTAGCCGTGGCTGCGGATGGTGGCGTGCTCGACGCGGTTGAGGTGCTCGCGGACCTCTTCGGCGGTGTGGACGCGGTGGTCGAGGTAGGAGATGAAGCTGGTGATGGCGCGCTCGAAGTAAATGTTGTTCTCCCAGAGGGTGTCGTCGGCGTCGATGAGGAGGGTCTGGGCGGCGGGGCGGCGGGTTGTCTGCTTCGGATCGGTCACGGGCTGATTATATGACTCGGGAGGCAGGAGCGATGGGGGATGACACGGTTGGGGGATGGTTGCCGAGGGCGGGGCGTGTCAGCTTTGTAAGTTGATGGCATACCTAAACTTAGAGAAGCGGATGGCCGGGCAGCCGATATAAAGGGTTTGAGGTGTCGAGTGTGGAACACGTTTGAGGCAGGCCAGAAATTGTGGTTAATTGCGGGATATGATGAGGGCAAAATGCCATCTGAAGGTAGTAAGTGTACGTACCCTCTTCGAGCGATGAAGATGGAAGGCCAGACAGAAGCATGATCCCGGAGGCAGGTCAGAGGTTCGGTCCGTACGAGATCCTGGGGAGACTGGGAGGCGGTGGCATGGGCCTCGTCTTCCGGGCGTGGGACGAACGTCTGCATCGCGAGGTTGCGGTGAAGCTGCTGCATGACGACTACAGGATGCCAGGGATGCGCGAACGCTTTCTGCAGGAGGCACGGGCGGCTTCGGCGCTGAATCATCCGCATATCTGTACGATCTTCGATATTGGCGAGCAGGATGGCGTTCCCTATCTGGTGATGGAGCAGCTGGAGGGCGAGACGGTGAAGGACCGGATTGCGCACGGCGCTCTGCCGGTGGAGGAGATTGTGCGCTATGGGCAGGAGATCGCCGAGGCGCTGGCCGTGGCGCATGCGAAGGGGACTGTGCATCGGGATATCAAGCCGGCAAATATCTTTCTGGTCACGATGCCGAATGGGAAGAGCGAGGCCAAGGTGCTGGACTTCGGCCTGGCGAAGATCGGGCTTGACGTGCTGGGGGGATGGCAGTCGCGGACGCTGGACCTGACGCTGGCGGGAGCGACGGTGGGGACGCTGGCGTATATGTCGCCGGAGCAGGCGCGGGGTGAGTCGCTGGATGCGCGGTCGGATCTGTTTTCGCTGGGCATTGTGATGTACGAGATGGCGACGCGGCGGGTGCCGTTCAAAGGGACGACGAGCGCGCTGATCTTTGTGGACCTGCTGAACCATGATCCGGAGCCGGTGCGGTCGTGGAATGAGTCGGTTCCGCGTGAGCTGGAGCGCGTGATTCTGAAGCTGCTGGCGAAGGATCGGAGAGGGCGTTTTCAGACGGCGAAGGAGCTGCATGAGGCGCTGTCGAGGATGGCCGACAAGATGGGCAGGGGCAGCAGGTGGCTGAATAAAGGGAGCGCGACGGCGGTGCCGCTGGTGCGTGCGTCTGATCCGGTGGCGCGGCAAAAGCGTAAGAGAAAGACGACGGATGCGCAGGGTGGCGTTCCTGGCGAGGTATTGGGGACGGCAGAGTCACGAGCGCCGGTTTCGAGCGCGGACAATATGCTGATTCGTCCTGTGCGTATGCCGGAGCGGGAGCGTGAGGGCGCCGTGTTTCAGCCGGCGAAGCAGAATGCCCTGGCCCTGGAAAGTGAGCTGAGGCAGATGCAGCCGGGTGTCGTGCAGGGAGTGGCGGCTCAGAGTGATTCGTCCGCGGCTGCGGCTGCGGCGAGGGCCTCGAAGAGAGCTGCGAAGGATGCTCAGGCTGCGAGACGAGAGCCGGTGCTGGCACGATCGGGGTCGGGAGCGACGCAGTTTGAATATGGGCTGGATGATCCTGTGACACAAGACTCCCCTGCGGAAGA
>Ga0302220_10003645_pt1 | contig 10580 bp, 8 predicted proteins | sample II_Palsa_E1_3_FD_194572 | JGI IMG/M metagenome (GOLD analysis project Ga0302220, IMG submission 194572) | Peat permafrost microbial communities from Stordalen Mire near Abisko, Sweden - II_Palsa_E1_3 | ecosystem: Environmental > Terrestrial > Soil > Palsa > Peat permafrost | place: Sweden... | reverse complement strand
GTTGCTGGCGGCGCTGGCGGGGGTGTTTTACGGCAGGGCGTGGCGGAAGGAGAGGCGGGTGGGGGCTTCGGCGGTGACGCATGCGGTGGTGGATACGATCTGGTCGTTCTGGCTGAGGTGAGGGTGGGGGTGGTGGTGGCGGTAGGTGAGGTAGCCGAGGCCGACGCGCATGTTGTGGTCGATGGGGCCGGGGACGGTGAGGGCGACGGTGATGCCGAGGACGGCGTGGGCGATGGCTAACGGGTAGAGGCTGCGGTAGCGGAGGAAGAGCAGGCAGGCGATGGAGCCCCAGAGGATGGTGATGGGGGTGAGGATGGGGTTGGGCAGGTGCGCGAGGGCGAACATGGCGGTGGCGGCGAGGACGGCGGCGGTGGTGGTGCGGGTGAGATGGAGGAGGCGGAGGAGGAAGAAGTCCTGGAGGAGGAACTGCTGGAGACAGGCCCAGATGGCGTATCCCCAGTAACGTTTGATGAAGCCGGCGGGGGTGTCGGGCTGGTTGAGGGTGTGGAGGCGGGAGGCGATGAGGATGGCGATGGCTGCGGTGAAGAGAGCGGCGGGGATGATCCAGAGGGAGCGGCGGATGCCGGAGAGACGCAGGCCCATGGCGCGGGCTCCGTCGGTGAATTTGAGGGAGAGGAGGGTGGCGCCGGTTATCCAGAGGAGGGCGGCGATGTAGAAGGGACGCTGCCAGGCGCGGGGGCTCCAGATGACGATGAGGATGAGGAGATAGCCGACGGCGAGTTCGACGCTGTCGCGCAGGGGGGAGCGCGGGGTGGTGGGGACGCCTGCGGAGGAGATCGCGGATGCTTCGACGGCCATGATCGATGATAGCGGGATTTGGATTTTTCTTTGGGGGGATTTTGGGGGCTGTGGGATGGAGCGGATTTTGGTCTGAATTTGCCTGACTTTTTCTTGACTGGGGCGGTGTTGGGGGAGATAGTTAGGCATCAATTTTGACGAGGTCGGCGATGATGCGTGCGTGGATGACGGCTGGAGTGGCGGGTTTGGTGATAACGGCTTCGTTGGCCTGGGCGCAGGGTGCGGCGGTGAGCAGCGGGACCGCTGAGGTGGTTTCGAATGGGAGCCTGATTCATACGCTGGTGGCCGCGCCGGTGACGGGGGAGCCGTATTCGGCGACACAGGTGCACGAGACGAGCAGGACGCTGGCGGATGGGACGACGATTCGGCATAAGGGGCACCACTTTGTGGCGCGGGATGGAGAGGGGCGCGTGAGGGTGGAGATGCGGATGGAGGTTGCGCAGAATGGCGGGGCGGATACGGTGATGGTGTTTGTGTCGGACCCGGTGGCGCATACGATTACGACGTTTATGACGGGACCGAAGGCGCAGAAGGTGGCTTCGGTGGTGAAGGTTCCGCAGGGGAAGAAGCAGGAGGCGGCGCCGGTGCAGGCGAGGGCGGCGAATGACGGGCGGCCACAGCCGGTGGTGACGACGGAGGACCTGGGAGTGCAGATGGTGCAGGGAGTGCCGGTGTCGGATGTGAAGACGACGACGGTGGTGCCGGCGGGGCGGGCGGGGAACGATGCGCCGATTACGAAGACGCGGGAGGTGTGGACTTCGGCGGATCTGAAGCTGGTGATGAAGGAGCAGTGGAGCGATCCGAGGAGCGGGGTGAGGACGATTGAGCTGGCGAATTTTTCGCGGGCAGAGCCGGATGCGGCGTTGTTTCGTGCGCCGCAGGGGTATGTGGTGAAGGATTTGCAGGAGAGTCTGAAGGAGATTGAAGCTAAGCTGGAGGCTTCGCAGAATTAAAGGGATTTTGGGTGGGTTTTGCTTTGGTGGGTAATGGTGGTTGACGTTAAAAACAGACAACGGCAAAGGCAATAATTAGTCGCTTCGGCTTCGCCTGCGCTCCGGCCTTCGGCAGAGCGGAGGTCGCTGCGCGACGGCTTTTGACGCGGGGCTGAAGCCCCGCTCTACCCAGAGGCAACAGCAACAGCAACTGCAACGGCAACGGCAACGACAAAAGCGACAGCAAGCGCAAAAGCAAAAAAGGCCAAGGCAAAATGCGGGGGTCTCTCCACTGCGGCGGCAAAGTGCGCCACCTTCGGTCGAGATGACGAATGTAGGGGTGGGTCGGAGGGACAGACGACAGCAACAAGGACAGCAACAACAACAACAACAGCAACAACAGCAACAGCAACAACAGCAACAACAGCAACAACAGCAACAACAACAACAGAAGATCCCTGCGGGATGACAAACAAAAAGACAGTCAACAGCAAAGGCAACAGCAACGGCAAGAGGCAAGCGACAACGTGCGATTGCGGGTTGCTCGCGGCAGTTGTGGAGGGGTGGGTGGCTAAGTGCCGTAGATGTTGGTGTCGAGGAACTGGTTGCGGAATTTGCCGTGGGGGTCGTGGTGGGTGAGGAGGGCTTGGAAGTCGGGCATCTTTGGGTAGAGGCGGTGCAGGGTTGAGGGTGGAGTGGTGAAGAGTTTTGCCCAGTGGGGGCGGGCGTTGAAGGGGGCGAGTTTTTCTTCGATGAGGGGAAGGACTTTCCGGACGTCGGGCCACTCGGGCTTCCAGGTGAAGTGGATGGCCATGGAGGGGCGCTGGTAGGCCATGCTCGTCCAGAGTTCGTCGGCGGCGATGGTGCGGAGCTCGGTGATGAAGAGATGCGGGGTGATGCGGTCGCGGAGCTGTTCGACGGCGAGGATGGCCTCCCAGGCGCGGTCGCGGGGGACGAAGTATTCGGTTTGCAGCTCGGCTCCGCTGCTTGGGGTGAAGTTCATTTTGAAGTGAGGGAGGCGCTCGTACCAGGGGCCGGGGATGCCCATTTGTTCGGTGCAGTTTTCGGCGGAGTGGCCGGCGAGGGGGTGGAGGTTGCGGGTGGCGGGTTTTGCGCCGAAGAACTCGGGGGCGAAGGTGTGGGTTTCGCCGGGTTCGAGACGGTGTTTGATCCAGACCTGGGTGATGCGGTGGTTTTGCCAGTCGGTGAAGAGGCTGACGCTGTAGCCGCTGAGGAAGATCTCGTCGAGATGTTTTTCGAGGTGGGACATGGAGAGGTTTTCGTAGACGACCTGAGCGACCTCGAAGGTGGGCTGGACGTCGAGGGTGACGTGGGTGACGATGCCGAGGGCGCCGAGGTTGACGACGGCTCCGCTGAAGACGTCGGGGTTGGCGGTGCGGGAGAGGGTGTGGAGGGTGCCGTCGGCGGTGACGAGCTCGATGGCGGAGACGGCGGAGGAGAGGTTTTTGTTGTTGCTGCCGGAGCCGTGGGTGGCGGTGGCGCAGGCTCCGATGACGGAGACGTGGGGGAGGGAGGCGAGGTTGTGGACGGCGAAACCGCGGGCGTCGATGACGGGGGCGAGCTGGCCGTAGGTGACTCCGGAGCCGACGGTGACGGTGTGGGCGGCGGGGTCGAGGGTGATGTCGGTGAGGTTTTTGAGGGAGATCTGGGCAGCGGTGCTGTCGGCGATGCCGTTGAAGGAGTGGCCGCGGCCGAGGGCCCGGAGCTTTGGGCTGGTGGTGACGAGGTGCTGGACTTCGGCGGTGGTTTTGGGCTCGTAGAGGTGGTCGGTGTGGAAGGTATAGTTGCCGGCCCAGTTGGTGCGGGGCGCGGCGGCGGCGGACTGTTCGGCAGAGACGAAGCGGGAGAGCATGGTTCCGGTAAGGATAGAACATGAGCCTTTGAGGAACTGTCGTTTGTCCATGCGCTATCTCTCGATTCGGTTTGAATTTGCCGGGGCGAATTGAAGATAGTCGCCGTGCCGGTTGTGGCAGCGCAACCTGTATAGAGGTTTGCGACGCGCAATGCAAGAGGCTGAGGGGCTGCGGACGGGGGCTGGACGCGGACGGTACAATCAAAGGAGTATGCCAGAGATTATTTTTAACGAAAATGGCGGGAAAACCGCGAGTGTGAACGATGCTTCTTCTGCTGGTGAGTTGAATCAGCCGCAGCGGTACAGCCCGGCGGAGATTGAGCCGAAGTGGCAGGCGCGGTGGGATGCGGATGATGCGCTGTATGCGGCGGAAGGGCATGATTCGGGCAAGCCGAAGTACTACTGCCTGGAGATGCTGCCGTATCCGAGTGGCGCGCTGCACATGGGGCATGTGCGGAACTATGCGATTGGCGATGCGCTGGCGCGGCATATGTGGATGCGCGGGTATAACGTGCTGCACCCGATGGGATGGGATGCGTTCGGGCTGCCGGCAGAGAATGCGGCGCTGAAGAATGGCGTGCCGCCGCGGGAGTGGACGCTGGGGAATATCGCGTCGATGCGAAAGCAGATGCGGCGGATGGGGCTGAGCTACGACTGGGCGAACGAGGTGACGACGTGTCTGCCGGATTATTACCGGTGGAACCAGTGGTTCTTTTTGAAGATGTTCGAGAAGGGGCTGGCGTACCGGAAGAAGAGCAAGGTGAACTGGTGTCCGGAGTGCCAGACGGTGCTGGCCAACGAGCAGGTGATCGGTGGATGCTGCTGGCGGCATGAGGATACTGTGGTTGAGCAGCGGGATCTGACGCAGTGGTTTTTGCGGATTACGAAGTATGCGGATGAGCTGCTGGAGGGACTGGAGAAGCTGGAGGGCTGGCCGGAGAAGGTCAGGACGATGCAGCGGAACTGGATCGGGCGGAGCGAAGGAGCTCATGTCGATTTTGCTGTTGAGGGCTCCTCCGAAAAGGTGACGGTGTTTACGACGCGGGTGGATACGATCTTTGGGGCGACGTCGATTCAGCTTGCGCCGGAGCATGCGGTGGCGAAGGCGTTTGCGCTTGAGGACGATGCGCTGCGGGTGCAGATTGAAGAGCTGCTGGAGCAGCAGAAGAAAGCTCGCGAGACGGATGCGCTGGGGGCGATTGAGAAGCATGGCGTGAATACGGGACGGTTCGCGGTGAATCCGTTCAACGGCGAGAGCGTGCCGATCTGGGTGGGGAATTACATTCTGGCGGACTATGGGACGGGCGCGATTATGAGCGTGCCGGCGCATGATGAGCGGGACTTTGAGTTTGCGCAGAAGTATGGGCTGGCGGTGCGGCGGGTAATTGCTCCTGTTGGTGTTACAGATGTGGAGACGGCTCTGCCTTATACGGCGGAGGATGAGGCGGTGCTGGTTGATTCGGGGGAGTGGACCGGCCTGGGTTGCGTTGCGGCGCAGGAGAAGATGGCTGCGTTTGCGAAGGCGAATGGATTTGGTACTTCTACGGTTACATATAGGCTGAAGGACTGGGGTGTGAGCCGGCAGAGGTATTGGGGGACGCCGATACCGATGGTGTACTGCGATGACTGCTCGCCGGAGGAGCCGATGCCGGTGGTCGAGAGCGAGCTGCCGATCCTGTTGCCGGAGCAGATTGATATTACGCAGACGAATGGGTCGCCGCTGGGCAGGGTGGCGGAGTTTGTGAATGCGACGTGTCCGAAGTGCGGTGGGCCGGCGAGGAGAGAGACGGACACGATGGATACGTTCGTCGATTCGAGCTGGTACTTCTATCGGTATACGGATGCGAAGAACGACAACGCTCCGTTCGATTCGGATAAGGCGAATTACTGGTTTCCGATCGATCAGTATATCGGCGGAGTGGAGCATGCGATTCTGCATCTGATCTATTCGCGGTTCTGGACGAAGGTGATGCGGGACCTGGGGTTGATTAAGAATGATGAGCCTGCGGCGCGGTTGTTTACGCAGGGGATGGTGATCAAAGACGGCGCGAAGATGTCGAAGTCGAAGGGAAATGTTGTTAGTCCGGATCTGATGATCGAGCGGTATGGGGCGGATGCGACGAGGATGTATGCGCTGTTTGCGGCTCCGCCGGACAGGGACCTGGAGTGGCAGGAGGAAGGCGTTGCGGGGATCAGCCGGTTTTTGGGGAAGGTGTATCGGCTGACGACGAAGTATGGTGGTGTGCGCGCGGCGGAAGGTGTTTCTTCTGCAGGAGGGCAGGCGCTGTTGCGGAAGCTGCATCAGACGATTGCGAAGATCACGCAGGACTTCGATGGACGGTGGCACTTCAATACTTCGATCTCGTCGATCATGATTCTGGTGAACGAGATTACGGCGCATGAAGCGGCGATGGATGCGGGTGAGGTTTCGCCGGCGGCGATTGCGGAGGTGTTTCGCGGATTGATTTTGCTGCTGGCGCCGTTTGCTCCGTTCTTCGCGGCGGAGATGTGGGAGCAGCTGGGCGGCGAGGGTGTGGTGTTTCGCACGGCGTGGCCGGTGGTGAATGAGGAGCTTGCGCGGGAGGATGAGATTGAGATTCCGGTGCAGGTGAATGGGAAGCTGGTGACTGTGGTGAAGGTTCCGGCGGGCAGCGATGAGGCTGTGGTGAAGGCTGCGGCTTTGGACGAGGAGAAGGTGAAGGCGAGGGCTGAAGGCAGGACGGTGGTGAAGGTGATTGTGGTGCCGGGTAAGCTTGTGAATCTCGTGGTGAAGTAGTGGAGCGTCTATCGGAACCCCGGGTCTCGCAGGATGGGTTGGTGATTGCAGCGGGGACGGTGCGGGGGACGCAGTCGTTTGTGCATACGCTGACGGCTTGCTGGAAGCGGCCTTCGCTGACGGCGCTGGAGGTGCTGTGGCGGTGGGCGTATGGGATTCCGGCGCTGGCGGTGATCTGGTATGAGGCGCAGAGGATTGTGCGGGAGACGCCGGTGGACTGGGGGGCGTTGCAGCGGATGACGGTGCTGGACCCGATGGGTTCGGCGACGACGATGGCGAAGGCGATGGAGGCGCTGCTGCCGCCGGTGATGCATGCTGTGGCGTGGCTGGGTCCGGTGCTGGTGGCGGTGTGGGTGGTGGTGTCCGCGGTGGGGCGGACGGTGGTGATGCGAAGGGCGGATGGGCGACTGCATGCGCGGCTGGGGACGCTGATTGTGTTGCAGGCGATTCGGGTGGTGGCGCTGCTGGGGAGCTTTGCGGTTTGGTTTGCCGGGATGGAGTGGGCGGCGGGGTTGACGGTGACGGGGCCGATTGCGGTGGGGAATGAGCCGAATCTGGTGGGGTATTTTGCGCTGGTGATTGTGGGGACGCTGGGGCTGTTTGTGCTGTGGGCGGTGGTGAGCTGGGCGCTGTCGGTGGCTCCGCTGCTGGCGATGCTGCGAGGGCTGGGAGTTGGCGGGAGCCTGGCGGCGGCGTTTCGAGTGGGGCCGCTGAAGTCGAAGCTGGTGGAGATCAATCTGGTGATGGGGATTGTGAAGATCGCGCTGCTGGTGCTGGCGATGGTGTTTTCGGCGAGCCCGCTGCCGTTTGAGAGTGTGGTGACGCCGGAGTTTTTGTTCTGGTGGTGGGTGCTGGTGACGGCGGTTTATTTTGTTGCCTCGGATTTTTTTCATGTGGCGCGGCAGGTGGCTTATCTGCAGCTGTGGCGTGCCTATGAGATTTCTGCACCCCGGTAGAAAGAGCTTGCTTATTGCGGCTCGAAAAATTATCGTGCGCATATCCAGCTGACGGGCCCTGCACGAGAGGTATCAAGGTGCCTTCCATTTCCGATATGGCGAAGAAGATACGTGCAGATGCTGCACGCAAGGGAGTTCTTTCTACCTTTCTGTCGTTTATTACGAATGCCGCCGCATTATCAGCAATGGTAGTTGCAGTCGCTGTCCTGATTTTGCTGTCTGTCGCCTATGTGAGGAAACGGCAGGATCCCAGACCGATGATTGTTGTGCAGCCGTTTGAAGAGGCAACGGAAACAACAAAGAAATGCGGGATGACAGGCAAAAACGCAGAAGATATTTTGGTCGATCGACTGAACGACCTTGCGACGGCTGCGTCGCATTTCCATGGCAATGTGAATACGAGTAAGAATGCTTTGGGCACGTTAGCGGAACAGCCTAAGATTCCGGTGGAGACGGCCTATGGCATTACGCTTCATGGAATATCGCTCGATGACGTGGTGAAGCTGTATGACCGCGTTCGATACGAGCAGTGGAATATTACCGGTGACGTGCTTGCCGAGAATGATACGTGCGATGTGCGCGTGAGACTGACGACAACAACGAGCAGCAGCGGGTGGAATATTCCGGTTCCCAAAGGCGGCTCGCTTTCGACGACGATCCAGCTGGCGACCGTGAAGCTGATCACTTCCGCGAATCCGGAGCTTGCGGGAAGGGCGTTATTACAGGAGATTGTCGAACAGAAGAATTCGGGAACGGAACCGGGAGCTTCTTATGCAGCGGCTGAAGATGCGTTCAGGGAGTGGATCAATTCGCGTCCGCAGGACCTGAGTGCTTACTTCTATCTGATGACCACCTTTATTTACGAAGGGAAGCCTAACGCGGCAACCGATGTCTCCAACTGGGTTCACGAGGGGATCGCGGTTGCGGGCAGGGTAAGGGCGGCAGAGCAAAAGACGTGGCGAGGGGCGCCACCGACAGACCGGGCTGGAGCAAAAAATCAGGTTAGTTCGATGGAGGACAATATCCAGTCGGTGGCGGCGGCGGCAAAGGTGACGGAGGATACTTCGACAGAGGAACTGATCGCGATTAAAGGCGAGCTGGATCGACTGAGAAAAAAGTATCCGATGGATACGAAATATGTCGTCAACAGCGCGGTTGCCAGTGAGCGAATTGCCGATAATGTGGTATTTGCCGCGAGGGGGCGGCCTCTCACGGCGCAGGAGTCGGAGGAGGTATCGCGGAGGCTGAACGAAGCGGTTCAGCTTTTGTTGGATGCGGCGAACCTGGACCCGATGAATCCAGGTCTGCACCGCAATCTGGGGATTGAATTGAACGATCTGAATCGCTTACAGGGGCGGAGTTCGTCGCAGGAAGCGATCGACGAGTATAAATTTGCGTTGCACCTGATGCCTTCGCTTAATGATGCGTATGAGGATGTTCTGCCATTGCTTCCGCCGGATGAGGCGCAGCAGCTCTCTGAGACGATTCCACTTTTTCGGCTTGTGACGGTGAAGCAGGTTGTCGTTGCGCCTCCGCCGAAGCTGAGTGTCGGCAGGGAGCGCAAAGTTGCTGCTGGCCGGCCGGCCAAATAGAGCGAGGCGCATTTGTTGCAGTTTGGCCGGTTTACACTGGATGAGTGGATACCTCAACGATTGTCATTCTGGATTTTGGGTCGCAGTATACGCAGCTGATTGCGCGGCGTATTCGCGAGTTCAATGTGTTCTCGGTTGTGCTGCCGTGTACGGCTCCGCTGGAGAAGGTGAAGGCGCTGAACCCGAAGGGCGTGATTCTTTCGGGTGGGCCGTGTTCGGTGTATGACGCGGACGCTCCGAAGGCGGATGCGGGGGTGCTGGCGCTGGGTGTGCCGGTGCTGGGAATCTGCTATGGGCTGCAGTTTATTGTTCATCATCTTGGAGGCAGGGTGGTGGCGGCGGCGGCGCGGGAGTATGGGCATGCCGAGGTGACGGTGGTGGCGGAGACGCCGCTGTTTCATGGGCTGCCGGAGACGCTGGAGGTGTGGATGTCGCATGGAGATCATGCGGAGACGCTGCCGGAGGGTTTCAGGCTGACGGCGAAGACGGCGAATGCGGTGGCGGGAATTGCGGATGAGGCAAGGAAGATGTGGGCGGTGCAGTTTCATCCGGAGGTCGCGCATACGCGGCAGGGAATGGAGCTGCTGAAGAACTTCTGTCTGGATATTTGCGGGGCAGAGCAGGATTGGACGCCGGAACATTTTATTCAGTCGACGGTGGAGCGGGTGCGGGCGCAGGTGGGGAGTGGGCATGCCATCTGCGGGCTGAGTGGGGGTGTGGATTCGAGCGTGGCGGCGGTGCTGGTGGCGAAGGCGATTGGGGATCGGCTGACTTGTATTTTTGTGAACAACGGCGTGCTGCGCAAGGATGAGTTTGCGAAGGTGCAGAAGACCATGCGCGAGGAGCTGGGGCTGAACGTTGTGGCTGTGGATTCGAGTGAAAGATTTCTGTCGAAGCTGGCGGGAGTGACCGATCCGGAGCAGAAGCGGAAGGTGATTGGGAACGAGTTTATCGCCGTGTTCGATGATGAGGCGAAGAAGATCTTTGAAGCTGAGAAGAGTGCGGGTGAAGAGGTCGCGTGGCTGGTGCAGGGGACGCTTTATCCGGATGTGATCGAGTCGAGCAGCGTGCATGGGCCGAGTCATACGATCAAGAGCCACCATAATGTGGGCGGGCTGCCGGTGGATATGAAGCTGAAGCTGATTGAGCCGCTGAGGGATTTGTTTAAAGACGAGGTAAGACGGATTGGGCGGGACCTGGGGATGCCGGATGACATTATCGAACGGCAGCCGTTTCCGGGGCCGGGGCTGGCGGTGAGGATTCTGGGTGAGGTGACGGCGGAGCGGGTGGCGATTCTGCAGGAGGCCGATCAGATTGTTGTCGATGAGATTAAGAAGGCGGGGCTGTACAGGAAGGTTTGGCAGAGCTTTGCGGTGTTGCTGCCGGTGAAGTCGGTGGGGGTGATGGGGGATCAGAGGACGTATGCGAATACGTGCGCGATTCGTGCGGTGGAGAGTGAGGATGGAATGACGGCGGACTGGGCTCCGCTGCCTTATGAGGTGCTGAGGACGATCTCGAGCCGGATTGTGAGTGAGGTCAGGGGGATCAATCGGGTGGTGTATGACATTACTTCGAAGCCGCCGGGGACGATTGAGTGGGAGTAGAAGATTTGTCCTGCCGGACGGGCCTCCT
>Ga0302220_10003641_pt1 | contig 10584 bp, 7 predicted proteins | sample II_Palsa_E1_3_FD_194572 | JGI IMG/M metagenome (GOLD analysis project Ga0302220, IMG submission 194572) | Peat permafrost microbial communities from Stordalen Mire near Abisko, Sweden - II_Palsa_E1_3 | ecosystem: Environmental > Terrestrial > Soil > Palsa > Peat permafrost | place: Sweden... | reverse complement strand
TCAAATATCACTATCAGAACGCAGCCGTCGCCGCGAACGGCACGCATATCTCGTCGCAATTCGCATTGACGCACGACGTGCTCAAGCGAGAGCGCTTGCTGAATTCGCGCGTGTGGTTCTATTCCGTGTTTTATGGCGAGGGCAGCGCGGGGGCAATGGCGCTCTTCCGATGCAAGCAGGCGCTGTTGCAAAAGGACCAGCCCGGCTGGAAGTTGGGCTCGGATCTCGCCACCATGACCGCCCACCCGATCGACACGGTGAGCTTTGGGCTGGCGCGTCTGCTTCAGCCGCGCGCCCTGATCACGGACGTGAAGATGCAGACGATCGTCGAGGCTGAGCCCAACCGGGATAGCCGCGTCACGCTCTCGCTGCAGAAGGACAGGCTGGGCCTGAACCGAGTCAAGGTGAACTGGCAGCTCACCGAGCTGGTCAAGCGCACGTTCGATCGCACCGTGACGCTGCTCGGCGAGGAACTGGTGCGTAGCGGCGTGGCGGATATCGTATCGGACCCATTGCTGGAAGGGCAGCCATGGCCTGCGGCGCTGGAGGGAACCTGGCATCACATGGGTACGACGCGGATGCACGATTCGCAGAAGGAAGGCGTGGTGGATCGCAATTGCCGGGTGCATGGGATGGCAAATTTGTATATTGCCGGAAGCTCGGTGTTCCCGACGGTGGGCGCCAATTTCCCGACCACCACGATCGCCGCGTTGGCGCTGCGACTGGGGGTTCATATCGTGCAACGGCTGCACACGGGGGCAACGCTCACATCGGTTAATTCCGGCCCGGGCGACTATGCCGGGGTCGAGCGCCAGCCTGCGGTTGAACCCAATGAAGCGACCTTTCCGTTTGTCGCCTCGGCGCTCAATACTTCGCCGGATCTGGCGTTTCCGGTGCCCAAGAAGTGATGTGACGCGACGCTTGCCTGTTGGCAACGCAGGCGCCGCCCGTGATGTTCGGGCGGCGCCGTTTTTTTGACACGGTGTCTTTGAACCCGTTGCTAGGGTTCGAGCCAATGAGCAAGTAGTTGCTGCGGGCGGGCGCCCGTGTCGCCGGCCGGATTACTCGGCTGGTCTGCTGATCGGGTTGCCGACGGGGTTGCCGACGGAATTGCCCATTGGGTTGCCCACGGGGTTGCCCACTAAATTGCCGGCATTCTTCGCGTCCGGCTGCAGCACGCGCAGCAGGTCCCGAGACATCGCCTCCACCGTGAAGCGCCGCTTGAACGACTCACTGGCCTGGGCGCGCATCGTTGCCCGCAAAGCGGGATCGAGGTCCAACCAGCGGCGCAGGTTTTCAGCCGTACCGTCCACGGTGTCGGGCGCCACCAAGCCGGCGCCGTCCGCCTGCACTTCGCGCCAGATATTGATCTTGTCCGAGATGAGCACCGGCAGGCCACAGCCCAACGCTTCGGCTACGGCAATGCCGAAATTCTCCTGATGTGAGGGCAACACGAATGCATCGCTCGCATAGAACGCCCCCCATTTCATCTGCGCCTGCAACATGCCCGTCCAAGTGATACGCTCGGCCACGCCGAGTTCGCGCGCGAGCGACTGCAAGGCAGCCATCCATTGCGCGCTATCGGGGCCCGCGATCACGAGGTGCGACGATCCATCGAGGGCGGCCACCTTGGCGAACGCTTCGATCAAAATGTCGCAGCCTTTCTTTTGATGAATGCGCCCGAGAAACAGGAGAAGGCGCTTGCCTGCCAGTTCGGGATACGCGGTTTGAAATGCCTGGCGCAATTCATCGGCGTTCCCGGGCGGCGCACTCGTACCGAACGACACGACTTCTTCATGCGCGCGGTAGAGCCAGAAAGACTGCCGTGCGAGCAGCAACTCCTCTTGCGCGGTGAACAGCACTTTGTGCGCATCGCGCAAGACACGGTATTCGAACCACGGCCAATACAGCCACTTCTTCAGATGCTTGAGCGGATAGGTACGCTTGAACCAAGGGTCTAGCATGCCATGCGCAAATACGTAGTAAGGCACACCCAGTGCTCGCAAGGTCTTCCGCGCCGCGTAGCCGTGGTATTGCCATAGCCCGTTGACGATTGCGGCATCGTATTCGCGCCCATGTTCGCGCAGCCATGGAACGAGGCCCGAACTGAATTTGTAATTGCCGTGCCCCGGCCCCAGTGCGTGGACGACCAGCGGAAACGCCGACAAATACGGCGCCGCGGGATCGTCCAGCGTGACCACTTCGACGTGGTGCCCCATGGTCATCATGCTGGCACCGCTTTGCCGTACGCTCTCGGTCGGGCCGCCGGCGCGCAAATCGGCCGTCGCGAGCAAATGGAGAATCTTCATGAAGAGGCGCCTCAGGCAGATGGCAAAAGGTGGTCGTCACCCTCTGCGTTGTGGGTGGCGTGAACCAGGCGCGGCGCCGGCCTCGGCGGCGTCAATGTCGGCGTCGGCGCCAGCGATGGCGGGACGGCAACGGCAATGGTGTGCCGCCGTGAGCGCTTCACGGGTTGTCGTTTAATCGATAGCGACAGACGCGAATACATCGACACCAGCAAGCCGAGCGCAACGCCGAACACCAGGCCTGAAAACCGTGGCCCGAGCGGATTACCGCCGATCGATGTCGCAAGCAACGCGGCCAGCAGCAAAATGGAGCGGCCCATGATCGGAAGATAGGGCGCATCGGGTCGAATCCGCCGCCATGACCGGAACGCGGCGATGCCACAGTAGAGCGCGTACAACACCGCCACCGGAAGTCCGATGCCGAAAATCAACCCGCCCGCGAAAAACTGGTACACCCAGAAGTTATGGCCGGCTGCCCATTCCCTGATCGCAAAGAAATCCTTGCGGCTAAACTGGCCCGCGAGATACGGCAGATAGTCCGGAGAATAGTGGTAGACGTGCCCGAACCCCTTGCCGGCGAGCAACGACGTCGGAGACGACACCACTTGATCGTATTGATCCTTCATTTCGGCGAGCCGCGTGATGGTCGTCGGGTCGCGCCCGGAGGTCGTTTCCTTCGATGCAAAGACGCGCTGCGTCCAATGCTCCGCCACTTCAGGGAAGATTGCGGCCGCACTGACGACTACGCCGCCCAGCAGAGCGATGAGCACTACGCTGCGCAACACCGCCCTGAGCAGATGGCGTGCCGAATAGCCGCTCATCCACACGGCGAGCACGAACAGAAGTAGCGTCCCGACGATCAGGCTACGTGTAACGCTGAGCAATTCAATGGCGACGGTGCACAGAAACATCATCATCGTGAATTTGGTCACACGCTTGGCGACGACCATTTCGTGCAGGAGGACACCTTGCAATCCGAGGAGGGTGACCGACACGATCCGAAAACGAACGGTATCGAGACCAGTGCTGGTGGCCATGCCATAGACGAAGGTGAAGACGAGCGACACCACCATGGCCCAGAACATTGCCTGCTCGAAGTGTTTCAGCCGTTCTTTGCGCCACGGGTGGCACGCCACGAGATAACCGAGCAGGAACAACACGAAGGGCAGCAGGACGCGAAGATAGTTGCCAAAGTCGTTACCTTGCAGCCATTGCGTAACGAAGCTGCCGAGCACGGTGAGCAGCAAAGCCGCCGTGACGATAGAGCGCAGCGCAGACGGTCGCCCGAAGCGCGGTGCGATCAGCACAAGTATCAGCCCAGCCCCTAAGGTCAGCGCCGCTAGCAAGAATTGCGCAGCGTGGCCGGACGATGCTTCGGCGCCTTTATAATCGAGCGCGAGTGGGCACACGAAAAGCCAGATCCAGAGTGTCGTATATTTATTACGCATGACAGTCTCTTTTCGTCTTCACATGTTGCATACGTCTTGTTATCACGTCTTGCAGCACAGGTAAGCCGGATAGTCGATGATCGGTTTAAGAAGGGATCCGCGGGGCGATGTTCCGCAAGCCGGGCTCCGATGATGATTTGGGTTGTGCAAACCGGGCCTTCACGCGTTTTCGCATCGGCTCTTCGAAGTACTGAAAAATTACCACGCTGCAGCAGATGGTGAAGATCAGCGCGATCCATCCGTTCGAGACGCGAAAGCCGGCTATGAAAGCCAGATGCGCGAGCGGCACGTGTATCAGATAGAAGCCATAGCTGGCCTCCCCGAGCCGGACCAGCCACCGTGAATTCAGCAAGCCGATTACCGGGCGCTCAAGGAGTGCCAGGCCCAGGATCAGCGCATCGAAAGCCGGAGACTCCAGGAAGTAGGCTGGCTTGACCGGTTGCGTGTAGGCCAGCACTGCTATCGCAACCAGCGATGCACCGACCAGCAGCATTCCCATCCCATGGGTTTTCTTGGCCCTTGAGCGCATCGTGAGGAAAGCGATCGCGGTACATGCACCGAGCACGAATTCGAACAGGTGTGAGATCGGGAACTGCGAAATGATGAAGCCACTGCGCCGGGCCGGGAATACGCGCGCCACGACCAGTATCCAGGCGCCCTGCAGGATCCAGAGCGCCAGGCAGCTAATGACAAGCGTGCGGACGCGACATAGCACGATCTTGCGCAGCAGCAGAGGGAACAGCGCGTAGAAGAACGCTTCGCATGAAAGGCTCCAGGTCGGCCCGTTCCACGGCTGATTGAGCGCGGCAAACGGCAGCCAGGCAGTGAGCAGCAACAACTGACACAGCAAGCTGATTGCGAGCGCGGCGTAGGACCCGTTGCTCAACGCATACCATTTGTGCATCAGAACGCCGTCATCGGCGTACAACAGATACAGGGTCACGATCGTCGCCAACACGATCGACAACAGCAACACCGGATAGATTCTTGCGGCGCGCGCAACGTAGAAGCGTCTCACGCCATGGGTCTCGATCGTGTCCCGGTACGTGAGCGTGAGGATAAAACCGGACAACACAAAGAATAAGGTCACCGCGGGCCAGCCGCCGTCGGCCCACTGAACCCAGTGCGCGGGCAACCGAAGCAGCCCCAAGCCGGTGAAGTGACAGAGCGCCACCGTCAGTGCGGCGAAGAATCGGATGCTGGTTAGTGCAGGCAGTGCCGCACCGGGTTGCTGTGTCGTCGCGCCCATATCCCCGTGCCCCCTTTGGCCGAAATATAACAGCGTTACAAATGGCCGGAGCGCGTGCGGCTGCAAACAGCTAGCCATCGTCGTAAAAGCACTGATCCCTGTGCACTTCTCGGCGCGCTTTCCGTTTTGCACCTCGCCCGCTTCTGCCTGCGCGGTCGACCCGCGCTTCGATCCGTGCTTTAACCCACGCTTCGGCCCGCGTTTCAGGCTGGCTTTCAGCCCGCTCTTTCGCGCATTCGTGTTTGGCATGCGCAATGGGCCCTCGGCATGCAGATTTCACGGTTTGGCCGCACACGCCGTGATGTTGGCGGATGGATGCGCCGTAGTCGGATGAAGATTTCAGTTCAGGCACGCAATTCACCGCAGGCAGCAACCAGGGGAGGGCGGCATGAGCTTAATCGGAGCAACGCGCTCGCAGATGCCCAATCGCTCGATCGAGCTCGACTTCATCAGAGGGCTTGCCATCATTGCAGTGATGGGCTTCCATTTCCATACCGTGCAAACCGGGAGCGCTATCGTTGCCGCGATCGAATATCCGCTGAAGAACTTCGGGCGCGAGGGTGTGAACCTGTTTTTCACGCTAAGCGGCTTTCTCGTTGGCGGCTTGCTGCTGCGTCAGTATGCGGAGTCCGGCCGCGTGGATGCGCGGCGCTTCATTATTCGCCGCATCTTCAAGATTTGGCCAGCCTACTACGTGTTGATACTGTTCCATGTATTCGCCGGCCGTCATCCGACCAGCACGTTCTTGATCCAGAACTTGACGCATCTGCAAAACTATCTGGGTTCGTCGATCGCGCAGACTTGGAGTCTCGCGGTGGAGGAGCATTTCTATCTGTTCCTGCCGGCGCTGCTGTTGATCTTTTCGCGCCTGCACTTGCGGGCGAACGTCATTATTACCAGCCTGCTTGCGATATGTGGCGTGGTTCTGGTCGCGCGTTGCATCGTGGTTTGGAATGGCGACGTCCACGCGGCGTTTTTCTACACGCAGTACCGCATCGATAGTTTGTTGTTCGGCGTCATTCTCGCCGCGATCTATTGGATGAAGCCGGGCATCTACCGCAACTTTGCCCAGCGCAAGCGCTTGCTGATCGCCATGGTCATCGGGCTGATTGCGTGGCTGGCACTTTGCACGAAGCATGTGGCCCTCGACGAAAGCATCGGCTACACGATCCAGACCCTCGGCTTCGTGGCGTTGCTGGTGCTCACCTTGGAATACTCCGCGCCTATCCACCGAGCTATTGTTTTTCGTGTGATCGCCTGGATCGGTGTTTATTCCTACGGTATCTATTTGTGGCACTCGCTGGCCCTTGGGCCTGCGGATATCCTGATTGCGAAGGCAACGGCGCTAGGCTTGCCCGCGATCATGGTGTGGGTGCTCGTCATGAGCGCGCAGTTCTGCATAGCGATTACGCTGGGCTACGTCACCACACGCGCCATCGAGTTTCCCATGCTGCGCATCCGGGACACGTTGTTCCCCTCGAAGCGCCGGGCTACACCCGTCGACGTCCCGGCCGTGGACGGCCAGCCTTCCTGAGTTGGCTGTCGTGCTGCGCCGGTGCTGATGGATAGCTCGCACAGCGCTCATGCTCTTCACGGAGCGAGATGGGAACGCAGGGCGCGTGCGCTCGGGTCGACGGACCGTGGGCCGAGGCCCGCTTGTTGCAGGGTCAGTTTGAACTGGCTCAACGTGTTCCTCGCGAGCAGGTGATCTTGCGCAACTGCGGCCACGCGCGTCGTCTGCGGCGAATCGAGCAGGACGCGATCCAGCGCACGATTGATGGTGGGGCTGGAAAGATCGTCGATTACGGTGCCGAGTTCGGCGTTCTTGCAGAACCATCCGATCAAACCGTCGGCGGTCGCGATCACGGGTTTTGCAAATCGATAGGCTTGTACAAGCACGCCGCTCATCCCGTAGTGACCCTTGTAGCCGAGCCAGACCGCATCGCATGCCGAGAATAGATCGAGTTCGACTTCGCTCGAAATGAATTGGTTGAGAATGACCGGAGCCGGCGACAGACGCGTGGCGGCATGCTGAAGGAAGTCGTGCGTATCGCCATCCTGGTTGCCGGCGACCACGAGCGTCGGCGCGTCGCTGCGCTGTGCACACGCTTCGACCAATTCGTGTATGCCCTTTCTTTGGTTGATCAGGCCATACACGAGCAGATGTTTTCCGGCCCCAAGACCGAGACGCTGTTTAGCCAAAGCCGGATCGGTCGCTTTCACGTCCGGGAACGGGTCGGCAAGATAATCGATCGTGGCGCCTTTGCTTTCGCGCTCTCGTGTCTGTTCCCGCGCATGTTTCCGCTTATGCAGATGCGCATACCATTGCGGCAGGGTCGGATCGATCGTGAGTAAGGTTTTCATCCCCGCCGATTTCACGGCTCGCATGAACAGCTGCGTCTTAAGCGCATTGACCAGACGCCGGCGAGGCCCTTTCACGCCGACGTGTTCGTGATGAAACGTCGAGCGCATGGTGATGGCGATCCATGGCGTTTTTCCAAACGGCGAACCCAGAAAGGGCAGCGCGTACAAGAAATAGTCGGCGTAAGGCACGACGACGAGAACGACGCGGCGCCCACGGCTCGCCACCGCGAGAGCATCCTTGAATTCGCGGTGATAGCGGAAATAGGTCAAAGAGGCGAGACTGAATTTGCTCGCGCGCGCTGGCACATCGACGAAGTCGATCTGCAACTGCGCGTTGTTTTCGCTGACGATGCGTTTGGCCAGCTCATGTTGTGCGTTGCATCGCTCGGTCACGATCAAGCAACGATAGCCAGCCTCGATATAGGCCTCGGCGGCCCATTGAGCGTACCGCCAGCGATGTCCTGAGAGATCCGGTTCGATAATCAACACATAATCGTCGTTTGTCATGGTGGCTATCTGAAGAAGAAAGGTGACCAGATTTGACCGGTGCTCATCGTCCGGCCAACCGATTCGTCCACCTTAGCACTGCACAAATTCGCATAACCGCCAATTTCGCCCGACATTCGGCGAAAAAAGACAGTGGCTGTGTGGCTGGGGGCCGATATCGACTACCGAATGGCGCTCGTTGCGTGACTGGGCGCGTTACCTTTGCAGCGATGATCAGCGGGGGAACATCAGTGAGATCAGTCCGGTTGCCTTTTTCTTCGATACGTCCGAACTTTGGCGCCAGCGCTGCGTTCTGGGTGCTACTGCAACAAGTGATTGTGCGCGGCCTGGTGGCCGTGAAGTTCTTGGCCATTGGCCGGATACTGGGGCCTACGGCGATCGGTAGCGTCAGCGTCGCGCTGCTCGCGGTTGCCGTGGCCGAGTCGCTCAGCGATACCGGCCTCGCGCAGGCGGTGATTCAGGGGCGCGAGTCGCCCACGCGCACGGAACTCGGCGCCGTCTGGACGACGCTCGCCGCGCGAGGCTTGCTCGTCGCATTACTGCTGATCGCTGTTGCGCCGCTGATGGACAGTCAGTTCCACCTCGGCGGCTCGCTCGCACTGCTGCAGCTTGCCGCCATCCTGCCTTTGATCCGCGGCGTCGCGTCTCCTACCTATTATGTCGTGGCGCGCGAGCGTGGTTTCCAGCGCATTGCCGGGGTCGAAACACTGACCGCATTCACCGATTGCAGCATCGGTTTGATCTGCGCGTTCTCCGGCGCCGGCGCCTATTCCATCTTGATCGGCATGGTGGCCGGCGAGCTGCTGAAAAGCACGCTGACCTGGGCGACGATGACACCGCGTCCGCCGATCCGCTTCGCCTGGTCGGGGATTGGGCACTACATCGGTTTCAGTCGTTGGATCTGGGCGAGCAGCGTGGTCAATCTGTTGCTCAACCAGTTCGACAAAGTGATCGTGGCCAAACTACTCGGGCCGGCGCCATTGGGCGCCTATCAGATGTCGTCCAAACTGGCCCAGATGTTGCTCGCCGATGCGGCGATCGCATTTTCTCAATATCTGTTTCCGACGTTCTCCGCGCATCATCGCAAAGATGCGAAGGCGGCCGCACGGCTGTTTCGCATTTATCTGGCGGTCATCGCGGCGGGACTGGCGTTTCTTGTGATCGTGCTGCGCATACTGGCGCAGCCGCTCTTTTTGCTGGTGCTGGGACCCGCGTGGATGCCCGCTGTGCCCTTGTTCAGGATATTCGTGATCAGCATGGCGATCGGTGCGCTCATCGCCGTGCTGGTGTCGTATCTGCGCGCAGTCGGTTTGCCCAAGGTGACGACACAGGCGTCGGTGATCCAGGCGATCGTACTGTTGGTGAGCGTGCCGCCGGCCATCCATTACTGGGGCGTGATCGGCATCGCGTGGGCAACGACGGTGGGATTGGCCACATCGTCGGGCTGGATGTTGTATCGAATTGCCAGGGAGGCGTGATGCGTATCCTTCATCTCGTACTTGCACCGCGGCTCTCGGGCGCCGAGGTGCTGGCCAAGGACTTGGCGATTCATCAGCAACGCAGCGGCGAGACGGTCGGCATCGCGTCGCTGGTGCCACAGCACGACGATTTTGCGTCGTTGCGGGTGGAGCTCGAGGCCAACTCGGTAACGTGTCTTTTTCCGACGAAGTTGCGTGGGCCGCTCGGAAAATTGTGGCATCTCGATCGCATGGTGCGCCGCTTCCGGCCCGACATCGTGTTCGCCCATGCGACGATCCCGGCGTTCTATGCGCGGGCGTTGCCGATTGCTGCGCCCGTCGTGTATGTGATGCATTCGGCCGCCAACGACTTCGAGCGCGGCCTGTTCCGGCGCGTGGAGCGCATGCTCTCGCGGCGCGCGCGCGCGGTGATTGCGGTGTCGCCGGCGAACGTCGACGACTATGTCGGCGCGATCGGTAACCATCCCTTGATGATGGTGATCCCCAACGGCGTGGATATGGCGCGCTTCGGCGACGCTGCGCACGTCGAGCGCGGGCCGCGGCAAACTCAACCGACGATCGTACAGATCGGCCGCTACACCACGGTGAAGAACCAACTGCAGACGGTGCATGCGTTCCACGACGTGGCGAAGTGGATTCCTGCTGCGCGCTTGCTTCTGTATGGGGTGGTCGAGGATTCTGCGTATTACCAAGCCGTGACTGAACTCGTGAACAGACTGGGCCTGGCGGACCGTGTCGTGGTGGGCGGCCCGCGCTCGGATGTATCGAGCCTGTTGTTCGACGCCAACGTGTATGCCATGCCGTCGAGGTCAGAAGGGCACAGTATCGCGTTTCTTGAGGCGCTTGCGTCGGGCATTCCGGTGGTGGCCAGTGCGATTCGGCCGTTCGCCTTTGCCGCCGATTTTGCTAGCGTTCAACTTATCGATACCGACGATACGCAAGCCTACACGCAAGCTCTCGTTGCCGCGCTCTCGCAGAGCCGCGCGCAACGGCCGCTGGCCGGCCTCACGCTCAAGGATACGGCCGATCGCTATATGGCGGTGGCGCATCGGGTGATACAGGCGGCGACCACTTGAGTGGGTGGCATGAGTGGGTGGCATGAGCGTGCGGATCGAGTGTGCAATGACGCAATAGCCTATTCGCAGGAAATAGCTAGTGTGCGTAGTGAGGATCGTTGATCAAGGCACTGTCCCTAAGCGTCGAAATCCAGTACTTCGCCGCCGTGTCGATGC
>Ga0302220_10003637_pt1 | contig 10587 bp, 6 predicted proteins | sample II_Palsa_E1_3_FD_194572 | JGI IMG/M metagenome (GOLD analysis project Ga0302220, IMG submission 194572) | Peat permafrost microbial communities from Stordalen Mire near Abisko, Sweden - II_Palsa_E1_3 | ecosystem: Environmental > Terrestrial > Soil > Palsa > Peat permafrost | place: Sweden... | reverse complement strand
CTCGGGCGTCAGGTCTTCGATGTCAGGCATCTTCGTCATGTCCAGCACTATGCAGTGCCTGGCTCCGGTTTACAACTGCTGAATAGTTACGCGGCGGCAAAGAAAGTAAGTGCTGCCCCGCACAGGGGCGAACCCAATAGACCGATAAAAAGCAAGGAAAGGCCGACGCCGCAGGCAACAGACCGACAAGACAGCAAGGAGAGGCCAACGCCGTAGGCAAACCGCCAAGAGGTAAGGCGCCGCAGGCAATAGACCGAGAAGACAGCAAGGAGAGGCCAACGCCGTAGGCAAACCGCCAAGAAGCAAGGCGCCGCAGGCAACAGACCGATAAGACAGCAAGGAGAGGCCAACGCCGCAGGCAAACCGCCAAGAGCGCCGCAGGCAAAAACCAAACCCACCCCTGAACCTTATAATGACGAACGAACCGCCGCCGACCCCCTGGAAAATGCCCGAACTCCTCAATAACCTAAACCCCGAACAACACGCCGCGGTAACGCTCCCCAACGAACCGGCACTGATTCTGGCCGGCGCGGGCAGCGGCAAAACCCGCGTCCTCATCACCCGCATCGCGTGGCTCATCCAGCAAGGCCTGGCATCCCCCGCAACGATCCTCGCGGTCACGTTCACCAATAAAGCCGCCCGCGAAATGATGGCGCGCCTGCAAGCCCTCCTGCCCATCGACACCCGCGGCATGTGGATCGGCACCTTCCACGGCCTCTGTAACCGCATGCTGCGCGCCCATCACCGCGACGCCGGCCTGCCCGCTACCTTCCAGATCCTCGATACCGCCGACCAACTCTCCGCGATCAAGCGTCTGATGAAGGGCCTGAACATCGATGACGAGAAGTATCCGGCGAAAAATCTCCAATACTTCATCAACAACGCCAAAGAGCAGGGCCTGCGCCCCAAAGACGTCGACGCCACCGATAACTTCAACCGCAAATTCGTCGAGCTCTACGAAGCCTACGACCAGCAGTGCCAACGTGAAGGCGTCGTCGACTTCCCCGAACTGCTGCTGCGCTGCTTCGAGCTGCTCGCCCACAATCCACCGTTGCGCGCCCACTATCAGGCGCGCTTCCGGCATATCCTCGTCGACGAGTTTCAGGACACCAACAAGCTCCAGTACGCCTGGCTCAAACTGCTCGCCGGACAAACCAATTCGATCTTTGCCGTCGGCGACGACGACCAGTCGATCTACGCGTTCCGCGGCGCAAATGTCGGCAACATGCGCGACTTCGAACAGGAGTTCAACGTCCGCAATCTGATCAAGCTCGAGCAGAACTATCGCTCGCACGGCCACATCCTCGATGCAGCCAATCAGTTGATCGCCAATAACTCGCGGCGTCTGGGCAAAAACCTGCGTACCGATGCCGGTCACGGCGAGCCGGTGCGTGTCTATGAAGCCGCCACCGATATGCAGGAAGCCGGCTGGATCGTCGAGGAAATCAAGGCGCTGATCAGCACCGGCACCTCGCGCAGCGAAGTCGCCGTGCTGTACCGGAGCAACGCGCAGTCGCGCACCATCGAACACACGCTCGTCAATGCGGGCATCGCCTACCGCGTGTATGGCGGTCTGCGCTTTTTCGAGCGTCAGGAAATCAAGCACGCGCTCGCTTATCTGCGCCTGATCGACAACCCGAACGACGACACCGCGTTTTCGCGCGTCGTCAATTTCCCGACCCGTGGCATCGGCGCGCGTTCGATCGAACAACTCGCGGACGCCGCACGGCTCTATAACTGTTCGATGGCTGCGGCGATTCCGTATGTCGCCGGCAAGGCGGGGTCGAGTCTCGCCAGCTTCGCGAATCTGGTCGGCAAGATGCGCGCGGAAACACAGCAGATGAGCTTGCCCGAAACGGTCGAATATGTGGTGCGTGCAAGCGGTCTCTCGGAGTTTTATCAGACCGAGCGCGAAGGTCAGGACCGCCTCGAAAACTTGCAGGAACTGGTCAACGCGGCGGCGGCTTTCGTCAGCGAAGAAGGCTACGGGCTCGATACGCCTGCGCGTTCCATTCCGCTGCGTCCGGGTGCGACCGCCGCGCCGGAACTGGTGACGGCCACCGACGACCCCAACACCGTCGTCCTCGATGCGCCGAACCTCACCGATCCGGCGCAGAATCCCGACACCATGACGCCGCTGGCCGGCTTCCTCTCGCACGCTTCGCTCGAAGCAGGCGACAACCAGGCGCAGGCCGGACAGGAAGCCGTGCAGCTGATGACCGTCCACGCCGCGAAGGGGCTCGAGTTCACCGCCGTGTTCATCACCGGTCTCGAAGAGGGACTCTTCCCGCACGAGAACAGCGCGATGGAAACCGACGGCCTCGAAGAAGAGCGCCGCCTGATGTACGTGGCGATCACGCGCGCCAAAGAGCGGCTCTATCTGTCGTTTGCGCAGAGCCGGATGCTGCACGGCCAGACGCGCTACAACATCCGCTCGCGCTTCTTCGACGAACTGCCGCAGGAAACGCTCAAGTGGCTCACACCCAAGGTCGAAGCGGGCGCGCGCTGGGGCGGTCGTTCCGACAACGCCGGCTATGGCCGCGACTGGTTCGCGCGGCCGGGTTACACGGGGCCGTCGTCGTCGACCTCGGCGCCGTTGCCAGCTTTCGCCAACGAACAACGTGCCGCTGAAAGCGGCTTCCGGGTCGGCCAGCAGGTGTTCCACACCAAGTTCGGCGAAGGCACGATCACCGCGCTCGAAGGCGGCGGTGCGGATGCCAAGGCACAGGTCAAGTTCAAGCGGCACGGTGAGAAATGGCTTGCGCTCGCCGTCGCCAAACTACAGGCGGTTGAATGAGCACTGTGCACGCCACGGCTGCGGACGCGCGCCGTCCGCTGGGGATCATGGCGGCCTTGCCGCAGGAACTCGGTGATCTGGTCGAAGCCATGCGCGCCGAATCCGGCGTGCGCGCGGTCACGCACGGACGCCGCGACTATCACCTTGGCACGGTGCATGGCACGCCGTGCGTCGTGACGCTCGCGCGCATCGGCAAAGTCGCCGCGGCGGCGACGGTTAGTGCGCTGATTCATGCGTTCGATGTCGAGGCGGTGGTGTTCACCGGTGTCGCCGGCGGGGTCGGACGTGAAGTGCGGATTGGCGATGTCGTCGTCGCCGATACCTTGACTCAGCATGATCTCGATGCGTCGCCGCTGTTTCCACGCTTTGAGGTGCCGCTGCTCGGCATCGCTCGCTTCGCCGCGGATCAGGTGCTGGCGGATCAACTCGCGGCGGCGACTGAGCGGTTTGTCGCCGAAGAGGGCGAAGCACTGGCGGCACGCTTCGGCACGCAACTGCCGCGGGTGCATCGGGGGCTCATCATCAGCGGGGATCAGTTCGTCGCCAGTGCAGCGGCCGTCGAGGCGCTGCGCGAGGCGTTGCCCGACGCGCTTGCCGTCGAAATGGAAGGGGCGGCGATTGCCCAGGTGTGTCACGAATACGGCGTGCCGTGCGCGATCGTGCGCACGATTTCGGATACGGCCGATGCGCACGCGCCCGCATCGTTCGCGTCGTTTCTGACCGAGATCGCCGGGACGTATTCGAACGGAATCCTGAAGCGGTTTTTACAGACGCGTGCTACCGCCGGCTAACCCTTCCCACCCGCTGCCAGCGCATCGCGCACCTGCTGCAACGCGCTGGCATCTTCGATGGTCGGCAGATCGCCCGGATCGCGGCCCTCCGCCAGCGCCGCAATCGCCCGGCGCAGCAGTTTACCGGAGCGTGTCTTCGGCAGCATCGACACCACATGGACCCGCGCCGGCCGCGCAATCGCCCCAAGCTGCCGGTCCACCGTCGCAATCAGGTCAGCCTCCAGTTTGACGCGTGCCTCGTCTGCCGCATAACGGTCCGCATCGCGCAGCACCGCGAACGCCATCGCCACCTGGCCCTTCAGCGGATCGGCCACGCCCACCACTGCGACTTCAGCCACCGCCTTATGGCTCGACAGCGCTTCCTCGATTTCTCGCGTGCCGAGACGATGGCCCGCAATGTTGATGACATCGTCGGTGCGGCCGAGGATCGTCACGTAGCCGTTTGCATCCTGAATGCCCCAGTCGAAGGTCGAATAGAGGTCCTGGTCCGGCACGCTCGACCAGTAGGTGCTGACGAAACGCCGGTCGTCGCCCCACACGGTCGACATGCAGCCCGGCGGCAGCGGATAGCCCAGCGTGATCACACCTTTCTCACCCGGCGCGCAGAGCTCGCCAGTCTGCTCATTGCGCAGCGTCAGGTGGTAGCCGTAGACCGGCACGCCCGGCGAACCCAGCTTCGGCGGTGACGCTTCGACGCCGCGCTGAATGGCCAGCATCGGCCAGCCGGTCTCGGTCTGCCAGTAGTTGTCGACCACCGGTTTGCCGAGTGCATCGGCGATCCAGGATGCGGTCGGTTCATCGAGGGGCTCGCCGGCGAGAAACAGCGTGCGCAAGCTCGATAGATCGGACTTTTTCAGGAGCGCCGGGTCCTGCTTCTTGAGCACGCGCAAGGCAGTCGGCGCGGTGAACATCAGGTTGATCCGATGCTGCTCGATGAGCCGCCACCAGATGCCGCCGTCAGGGCGGATAGGGGTGCCTTCATACATGACGGTGGTCAGGCCCGCGATCAGCGGCGCGTAGATGATGTAGCTATGGCCGACCACCCAGCCGATATCCGACGCGGTGAACATTGTGTCGCCCGCCCGGCCTTCGAAGATGTATTCCATGGATGCCGCCAGCGCCACCGCATAGCCGCCCACATCACGCACCACGCCTTTGGGCCGCCCGGTCGTGCCGGAGGTATAGAGGACATACGAAGGCTCGTTCGATTCCAGCCATTCGCATGGTACATGGGCGTCGAAAAACCGCTCGCGCAGCGGGTCGTAGTCGACGAGGTAGCTGGCGTTCAGGCGCTCGGGCGCAAGCTGCCGGTCGATTCGCAGCACATGCGGCGGCTTGTGTTGCGCACGGGCGAGCGCTTCGTCGACGAGCGGCGTGTAGTCAATTACCTTGCCGCCGCGCGCACCCGCGTCGGCGGTCACGATCAGGGCCGGTTTCGCATCGTCGATGCGGGCGGCGAGACTCGGCGCCGCGAAGCCACCGAACACCACCGAATGAATCGCGCCGAGCCGCGCGCAGGCGAGCATCGCAAACACCGCTTCGGGGATCATCGGCAGGTAGATCAGCACGCGGTCGCCGCGCTTGACGCCAAGCGAGCGCATCACCGCGGCCATGCGGTTGATTTCCGCGTACAGCTCGGCATAGGTGTAGCGCCGCTCGATACCGGTTTCCGTCGATACATACACCAGCGCGTTCTGCTGTGCCCGTTCCGCCAGATGCCGGTCGACGGCGTTATGGCACAGATTGGTCCGTCCGCCGACGAACCAGCGCGCGAACGGCGGATTCGAGCGGTCGAGGACGGTCTCGAACGGCGTTTCCCAATGGATGCGTCGCGCTTCGTCGCGCCAGAAGTCTTCGGGGGCTTCGATGGAACGGCGGTGGAACTCGCGGTAACGGGTCATCGGCGATCCTTTCTGCGGCTTGGGGTAAAGCACGGATGGCGGGTTGCACGGCCGGTTTGCGCGACGCAAAAGCGGAGCGTGTGTACGCACAAGCATAGTGCAGGTGTGGCGGTGCGGACAACGCGGGTTTTACGTCATTTCATCAGACCATAAGACCACTTCACACGCAGGGCTTTCGACGCCATCACCCGGTGGTCGCGAACTTGCAGCTCTACACGGCGGGCGTGCGTTATCAGATCACGCCGGACTGGTCGTTCAATACGTCGGCGAGCTACAGCAAGTCGGCGCGCGATCGTAACGAGAGCACGCTCACACTGCTCAACCAGGCCGGCGACTACACCGACAGCCGCTGGAACGGCGACGAAGGCCACCAGGACATCTACTGGCAGGGAATGTTCGAAGGCAAGGTGAAGACCGGCCCGTTCACGCATCAACTGGTGCTCGGTGCGTCGTGGCAGCATCAGACCAACAACTATAGCTCCGTTTCGCACTACTTCACGCTCGGCGACGGCAACCTCTATCAACCGGATCCGTGGCGCTATTACTCGGGCAGTGGCCTCGAGACGTATCGCGCGAGCGAGATCACGCAGAAGGCGCTGTTCGCGAGTGACACGATCGAGCTAACGAGCCGCTGGTCGGTACTCGCGGGCGTGCGTTACACGAATTACGATCAGGAATCCTACAATACTGACGGCTCGCTGGCGTCGTCCTACGGGCAGAACGGCGTCCTCACGCCGACCTTCGCGCTCATGTACAAGCTCGAGCCGAACACCACGCTCTATGCGAGCTACGTGGAGTCGCTGGAGCAGGGCGCGATCGTCGACAGCATCTACGCGAATGGCGGCTCGCTGCTGCGGCCGCTGCGCTCGCGTCAGTATGAAGTCGGCGTCAAGAGCGAGCATCAGCGCTGGAGTGCTAACGCCGCGCTGTTCCGCATCGAGCGCGGCGCCGCTTACGCGAACAGCCAGAATGTCTACGTGCAGGACGGCGATTCGATCTACGAAGGTATCGAGGCGGGCGGCAGCGTGCGTCTGGGCCGCCGATGGCAGGTGGCAGGCGACGTCATGCTGCTCGACACGTGGTACGCAAAGGGGCAGGCCTACAACGGCCAGCGCGTGGCCGGTGCACCGCAGTTTGTCGCCGCGGCGCGCGTGACTTACGACGTGCCGTTCGTGCCGGGCCTGCAGGTGGGTGCCGACACGAAGTACACGGGCAACACGGAGGTGCGCCCGGCGGGCAATCTGGAGACTGGCGGCTACATGCTCGTGAACATCGACGCGAACTATGTGACGCGCATCGGCGGGCACGATGTGACCCTGCGCGCGGCGGTCGATAACATCACGAATCGCCGCTACTGGATGTATCAGTACTCGGACTACATCGCGCCGGGCGATCCGCGCACGGTCAGTCTGAATGCCAGGATCGACTTCTGATCGACCTGGCTCGCGTTGCAGGAATGGCGGTGCCGCCAGGGAGGCGGCCCCTTCAGGCCTTTGCGCGCTTGCCTTCGATGTTCGGCAGGAGCACGGTCAGAATCCCGATCAGCGGCAGGAACGAGCAGACCTTGTAGACGTAGGTGATGCTGGTTGCATCCGCCAGTTGACCGAGCACCGCTGCGCCGATCCCGCCCAGCCCAAACGCGAAGCCGAAAAACAGGCCCGCGACCATCCCGACCTTGCCCGGAATCAGTTCCTGCGCATAGACCAGGATTGCCGAGAATGCCGATGCCAGCACCACGCCGATCACGACGGTCAGCACGCCGGTCCAGAACAGGTTGGCGTACGGCAGCAGCAGCGTGAACGGCGCGACGCCGAGGATTGACACCCAGATCACATACTTGCGGCCGATTCGGTCGCCGATCGGACCACCGATGATCGTGCCCGCTGCGACCGCGGCGAGGAACACGAACAGGTGCACCTGCGCGGCCTGCACCGGCAGATGGAACTTGTCGATCAGATAGAACGTGAAGTAGCTATTGATGCTGGCGAGATAGAAGTATTTCGAGAACACCAGCAGCACCAGCACGCCCATCGCGAACATCACCTTGCTGCGCGACAGAGTCGGATGACCGGCCTGGGCACCGCGTGCCTTCTTCGCGGCCGGATGGCGTTTGTACCAGCGGCCGATTTGCGTGAGCACGAAGATCGCCACCAGCGCCGCTACCGAGACCCACGCAATGCTGCGCTGGCCATGCGGGATGATGATCAGCGCGGCGAGCAGCGGCCCGAGCGACGAACCGGCATTGCCGCCCACCTGGAAGAGCGACTGGGCGAGGCCGTGCTGGCCGCCCGAAGCCATCCGCGCGACCCGCGACGACTCAGGATGGAACACCGACGAGCCGCAACCGACCAGCGCCGCCGCGACCAGCAGAACGCCGAAGCTCGGCGCAACCGACATCAACAGCAGGCCGGCAAGCGTAAAACCCATGCCAACCGGCAGGGAATACGGCTTCGGATGCTTGTCGGTATAGATACCGATCAGCGGCTGCAGCAGTGACGCGGTGATCTGGTAGGTCAGCGTAATCAGACCGATCTGCCCGAACGACAACGAAAAATTGTCCTTCAGCATCGGATAGATCGCGAGGATCAGCGACTGGATCATGTCGTTGATCAGATGCGAGAAGCTGATCGCGCCGAGAACCGAGTAGACCGTACGCTGGGCTTTGGTGGCGAGAGGAGGCGTAGCAGGGCCGGCTGAGGCGCCGGTCATGGCGTTTTTGTCGAGGCTCGTTTCCATACGCGTGAGAGAAGGAGAGAAGGGTGAACGAGGGCCGGATCAGCGTTCTGCGGCATTTCGACACAGCAACCGGCGCTTTAGATATTTCACGAAGTGTAATGTGGCTCGCGTGAAATGTTCAGACAACTTTTGTCGCGAATGAGACATTCATCCGGCTCGAGATGGCACCGCTATGGGGCAAGCGGGCGCGGGACTGCCATGACCGCGGTGAGTATGCAAGTTGCCGGGGACGCTGCCAGAGCGAATTTTGTCCATGTATAAAGCGGATCGCAGGCGGTATTTCTCACATAGTGGGTGCCCCGCGGGGGAGCGCTACGGATCGACGGCATTAAAGATTGCTGCCGGAGATGCCGTAGACCGGATGAGATAAAGAGCATTGCCGGAATGGACCTTCCGGCAGGTCATACGTGGGGACCAAGATATGAAAGCAGTTTCGCTGGGCAGCCAGCCGGGGGTGGGGTTCGTGGCGGGTGGCGAGCCGGTTGGCGGTTCGTCGCCTTCACGTAAGCCGGTTGGACGGCTCAAGGGGCTGTCCGTCAAGGCGATGCTGCGACTGGCTTTTGCCGTGCTGCTGATCGGCACGCTCGCCATCGGGGTGTTTTCGCTGACCCAGGTCAGCCGGCTCAACGCTTCGGCGCAATCCATCTATGACCAGGGCCATGTGGCGAGCCGGGCGGCCGAGGAAGCGCGCGGCTACGTGCTGCGGGCGAGCCGTGCGCAAAAGATGTTGCTGACCGCGACGACGGCCAAGGAGCGCGACGAACTCGGCGCGGACATCGATAAGGGCCTCGCAGGCATATCCACCCAGATGACCACGCTGCAACATTACGTGGACACGTCCGACGCCGCTCAGGTCGAGCAGCAGAAGAAATTCGCCACCGCGGTAGCGACCTGGAGCGGCCACCTGCGCGATTTCGTGACCCTGGTGAAGGCACAGCCGCTCGACCTGTCGCAGATGAACTGGCAGGTCGGCATGCAGGACGTGTCGTTGCTGGTGGAGACCGACAAGCTCGAGAAGATGGTCGACGCGCTGGTCGAACAGCGCAGCGTCGCCGCGAAGGCGACCATCGAGGCGTCGGCTTTCATTTACCACTCGTCGTTTGTGATGATGGCCACGATGACGATCGGCCTGATCGTGCTGGCGTTTGTCATCAGCGAATGGGTGGTGCGGCGCCTTGCGCGGCAACTCGGCGGCGAGCCGGTGTATGCCAAGGAGATTGCGAGCCGGATTGCGGCGGGCGATCTGTCCAACAGGATTGCGCTGGCGCGCAACGATCAGTCGAGCATGTTGTCGGCGCTGGATGACATGCAGAGTGGGCTGTCGACGACGGTATCGGACATTGCCGCGAGTGCTGACGCGATTGCGACGGCCTCGGGAGAGATTTCGATGGGTAACCTGGACCTGTCGCAGCGCACCGAGCAGCAGGCGATGGCGTTGGAGCGCACGGCGAGCAGCATGGAGCAGTTGACCTCGACGGTGCGGCAGAACGCCGACAACGCGAAGCAGGCGAGCACGCTGGCCAACAATGCCTCGGAGATTGCGGAGAAGGGCGGCGCGGTGGTGGGGCGTGTGGTGGCGACGATGAACGAGATCAATGCGAGCGCGAAGAGCATTGGCGACATCATTGGCGTGATTGAGGGGATTGCTTTTCAGACGAACATTCTGGCGCTGAACGCGGCGGTGGAAGCGGCGCGCGCGGGGGAAGAGGGGCGTGGTTTTTCGGTGGTCGCGGCGGAAGTGCGCAATCTCGCTCAGCGCAGTGCTGGAGCCGCCAAGGAGATCAAGGGGTTGATCAGTACCTCTGTCGAGCGCGTGAGCAATGGGTCGACGTTGGCGCAGGACGCTGGTCAGACCATGGATGAAGTCGTTAAGGCGGTAAAGCGCGTCACGGACATCATGGGGGAGATTTCGGCTGCTTCTGCTGAGCAGAGTTCGGGGATCGAGGAGATTAACCTCGCGGTTACGCAGATGGATGCTGGGACTCAGCAGAATGCGGCGCTTGTTGAGCAGGCTACTGCGGCTGCTCGGTCGCTCGATGATCAGGCTAAGGCTTTGAAGGTTATGGTGGGGAAGTTTAGATTACACGGGTGAGCTTTTTTTTTGCCTGCGCGGCGCTTTGGTGGTTTGCCTGCGGTGTTGGCCTCTCCTTGTATTGTTGTCGGTCTGGTCAGGTTTGCTTTTGGCTGTTTGCCTATGGCGGTGCCTTTCCTTGATTTGTTATCGGTCTATTAGGTTCGCCCCTGTGCGGGGCGGCACTTACTAATGAGATGGTCAGCCTGACCGAAACGGCCCATAGGCTTACGCTTACTGGGCCGTTTCCTTTTTTCAAGGGGGCCATCATGGCAGACGCGAAGTTGATCG
>Ga0302220_10003632_pt1 | contig 10602 bp, 8 predicted proteins | sample II_Palsa_E1_3_FD_194572 | JGI IMG/M metagenome (GOLD analysis project Ga0302220, IMG submission 194572) | Peat permafrost microbial communities from Stordalen Mire near Abisko, Sweden - II_Palsa_E1_3 | ecosystem: Environmental > Terrestrial > Soil > Palsa > Peat permafrost | place: Sweden... | reverse complement strand
TGAGATCAGCCGCGCCATCGACCGACTGACCGAAATCCGTACTTTCACCACAGACTTGCCCGAGCTCGACCGCGTACCGGCCGGCAAGGCCGCCGCATTAGCGCGATTTGCCGGCGCCCCGAAAAGCGCAGGCCGTCGCCCGGTTGCCGGACGATCGCCGCGCGGCGACCTTGGTTGCGTTCATCCGCACGCTTGAAGCATCGGCTAGTGACGTTGTCATCGACCTGTTCGGCGCCGTGTCGACCAGAATGTTCTCCAATGGCCAAGGAGGCGCGGATGCGCTCACTGCGCGACCTCGACGCCGTATCGCTCCGGCTTCGCGATGTCGGGGCGGTGCTGCTCGATGACAGTATCGGCGACATGGGGGACCGCGGCCGTTGCGCAGGTGAACCTGCTCGCCCGGCCAACCGACGAGAGCTACTTCGTCGAATTGCGCCAGCAGACCAGCACGATGCGCTATCTGCCGAAGATGCTTGCTGGGCTCGATCTTGCGCCGGCGCCAGCGGGGCAGCCGCTGTTGGACGCGGTCGATCACCTGCGGAGAGTTCACCAGGGTGAAAAGCGCCGTGGACCGGCACCAACATCTTTCGTTCCCAAGGCCTGGGGTAGCCAGTTGAAGACCGAGGACGGTGCGTTCGATCTGACCGGATACCGTCTTTGTACGCTCGACCGGCTACCCCGCGCCATCCGTCACCGCGACGTCTTTCCCGTTCGCTCACTTCGCTATGCCGACCCCCGCAAGGGCCTAATGACGGGAGCTGCTTGGGAGGCGGCGCGAGCGACAGCATGCCGCACGGTCGGCGTGGCGGTCTCTGGCGATGCGGACGTTGCCAAACTTTCGGCGCGGCTCGATCTTGCCTACCGCGAAACAGCCGCGCGTGTGCCGGACAACGATGAGGTGACAATTACGAGGGCTGCGAGCTCCGCCGACCTATCAATCGCACCGGTCGAAAAGATTGACGAGCCATTGAGCCTCACGAACCTGCATAATGCGGTCGATGCGCGACTGCCGCGGCTCGATCGCCCCGAGCTGATCCTGGAGATGCACGCGCGAACGGGGTTCGAGACAGCGTTCACTCATGCCAGTGAGGGCAACGCGCGCGCGCTGTGGATACAGCTACCACGATCTGTGCAGTGCTTGTCGCGGAGGTGCCGCGCGACAATCAAGATCAGAATCGTGTTGTTTTGTCGTTACGGTCAATCTGATCCGTGGATTGGGCGGCGGTTAGGATGGTCAACTTTGACCCAGTTCGCCGCCATCGGAGCGTTCCTGCATTGCAGCAGTGCGCCAAAAGGCGGCACGCGAACAACAGCTGGCTTACGGTCAGGCTTTCAGTTCGGGGATGCCCAGCCCCCGCAGAATGAAATCGACAATCGCGTTCTGCGCACCATCGGAGTTGTGAAGAACCAGATCCCAGTAGCGCAATGCCGTCATCGCCGGGATAAATGAGCAAAAATTCGCTGCAAGCCGATTGTCCTGAAGCACCAGCGACCCGCCGGAGGCCCGATATTCCTCAACGAGATGCTCAAATCGACCGATGAAGCGTGAAATCGAGCTGAGTATCATCACTCGATCCGATTTTTGAAGCGCATGTGTCTCATTATACAAAAGCTGCACTTCGTCACGGTATGTACTCATGACGTGTGTCACTGCACGCAGAGCTTCAACGATCCTGACATGAGGATCGGTAAAACGTACGCACACTTCATCGAGCAGCCGCTCATAGGTTCCAACGAGATGCTCGCAGACCAAAAAGAGGACGTCCTGCTTGGACTTCACATAATTGTAGAGATTGCTTTGCGTAAGACCAGCCTCGCGGGCTATGTCTGCCGTCGTCGTGGTGTGAAAACCCTGCCGGTGAAAAACGGTGATCGCTGCCCGGATTATACGGTCCCGGCGATCAGATACCAACGTTTCGCTTTGAACCTGGGCTGTAACAATCCGCGTCATCAATCAACTTTCATGCCGCTAAATCTCATATGGCCCGGCGCCTGATTGAATAGTCAGAATGCGCGTGCGAGTCAATCCTGTGACGTCGTCATACAATTGCGTACCCGGCGATATCCGGACGACGCGCCAACGATGGGAAGTCCGGACATGGCGGTCCGTCAATGCATATCGCCGTCCTGACGCCCGACAAACGGGCACGGTTCCCTCACTTTAGGCAGCTTCGGCCGGCAGCTAAGACGCCGGGTTATTCTGAACCACGCCCCACTGATGATTCTACCAGATATCCTTCGATTCCTTGATCACTGCTTCCGTTGGGATTCAACAATGAAAGCATTAATTTTCGCTTGTGTTTCCTTTGTCCCCATCAGCAGGCGCGGCGCCTCAGCCTCGAGCCCAGCCCCGTCTTTGGCTGGATCAGCTGTCGCTGCAATACAAGCCTTTGCGGCTTGCAGCGCCTCCAGCGGCTTGTCCACATACCGCCGGACGATTGCGCCAGCCGCCGCCTCGAACCCTTCGTCGGGCACCACCCATTCGACCAGGCCAAGCGCCAACGCCTCCTCGGACGGAATGAGTTCGGCCCCGCCGATCAGCCGTAACGCTCGCCCGCGGCCGATCAACCTGGTCATCCGTTGGGTGCCACCGGCGGAAGGGAGCAAGCCCAGCCCCACTTCGGGCAGGCCGATCCGCGCTTTGCTGCCAACGATACGCAGATCACAGGCCAGCGCAATTTCGAACCCACCACCGGCGGCAACTCCCTGGACCAGCGCGACTGAAATCTGCGGCATACGCTCGATCCGATCGAACAGGGTCTGGTAGTAAAGGGCCTCCTCGGCCAACAGGTCGCCGGCATCCGGCGCGTCCAGGCGCGCGGCAAACTGTTTGATATCGCCGCCAGCAGAAAAAACCTTTAGCGCGCTGCGTATACAAAGAATGCGCCATTCCGCACTGCGCTCCAGGGTGTCCAACAGGCGGTGGAATGTGTCGGCCCAAGCCCGCGACAGCGCGTTTACCGTCGGATGCTGCAGTGTAATGGTCGCAACCTGGTTGCTGATATCAAGTTCCAACATGACGGTTTCCCGAAGTACGCCGCCACATGGTTCGCGAGTGTTCCGTTCGCGGAATATTCGCCTCATGCATCGGCCATCTCACTGTAAAATCTTGCTTGTGGCAACCCAAGCCCGGGCTCATTCCAGCCGTACGGGGTCGATCTGTTTATTGGCGTGCGGATGTCAGGAATTCGCGCCGCTGGTCATAAAGGCGGATCCGGAATAGTTCGTCCGCGTTCGGCTCCCGGAACATCGCCAATTGAACATCCACCTCAACCGGCCATTCACATGCGGCCCGAATACGCTCGATGGCCGCCTCAGCCGTTGCCCCGGTGCTCGCATAATAATGTGTTAGGCAAAACCGGCCATCGCGCTTCTGGTAGATTCCCAGATCAGTGACAAGCGTCGAGACGCGATCACCGATGCTGGTAATATAGGGTAATTTTACGACCATGCGCTTGGCCGATTGCTGCGCAACCGCAACGATTTCGGCTGCGGACGAAGCAATGTCGTTCGCGCCACCAGATCCTACGAGGAAGCGACCGTCACTGCCATAAGTCGAGTTGATGTTCCCGCTTGCGTCGATCTGGGCCGCACCGATGATCGCCAGGCACCTGTTGTGCCGCCCCGACACGTGCAGGCCGAGCACCGTCTCGGCAGTCGTCAATCCCTTGCAGGTCGGGATATTGCGATTGCTGAAGATGAACGGCTCGCCGGGCTTGGGAAAGAATCCATAAAGACCGATTTCCGCGACCAGTTCGACCGGTAGACCATCGTCGTGCTGAAGCCGCGACGCGGCGAGCCAGGCAGCGAGATTTGCGTAGCCGACACCGGACGCGATGATCCCGTAATCCTCGGCCTTGACACGGACTTCGAGCATGTGGGCCGCAGCCGTGACCATCGTATCGATCGCGTCATGCTGTTCATCGCAGGCCGCTGCGATAGCCGATGCGCCGACATCGACCTTCCATGCCCCCTCAACCGCTCCGCCTTGCAATGCGCGCACCCGGTCAACTCCCAGCCTTCCGACATACTCGTCCTGATCACGAACATTCATGATCCATTTCTGAACCCATGCCGCGAATGCTTCGGGAGACTTCGTGGCTTTCTGCAGCGCACGAAAGAAATCGTAGTCCTCCACATAAGGCACCCCGAGGCCCGGTGGCGAATAGATGCCGTACGGATGGCATCCCAGTGGCGCTTCCGACACGCTCAGGACGCGGTGCGCCGGGAACTGGCACAAATGAGAATATTCGCGAATTACGTCAGGGGACACGATCCGCTCGGTAGTGGCCACCACCCCGGACTTGGCCGCAAAAGCTGCCACCTCGCCGTCGCCGAATGGCGGTGCGATCAGCAGATTGCCTTGACGATCGGCCGCCAGCGCATGAACGAGGGTGATGTCGGGCACGATAGCACGGAGCGCGCCTACCCGCTCGCCACTGCCGAAAGGGTCGTCAATCTCGGTGAACGTGTCAGTATTGGCAAGGGAACTGCCGCTAAGCGAGCGGGTCAGCGCGAAAGGAAAGCCGTAGGCGCCGGCCGCGATCCGCTGGGTCACCGCCAGCAGCGACTGGTTCTCGATCTCGACCGCGCCGCTGTTGATCGCTTCCTGGATGATACGGTTGGGCGATGGTGCCGGATAATTTTCGCCCACGAACGACGCAATCAGCTTTTTGACGATCCCGGTCGAAAAGAATGCAGCCTGGTTGGACACAAAGCCGGCGCCCACAATGGTAAAGCCGGGATCGGTTCCGGCAAACGTGCGCACCAACGCATTGCTGAGCGCCATCGGGCGTGCCTGATTGTAGCTGAAATGCAGCGTCATGCCCGGTTGGACATACGCGCGCAGCGCCTCCTCGACCGGACGCACTTTGTCGATGCGGTAGGTTTCAGGAGGCGCAAACAACGACTCAAGGCCTCGCGCGGGTGTCGCCGGATTCATGCTCATGGACCGCCTCAAATCTTGAAGACTTTTTCCGCCGCGCCGCGCATCAGTTGCGCACGGGCGCTATCCTTGAGCGGCATGGCCGCCACCTGGTCGAGGCTCACCTGGTGAGTCACCACCGGAAAATCGCTTCCCCACAGCACTTTGCCCTGACCACGGCTATTTAGAAACTGGACCAGGTCCTTGTTCCAGTATCTCGGCGCATGGGCCCCGCACCCGATGTAGATGTTTGGGTGCTTCCAGGCCATTGCAATCAGTTCTTCGTTCCACGGCCAGCCGGTGTGCGAGGCGACGATCCGCAGGTCGGGAAAATACAGGGCGACATCATCGAGATAGATCGGCCTGCTGCCTTCGGACGGCATATGCTCAGCCGAATGCCCGCACTGCAGCACGATCGGCACGTCCAATTCGCAACATTTGGCGTAAAACGGGAATAACTCGCGATGATTGAGCGGAACGCCCCAGCCGTTGGCGTGGAGATGGCCGCCGGCAAATCCCCATTCCTTGACCGCGACCTCCAACTCCTTGACGGCCTCCCAGCCACGACCAATGTCATAACCATAGAGCCCACCGACCCTGCCATCGCACTGCCCCATGATATCGCGCACGGAATCGACAGTCACATCGAGCAGCAGTGAGCGTGATCGATAGCTTTGCATCTTGAACGTCGGAACATACGTCTTCTCGATCCCGAGCGTGTCCATGTGCGCGACAAATTCCTTGGGAGAATAGCCCTTCAGGCGTTCGTCCATGTTCCACCAACCAACCAGATGGCTGAGCTCCGGATTTTCGGTGTACATCTTGCGCAAACCTTCCGGCGTGAAGATATTCGTCCAGTAATCAATTGCCCCACCACTCATTTTAATTCTCCGCAGTCATCCGGACAAAACCTACGATTCGCCCGGCAACAAAGTGATCAATCAATCAATACATACGCGTGCACGTGCTGGCCATCGCCTGCGTGTTCAGGCGAGCAGCCGCTTGCCGATGATGTCCTTCATGATCTCGTTCGTTCCGCCATATATCTTGTGAATACGCGCATCGACCCAAGCGCGTGAAATCGGATATTCGCGCATGTATCCGTAGCCGCCGAATAGTTGCAGGCATTCATCGATCACTTTGTAGGAAACATCCGTAACCCAAAGTTTGGCCATAATTGCATTGGTGAATTCCAGGTCGTCGGCAAGACTGCGGGCCAGGCACCAATCAGTGAACACCCTCGCAACAGCAATCTCGGTTGCAAGCTCGGCGATCTTGAAACGAATGGACTGGAATTCTGCCAGCTTCTGCCCGAACGCATCGCGGGTCTTGACGTGTTCGATGGTCCAGTCGAGTGCGCCCTCGGCCTCGGCGACCGCTGACATTGCGATCGCGATCCGTTCGCGGGGCATCAGTTCCATCATTGCCCGGAAACCTTTGCCCTCCTCTCCGAGTAGGGTATCGGCAGGAAGGCTTACGCTGTCGAAGAAAAGTTCGGCAGTATCACCCGCCTTCTGCCCTACCTTTTCCAAAGCGCGGCCACGCCTGAATCCCGCCTGCTGGGTATCGAGCAGGAACAGGCTCACCTTGGAGTTGGCGACATCCGTCTTGGCGGCAACCACGACAAGATCGGCATTCAGCCCGTTGGTGATGAAAGTCTTCTGACCGTTCAGCAGATAATCGTCGCCCTCGCGCAACGCCGTTGTCCGCAGCGACTTGAGATCGCTGCCCGCACCCGGCTCGCTCATGCCGATCGCACCAATCACCTCGCCGGTTACCATTCCCGGCAACCAGCGCAGTTTCTGCGCCTCGGTGCCGAGCTTCACCAGATAGGACGTGACGATGTCGTTGTGCGCGACGAGGCAGGCCGAGAAACTTGCAGCACCGGCATAGGCCAATTCCTCATGGACGATGGCGTTAAACAGGAAATCTCCACCCGGACCGCCGTATTCGAGCGGAACATCGGGGCCGAGCATCCCCATTTGCCCTGCCCGGAGCCAGGCCGCACGCGGCACCATGCCCGCGTCTTCCCATTCGCGGTAATGCGGCACGATTTCGCGTGCGATAAAGCGACGGATGGCGTCGCGAAACGCCTCATGCTCCTCGCCGAAGATCGTACGTGGGACAGTCGGCACCAGATTATCTCCTCGGAAACGTTGTCGGGCCGCTCACTGCGGCACCAAATCGGCGGGATGAAGCGCGCCGGGGCCGCCATACGCCTGCCACGACGATCCCGCGAGCCAACCGCAATCGACCGGCAGGTTTATGCCGGTGATGGCGCTTGCGGCGGGTGACAAAAGAAAGAGCGCGGCCAATGCGACCTCGTCGGGTTCGACGAGCCGGCCAAGGGGCGTTCCCGCCAGCATCAGCTGATCGGGGCTTGCACCGCTATCGATCACCGCCTGGACTGCGGGCGTGCGCGTGAAACCAGGCGACAGCGCGTTGACGCGCACCCCGGACGGCCCCCATTCGACCGCCAGATTGGCACTCATCGCAATGACGGCCGCCTTGGCTGCGGCATAGGCATGAAGCGGGAAGGAACGCATCCCGGCAACCGACGCAATGTTGACGATTGCACCCCCGCCTCGTTTCGTCATGCTTGTACCGAACATGCGGCAAGAGGTAAAGACGCCGCGCTGGTTGACCCGCATCACCTCGTCCCACTTTTTCATCGGGAATGTGGCTGCAGGGATCAACGAATGAAATACGGCGCTAGCATTGATCAACATTTCGACGGGTCCAAGCCGCGCTTCGATTGCCGCATGCACTGTGCCAAGGGCCACTTCATCGGCGCAATCCGCCGCATATCCGTGGCCACCAATCGACAACGCCAGCGCATCTGCCGCCTCGCCATCCCGATCAATCACAGCGACGCGAGCCCCCGCACCGCCCAGAGTGCGGGCGCACGCCCCGCCAATCCCGCCGCCGCCGATCACGACCGCGACGCGGCCCCCAAGAGCGATGGACGTCATTGCACGTTCTTCTCGATCAAGCCGGCGAGCAGCGCGTCGCGCAACTGGAATTTCTGGACTTTGCCGGTCGGCGTCATCGGCAGTTCATCGACCAATGCCAGGAATTCGGGCAGCTTGTAGTCCGATACCCCCATTGCCCGTAGCGAGGCGACCAACGCCCCAAGTGCCGGCGTCTGCCCGGGAATAGCCACCACACAGGCACACGCACGCTCACCAAGCCTGGCATCCGGCAGCCCGACGAGCGCCACCGCCCGGACCGAGGGATGCTTCATCAACATCTCTTCCACTTCGCTGGCGCTGATTTTCAGGCCACCACGATTGATGATGTCTTTTTTGCGCCCCACGACACGAAGGTAACCTTGGGCGTCAATCACGCCGAGGTCGTTGGAAAACAGCCAGCCGTCTCGAAACGTTTCCGCCGTTCGTTCCGGATCGTTGAAATAGCCAAGTGCAACATGCGGTCCTCGCGTCGCAATCTCGCCGACTTCGCCCACCGCCAGCGTATGCGCGCGCGCCTCGTCAAAAATCGCGGTTTCAGAGCCCGGCATGGCGCGGCCATCCGTGCCCCAGCGCCGGTCTTCGGGATCATCGGCCGCACACATCGTTGCGGCGAAACATTCCGACATGCCCCAGCAGGGATAGAGCGTGCAGCCAATCCGCGCGCGCATCGCCGCGCCCAGTTCGGACGGTATCGAAGCCCCGCCGCACAAGAACGTGCGGAACGATGACAGGTCGCGCCGCTCTATACTGTCGGATTCCAGCAGCATCGTGGCGAAACTGGTGGCGGCTGTGGTCAACGTGCAACGTTCGCGCTCGATCAGATCGAGCGCGGCGTCGACATCCCACACGTCTTGCAGGACGATAGTCCCACCCAGCACGATCGTTTGCCGGACACCCCACTCGATGCCGGTTGCGTGGGAAATCGGCGAAACCGACCAAATGATTTCGTCGGCCGTCAGCCCCAGCAGCCTTGCTGCCGCGCGGTTGCCGAACATCAATGTGTTGTGACTGTGCAGCACGCCCTTGGGCGATGATTCCGTGCCCGAAGTAAAGATCAAAACCGTCGCCGCATTACCGTCCGCCGCAAACCGGGGAGCAGGCCCATCGTGATCCAAGAGACTGACAAAATCGAGCATGTCCGGCGGACAGCCCTCGCCGATCAGGCAGACATACTGCAGATCAGGCAGATCGGGCATCAGTTCGCGATAGAGCGCACGATAATCGAACTTGCGGAACACCGTTGGAGCGAACACCATCTTGGTGCGCGCGAAGGCCATGATATAGCGTAACTCCTTTGCGCGGTAGAGAGGCAGCAGCGTATTCGTCACGGCGCCAAGCCGCGTCGCGGCCAGATGGATCAGCAGGAATTCAGCCCAGTTCGGCAACTGGATCGAGATAACGTCACCTGGTCCGATCCCCTTTACCGCCAGAGCCGCGGCCAGGCGCTCCACCCGTTCGGCGACATCACGATAACTCCAGCGCGTGTCGCCGGCCACGACCAGCAGCTTGTCCGACTTCCGCGCGACCACGTCTTCGAAGGCGTCGAACAGCGTCACACCCGGCCACAGGCCTGCCATTTCGTAGGAGGCAGCCTGCCCGGACGTGTGGATGGTCTCGGTGTGCATCAGGACTGCCTCGCGATGATATCCGGGAACGCATTGCCCAACATCGGCGCTGCAAGGACAGTTCCCGGTGGTGTCCGGAACGATGGATCGATCGGCACAGGAAGAGCAGGTATCGAGCCGCCGCCCTCGTTCGACACGAAATGGGCAAACAGCCCGCGCGCGGTAAATTGCGGCGATGCGACCGCCTGCTCTAGGCTCATACCAACGGAGCAGCAGCAATCGGCGCCGGCAAACTGCCGAGCCCAGGTGTCGGTGTCCTGCATAACGATGATCGCCGCCACGGCACGCGCCGTGGCGGCAGGATCGACCGCATCATCACGCAGCGCCGCGTCAAGCCCGAGCACGTTGCAGAAACTGGCCCAGAATTTCGGCTCAATCGGTGCCGCTGCGACAATACCACCATCTCTTGTCCGATACAGCCGATAGCGCGGCGACGCGCCGGTCACGAGATGATCGCCATTACCGGGAAACACACCGGTGCCCCACCCCTGTGCCAGCGCCCAATAGGCCAGCGTGAACAGATTGTCGCCGAGCGCAATATCGAGATGACGGCCAGCCCCGGTCTGCGTCCGTTCCTGCAGGGCCAACAGAATATTCATGACGGCAGGATAGGCGCCGCCGGCAATATCACCGATCGGCGAAGGCGGCATCACCGGATCACCATCGCGCGACATCGCCAGGCTGAGCAAGCCGGTCTCGGCATACATATTTATGTCATGCCCCGCGATGTCGCGGCGCGGCCCTGTCTGGCCATAGGCACTGATCGAGCAATAGATCAGGCGCGGGTTGATCTGCGCCACTGCGGCGGGACCCATCCCGAGACGTTCCATCACGCCGGGACGAAATTGCTCTATCAGGACATCCGCCCGCTCGATCAGCGGCCGCAGCACCGCCATGGCATCCGGATTCTTGAGATCGACTGCAAGACTGCGCTTACCGCGATTGAGCAGGGCGAACGTTGCCCCATAAGCGCCCCATGCAGGCCCATACTGACGCATGTCGTCACCGCCCCCCGGACGTTCGACCTTCAACACATCTGCCCCCGCCTCGGCAAGGAGCAGCGACGCCATGGGCCCCGGCA
>Ga0302220_10003630_pt1 | contig 10610 bp, 16 predicted proteins | sample II_Palsa_E1_3_FD_194572 | JGI IMG/M metagenome (GOLD analysis project Ga0302220, IMG submission 194572) | Peat permafrost microbial communities from Stordalen Mire near Abisko, Sweden - II_Palsa_E1_3 | ecosystem: Environmental > Terrestrial > Soil > Palsa > Peat permafrost | place: Sweden... | reverse complement strand
CCGAGTCTCTCTGAACGTATTTTGGCAACCTTCCGCCTCTCCACTGAACAGTCTGAATAGCGTTGATGTCGGGAACATGGCAACTGAAAGAATTTGACCCCACTGCTGTGTTCCGAGTTGAAAGCCGCTCCGGAAAAAAAAAAAAAAAGAAAGAAAAGAAAAAAATACGTAATGCGCCCGAGGGCGCAAACCGTCTGTGTCAGCGTGATCATCGCCGGCCTGATCGTGTGCGCGCTGCTGTCGCTGGTGCTGCTCCACGGCCTCCTCCTCGGCCAAGAGCACGCCGATGCCGTGGCTCACGTCCTCCACGCCCAGCCGCCGAAGCAGCCGAGCGTCCGCCTGAGTGTGTGCACGGTTGTCAAGGACGAGGCCCTGCACGTTGCCGAGTGGGTCGCGTTCCACGTGCTCGAGGGCGTGGGGCGGTTTGTGCTGTACGACGACGGCAGCGACGACGGGCTGGCCGACGTGCTGGCCGATGCGGTGCGGCTGGGCGTGGTCACGATCGTCCCCTGGCCCTCCGCCGCCTTCCAGTCGTCCTTCAACGACAGCAGCCAGTGGACCACGCATCCTGTCACGCCCCATTTGTGCGACTCCGCCTACTATGTGCGCCACCCAGACAAGATCAACCATTGTCAGCTCGTCGCCTTTGACCACTGTCTGGCCCATTACCACCAACGGGGCCAAGCCGACTGGGTGCTGTTCATCGACGTGGACGAGTTCGCCTTCACCACGACCAACGGCATCGAACAGACCCTGGGCGACGTGCTCGCCATGGACCGCTTCAGCAGTGCGTCGTCCGTGGGCATGGTCGCGGCGACGTACGGCTCGTCCGGCTACCGATGGGCATTGCCACGTGGCAAGCTGCTCGTGACCACGGCCTTTCGGCGTCGAAGCCACCGTGCCCCCACGGACGACAGCGCCGGGGACGAGGCATTCGGCGGGGAAAACTACAAGATCAAGTCGGCTGTGCGGCCTGCCAGGGTCCAGAGCGGCCGGTGTGGTGCCCACATGTTTGCTGATCGCGGCCAGCCACGGTCGATGACGACGTTGGCCACGGATGGGCGGCCGTATCGGGGCTGTGGTGACAACAGGCACGACCCTCGGCACTGTCTGCTCGTGGGCTGTGGCGTGCTGGAGCCCGAGTGGGGCCTGATGCGGTGCGTTACGTGTTGAGCGGAACAATTGGTTAATAATTATTACTTCAGGTACAACCACTACCGAACCCGAACCCTGGAGGACCACCTCGTCAAGCAGGCCAAGGGGATCGTCCAGGGTCGCATCCAGACAAAGCAGCACTTTACCGACTGGGACCTGGTCGACCGCAACGACGTCGTCGATATGGCTGCAGTGAAACGTCTCGCTGAACGACAGCGGGAGCAGCTGCACCGTCTGGCCCCCGACGTGCAGCAGCTCGTGCGATCGCTCGAGAGGATACACTCCCCAGTGCCGACGCGCACGATGGTCGTGGTCGGGCCAGAGGCGACTTCGGTGGGGCTGATCGCGTCAGCGCTCACGGTCGCGGGGTCGCCCATGGGATCGCACAACACTCGCGTCACCCTCGGCTGCGAAAAGCCCAACTCGACCTGTTCGCCAGCAGAGTTCCCCCTCGGTTTCTTCAAGGGCTACGACGGCCTCGTCAACGACCCCGCGCTGTGCTCGGCCATGGGCGAGTGGCTGCAAAAGCAGAACGAGAACGGTGGCCTGCCCGTGCTTGTCGTCCTCGTGGCCCCTCCGCCCGCGCGATCGGTCGCCCTGCAACGTGAATGGAGCGGCCTGGACAGCAACGACCAGGAACTGGCACGATGGCTGGGCTGTCTTACTCACGTCGTCCGCAGTGTGCGCGCGAGTGGTGCCGACAACAGGCTCCTGTTTGTGCCGGCAGAGTGGACCGACCTCGACAGCTTTTGCACGATGGTCAACGAGCTTGTCGTTGCAGTGAACGAGGTCGCTGGGCCGCACACGCTCATTCGGCCCTCCAAGCGCAGGATAAAAATCATGTTTGACGCCCAGGCCCCCTTGTTCCTCTACCACGCCAACCATTCTACCAGTAATTCAGTACCGGTCCCCGCTTCCGCCGCCAACTTGTATGTCACCCTAAGTCGTAAAAATTATTAGTTTCACATAACCAAATTCAATGATGAGTTTCATAGCGGGGCTTTTCAATATTTTTGCTCTAGAGAATGTTGTAAAAGTAGGGCAGTCCCTGGCCCAGTTCCCAGACAGACACGCCCGTTCCAACCTCGCCCGCAAAGCCAACGCGGTCGGTGATCGAGTCCACGGTCGGGTAGTAGACGGTGTGGTCCTGGCCGGCCTCGTCCTTGTACGTGAAAAAGTGCTCGAGCGAGGACGCGTCCCACTCAATCTTGTCGGCCTTTTCGAGCAGCTTGATGGCCGCCTCGCCAAACACGGGCGTGCTCTTGTCGCCGACGAAATCATGGCCATACCAGTTGAGGCCGGCGAGGATCTTCTTGGCAAACGACTCGGGCACGCCGCTCGTGAGCTGCATGATCGTCTGGGCGTACCAGCCCATGGGCGCGTTGGGACCGGCAGGCTTGGCCTGGAGCGTGGTAAAGTCGTACGTCATGAGGCTGACGTAGTCGACCAGGTGGCCAATCTTCTTGAACGTCTCGTTGTCAAAGAAGCGGGGGATCGGTCTAGCAAAAGAATAAATAAAAATCATTGAAATATAAACAGTCGTGATATGAATTACGAGGCGGTGATGATGAGCAGCTTGCCCTCCTTGTGCAGCTGGTCGCTAAACACCTGGATCGCGCCGAGCATCTCCTTGACAATGTACGACGCCTCGAACACGAGCCCGTCCCAGTTCTGCTTCTTGCACTCTGTCACGGCCAGTGCGACCATGGTGAGGACCTGCTTGCGCGGGTCCTGCCCCTGGCCAAACACGGCCTCGCCGTCAAACTCAATGACGAAGCGGGGCGTGATCTTGAGGTCGTGCGCCTTGCCCGCCTCCTTGACGGCCTTGGCCCACTCCAGGTCGACGTCCTTCTGGCCCGTCAGCCGGATCTTGCCGCTCGCGCTGGCCTCCCAGCGGTACCACGTGGGCGCGATCAGGTTGAACTTGGACGCGTACTTTTTGGCGACGTCGTATCCCTCTCTAAGGGAAAAAACACATACGAGATAAAGGGAGCTAAGCCGCCTGAGTGCAGTACCCGTTCCACGGAGTGACGTAGCCCAGGGTCGTGCCCTTGAAGTTCTTGATGTGGTCATCCTTGCTCAGGTGGTGGGTGGCGATGATGTTTTCCTTTGTCTCCTAAAGAAAGAGACGGGTGAGGGTATTATTTGTTTCGTTGCCGTACGGTTGAGCCGATATCGATCGGATCCGACGTCGTCTGATCGATCGGGTCCTCCTCGGCAGCACCAGCAGCAGCACCGCCAACAGCGCCAACGGCCACAGCCACAAGCAGCGCCGCCGCAAAAACAGAACACGACCACTTCATCTGGGTCCTCTACTTTCAAAATCATGGCGTCAGGATCATTCCAGAACGGCGGCGACGTCGTGGCGGAAGACGCCGATGCCGAGACTGTGACGGTGCCAGCGCACCTGCTGCACTGCCGTGTGTGCTACGATGTAACGCCCGCCCCCCTTTGCCGTGTCACCCCCCCCCTTCTGTTGCTTAAAGACATGCATGGCTAGGTGCTGGAGGTGCCAAAGGTGCTCTGGTGCGGGCACAAGTACTGCGAGGCGTGCATCAAGGGCCTGGTCAAGATGCAGGGCCTGGTGTTTGAGGTGCTGTGCCCGATGTGCCGCAAGACGACCGCGCTCACGGCCATGGCGGTCGAGGGCCTGGGGACAGACTTTGATGTGCAGGAGATGGTCCGCTTCACAGGTGACATAAAGCGTGCCCAATAGTTGTTTAACTATTTAGCAGGGCTCAAACGGCAAGAGCACTCGATCGTCACAGCGACGACGATCGACGACAAGCCTGCTGTTGCCTCGTCCGCTTCCAGCAGCACGGCAGCAGCGACAGGGACCGCGCTCTCGCTCTCCCTCGACGAGCTCAAGGCGTGTCTGGACGAGCTCGAGGCCAAGGCCGCCGACGGGGACGTGAGCGGGCTGGTGTCCAAGCTGCGTGGCGCCGAGCCAGACACGCTTGTTCAGCTGTGCGATGCGTCGAGTGCGCTGCCGTCCAAGCTGCTCACGAGCGCGCACAGGGCCATGCACCGCAGGGAGACGTGCACCAACATCCTGGACATTTTCGTGCACATGGGCCGGCGGTGGATCGAGTCGGACATGGCCTCGACGGCGTTCTGCAACTCGTCGACGGTGCGCCAGCAGCTGCTCCTGCTCTCGGCCAACTACGCCGTCGAGCCCGTCCAGGCCGCGATCGCCCTCGTCGTCAGCAAGATCGCCCGTGTCGCCCCGTCCGTGCTCATCCAGCCCATCGAGATCACGCGCGAGGACGGCAGCGTGGTGCAGCTGGGCACGGGCGTGAGCGCCAACCTGATCCAGAGCATCCTCGAGCGCATGCGCAAGTACCGTCCCCACATCTTTATCCAGTCCTTTTCCTGCCAGGCCCTCGTCTACTTTCTCAAGGTCGTGGTGGAGCAGGCCTGGTGGACGCCACTGCTGGGCAACCAGCTGTCCGATATGTACAGCCTGGCCTGGGAGGCGCTCAAGGGGGCTGCCGATGCCGAGACGCGCCCCATTGCCCAGCGGCCCCACTACGGCCACGAGCCCGTCACGGCCGAGTTTGCGCTCATGATCATGAGCATCCTCGAGTCGTACGACGTCAACCGGCGCAACTCGATCCGTGCCGACCTGGCCATCTCCGCGGCCGACGTCGTCCGCAAGACCATGTGCGTGCTCGTGCGCGGGCACCTCCACCACACGCTCGCGGCGGGCGTGCTGGCCTACTTTGCGGTGGCCTGTCTGGACGAGGACTTCCAGCTGGCCCTACTGCGCCAGCGCCGGCTACCGTCGTCCCTGCGTCACACTGCTCTGCTGGGCCATCTGGACGAAGCAGACGACGACGACGACGACGACGACGATGACGACGACGATGACGACGACGACGACGACGACGACGACGACGAACAACAAAAGCCGTACTCGGCCATCTTTGCCCTGTGCACTGTCGCCCACGAGCACCGCCACGTGCCCACGATCGTGCTGTCCACCTGCCATGTGATCAACAACCTGACGTGGACGGGCCCGATGCGCGACGGGCTGATCAAGCGGACGCACGTGCACCGGCGGCTGGTGGCGTGGATGGAGGCGGCGCCCGACAACCTGGACGTGGTGTGCGCTTGCATCACCGTCCTGTGCAACCTGGCCTACGCCGACGCGACCCAGAACGACTACAAGGACATCCTCGAGTGGTACTTTGACGACGACGTCCACAAGGCGGTCTACACGGCGATGCGGCTGGGCCTGCGCAACGAGGTGCCCGATGTCGTGCGCGAGAGCATGACGTCGCTGGCGACGCTGACGCTGCACAACGGCATCCGCGACTACCTGCTGGCCGAGGGCGTTGTCGAGACGATCCTGGCCGTCTTGACCTCGCCCACGCTCGTGACCGCATCCGTGGCCAGCAGCGCCTGCCTCGCCCTCGCGACCATCGCAGACGACAAGGACGTCGCACGGCGCGAGCGGGTCGCCTCGCAGGCCGTGGTGGACGCCATCAGGCTCACCGTCAGCAGCTTCAGCGACGACAGCCTTGTTCTCCACCATGCACTCAACGTGCTCGCCCATATCACCACGCCCAACAACGCAGCCCAGATCGTCGCGTGGGGAGGGCACGAGGTCGTGATCAGCGGGATGAGGGCGCTCCCCACGTCGGAGCAGGTCCAGACGACGGGCATCGTGGCCCTCACCTTCATGGCCGGTATGTAAAATAAACTATTTATTTATTTATTTATTTATTTAGAAGGGGACACCAGTGCCGCCCTCAAAGAGGCCGGCGTGAAAGACCTTGCCTTTGATGTCATCGACGCCTTCCCCAATGCGGACACCCTCCAGGGCGATGCGGCCCACTTGCTGTACCTGCTGTCGGTGTGGCGGCCCGTCATCAACTTTTGCGCGCACCTTTTGTCGTTCATCGCGCGCGTGCCTCGGCCGTAAAAATGATAGGATCGCATTAGACAATCTTTTGGCTCTTTTTGGCTTTGTACATGGGCCTTTTTATGTGGAAGCAGGAGAGGGGTTGGCTGCTGGCTCTGCGGGCCTGCTGCTGCTGGAGCCGAGTTGCTGCGGCGGCGGCTTGGCGATCGCACGACGATCCACGACCATGTCGATCAGCCCAAACGCCTTGGCCTCGTCGGCCGACATGTACTTGTCGCGCTCGACGGCCTTCTCGATGGCCTCGAGCGGCTGCTTGGTGTGCAGGCTCATGAGCTGGTTGAGCGTGTGGCGGACCTTGAGGATCTCCTCTGCGTGGATGGCGATGTCGCTGGCTTGTCCCTGCGCATTGTTATTGCATTTAAGAATAAATGCAGGAGCGGTTGGTTGCGGTTGTCTTACGCTGATGCCGCCCGAGGGCTGGTGGATCATGACGCGAGCATTGGGCAGGGCGATGCGCTTGCCCGCCTTGCCGGCCGTGAGCAGGAATGCGCCCATGGAGCAGGCCTGCCCGATGCACAGCGTGTTGACGGGCGAGTGGATGTACTGCATCGTGTCGTACACGGCCAGGCCGGCCGACACGCTGCCCCCGGGGCTGTTGATGTACATGAAGATGGGCAGCTCGGGGTTCTCGGCCTCGAGGAAGAGCAGCTGGGCGACGAGCAACGACGCCACCTGGTCGTTCACCTGGGGAACAAACACGGTTAGCAACAGGGCACGCAGTGAGGTGGGGCGGGTGGGGCAGCGCGTACCGGTCCGGACAGCATGACGATGCGCTCCTTCAGCAGACGAGAGTAGATGTCGTACGAGCGCTCGCCACGGCCTGTGTTTTCAATCACCATTGGGATCATGAACGACGCGTGCGGCTCAATGCGCGTCGGTTGCTGCTGCTGGTACTGCTGTTGCTGGTGGTAGAGGCGACGGCCTGCGGCCGCACTGGAGAGCAGCGCTCGACTCGTGCGCGCGGCAAGTGCTGGCAACATTTTATTCTAGAATGTCCTCGAAAGTGAGCCTTGGTTCGATTCCCAGTTCGCGTTGTTCGCCGTTCTCGTAGCCGATGAGGGCACGGCGTGGCGTCATGCCGCTCTCTTTTGTCTGTCGTGCTATTTCGCTCGATCGGTTTGCGCTTGTTCTACTTTGCTGTCCCTCCCAAAAACGTCACATTGCCGTGCTTAGCTGAGCATTGACACTTGACCATACCCCAGATGCACCATCGCATCCGTCTGCTTCACCGACATCTTTCCCCCTACTCGACCTCTGCTGCAGCAAGCGCCCCTCTAGCAAGAATGGCCTCGACGACCCATTTCGACTACCTCGTGATTGGCGGAGGCAGCGGCGGGATGGCCTCGGGCCGCCGTGCCGCGATGCTGGGCGCCAAGGTGGGCCTGGTGGAGAGCGGGCGCCTGGGCGGCACGTGCGTCAACGTGGGGTGCGTGCCCAAGAAGGTCATGTGGACGGCCGCGACCATCAACGAGTTTATCCACGACGCAAAGGACTATGGCTTCAAGCTGGGCGACGTCGCGTTTGACTGGGCCACCATCAAGAAGGCGCGCGACGAGTACATCCTCCGACTCAACAAGATCTACGAGACAAACATGGACAAGGAAAAGGTGAAACCAGTTATTGTAATTGTTAAAATAATATTTTTTTATTTTTTTCCATCAAGGTCACGTACATCAAGGGCACCGCCAAGTTCACCGGCCCCAACAAGGTCGACGTGGACGGCCAGGAGTACACGGCCGACCACGTGCTGATCGCGACCGGTGGCGCGCCGATCCTGCCCACGGGCTTCCCCGGCGCCGAGTACGGCATCTCCTCGGACGACTTTTTCCTGCTCGAGCACCAGCCCAAGAAGGCCGTCGTGGTCGGCGCGGGCTACATCGCCGTGGAAATGTCGGGGATCTTCCACGCCCTGGGCACGGAGACGACGCTGGTCGTCCGGTACGATTCGCCCCTGCGCAACTTTGACAAGATCATCCACGAGAACCTGGTCGAGGAAATCCAGAACAGGTAAACCCACTTCACTTGACGTGTTCTTATTGAGCGGGGGGGCGGGGGGCCGGGTCCAATGACAGTGGCCAGAAGCTCGTCAAGCACTCGAACGTGAGCTCGATCGTCAAGCAGGCCGACGGCAAGTTCGCCGTCACGATCACGAGCGACAAGAACGAGGCGACCGTGCAGAACGACGTCGACGTCGTTCTCTTTGCCATTGGCCGCGCGCCCCACACCCCCGGGCTCAACCTGGAGAGCGTCGGCATCGACGTGACCGACCAGTACATCAACGTGGACGCATACCAGAACACGTCGATCAAGAACCACTACGCCCTGGGCGACAACGTGCACACCTCCCACCTCACGCCCGTGGCCATCGCGGCCGGCCGCCGTCTTGCGCACCGCATCTTTGGCAACGAGCCTGATTCCAAGCTGGACTACTCCAACGTCCCCACCGTCGTGTTTAGCCACCCGCCCATCGGCACGATCGGCCTGACCGAGGCAGAGGCACGCGCAAAGTACAGCGAGCGAGAGATCAAGATCTACCAGACAAAGTTTACAAACATGTACCACGGCGTGACCACGCGCAAGACCAAGACGGCCATGAAGCTCATCTGTGTCGGGCCCACCGAGAAGATTGGTACAGCCAAATGATCGAATTAAAAATTAAATAAAATTGGGTTTTTTTTTTTTTCTAGTGGGCCTGCACGTCATCGGCATCGGCGCCGATGAGATGCTCCAGGGCTTTGGCGTGGCCATCAAGATGGGCGCGACCAAGAAGGACTTTGACAGCTGCGTTGCAATCCACCCCACGGCCGCCGAGGAGTTTGTGACCATGCGCTAACGTACAGTTCTCGATTTTTTGGATGTACACGACCCTTTCTTTCTGGCCTGTAAACAACAACAACAAAAAAAAACACTTGAGAATGCTATCGTAGTTAATGCCTAGTATCAACTGCTATGGTCTGGTTCGCTCATCCAGGAGGGTTCGTCGCGAAGGAGCTTGAGGATCGGCTTGGTCACACGCTCCTCGGCATCGACGGCCCAGACGAGGTCGAGGTGCTCGTGGTGCTCGACGATCTCGACGTGCCGTAGCCTGTCGAATTTGCTGCAACCGGAAAATAAATTATTACTGCATTCAAAAAAAAACATTTTTTATTTTCAATAATTTACTGTGTCTCGAGATGGGAGACGAGCGAGCGGCAGTCGGCGAGGAAGTCCTGTCCGCCGTGGAAGATTGCGAGCGGGCACGCCATCTGCTCGATCGGGTACGCCTCGCCAGCGACGCCGTGGATGCCAGAGTAGCGCTGCGAGCGTTTGGTGAGCGACATCTCGCACCAGTGGGAGATCAACTTGACCGACTGCGGCCTGGGCGTGAACTGAAAGTACTTTGGCTTCCTTGATTTCTATACAGAGACGGGTTAGGCGCGGAGCCGGGACAACAGGTGCGGGACAACGTACGTCCCAGTTGGTGTCGGACCATGTGAAGAGGTAGTTGAACACGGGGTAGCCCAGCCAGACAAACAGGCTGGGCGGCACATACGGGCCCGGCAGGCACAGCATCGGCACAAACTCGCCCTTGCCAAACACGAGCTCGCGCTTCTCGGGCGTGAGCGAGGAAACATGCTTGAGCCCCCACGTCCTGTTTCCAAAAAAGTAAACATTTATCTGAATAGGAAATGTTTTACGGTAGGTCGCCCAGACGCGCAACGGGAGCGATGGCGACGAAGAGAGCGATCTTTTCCGCGAGAGCCTTGTTTGTGGAGAAGGCCATGAACGCCTGCGCGTTGCCCTGCGACATGCCGACCCACGCCACCTTGCTCTGGCCCGTCTGCCCGAGCACGTAGTCGACGATGCACCGGACGTCGTACTTGGCCAGGTCATCGACGGACCAGTCCCAGAAGGCGTCCTGCGAGGGGTGGAGGCTGTCGTGCTCGAGGACGACGCCGCGGTTGCTGCCCAGCCACACGTCGTAGCCCTCGTTGGCCAGCGAGAAGGCCATGCTCTCCTCCTCGTTGACGACGTACATGCCGGGGTCCATGAACAGCCCGTGCTGCATGACCACGGGGCGGGCACCCGCACCAGCGGCCACCGTCTCGTGCGCCCGGATGCGGTGCAGGTACAGCACAAAGCCGTCGGCGGTCACGGCCCGGTGACGTTCGTAGTGCAGGCCGTGGAGGTGGACGTAGTAGTCGATGTGCGGCACAACACGCTCGTTCAGCGGCTGCTTGGCCTTGAGGGAGCCGGACGAGGACGAGGACGACGACAGGGACGCAGAGGGATCCAGGGACGTGCTGCTGTCCTGCTGCTGCTCTTCCAGCGACGTCGACGACGACCTGTTACCTGGAACGGCAATAAACACAAAGCAGCACGTGTTGAGGGGGAAAAAAACAGCGGCCAACTAAAAAGCGTACGGGCGAGGTGCTTGGGACGGGGCGCAAACAGGCTCGTGAGCTCGCGGGCAAACGCGAGGCCGAGCAGGGCGGTGAGGAACACTACCGCGACGACCTGTGTTTTTTATTTGTTTACACGTATTGAT
>Ga0302220_10003629_pt1 | contig 10610 bp, 10 predicted proteins | sample II_Palsa_E1_3_FD_194572 | JGI IMG/M metagenome (GOLD analysis project Ga0302220, IMG submission 194572) | Peat permafrost microbial communities from Stordalen Mire near Abisko, Sweden - II_Palsa_E1_3 | ecosystem: Environmental > Terrestrial > Soil > Palsa > Peat permafrost | place: Sweden... | reverse complement strand
TCGGTAAATGTGCTTGGGCCATCAGCAGAAACAGGTCTTCGTCAGTGTCGATTTCCAATGCATCCATGGCGTTTCTGTCGTCGATGCGTCCAAGCGAAAAATCGAGCAGCGTCTTGAAGTTACCATTGCTGCTTGCTTCAGCTGCTTCAAAGGTCTGCACTAGATATCGCAATCCTGCGTTGAAAAGAGCATTGATCGACGTATCCGATTTTGCTGCAAGGATCTTGGCGCGCTTTAGCAAATCGCGATCGACTGCGCTGGTGAAATTGACGGTTTGAGCCATGATGGATTCTCTGATAACACCCTAAACCGTAGCACACGAACAAGCGCAACACGTAAACACGTGCAGCACATAAATACCGATATCGCGTGAGCGGTGCGCATTGTATTCCTGCCCTAGCAAAAAACGTTCGTGCTGCATCGAAGTTGTGCCGCTCAAAGTCATCCAGCTTGTTTCAGTAGACGACCGGGCAAAATATCGATTTAATCTCAGTCCATTACGAATCAAACGAACCGGCCACCAATACGACAAGCCGGTCATCCTATTGGGGGAAACACATGTCTGAATCTCATCTACCATCACGCCGCCGCGTGCTTCAGGCTGCAGGCGCCGTCGCCACATTGGCAGTCTCTCCGATACGCATGTCCGTGGCTGCGGAAGCTAGCGCCGATGTGACGGGACGGCTCGCACGCTATATGGTGGCGGCGCGCGACAACGCGCTTCCCGATGCGGTGATGGTTGAATGCAAGAACCGCATTCTGGACACGTTCGGCGCCATGGTGTCGGGCTCGCGCATGACGCCGGGCATGATGAGTGTGAAGTACGTTCGCTCGCTTGGCGGCCAACCCGAGGCCTCGGTGATGGGCGCAAGTTTCCGCACGACGACGATCAATGCGGCGCTCGCCAATGCGATGTGTGCTCATTCCGACGAGACCGACGATTTCGAGCCAGTCACCAAGGCGCATCCGGGCAGTTCGACGGTGCCTTCGGCGCTGGCGGTTGCGGAAAAGGAAGGGCGTAGCGGTCAGGATTTCATTCGAGCGGTGGCGCTCGGATACGATCTCGCCTGCCGCTTGTTGATGGCGCTGGGACCCGACCTGGTGCGTGGTTCGCATCGCAGCGCGGAAGGCACGGCCTCCACGTTCGGCTCGCTGGGCGCCGCGGCTTCGCTGGCGCAGCTTGATGAAAAGCGCATGCGTTACGCGATCTCTTACGCCTCTCAGCAGGTGTCTGGCCTGTGGAGCTGGGTGAAGGACCAGGACCACATCGAAAAAGCGTTCGACTTTGCGGGCATGGGCGCACGTAACGGGGTAACCGCGGTCACCATGGTGCAGTCAGGAATGACGGGCGTGTACGATGTTCTCGACGGCACCCACAATCTTTTTATCGCGTTATCGACCGATCCCAAGCCGGAACAGATGCTCGACGGGCTGGGGAGCCGGTTTTACGTCACCGAGACAGCGATCAAGACGTTTTCAGTCGGGTATCCGATCCAGTCTCCGCTGGATGCGTTCCTGACACTGCGCAAACAATACGGGCTCAACCCGGACAACGTCCGTAGCATCCTCGTCAAAATTCCGACCGATGCGATCGGCATTGTCGGCGAAAGCGCCATGCCCGATGTCAATTGCCAGCATCTGGTTGCGGTTGCGCTCGTCAAGGGCGCGGTCTCATTCGTCGACAGTCACGACGTGGCGCTCATGCATGATCCGAAGATACTGGCACAGCGCGCGAAGGTCACCGTAGTGCCCGATGCCGCTTTGATGGACCCGGCTGCACCGCGTGGCGGAATTGTCGAAGTCACGCTGACCGACGGTCGGAAAGTCCAGCATTTCACCAAGTTCCCGCCCGGTACCAAGGAAAACCCGCTGAGCACCGAGGCCGTGAGCGCGAAGGCTAGGGATCTGATGGCACCGGTCCTAGGCGCTGCAAAGACCGAAAAGCTGATCGAGCGGATCAATAAGCTCGAGACGGTCAACAATATTCGCGAGCTGCGGCCATTGTTCACGATCTGATCGATCCGGCACTTGAGATACCGATAGCCTTCTCATTCTGGTGCGCTGGGCATGCTCGCTGTGCATGTTGTTTACGCGTACATCCCGTCGTGATATAGATGTATAACGGAGCCGTCCGATACAGTTCCACGTTCGATCGGGGCTGCCGACATTTCTCTGTTTAACTCATCATTGCGGGGGTAGCACGATGAGCGAGATGACTGCACCGATCAACGACGCTGCAAAAGATTCCGATGTCGAATCGCTTCCTGAGCAGCGTCTTGCGCTGCGTGCTGACGTCCTGATCGTCGGAGCGGGTCCAGTCGGACTCTTCGCCGCGTTCGAGGCCGGTGTCATTGGGTTGTCTTGTCATGTCGTCGACGCCTTGGCGGAGATCGGAGGCCAGTGCATCGAGCTGTATCCGGACAAGCCGATCTTCGATATTCCGGCGATTCCCGTCTGTACTGCACGCGAACTGGTCGAGCGGCTTGCCGAACAATGCCGCCCGTTCGGGTTTGCTATCCATCTTGGCGAGCGCGTGATCAGCATCGCGCAGCGTGACGACGACAAACGCTGGACGGTCACCACGGACCAGGGGCGGGTGTTCGACGTTGCGGCGATATTGCTGTCGGCCGGTAACGGCGCATTTATGCCGCAGCGCCTCGCGCTACCGGGAGCGTCGGCGCTCGAGGGCCGACATGTGCACTATGCGGTGCGCCAACTCGCGCAATTTGCCGATGCTCGCGTCATCGTCGCAGGCGGCGGCGATTCCGCGCTCGACTGGGCGCTGGCGCTCCGTAAGGTTGCTCGGCACGTGACGATCGTGCATCGACGCGAAACGTTCCGGGCAATGGCCGCGACCGTCGAGGAGGTCAAGCGGGCCGCCGCGGCGGGTGAAATCGACATCGTGATCGGCGCGATCTCCGCGCTGCACGCGCCCGACGGCGTGCTTGACACTGTCGCTGTCAAGCAGATCGGCGGTGTCGTGACGCTCCCGGCCGACCAGCTCGTTGCACTCTATGGACTCGTCGCCGACCTTGGGGCGATTGCGGATTGGGGGCTGGACATACGCGCTGGACGGATTGCGGTCGACACCTCGGGCTACGAAACGTCGCGCGCGAGCGTTTTCGCCGTGGGCGATATCGCTACCTATCCGAACAAGCAGAAATTGATCTTGTCGGGCTTCCATGAAGCGTCGCTTGCGCTGCGTAGAGCGTACGCGTATGCGTTTCCTGAGAAACAGCGTGTCCACGTTCACTCGAGCTACGACCACGCGCTGTCGGAACGGATCCTGGGCACAACGCCACCCCCTGCAAGCGCGTCAGATGAAGGTGCCTAGGCATCCCGTGTGATTGACTTGGGCGGCCTGATCGCGGTCGCAACAGAACAAACTAGTTCAAGACCTCATTTCCATAGTTTGTGCACCCAGCCGTTTTTTTCAACCGGCTTTTCTGGAGAGGGCGTCGGCTGCCTTGCCTCTATCAGTTCGGCATGGGTCAGATGAGGCTGCGCCATGCCTCGTAGGGCGATGTCACGCAGTCTATCGCCTGGCTCCATGCGTCCAGCAGCGATCTCTCTTTCGGTCACCGCGTACAGCGTTTCAACACATGGCTCCTGCCCAACTAGTACTTCCTGCAGGAGGTAGTTCCGATAGTGCCACCATCGAATGTATTTAAAATTCTCCCGCTCTTCCAAGGAGATCGTTTTTTCGACGGACTCCATTGCCGCCTCGAATATGGCAAGCAGCGAACCGCGGCGCTCAAGCGTATCGGCTGTATCCCATTCGCTGTCTATCGCACTGATCAGATCGCGCCAACCTCCTGTCGTGACTGCGGGATGTTCTATCAGGTTGTGCAAATGTTCGTCGCTCATGGCAACCTCATCTGACGAGTGCGCTAAGTTAAGCATAGCTTATAGACGAAGCCGGCGTTAGCGCAGAGAGACACGTAATTTCCGAATCAGCTCGGCAAGGCGTTTGATCTCTGCAGTATAGGTCACGACGTGATATATGTTTATCTACTCGATAATAGAAGAAACCCTAGGTTGAGGTGTCGCAAGGTCGCCGCCGATTGCCGGCGGCGGTGACGTTTTGGGCCCGCTTATTGCTACTCCACGAAAAGCATGGCGGGCTGCTCCAACAGCACGCGCACCGCCTGGATAAATTCTGCCGCATCGATGCCGTCGACGACCCGGTGGTCGAACGAGGATGAGAGGTTCATCAGTTTGCGCGCCACCACGGTGCCGTTACGAAACATAGGCCGCTCGACGATCCGATTCACGCCCACGATGGCAACTTCGGGACGATTGATGACTGGCGTGGTGACGATGCCGCCCAGTGCCCCAAGGCTGGTAATCGTAATCGTCGCCCCCGACAGGTCGTCGCGCTCTGCCCGGCCGTTGCGCACTGCCTCGGCCAGCCGCGATATCTCGGCGCCAATCGACCACAGATCGCGCGTTTCCGCATGGCGCAGCACCGGCACCATCAGACCTGCCTTACTCTGCGTGGCAATGCCGATATGCACGGCGCCATAGCGCGTCACTACACCGGCCTCGTCGTCGAAACGCGCATTGATCTGCGGGAAATCGCGCAATGCTATCGCCATGGCACGCGCCAGCAGCGGCAATACGGTCAGCCGGCCTCGCTGCTCGCTCCACTTCCGGTTCAATTGCGCGCGCAGCTCTTCTAGCTCGGTGACGTCGATTTCTTCGACATAGCTGAAGTGCGGAATGTGCCGCTTGGCTTCCTGCATTTTCTGCGCGATCTTTCGGCGCAATCCGATAACCGGCACCGGGTCTTCGTTGTTGCGCTCAATATAGCCCGCCCGCGCGGCCGTCGTGCCCCCGCGGCCTTGCAGATAGGTATCCAGATCCTCGTGCAGGATGCGGCCGGCCGGCCCCGTGCCGTGCATGAAGCGCAGCTCGATGCCCAGGTCTGAGGCTCGCTTGCGCACAGCTGGGGAGGCGAGGGGATGTTCTGCCGGTTGGTGCGCAACGGGTACAGTATCCTGTGAGCCATCGTCACTCCTCGACAGGCGCTCGGTGATGCCGGTGGTGCCCCCGGTAGTGCTGTTCGGCGTCACCGCCGGAGCAATCTGCTCAGCCATGGCGTTTTCCTGGGCGTCGGTTTTCTGGTTGCCCGCGCCCTCGACTTGCAGGCGGATCAGCTCGCTTCCTACCGCCAGAAAGTTGCCCACGTCGCCGCCCCGTGCGATCACCGTCCCGGCCACGGGCGACGGAATCTCGACTGTCGCCTTGTCGGTCATGACATCGGCCAGCGGTTGGTCCTCGAGCACCGTATCGCCGACATTCACATGCCAGAGCGCGAGCTCGACTTCGGCAATGCCTTCGCCGATATCTGGGATCTTGATGACATGAATACCCATCTCATACCTCCATGACGCGTTTCAGTGCTTCAGCCACCCGGCGAGGACCGGGAAAATACGCCCATTCCTGTGCGTGCGGGTAGGGCGTGTCCCAACCGGTAACGCGTTCGACAGGCGCCTCCAGGCAATAGAAGCAATGTTCCTGCACCAGCGAGACGAGCTCCGCGCCGAAGCCGCAGGTGCGGGTGGCTTCGTGCACCACCACGCAACGCCCGGTTTTACGTACCGAGTTCACGATCGTGTCCAGATCCAGCGGCCAGAGGCTGCGTAAATCGATGACCTCGGCGTCAATGCCGCTTTCCTCGGCGGCGGCCAGCGACACATATACCGTCGTGCCGTAGGTCAACACCGTGACGGATTCTCCAGGGCGCACGACCGCGGCGGACTCCAACGCAACGGTGTAATAGCCCTCGGGCACGGCGCTGGCGGGGTGCTTGGTCCACGACGTGACCGGCCGCTCGTGATGCCCGTCGAACGGGCCGTTATAGAGGCGCTTGGGTTCCAGAAAAATCACCGGGTCGTCATTTTCGATCGCCGCGATCAGCAATCCCTTTGCGTCGTACGGATTCGAAGGCATCACCGTGCGCAAACCGCATACCTGGGTGAACATGGCCTCCGGGCTCTGGCTGTGCGTCTGTCCGCCGTAGATACCGCCGCCGCATGGCATGCGTATCGTCATAGGCGCAATGAATTCGGCAGCCGACCGGTAGCGCAAGCGCGCGGCCTCTGAAACAATCTGATCGGAAGCGGGATAGAAATAATCGGCGAACTGGATTTCGCATACGGGCCGCAAGCCATAGGCTCCCATGCCCACGGCAACGCCCACGATGCCGCCTTCGGAAATGGGCGTGTCGAATACTCGCGAAGTGCCGTACTTGACCTGTAAGCCTTCGGTGCAGCGAAATACGCCGCCGAAATAGCCCACGTCCTGGCCAAACACCACCACGTTGCCGTCGCGTTCGAGCATGACATCCATGGCCGAGCGCAAAGCCTGGATCATGGTCATCGGCGTTGTGACCGGACCGGCATCCTTTTCTGTAGCCATGGTCAAACTCCGAGCTGAAGACGCTGCTGGCGCAGATGCTCCGGCATGTCCTTGTAGACGTCGTCGAATATGCTGGCAGCACTGGGGACGTGTCCGTCGTCGGCCAGCGTACCGTAGCGTTCGGCTTCCTTTTGCGCGGCTAAGATCTCGGCTTCCAGCGAGGCCTTAAGGTCGTCGTGCGCCTGGTCCGACCAAATTCCCAGAGTGGTCAAGTGCTTCTTGAACCGTGCGATGGGGTCCCCCAGAGGAAAGTAGCTCCAGTCATCGCCTGGTCGGTATTTGGATGGGTCGTCGGATGTCGAGTGCGGACCTGCCCGGTAAGTGACCCATTCGATGAGCGTCGGCCCGAGATTGCGGCGGGCGCGCTCGGCCGCCCAGCGCGACGCGGCATACACTGCCAGGAAGTCGTTGCCGTCCACGCGCAGCGATGCGATACCGCACCCCACGCCGCGCCCGGCGAAAGTCGTGCCTTCGCCACCAGCGATTGCCTGAAAGGTCGAGATAGCCCATTGGTTGTTGACTACGTTCAGGATCACCGGAGCGCGATACACGTGCGCGAAGGTCAGCGCCGTATGAAAGTCGGCTTCGGCAGTGGCGCCGTCGCCTATCCAGGCTGACGCGATCTTGGTGTCGCCCTTGATGGCCGACGCCATGGCCCAGCCCACAGCCTGGATAAATTGGGTGGCAAGGTTGCCGGAGATCGTGAAGAAGCCCGCCTTGCGCACTGAATACATCACGGGCAGTTGGCGTCCTTTCAAGGGGTCGCGCTCATTGGACATAAGCTGGCACATCAGGTCGACCAGCGATACGTTGCGCGTGAGCAGAATGCTTTGCTGCCGATAGGTGGGAAAGCACATGTCGCCCTCGTCAAGCGCCAGGGCCTGCGCGGAGCCTATGGCTTCTTCGCCCAAACTCTGCATGTAAAACGAGATTTTCTTCTGGCGTTGCGCGATCAGCATGCGTGCATCGAAGAGGCGTGTTTTCAGCATGGCTCGCATGCCGGAACGCAACAAGTCGTGGCTGACGTCGGGCGCCCAAGGCCCGACAGCTCGCCCGTCGTCGTCGATTACGCGGATCAAACCATATGCCAAGTCACGAGTATCGGCTGCCGCGACATCGATGGGGGGTTGGCGCACTTCGCCGGCCGGCGATAGATGTAGATAGGAAAAGTCGGTCTTGCAGCCCGGACGCCCGGTCGGCTCCGGCACATGCAATTTCAGCGGCCCATATTGGCTCATCTGTTTGTCTCCACGTTTGATTATGTCGCACGCTTCTTGAACAAAGACGTAGCGCATGGCGGTAACCTTGCGCTCAACTATCGCTGGAACGGCGTACGAGGTAGAGGTACGCGCCAGCGAAATGAGATTACCACAGCGTGAAATATCGCCACAGGAGCTGCGGTCAAGCGTGTCGGGCAGGGTGTGGACCTAGCTAAAAGCCTAGCTGCGATACTGGATCATTTGGCGTATATTTAAGTATCGTTTGATACTGACGGAGTGCTGCCATGGTCATCGTCTCACCAGCCCAAATCGCCTCTGTTATGGCGTTGACGCCGTTGCCCACCTCTTTTGCGGAGTTGGACGATCGGGTTCGTGGCGGCCTCCCGAAATCGGCGCTGCGGGCCAGTGTCGAGCATGTCACGCGCACTGCCGAAGAGCGCAGGACCCTGATGTCTCGCATCATCCCGGAAGCCACCTTCAAACGCCGTCGCGATCGGCTCAATCCTGATGAGTCGGAGAAAGCAGAACGCCTGGCGCGCACTTTCGCCACCGCGGATTACGTCTGGGATTCGGAGCCCGACGCAAGGGAATTTCTGAACACCTCGCATCCGCTTCTCGATGGCCGAACGCCGCTCGATGTCTCGATGACGGAGCTGGGGGCTCGACGCGTTGAGGAATTGCTCTGGAAACTGTTCTACGGAATTCCTGTGTGATGCGGATTTATCGTATCGCAGATAGCCGGCATCCCCTCTGGGACGGCACGGGTGCGCTGCTCGTCGGCGGTAGGTTCAACAGTCCGGGCCGTGCGGTGATCTATGGCCCAACGACCTTTGCCTGCGCCATGCTCGAAGTGTTGGTTCACGCGCGGATCGGCAAGGTGCCGCGCACGCATGTCGTCGCGGTGGCCGAGGTGCCCGATGACGTCTCGATTGAACGTGCCGATGCGCTCAGCCTGCCGGCAGGCTGGGACGGCTCAGCGACGGAAATAGCTCGAACTTTTGGGGATCGCTGGATCGCGGAAAGCCGTACAGCGGTCTTGCTGGTTCCCTCAGTCGTGGCACGAGAAGAGTGGAACGCGCTGGTCAACCCCGCTCATCCCCTTGCCGCACGCATCCTGGTTGGCGAACCGCGCCCCGTGGTCTGGGACGAGCGCTTGTTCCCACAGCGTAACTGACTGCCGACTCAAGTTGCCTCATAGCCAAGAATGCCCTTGATTTCGAGGTAATCCTCCAGGCCAAACTCGGCGCATTCCCGGCCGTTACCCGACTGTTTATAGCCGCCGAAAGCAACGCCCACGTCCCACGCCGGATAGTTAATGTAAACATTGCCGGTGCGGACCTGGCGCGCGATTTTTCGGGCGCGCTCGAGATCGCGAGTCTGGATGTAGGTCGCCAGGCCGTAGCGCGTGTCCTCGGCCAGAGCGATCGCTTGCTCGGGCGTCTCGTAAGTCAGGATAGAGAGGACGGGTCCGAATATCTCCTCACGCGCGATGCGCATCCCGGGCCTCACGTCGGCAAAGACGGTCGGCTTGACGTAATAGCCCCGCTCAAAGCCGGTCGGGCGCCCCAGGCCGCCGGTCACAAGTTTTGCGCCCTGTGCGATGCCGCTCTCGATCAACGCCTGGACTTTGTCGTACGGGTCTGGCTGGACACCGGTCCCATCGTCGTATCGGCGGCATTCGCCGGGCCGACGACATAGGCTTCGGCTGCTCGCTTGGCGATCGCGATTGCCTCGGCCTGCCGATCGGCGGGAACGAACATGCGCGTCGGCGCATTACATGACTGCCCGCTGTTGAGATAACAGCCCGCCACGCCCTTGGTGACGGCCTCATCGAAATCGACGTCAGGAAAGAGGATATTGGCTGATTTTCCGCCGAGTTCCTGCTGGACCCTTTTGACCGTATCGGCGGCGGCCTGGGCGACGAGCACGCCGGCGCGGGTCGATCCCGTGAAGGACATCATGTCCACATCGGGATGGCTGGCCAGTGCTTGCCCGACGTCCGGGCCATTGCCGTTGACGAGATTGAAGACCCCATGCGGTACTCCGGCCTCATCCATGATCTCCGCGAAAATGATCGCGTCGAGCGGCGCTATCTCACTCGGCTTCAATACCATGGTGCAGCCGGCGGCCAACGCCGGCGCTACTTTGCAGGCGATCTGATTGATCGGCCAGTTCCATGGCGTAATCATACCGACAACCCCGGCCGGCTCCTTGGCGATGAGCGATGAACCCTTGCTGGATTCGAAGGGATAGGTCTTGACGACCGCGATCATTTTTTTCAGCTGAGCTGCGCCCATGCCGACCTGCGCATCGAGCGCAAACTGCTGCGGCGCACCCATCTCGCGCGATACCGCAAGACCCAGGTCGCGCGCACGTTTCTTGTAGACTGCGAACACCGCTTCAAGCAGCTCGATGCGCTCGGCCCGCGTCGCAAATCTGAATGTCTGGAAGGCTTGCTTGGCCGCGATCACTGCCCGGTCGACGTCGGCTTTCGCGCCGAGGGAAATGGTTGCAAATGCTTCCTCATTGGACGGGTCGATGACATCGAAATCGTGAGCAATGACAGGCCCCACCCAGGTGCCGTCAATATAAAACTGCTTGTGGTGCGACATGCTTTCCTCCATCTCGGGGTTGACAGCGTTGAGTCGCGCTTCGGACAATGCTCGTCTCGAGCGCATGCGATCCAGATGCCGTGTTGACTGCAGTCCTAGGCTGAGTCGGCAGGCGAAGCGCCGATCTGCTGCGTTGAATTCAAATGGTGTTTATCGTGTGACCAGGATTTCTAAGGCGGAAAATGATGCTGGGCAAAACATCGCCTTTTAACTTGGCGCGAAGATTGGCGAAATGTGTGTCTATCGTTCTTTTCGAGACGCCATGCGCCCTGGCGATATCCTTGTCGATTTTGCCCGCTGCCCGCTGGATCAAGTTCAATAGTTCGGCTTCAGTGGGCGGTACGTGGAAATAGGA
>Ga0302220_10003627_pt1 | contig 10612 bp, 9 predicted proteins | sample II_Palsa_E1_3_FD_194572 | JGI IMG/M metagenome (GOLD analysis project Ga0302220, IMG submission 194572) | Peat permafrost microbial communities from Stordalen Mire near Abisko, Sweden - II_Palsa_E1_3 | ecosystem: Environmental > Terrestrial > Soil > Palsa > Peat permafrost | place: Sweden... | reverse complement strand
GCCGGCAGCCTCGACACATGAACCGTCGGCGCATGAACCGGCATGAGGATGCTTGTCGCTTGGATTATTCATTTGAATACCCTCTTCAAAGCCAGTGCCCAATATACCCCGTTCAAACCGGCTTTGTGCGCCAGGCTTTTGTCAGCGGCCGGTCTTTTTTGCCGATCTGGGCTGGCGCGGTGCGCTGCTGCGTTGCGCCGGCCTACGCACGGCGAGTGGCCGTTCATCGGGAATCTCGTTGTGCGGATTGCGCTTCTTGAGGAAGTCGATAAACACGCGCAATTTCGCCGGCATGCCTTGGCGATTGAAGAAATAAAGATAGAGACCTTCGGTCGGGCACCAGTCTTCGAGCACCTTCACAAGATGTCCGCCTTTCTGGAAACGCTCGACGTACTCGTCGTACAGGTAGGCGAGCCCCACGCCATCCAGCGCGGCCTGCAATACCAGTATCGAATCGTTGGACGTCAAACGTCCTTTTACGGCCACGTCTTTGCGACGTCCATTTTTCTCGAGGCGCCACGGGTACACCGTCCCGGCACTGACGGTACGGAAATTGATGCAGTCGTGTGCGGCCAGATCGGCGGGCGTGCGCGGTATGCCTTTGCGGGCCAGGTAGTCGGGCGACGCCACGATCGCCACGCGCAACTCGGGCTTGATCGGCACCACCAGCATGTCCTTCTCCAGCACGTCGCCGAAACGTATGCCCGCGTCGAACCCCTGGCTGACAATATCAGTCAGGCCATTGTCGATGACAATCTCGAGACTGATGTCGGGATAGGCGTCGAGGAACTCCCGCAAAACCGGTTCTATCAGCAACACGCTCGCGCTGCGCGGCATGTTCAGCCGTAATGCGCCGGCAGGCCGGTCTGCCGAACGCGTCACCTGATGCACCGCGCTTTGCAGCTCGCCCATCAGCGGCCCGACCCGCTCCAGCAGTTCGGCGCCCGCCTCCGTCAGACTCACACTGCGCGTGGTGCGGTGGAACAGCCGCACATCGAGTTTGGCTTCGAGCTGCCGGATTGCATGACTCATGGCCGACGGCGAAATCCCCAGCACGCTCGCGGCGGCCGTGAAGCTACGCGCCTCGGCTACGCGTATGAACGCTGCCAGTCCGCTAAGTCCATTTAATCCGCTGAGCCCGTCTAGTTCCATTATGCGATTTTGTTTCAAAGGGTGTGAACATTATAGGCGTTGTTTTGCACAATCGCCGATCGTAAAATTGGCCCGCAACATTGCATCATCCACTTTCGAGGAACGTCTTATGTCCACTTCCCAAACCAACTCCATCAATAAACCCGTCTGGTTCATCACCGGATGTTCGACCGGTTTCGGCCGGGAGCTCGCCCGCCATACACTCAGCCTCGGTTACCCGACCGTGGTGACGGCACGCAATATCGAACAGATCAAAGACATCGCGGTGGGCTTTGAGGCGAACGCACTACTGCTCACGCTCGATGTCACGCGGCCGGAGCACATTGCCGCTGCGGTCAAGGCCGCCGAAGAGAAATTCGGTCGCATCGATGTGCTGGTCAACAACGCGGGTATCGGCTATTTCGGTTCGATCGAAGAAAGCGATATGGGTGAAGTGCGCAAGATGTTCGACATCAATGTCTGGGGCCTGAGCGACATGACGCGTGCGGTATTGCCGGGGCTGCGCCGCCGCCGCAGCGGCACGATCGTGAATGTTTCGTCGATAGGCGGGATCGCGGCCTTTCCTTCGGTGGGCTTTTATAACGCCACGAAATTCGCGGTCGAGGCGCTCTCCGAATCATTGTCGCAAGAAGTCGCGCCGCTGGGCATCAAGGTGCTGCTGGTCGAACCCAGTGCGTTTCGTACCGATTGGGCCGGCCGCTCGGCCAATGAGGCGCCGCACTCGATCGCGGACTATGACAGCACAGCCAAGGCTCGCGCCGACATGATCCGCGGTTATAGCGGCAAGCAACCGGGCGACCCGGTTCGTGCTGCGGCGGCTATCGTCAAGGCCGTCGAAGCGAAGGATCCGCCGCTGCGGCTGTTGCTGGGCAAAGCCGCGTTGGCGGGCGCACGCACCAAGGTGGAAGCGTTGCGCAAGGACTTCGAGGGATGGGCGGAAGTATCGGAAGGGGCAGATTTCCCGACGTAATTTCCGAGGTAATTTCCGAGGTAATAGGCAGCGCACTTTCCCGTGCGCTGCCCCACGCAATATGCTGCTCAGTGTCCCGCTGCCGCAGCCGCGCTTGCATCCGCCTTGGCTGGCTTGGTAAGCCAGATGAACGGAATGATGACGACGAAGACCATGGCCGACAGCCAGAAGATGTCGTTGAGCCCCAGCATCGCAGCCTGAGCGTTCAGGCTGCCTTCAAAGAACGCCATCGCTTGGTCGGTGCTGCCACCCAATGTGGTCTGCAACGAATTGATCGCCTGGACGTAGAGCGGATTATTGGGGCTCGCCTGTTCGATCAGCCGAGCGTGATGCAGGATGGTGCGATCGTTCCAACCGGTGCTGAACAGCGAGGTGCCGACCGCGCCCGCAAATATCCGCGCAAAGTTCGACAGGCCTGCCGCCGCCGGGATCTTTTCCGGTGGCAACCCCGACAAGATAATGACCGTCAACGGCACGAAGAACAAAGCCATCGGGATGCCTTGCAGCAGAGTCGGCAGCACCAGCGTCCAGGTATCGACGCCCGTCGTATACCACGAGCGCATCACGAACACGATCGCAAAGCCGATAAACGCCAGCGTTGCAAGAATACGCGCATCGGACTTCGGTACGATTTTCCCCATTACCGGCGCAAGTATCACCGCAAAAATCCCCAGCGGCGCAGTGACCAGGCCAGCATCGACGGAACGGTATCCGAGGTATTGTTGCATCCATGTCGGCAACAGCACCAGGTTGGCAAAGAACACCGCATACGCCACCGAGATCGCCACCGTACCGCCGCGGAAATTGCGCCCGGCAAACAAACGAAGATCGATGATTGGATTTTTCTCCGTCAACTCCCAGATCACGAACGCTACAAAGCCGATCAACGCGACCAGGCCGAGCACCACGATAGTCGGCGAACTAAACCAGTCGAGGTCTTTGCCTTTGTCCAGCATGATCTGCAGCGATGCCACCCAGGTGATCAGCAAACCGAGCCCGACTTTATCGATCGACAATTTCACGGCGGCCGTTTCACGCGTGCGATAGATGGCCCACGTTACGCCGGCCGCGAAGATGCCCACCGGTATGTTGATGTAGAAGATCCAGGACCAGCTGTAGCTGTCGGTCATCCACCCACCGAGCGCGGGGCCCACAATCGGGCCGACCGTTGCGGTCATCGCCCACAACGCCAACGCGGTCGAGCTCTTGGACTTCGGATAGGAGCTGAGTAGAATCGCCTGCGACAGCGGAATCAGCGGTCCGGCCATTACGCCTTGCAGCACCCGGGCGCCCAGCAGGATCGGCAGCGTCGGCGCGATGCCGCACAACCATGACGAGAGTGTGAACAAGAGAATCGAGCCCACGAACAACTTGATCTGTCCGACCCGGCGCGTAAGCCATCCCGTCAGCGGGATAGACACGGCGTTGGCCGCAGCGAACAGCGTAATGACCCAGGTGCCTTCGTCGACCGACACGCCAAGGTTGCCGGAGATCGTCGGGATCGCCACGTTGGCGATCGACGAATCGAGCACGGTCATGAAAGTCGCAAGCGCGACCGCCAGCGTGGCGAGAACCAGCTTGCCGCCAGTCAGCGGCGGCGGTGGTGATGCTGATGGCGCGGCAGTAGTTGATGACGGATTCATGTCGTCTCCTGGAGATTAGCCGGCGGTCCGGGCTGCGTCGTGCTTGAGCGCAACTTTGGCGACCACGTTCTGCGCGATGATGCGTGCGATTTCCGCGTCGGCCTCGTCGCCATATCGAGCGAAGACGTCTGTGGAATAAGTCGTGTTTTGAGCGGCGCCCAGTTGCCCTCCGGACTGGTCGTGTGTGTCGACATCGACCTCCATCGACAAGCCGATGCGCAATGGGTGCGCTTGCAGTTCGGCCTGATCGATCAGAATCCGTGCGGGCAATCGTTGCACGACCTTGATCCAATTCCCCGTCGCGTTTTGCGCCGGCAACACTGCAAACGCGCTGCCGGTCCCCGCCGAAAATCCCTCTACGTGGCCGTGATACTTCACGCTCGATCCATACGCGTCGGCGCTAAGCGTAACGGCCTGGCCGATGCGCATGTGCCGCAGTTGGTTCTCCTTGAAATTCGCGTCGATCCAGACACCGTTGAGCGGCACTATCGCCATGAGCGATGTGCCAGGTGCCACACGCTGTCCAACCTGGACAGAACGCCGCGCAACATAGCCTGTCACCGGCGCCGGCAACGTGTTGCGTGCATAGGCCAGGTAAGCATCGCGAACCTTGGCCGCGGCGGCGACCACGTTCGGGTGATCCGCTACGGTGGTGCGATCGGTCAACGCATGATTGGACGCCGCTTGCTGACGGGCTGCGTCGTAGGCGGCCTGGGCAGTTTTCACCGCGTCACGTGCATGGGCGAGGTCTTCGCCCGACACCGCGCCGGTGTTGGCGACGGCGACGCGCCTGCGCAAGTCGTCGCTGGCGCGAGCCAGATCGGCCTCGCGCTCGGCCACTGACGCGGCGTAGAAATCGTTGTTCACGTACAAGCTGCTGACTTGGCGCACCGTCTGACCCAGCGCGGCTTCGGCGTTCGAGAGCGCGATCTTGGAGTCGGCCGGGTCCAGCGTAACGACGGGGTCGCCGGCTTTCACGATCTGCGTATCGTCGGCGTTGACTGCGATGACCGTGCCGACCACTAACGGCGTCAATTGCACGAGATTGCCGTCGACATAGGCGTCGTCGGTGTCTTCATGATAGCGCGCGTACGTCATGTAATAAACGCCGAACGCAACCGCCGCGACAACAATACCCAGCCCGAGCAAGGCGAACAACATCTTGCGGCGGCTTCGCGGTGCGTCGTTGCCTTGCGGTGCTATTGCGGTAACAGCGGGGTCGGCGGGGTCTTTTGAGCGAGCCGATGTGTTGACTTGGGTCATGACGTTTACCTCGGGAAAATGGATGGATTTGAGTTAGGGTTGCTTGCCGCGGTGGTACTGGACTCATCGCTGAACCCGCCGCCCATCGCCGCCGCCAGTGCAATCTGTTCATCGCGACGGCTCATGCGCAGGTTCGTCACTTCTTCTTCGCTGCTCAGCGCGTCGATGTCGGCCGACAGAACCGTCAATTGGTTGGTCAAACCGCCCTTGTATTGGATGATCGCGAGATCGTAGGCGCTGCGCGATTGTTCTTCGGCAACTTGCGCGGTAACCAGTTGCTCATCGGTCGAGCGGATTTGCGCGACCTGGGTCGCGACTTCCGACAACGAAGAAATCAGAGTTTGGTTATAAGTCGCGACCGCCGAATCGAACTCGGCGTACTGCCCTTTCAAATTCGCACGCAACGCGCCGCCATCGAAGATCGGCAGATGGATCGCGGCGCCCGCCGATTCCGACCGGCTCGCTGTGGTCAAGAACCGACCGGCGCCAAACGCGTCGAGCGCAGTCGTCGCGCTTAAATTAACGTCCGGATAAAACTCCGCCTTCGCCGATTTCACGTCATGCGTGAGCGCATCGACATGCCAGCGGGCTGCGACGATATCAGGGCGACGGCTCACCAAGTCGGCGGGCAGATCGTCAGGCAAACGAACCGGGTCGCCAACGCCTAAGGTGGGGCGCGTAATCTGGAGGCCACGGTCGGGCCCGGCGCCCAGCAGCGCGGCGAGCTGGTAGCGCGTGGTAACGATGCTGCCGTCCAGGGCGGACAAATTGGTCTGGCTGGTCGCCAGTTTGGCATTCGCGATGCGGCGCTCGACGTCGGTGTCCAGGCCCGTCGCGATCCGTCCTGCTGTAATGCGATCGAACTGCTCGCGTTGTTGCACCTCACGCTGGGCAATATCGCGAAGCGCATAAAGGCGCGCGAGCTGGTTATAGGAGCGCGTGATGGATTCGGTCAAGGTCAGCTTCACGACCTCCGACTCAGCCTCGCTTTGCTGCACTTCAGACAAGGACGCTTTGAGCGCCTCGCGGTTCTTGCCCCAGAGGTCGAGGTCGTAGGACGCGCTCAACACGGCTTGATTTTCGGTCTGCCAGGACCCCGCGTAGGGCGGTGGGATCAGCGCGGTGGCGCTGTAACGCTGGCGAGTCGACGATACGCTCGCGTCGACCTTGGGCAGCGTGTTCGCTCGTGCGCCTTCACTGAACGCCGCGGCGGCGGCCACGCGCGCACGTGCCTGGTCCAGCGTGGGGCTGTTTTTCAAGGCTTCAGCGAGTAGCGCTTTGAGCTGGGCGTCACCAAATTGATCGGCCCAGTCGGGGTTCGGCCAATGTCCGCCTTCGGAAGGCAGACTTTGCGTGGTCTGGAACGTGTGCGCGCTGTCGATATGTTGCGCGCTATGGATACCGGAATAGTTGGCGCAAGCACCGAGAACCGCGGCACACACGAGGGAAACGCTGAACTTGGCGGACCATGCACTCAGCTTCCGAATATTTATTTGCTTTCTCATTTTCTGACTCGTCAGATAAATCGATAAAAAAAAGCCGAACTCAGGCTTCCACCATTTTGTTAAGCAAGCGCTGGAGTTCTTCGAACTCTTGCCCGCTGAAATTCCGGAAGAGCGGATTGAGCACCCTCAGCGCGATGTCGGGGATGCGAGCGCCTAATGCCGCGCCGGTTTCCGTCAGATGCAGATTGACGACGCGCCGATCTTCCACACTCCGTACGCGCGCCAGCAGCCCTTGTTTCTCCAGCTTGTCGAGCATGCGCGTCATGAGACCCGTATCGATACCCAACAACTTCGCCAATTCGAACGGCGTGCTCGCAGCGCCGCGACTCATCGTCAGCACGATGCCCATTTGCTGACTCGTAACGCCCTCTTCTTTCAAAGCGGCATCCATTTTCATCAGCAACATATTCCGGGCTTTGTTTAACGAAAGTCCGATGCTCTCTTTCGAGAGGAAGGTTTCTCGGGTGTAGTGGTCCACGGCTTTCTCCAATCGTTGCAAACAATATATCTGACAAGTCAGATATTGTCAACGGATCTTTGCGGCGTGGCGCTAGACGGGTGATCGGGCGCCATTGCGCCCTAGTTTGCGCGGCTCGGGCCGATGGATGTTTAGTGCAGCTCCGCGCTTATGCGATTGCGCGGGCCCAGGATGTTGATCAGATTTCCCTCGGGGTCACGAATCATGGTCGAGCGTCGATCGTCGGCCAATTGCTGGTCGGCCCAGATCATCTCCACATTGTTTTCAGCCAGAAAAGCCGTCGTCGCCGGCAGATTGTCGGTTTCGAGCACCAGCGCCTTCCATCCGAGCACATTCAGATGATCGGGCGGCATGGTTCGATCGACTTGCCGATGCTGCGCCGCCGCCTGCGAAACCAGTTCCAGCCGCAGACCATCGCTTTCGATCAAGGCGTAGTCCGCACCGACGACGTCGAATCGGCCTCGTTCCGCAACGGTGAAGCCAAGCACGTTTTCGTACCAGTTGATCATGATGTCCAGGCTGGCGACGGCAAGCGCCAGGTTATGCAAGCGCAGCTTGCCACCGGGGTGTCGATGATTGTTTGGCATACGTTTCCTTAAAGCGGGGTACTTGAATTGCAGATCGAGGCCATCTTCGCATGCAGTGCGAAGGGATCGGAAGAGCCCGCGAGAGTATAAACCAGCACGCTGTATTGATTGTGTCTAGCACCGCGGCCATGTGTCGCAGGATATTACGCCGCGCTTATTGACCGCCCTTCGTGACCGCCCTTAGCGACCGCCCGAAACCGGCACAATTGCGGCGGTGACATACGAGGCTGCCGACGACACGAGCCACGACACGCACTGTGCCACCTCTTCCGGAGACCCGGCACGCCCCATGGGAATAGACGGCGCCATTTTTTCCACGCGATCGGGCCGACCGGCGGCCGCGTGAATTTCCGTGTCGATCAAGCCGGGCGCGACCGCGTTCACGCGGATCCCCTCGAGCGCCACCTCCCGCGCGAGACCCAATGTGAGCGTATCGATCGCGCCTTTGCTCGCCGCATAATGCACCCACTCGCCGGATCCGCCGATTTGCGAAGCGCGTGATGAAATGTTCACGATGCTGCCGCCGCGCCCGCCATGTTGCGTCGACATACGCCGGACCGCCTCCCGCGAACATAAAAACGCGCCGATCACGTTCACGCCGAACACCTGCGTCAGCGCCTTGGAAGAGATCTGGTCCAGCCGGCTGAAGCCACCGGTAATGCCGCCGTTGTTGACCAACACCGAGAGCGTTCCCAGTTGGGCATCCACGGCTTGGAACAGCGCCTCGACATCGGCTTCATTCGAAACGTCGGCGTGAAACAGCGCGGCCCGGCCGCCCGAGCGGATGATCTCAGCCGCCGTGTGTTCGGCCGCGGCCTTGTTATCGGTGTAGCTGATCGCTACGTGATATCCGTCGCGGGCAAGGCTGTGGGCGATAGCCGCCCCGATTCCCCGGCCGCCACCTGTCACGATCGCGACTGTATTCCCCTGGCTCATTGCGTTGCTCTCCCAATCCGTGGTCATTGATTATTCTTAAATTCAGGCGCGTCTGCATTATTACGTATTTGGTACTCTCTTAGTATTGCAGCCATCGGCTACGCGCTCGCCGTACGCGGCTGGGCACGATTCGGGATCCAGGCATGAGCTACAACGAGACCATCAGAAACAGGACTTACCGCTTCGACGACCTGAAGACCTTGCTGGCAAAGGCGAGCCCATTGCGTTCCGGCGACCAACTGGCGCAGCTCTGCGCGGCAACCGAAGAAGAGCGGGTCGCCGCAAAAATGGCACTGGCGAACGTCCCGTTACGCACGTTCTTGAACGAAGCGCTGATCCCCTTTGAGGATGACGAAGTCACGCGCTTGATCATCGACGATCATAGCCCCGCCGCCTTCGCTGAAATCTCGCATCTCACAGTAGGCGATTTCCGCAACTGGCTGCTCGCTGAAACGACCGATACCGCCGCGCTCATCCGTATCGCCGCGGGTCTTACCCCCGAGATGGTCGCGGCCGTCTCCAAGCTCATGCGCAACCAGGACCTGATCCTCGCGGCGAAGAAGCGGCCTGTGGTCACGCGCTTTCGCAACACGGTCGGGCTGCCCGGGCATATGTCGGTGCGCCTGCAGCCTAACCATCCGACCGACGACGTGAAAGGCATCGCCGCCTCGATGCTCGACGGCCTGCTCTATGGGTGCGGCGACGCCATGATAGGTATCAACCCCGCCTCCGATAACCTGGCGGCCATCACCACTTTGCTCGTCATGGTCGACGATTTTCGCCAGCGCTACGACGTGCCCACGCAATCGTGCGTGCTCACGCACGTCACCAATACGATCGCCGCGATCGAGCGAGGCGCGCCTGTCGACCTTGTGTTTCAGTCGATTGCCGGTACCGAGCAGGCCAATGCGGGCTTCGGCATTTCGCTGGCGCTGCTTCAAGAGGCCTATGAAGCCGCCTTGTCGTTAAAGCGCGGCACTGTCGGCCAGAACGTGATGTATTTCGAAACCGGCCAGGGCAGTGCCCTATCGGCCAATGCGCATCATGGCGTCGATCAGCAAACCTGCGAGGTACGCGCTTATGCTGTCGCGCGCAAGTTCAATCCCTTCCTGACCAACACCGTGGTCGGCTTTATCGGGCCGGAATATCTTTACGATGGCCGCCAGATTATCCGCGCCGGCTTGGAGGATCATTTCTGCGGCAAGCTGCTCGGCGTGCCGATGGGCTGCGACATCTGCTATACCAACCATGCAGAGGCGGACCAGGACGACATGGATAATCTGCTGACCTTGCTCGGTGTCGCCAATGTGAACTTCATCATGGGCGTGCCCGGCGCGGACGACGTCATGCTGAACTATCAAAGCACATCGTTCCACGACGCGCTTTATGTCCGCGAGGTACTGAACCTGCGGCGTGCACCGGAGTTCGAGGCGTGGCTGGAGGCGATGCGGATCGTCGATAGCCGCGGCGCCCTCCTCAGGCAGACCACGCAGCAGCCGCTACTTGAGGCGGCACTCGGGGGGACGCTTGGTGGGACACCGCAGGAAGCGCAGGAATGCACCGATAGCGCAGCAGGCAAATCATGACACTAGCCGAATCCCCGCGCGACCCGATCGCAACATCGAATCCGAGCGACGCCGACCCCTGGGATGCACTGCGCCGCTTCACGCAGGCGCGCATCGCCTTGGGGCGCGCGGGCAACAGCCTGCCGACCGCACCGCTTCTGGCCTTCGAACTCGCGCATGCGCAAGCGCGCGACGCAGTCCATCAACCGCTCGATACGGCCGCGTTGCACCAAGCGCTGCACGACGCCGGCTTCGAGACGCTCGACGCATCGAGTGCCGCGCCGGATCGCGAGCACTATTTGCGGCGACCCGACTTGGGCCGCGCGCTGGACGCCGAGAGCGCGGCGCGGCTCTCGGATCACGCGAGCACGGCCGCTGATGCACCGGATGTGTTGTTCGTAGTGGCCGACGGACTTTCGGCGTTTGCCGCGGCGCGGCATGCAGTGCCGCTGCTGGAGGCCGTGCGCGCGAAGCTGACCGAGAGCCGCATTGGCCCGGTCGTGGTGGCGCGTC
>Ga0302220_10003626_pt1 | contig 10617 bp, 9 predicted proteins | sample II_Palsa_E1_3_FD_194572 | JGI IMG/M metagenome (GOLD analysis project Ga0302220, IMG submission 194572) | Peat permafrost microbial communities from Stordalen Mire near Abisko, Sweden - II_Palsa_E1_3 | ecosystem: Environmental > Terrestrial > Soil > Palsa > Peat permafrost | place: Sweden... | reverse complement strand
TGTGTTGACCGATCCGCACTCGCCGGACCACTTCCGGGCGAACGGCGCGGTTGTGAATCAGCCGGGGTTTGCGGCGGCGTTCGGATGTAAGAAGGGCTCGCCGATGGTGCCGGTGAATAGCTGCCGCGTCTGGTAAGACAGCGCAGATTCTGGTGGTTCGAGGCGAAGGAAGGAGAGCTTCGGCTTTCTCTTCCTTCGCCTTTTTCAGGCGCGTGAATGTGCGAGAGTGGAAGGATGGCGGCTTTGGAGAAGAGACGAGCGCTGGGATTTGCCTCCTGTGCGCTGGCGGGTTCGTTGTGGGGATGCGGTTTTTTCTTTGGCAAGATCGCGCTTGCGGAGATGGCCTCCGAGTACATGGTGCTGTACCGTTTTTTGTTTGCGATCGTGGTGTTGCTGCCGCTGCTGGTGACGCATCGTCCGCAGCTGAATCGCAGGGAGTGGGGGGTGTTGCTGCTGGCCTCTTTTCTGGGAGTGCCGCTGCAGTTTCTGATTCAGTTTTATGCGCTGTCGATTACGACGGTGAGCCACGCTTCGTTGATGGTGGGGACGATGCCGGTGATTCTGGCCGTGGGTGCGGCTTTTTTTGCGCATGAGCGGATGGACCGGGTGGGGTGGGTTGCGCTGGCCGGTTCGACCTGCGGTGCGGCGCTGATTGCGCTGGGTGGGGGAAAGCATGGCGCAGGCGGGGCGACGCTGACGGGCGATCTGCTGGTGGTGGTGTCGCTGCTGATTGCGCTGTTCTGGATTTTGCTGAACAAGCAGCTGATGGAGCGGCACTCACACATCGTCGTTACTGCCTATGGGCTGGCCCTGGGGACGCTGATGCTGGCGGTGTGGGTGCCGCTGCGGTATGGGATGCCGCCGGTAGCGGGGGTTTCGCTGAAGGCGTGGCTGGCGCTGGCGGCGAGTGGGGTGCTTTGCACGGCGACGACCACGCTGCTGTGGAACTGGGGGATGACGCAGGTTCCGGCTTCGCAGGCGGGCGTGTTGCTGAATATGGAGCCGCTGATCGGGAGTCTGCTGGGGGTGTTTGTGCTGGGCGAGCGGCTGGGGCCGAGTGCGTGGGTCGGGGGTGGGATGATTCTGACGGCGGCGGTGACGCTGACGACGCGGTCGAAGACACGGGTAAGGGAGCAGCTGCCGCTGACGTAGTTTTGGCTCGTGATCATCGGCTAAGAGCTGCTTCCGATGTCAGGAGATGTTTTCTGGTGGTGCGGTGCCAGATGGTGGTGAGGGCAACGCCTGCGACGACGAGACCGGCGCAGAGGCCCAGCCAGAGGCCGACGGCTCCGTGGTGGAGGCGGAAGGCGAGGATGTAGCCGATGGGCAGGCCGATGATCCAGTAGCCGACGATCTGAACGATGAGGCCGGCGTGGGTGTTGCCTGCGCCGCGCAAGGCTCCGGTGGCGGTGATCTGGAGACCATCGAAGAACTGGAAGAGAGCGGCGACGAAGAGCAGAGGGATGGTCGCGGCGATGACGGCGCGGTCGAGCGTGAACGCGCTGGCGATGGCGTGCGGGAAGAGCAGGAGGACCGCGGAGAAGACGGCCATGCAGCCAGCTCCGAGGAGGATCGCGGTCCAGCCGGCGGAGGCGGCTTCGGCGGGAGCTTTGCGGCCGATGGCCTGGCCGACACGGACGGCGGCGGCGGCGGAGATGGCGAAGGGAACCATGAAGGTGAGGCTGGCGCAGTTGAGAGCGATCTCGTGGCCGCTAAGGGGGAGTGGGCCCATGGTTCCGATGAGGTAGGTGACGACACAGAAGATAGAGATCTCGACGAAGATCTGGCCGCCGGCGGGGGCTCCGAGAAGGGCGAGGCTGCGGAGGCGGGAGCTTTCGACGTGGCGGAGCATGGAGCGGAGACCGTAGTTGTGTGTGCGCTCGACGCGCCAGACGACGACGGCAAGGAAGGCAGCGAGGTACAGGCGGGCGACGGAGGTGGCGAGGCCCGCTCCGGTGACGCCGAGCGCGGGGATGTGGACGGGACCCCAGGAGTGGCCGTAGATGAGGGTCCAGTCGCCGAGGACGTTGATGAGGTTCGCCGTGACCAGCGCGAGGGCGATGGGACGGACGTGGTTGAACGCCTGCAGGTAGCGGCGCAGGGTGAAGTAGAGGAAGAGAGAGGGAGTTCCCCAGTTCAGTGCGCGGAGGAAGGCTACGGAGCCGACGAGGACCTGGTGGTCGATGGGCATGCGCATCATGACGATGGGCGCGGCCATGACGATGACCATGAGGAGAGCAGCGAGCGCGGCGGCCAGGATGAGACCGTGGTAGAGCCAGCGGTTGGCCTCGTCGTACTTCCCTGCCCCGTGGGATTGAGAGAGGTAGGTGTCGAGGCCGAGGAGGATGCCCGCGATGCCGAAGCCGACGGTGTTGTAGAGGACCTGGCCGAGGGCCGCGGCGGAGATGGCGAGCGCGGGGTTGGCCATGTGGCCGACCATGACGGTGTCGACGATGCCCATCGCCATCCAGCCGACCTCGGCGAGGATGAGCGGGAGTGCGAGGGTGAGCACAGGCCGGATTTGCTGGCGGATAGACATGATCGGTTGTGGTAGTCCCCCTCCCTCCCCTGAAAGTTGCTAAAGTGTTCATTTAAAAACGCTTAAGCTCGTACTTTAAGTGTAAAGTACTGATTGTAGATGCTTTACGTGCAAAGTATTCATTGTAAACAAGATAGCCCCGGCGGCTGACCGGGGCTGCTTTGTAGCTTATGTATTCATTATAGCTGGTGGAGCAGAACTTATACGCCACGTCAATTCGGCCATCTGGCGCGGGGATTTGCCGGTTCGGGGGTTGACAGCATTCGGGCGGGACGAGGTTTGGGAGAAGGGTTTGCGATTCGCTGTCGTGCATTCACTGGCCAGTCGCGATTATGATTCACGGCATCGTAGTGATTATTGGCGTGATTATTGGCGGCCAGCGACAGGCTGCTTTCTAACTGAAACAGAAGTATTGCGGAGACTACCGTGCCACGAACGTTATGGTTTTGCCCTGATCCATTTCGATGTGTTTTGATCTGCGCTTTTTTTGTTCCAGGGATTCTGGCGAGTTCCCAACAGCCGGCTCCTGCTGCCTCGACCGGAAAGGCAGCGGCTCCGGTTGTTGCGGAGACGCATGGCAGTCATGCCGCCTCGGTGCTGGTTGGCCTGAGTGAAGATCTGCAGACGCTTTCTCATGCGGTCGAGCCTGCCGTGGTAAAGATTTATGCGACGGGTCTGGCTCCTGTCTCGGATGACTCAAGCAAGACCGCATTTCTCGCGCAGCAGAGGATGCTGGGAGCGGGAGCCATTATGGATTCGAACGGCTACATTCTGACCAATGCGCATGTGGTGGAGCATGCGAGATCGTTGAGCGTACTGGTGCCTGACCTGTCGCATCAGCCCGAAGTGACGGATGGCAGCCGCGGAGAACCGCCTTCGACTGCGTTGCCTGCACGGATTATCGGAATGGATTCGGTCTCGGATATCGCGGTGATCAAGGTGGAGCGCACGGGCCTGCCGTCGCTGAAGTTCGGCGACTCGGATCGGACCCATCCCGGGGAGCTTGTGCTTGCCTTCGGAAGTCCGCTGGGACTGCAGGACAGCGTCTCCCTGGGGGTGATCAGCGCAGTGAACCGGCAGTTAAACGCCGACAGCCCTATGGTGTACCTGCAGACGGATGCGGCCATCAATCCAGGCAACTCCGGCGGCCCGCTGGTGGATATGCATGGCGACCTGGTGGGCGTGAACTCCATGATCGAGTCGCAGTCGGGCGGCAATGAGGGGCTGGGATTTTCTATTCCGAGCAACACGGCAAAGATCGTTTATGAGCAGATTGTCCAATATGGCCGAGCGCGACGCGGATCGATCGGGATTTACCCGACAAATCTGACACCCGTACTGGCAAAGGGGCTGGGCCTTTCGCAGGACAGGGGCGTGCTGATTGAAGACATTGTTCCGGACTCTCCCGCAGCGCAGGCGGATCTGAAGATCGGTGAGATTCTGACGACGCTGAACGGTAAACCGCTGCTCGACACACGCCAGCTTGCCGTACAGATGTTTCGCGAAAAACCGGGAGAGGTGATTCATCTGGGGGTGGTGAATGGCTCCGAAACGAGGACTGTCGATATTACGGTGACGGAGTCGAAACGCGATGCGGCCAGCCTGATCGATCCGGCGAAGGCGGACCAGTATGTGGTTCCGAGGCTGGGTGTGCTGGCTGTGCCGATCGATGGCGAGCTGGCGCAGTCGCTTGGGACACGAAGGCAGTCGGGAGGGTTGCTGGTGGTGGCGAGAACGTTTGGAAGCTCCGCCGACCTGGTCGATCTGAAGGTCGGGGATATTCTGTACTACGCGAATCGGATAAAGCTCGATTCGGTGGAGAGCCTGAAGAGCTTCATGAGCAATCTGAAGCCGGGCGATTCCGCGGTGCTCCAGGTCGAGCGCGACTCGATGCTGAACTTTGTTCCGTTCAAGTACGAGGAGTGATGCTGCGACATGGAGCAGATGGCGCGAACGCTATTGCGGGGTGATGATGCCGCCGACGGGCATGCTGGTGGGGAGGGTGCCGGGGCGTTTGAGGTGCATGGCTTCGGCGGTCATGTCGGTGTATTTGAGGCCGGCGCCGGTGTTGAAGAGGACGACTTTGTCGGTGGGTTTGAGCTCGCCTGAGGCGATGAGAGAGTCGTAGGCGGCAGTGGCGGCAGCGCCTTCGGGTGAGAGGAAGATGCCTTCGTGCTTTGCCCAGTCGAGGATGCTGGCGAGGATGGTCTCGTCGGAGGAGGCAATGGCTTTGCCGCCGGATTTTTCGAGGATGTCGAGGATGATGGTGTCGCCGTAAGGCTTGGGAACGCGGAGGCCGGCGGCAAAGGTGGCGGCGTTCTGGAAGAACTCGCTGGAGGGCTTGTGCTCGTCGAAGGCTTTGACGATGGGAGCGCAGCCTGCGGCCTGGAGGGCGTACATCTTCGGGCGCTTGCCGCTGACCCAGCCGAGAGCTTCCATTTCGTCGAAGGCCTTCCACATGCCGATGAGGCCAACGCCGCCGCCGGTGGGGTAGAAGACGGCGTCGGGGTAGGTCCAGCCGAGCTGCTCGACGAGCTCGTAGCCCATGGTCTTTTTGCCTTCGACACGGAAGGGTTCCTTGAGGGTGGAGATGTCGAACCAGACTTTGTTGGCTGGGGTGTTGGCTTCCTTTTGCGCTTTGATGTTTTCGCCGACCATGCGGGCGCAGTCGGAGATGAGGCCGTCGACCATGGTGACGTCGGCTCCATAGACGATGCCTTCGAGGTAGTTGGCGAAGGGGACGTCCTGGGGCATGAAGATGTGGGCGGCGATGTCGGCTGCAGCGGCGTAGGCGGCGAGGGCTCCGGCGGCGTTGCCCGCGGAGGGAACGGCGAGGTGCTGGAGGCCGTAGTGCTTCGCCATGGTGACGGCGAGGCCGAGGCCGCGGGCCTTGAAGGTGCCGGTGGGGTTCGCGCCCTCTTCTTTGATGTAGAGGCCAGGATAACGCTTGCTGTGGAGCATGGGCGTCCAACCTTCGCCGAGGGTGACGGGCTCTACGTCAGGCAGGACAGCGGCGTAGCGCCACATGCCGAGACTGGAGGAGCTGGCTGCGGCTTTGGCGGTGATGTCTTCGCGGCGCGCGGTCTTTTTGAGCTGGTCCATGTCGTAGCGGACATAGAGGGAGCCGGCGCAGAGGGGGCAGAGGGTTTGAGGGGTGTCGGCAGAGATGTGGTGGCTGCAGCGGGAACATTCCAGGGAGGCAATCGCGGGCATATATCAGATGCTACCGGAAAGAGGCGTGTGGAGGCGGACCCTGCTGAGAATTATGGAGACCGGTCCTGCCGGACGGGCCCACTGCGCGTGGGGTGACCACTTCGTGGTGGGTATGCCGGTCTTGCAGCGATGATGTTTCAGGGTCCTCCCGTTGGTCGGCAAATGATGATCCCGACCAACGGAAGGGCCGATGCTTTCTATTTACCAAGACAACTTAAAAAGGCGTGTGAACGCCCGCCCCACGCGCAGTGGGCCCGTCCCGCAGGACATGTCTTTCTAGTGGCGCTGGAGCCAGCGGCGCGCCGAGAGGTCGGTGGCGATGCTGGCGGCCAGCAGCATGAGGCTGAGGGCGAAGGCTCCGATCACCCAGCCGGAGGTGAGGTTGCCGCGGATCAGGAAGCGGTCGAGCAGAGCCAGAACAAGGACCAGAACCGCTGCTTCAGCAAAGAAGGAGGCGCAACGGTGGGCGGAGATGGAGATCAGATCGAAGAGAGCAGATGAGCTCTTTTGCGGGGTGATTCCGCCGCCTGTAGGAACCAGGGTGAGACGTGCTGGAGTCTGGCTGGGTTCGGAGTGGGTGTTTCGTGTGGAGTTTGCTGCGGGTAGAACATTTTTGTGAAACATAAACAAGCCTTTGTGGTGCCTATTTCAAGTTTCGCCCGGGGATGGGTGAAAGTCCAGTGAATTTCTCGTAAATCATTGATTTTAGGCAATTTATGGATATTTATGCAGCGCAAATGAGAGAATATGCAGGATCAGGAGAGTGGCGATGCGCATGATTGCGGTCGATATGGACGGGACGCTGGTGGGGCCGGATGGACGGGTGAGCGCACGGAATCTTGCCGCGATGAAGGCCGCGGAACGGGCGGGCGTGGAGGTGGTGGTGGCTACGGGGCGGCGGCACTGCTACGCGATGCGGGTGCTGCGAGAGCTGGGGCTAAGGGAGGAAGATGCGCTGATCAGCTCGAATGGGACGGTGACGAGGACGATTGGGGCGAGGCTGCTGGAGAGGACTTTGCTGCCGGTGGAGACGGCGCGGTGGCTGTGCGGGCATGTGGAGGAGTTTCGCAATGCGCTGGTGATGACCTTCGACAAAGTGGGACCGGATGGGGAGGATGCGCGCGGGTCGCTGGTGGTGGAGCATCTGGATGAGCTTCATGCCAGCATCGGAAAGTGGATGGTGGCGAATGAGCCTTATATCGCGCATGTCATTCCTATTGAGAGGGCGTTGGAGTGGGAGGCTCCGATTCAGATGATGCTGTGCGGGTCGATCGAGCGGATGCGCAGGGCGGAGGCGAGGCTGCTGGAGCATCCGGGGGTGTCGGCAGTGGGGGTAACGCCGCTCAGGAAGTCGGAGGTGCGGCGGCTGGAGCGGGACGGGGTAACGGTATCAGGGATTACGCCGCAGGAGCGGGCGCCGGGGGCGGAGGCGGCGCTGCACAGGACGGAGTATCCGGAGCGGGATCTGAGCATTGTGGATATTCTGCCGGCGGGGTGCAGCAAGGTGTCGGCGCTGCTGCGGCGGGCGAAGGATCGCGGGGTGAAGGCAGAGGAGATTCTGGCGGTGGGGGATAACTGGAACGACGTTTCGATGCTTGAGGTTGCGGGACGGGCGGTGTTGATGGGAAACGCTCCGGAGGCCCTGAAGGCGATGGCGGCGGAACGGGGATGGATAGTGGGGCGGAGGCATGATGAGGATGGCGTGGCAGAGGCGATTGAGGCGGTGCTGGATGGGAGGCTATCGGTGCCCGATAGTGCTGTTTAGAGGCTTTGTCCTGCCGGACGGGCCCACTTCGCGTGGGGCGACCACTTCGTGGTGGGTATGTCTTGTCTTGCGGGGGTGAGCTGCATGGGGCCTCGCGTTGCTCGGCGCGTGCATGATTCCGACCAACGGGAGGGTCGTCCGGCAGGACATTTTAAGGGATTGGGAGGTGGCGGTGGTAGGCTTTGAGGGTGGCAATGCGGCTTAGTGCGTTTGGGTTTGGCCTGGCGGTGATGGCGGCAGTGTGTCCGCTGGCGCGCGGGGCGGAGCATGTAACGCTGAAGAATGGGTTCGAGCTGGACTGTGTGCGGCGCGAGTCGGTTGGAGATAAAGTTCGGCTTTACTTTGCCAGGGGTGCGGCATCTGCGGAGGACTCGAACTACCTGGAGGTTGCGGCAGATTCGGTGGTTCGGGTGGAGACGGTTGCAGATGTGCCAGAGCCGTTGGCGGATGCTGCAGTCGTGAACGAGAAGGTTTTACCGGGGAAGACGATTGCGATGGCGCCGACGCAGCAGGAGATGCATGAGATGCTGGCCCATGCCGGAGCGGCGCACCATATCGATGAGGATCTGCTGGCGTCTGTGGTGCGGGCCGAGAGCGCGGGGCAGGTACGGGCGGTGTCGCGCACGGGTGCTCAGGGGCTGATGCAGCTGATGCCGGGGACGGCAAGTGCGATGGGCGTAGCGGATGCGTTTCAGCCGGAGCAGAATATCGCGGGCGGAACGGCGTATCTGGATGCGCTGCTGACTCGCTACCATGACAATGTGGCGCTGGCGCTGGCAGCGTATAACGCAGGGCCGGGAGCGGTGGATAAGTATCATGGCGTGCCGCCGTATCGCGAGACGCGGGAGTATGTGGCTCGGGTGATTCGTGAGTTCAACCGGCGGAAACAGACGGCTCTGATGGCGCGGACGCAGTAGGGATCGACGCGAGCGGCCTGCGCGATGAAAAGAGAGCGATGAAGAGACAGAATGTAATTTTGTGGTGCGTCGGCGTTGTCGCGCTTGTGGCGGTTGTGGCGTTGTTTCGGGACAGAGTGCACTTTGACTGGGCAGTCTTCTGGCAGCAGCTCCGGTATGTCAGCCTGGGACATATAGCAGCCGGAATTGTGCTGATCTACGCTACATACTGGCTGCGGGCGGTGCGGTGGTCGGTGTTTCTGTCGCCGACGAAGAAGGTTTCGGCAGGGTCGCTGCTGGGGTCGCAGTTTATCGGGTTTACCGCGGTGGCGCTGTTTGGGCGGCTGGCGGATTTGACGCGGCCTTATCTGGTGGCACGGCGGGTGGTGTTGCCGCTGAGTACGCAGGTGGCGGTGTATACGATTGAACGGATGTTCGACCTGGGAGCGGCGGCGGTGGTGTTTTCCTGCGCGCTGGCGTTTACGCCGAAGAATCTGCCGCACCATGAGGTGTTTGTGCGGGCAGGCGTGTTGAGCATGGGAGCTACGCTGGCGATCGCTTTTTTTGCAGCGACGGTGCGGATGGCGGGTGGTGCGGTGTCAGGGTTTGCACGAGGCACGGTTGGTCTGCTTTCAAAGTCGGCAGGCGAGAGTATTGCGACGAAGATTCTGGGGTTTCGCGATGGGTTGAATGCGCTGTCGTCGAAGCGCGACTTTGGAGTGGTGGCGCTGATCTCGCTGACGATGTGGGTGATGATTGGGTTTGCCTATGTGCAGACGGCGCATGCGTTTGTGCATACGCCGGAGCTGGCGGGGCTGTCGTTTTCGCGGACGATGCTGCTGATGGCGGTGAGCATCGGCGGGTCGCTGCTGCAGTTGCCGATTGTTGGCTGGTTTACGCAGATCGCCGTGACCGCGACGGCGATGCATACGTTCTATGGAGCGCCGGTAGAGGCTGCGACAGCCTGTGGGGCGATGCTGCTGGTGGTGACGACATTGTGCATTATTCCTGCAGGGCTGATCTATTCGCAGGTGGAGCATGTGAGTCTAAAGAAGGTTGCGGAAGAGAGCGAGGCCGCAGCGGGGGCGGCAGTTGAGGCGGGGGATGCGGGGTAGCTGGACGGCCCGCGGCATATAGCGACGACAAGAGCAAGAACAAAAAACAACCGCAGAGTCTTCGACTGCGCGGTTTGCAGTGTGCGCGAATTGCTTCGCTCAGGATGACATTTTGGGAGAACACAAAAAGTACAGAAGCAGATGCGGAAACGCAGAGGCAAAAGCGTGGACGGTAAGCATGCGTTGGCGCTGCTAGAATCGATGTATTCCGATGAAGTGTCCTTATTGTGGATTTACCCAGGATCGAGTTGTTGATTCGCGCGAGAGTAAAGAGGCGGATTCCATCCGCAGGCGGCGGGAGTGCGAAGGTTGCCATAAGCGATTTACGACGTATGAGCGGATCGACGAGATTCCGTACATGGTGGTGAAGAAGGACGGGCGGCGGGAGAAGTTCGATCGGCAAAAAGTGCTGAGCGGCCTGCTGCATGCGTGCGAAAAACGGCCGGTGGCGGCGGTGAAACTGGAACAGATTGTGGATGAGACCGAGGCCTATGTGGTCGATTCGCCGGAGCGCGAACGGACGACGAACGAGGTTGGCGAGTTGATTATGAACCGGCTGAAGGACATCGATACGGTGGCGTATATCCGGTTTGCGAGTGTGTATCGGGACTTCAAGGATGTGCGGGAGTTCAAGGCAGAACTGGAAGAGTTGTTGAGCGGAAGAGACCCTAAGAAAAGGCGGTAGTGGATGACGGCGGCAAAGAAGACACACAGGATTACTTTGATTCCCGGCGACGGGATTGGGCCAGAGGTTTCGAGCGCGGTCGTGAGCATTGTGGAGGCAGCGGGCAAGGCCACGGGTGTGGCGTTCGACTGGCATCGGCATGATGCGGGCGCGGATGCGTTCGAGAAGACGGGCGAGTACATCCCGAAGGTGTTGTACGACTCCATCGAGAAGAACCGGGTGGCGCTGAAGGGGCCGGTGACGACGCCGATTGGCGGTGGGTTCGCTTCGATCAACGTGACGCTGCGAAGGAAGTTTGAGCTGTTTGCGAACTTCAGGCCGGTGAAGAGCCTGCCGGGGTTGAAGACGAACTATCCGAACCTCGACATTGTGATTGTGCGCGAGAACATGGAGGATTTATATGC
>Ga0302220_10003625_pt1 | contig 10618 bp, 11 predicted proteins | sample II_Palsa_E1_3_FD_194572 | JGI IMG/M metagenome (GOLD analysis project Ga0302220, IMG submission 194572) | Peat permafrost microbial communities from Stordalen Mire near Abisko, Sweden - II_Palsa_E1_3 | ecosystem: Environmental > Terrestrial > Soil > Palsa > Peat permafrost | place: Sweden... | reverse complement strand
AAGCGTACATCGGAAGAACCCACATCGATGCGAACACCAGCGCGCCAAGAACGGTTCCGAATTCGATGCGCAAAAAGCGATCGATGCCTTGGACGGACAGTGTCGTTGCTGAATGGAACAACATCATCTTTTCGCCTCGGACGGCGTGAATTACATCCAGCCAAGGGAAAAACATCAACGCAGCGCTGCTCACGGAAGCGATGTAGCCAAGCAGCGCTCGCCAAAACGTTACGAACGGGGTTGCTCGGGGCAATTGGGAGCGTTTAAACCGCCGCCCGTCGAGCGTAGGGATGCTTTCCATGGATAAGGGTTTTGTATTGTTGGTGCATCCGCGGGTCGCGTGCCGGAGAGTCGCCATAGTGCGCGTTGCTTTACATCACGGAAAGCAATTGTCCACACTTTGGGGCGCGATGTCGAATATCCGCAACTTGCCGGTCAGAGCCGTACGTGCAAGTAGCGCGGTGCGACTCAACTAGTCACTCGACACGGCATTGCGGATGCCGGTTGCGGTGTTTAGCGAAGTCGAATTTAAATAGACGTATCCAATAGCTTGCGCGGCCCGCTAACGAATAGACTGCCGGGTTCATAAAAGCGCAGCAATTTGTCCATTTCCCGCGATAACCCAATCCGGGTGACCACTGCAACAGGCGCCGGTCCTGTTTCGATCGCACCGAGCCACAAGCCACGACCGGTACACAAGTCGCAACCATCGAACTCCAGGCCGACGCCGAGCGCCACCGTAAGGCGCCCGGGCCCGCGCGCCAGGTCGCGCAGCTTTACCCCTCGCCGCCGAGTATGCATCGCGTCCAGACCTTCCAGCGGTTCAATTGCGCGAATCAGCACGCCAGCGCCGACACCCTCGTCCTCGCTGGAGACATTCAACATGTACGATATTCCATAAGTCAGGCGCACGTGAGCGTGCCCTCGCGCGAGAAACATCGAGTCGTTGTGCGAACGGCGACCACGAAAGGCGTAGCTGGTGGAGTCGCCGATAGGATAGGCTTCCATTTCGACGATCCGGCCGCTCATGCGGCCCTCCGGCAGATCGTGAACAAGATACTTGCCCACCAGGTAACGCGCCAGTTCGATCGTATCGCCTGGCAAATCGTCACGCGTGAGCGGGCGAATCGGCAAACTCCGCCCAGCTAAGCCAGCGGCTGTTTCATTGACAAGGTCGTTCATCATGCGATGCAAATGTTCGCCCGGATTATCATGAGTCATCCGGCCTGGTTGCGTTGATCCCGTTTAAGCGATGCTTTCAGAGCATAAGTGCCGTCTCCAACCAGCGCAAGCACGGCCGCGGTGACCGCGAGAAACACCGGATATTCCCAGCCGCCGTTCGGATTGGTGAACGACCAGCCGTTACCAAAATGAACGGTCGAAGCGACAAACAATTCAATGGCAGCGACCACGGCGACCCAGCGGGAAAACACACCTAAAATAAGCAAAACACCGGCGAGAATTTCGAAGGCGATGATGGGATAAGCGAGCCAGCCGGCGAATCCGACCGACGCGAAGAACTTGGCGGTGCCGGCCGGGGTGAAGATCAACAGTTTCATAAAGCCATGTGCGAGGAACATGATGCCCAAGGCCAGGCGAAGCAGAAGTGCGGCATACGGTGCGGTGCGGGTATCAGTCATTGTGAGCTCCTGGGTCGGTCATATGAGGGAAAGCGGCTCGATGAGCCATAGCTTGAAATCAGTGTTCATTTGGACGGCCTCGCCAAGTTGACCAATGGTTTCGAGAGTCATCAGTCTATTGATTCACTTGATGGCGATAAACCACTATCATCGGGACATATAGTTCCGGTTATAGAGACAATAAAATGGATCGAGCTCTTGAAATGAGCGTGTTCACGGCGGTGGTCGATGCGGGCAGTTTCGTGGGCGCGGTCGACGCGCTACGGATGTCGAAAGCCGCAGTGTCGCGCCATGTCGATGCCCTCGAACAGCGTCTGGGCGTTCGTCTGTTGCAGCGAACCACACGCCGGCTTTCGCTTACCGAGGAAGGGAGAATTTTTTATCAGCGCTCGAAGGATGTTCTCGCCGCGCTCGATGATGCGGAGTCGGAGGTGACTTCACGCAAGCACGAGGCGAGCGGGCTGATCCGGGTCAATGTGCCGCTGTCCTTCGGGATCATGCATCTTGCGCCTTTGTGGAGTGGCTTTATGGAGGCGAATCCTCAGGTCGATCTGGACATTACGCTCAACGACCGAGTGGTCGATCTGGTCGACGAGGGCTACGACCTGGCGGTGCGCATCAACACGCTGCCGAATTCCATGCTGATCAGCCGTAAATTGGTTTCGACGCGCATGACGTTGTGTGCATCGCCGACTTATCTTGAGCGGCACGGTGTGCCCAAACATCCGAAAGAGTTGGTGAAACACCGTGTGCTTGCCTATACGAACTGGTCAGGCCGAGACGAATGGCAGTTTGACGGCCCTGAGGGCAGGGTCGCCGTCCGTACTCACGCGCGGGTATATTCGAACAACGGTGACACTTGCCGTGCCATCGCTACGCAGCACGGCGGCATCATACTGCAGCCCAGCTTCATGCTTGATGAAGACCTGCGACGAGGCGACCTGGTCGAACTCATGCCCGAATATCGCGCGGCCGAACTTGGCGTGTACGCGGTCTATGCAACGCGCAAGCAGCTGCCGCTAAAAGTGCGGCGCCTGATCGATTTTCTAGTGGATGCTTTCGTAGACGTTTCGTGGGGGAATTGACAGATGAGACATGTGACCATCCGTAGCGTGGAAGATGCAGCGGGACAAATAATATGAATGGCGAAATTTTCGATTGCGGGGACGTGGCCTTGCAAAACGGTGGCCACCTGAGCAACGCCAGGCTGGTATATCAAACGGCCGGCCGACTCAACGCCGCGCGCGATAACGTCATTGTCTATCCAACTTCCTTCGGCACACGCCACACCGATATAGCGTGGCTAGCAGGGCCGGGCAGGGCGCTCGACACCGACCGGTATTTTGTCGTTATCCCTAACATGCTGGGCAATGGCTTGTCGTCATCGCCAAGCCATCAGGCGCCCGGCACGTTTCCCTCCATTTGCCTGTTCGATAACGTGATGCTGCAACACCGGTTGCTACGTGAGAAATTCCAAGTCGAACGACTGAAGCTGGCGGTCGGATTCTCGATGGGCGCCCAACAAGCCTATCACTGGGCCGCGCTATTTCCCGATATGGTCGAGCGCGTTGCCGTCATCTGCGGATCCGCAAAAACGTCACGGCATAACCGCGTGTTTCTCGAGGGCGTCAAAGCTGCACTCACAAGCGATCCCGCGTGGCAGGGCGAGTATTTTCGTGCCGGCGCCGGTCCGGGCCTCAAGGCTATGGGACGGGTCTACGCGGGCTGGGGCATGTCATCACAGTTCTACCGCGACGAAGAATATCTCCGCGCTGGTTACCGCAGCGTCGAAGACTTCATCGTACGCGACTGGGAAGCCTTCTTTGCCCATAAAGACGGTAACGATCTGATGGCGATGATCGGTGCCTGGGAACGCGCAGACATCAGCGCCAATGCCAAATATAACGGCGATCTGGCGAAAGCATTGGGTTCCATCCAGGCATCGGCGTTGATCATGCCGAGTCGAACGGATATGTACTTTTCCCCGGTCGACAGCGAGGAAGAGGTGAGCCTAATGCCCAACGCGGAGCTGTGCATTATCGACACGATTTGGGGACACCGGGTAAACAATCCCACCCAAAACCCGAAGGACGCTGCTTTTGTAGAGAAACAACTGGCGCGGCTATTGGGCTCAGACGAGAACTAGTCTATGCCGCGAAAAATCGCATCCAAATCGGCGATGTCTATGGGTTTGGTCAAATGCCGATCAAATCCCGCATCGAGTGCAGCTTGTTTGTCCTCCCGTTGGCCCCATCCGGTCGCGGCGATCAACAGAGCATGACTTCCCCACGCCTCATTGCGGATCAGCTTGGCCACGTCATATCCGTTTAGCTCGGGAAGCCCTATATCGAGCAACACCACTTGAGGCGAGAACTCACGCCCCATCGCTATGCCTGTCATGCCGTCACGCGCGGTTCGAACTTCATGGCCAAGCATTTGTAGCACCATCGCCATGCTGTCGATTGCGTCTTCATTGTCGTCGATCAGCAATATGCGCCGCCCTTGGGCCGGCGCCAACGGGCGATCGCTGCTCGCTGGCGCGACCTCGATTTCCATTTGCGAAACGGGAAGACGCACACAAAATTCGCTACCGCGGCCTTCGCCTTTGCTGCTCGCGCAGACCGTGCCACCGTGCAACTCCACCAGTCCGCGTACAAGAGCGAGTCCAATACCTAGACCACCCTGCGAGCGTTCAAGCGCTGGGGCAAGTTGCGAGAACATTTGAAACACGCCGGACAGATGTTGGTCTGGTATGCCTATGCCTGAGTCGATGACCGTCAAGACAGCCTGATCGTCTTGTCGCTCGCCGACGAATCGAATCTGACCGCCCGGGGGAGTGTATTTGGCGGCATTATTGAGCAGATTCAGCATGATCTGAGCAAGCCGGGTGGGGTCCCCATCGACGAAGACAGGGGCGGCGGGAAGGATGACCGTGAGGGTATGTGACGAAGCATGCATGAGTGGCATGCAGGTTTCCACCGCGTCTTGCATGGCCTCCACAAGATCAACCCGACGCTTGCGCAATTCCACACGACCTTGCGTAATCCGCGAGATCTCCATCAAGTCATCGACGAGATGGGTCATTTGCTGCAATTGCCGCTCGAATACACCTTGAGACCAACGCAGATCAGGGTCGTCGAAGTTCTTTAATCTGAGGATTTCCAGCACGTTGCGCATGGGGGCCAGCGGATTGCGCAGTTCGTGTGCCAGCGTGGCTAGGAATTCATCTTTGCGCCGGTCGGCTTCAGACAGTCGCTCGTTCAACTCCAGCAATCGCACATCGACTTCACGGCGCGCGATCAGTGCGGTCTCCGCTCGTTCTCGTGCGGCCAGAAGCTCCTGCTCATACTTGCGTCTATCGGTGGAGACGAATACCGCGATATGGTCTTTGACTCCGGATTCGTCACGTCGCCGAATGGCGTTAAGCAGTATCGGCACGGTATGGAGATCTCGATGAATGATCTCCAACTGTATCTCTGAGACAGAACCCTGCATTTGCAGCAAGGGCGCCCAGTGTGTCTGGTGGAACACCCGGCCGCCCATGGTGAGGAGTTCCTGTATCCGGCGTTTTGCTATCAGCTCTTCTGCCGCGTACCCTGTCCAGCCGCAAAAGGTTGAATTGCAGCGTAGGATCGTTCCGTCAACGGCGGTGACCAGCAATCCGCATGCAGCCTCGTCGTAGAACGATTCGTCTGCGTCGTGCATGGCTCAAAACCCCATGGGCCGAAGAAACGCTTCGATCGCGGCTGTGCTTGCGCTCGGTGCACTTAGGTGCGGGCAATGGCCGACGTTTTCGATGATCTGCAGCGTTGCCGCGGGCATGGCCCGTTGCATATACTCGCCGACCGAGCGCGGGGCGATGATGTCATCACTACATTGAAGGATAAGTGTAGGGGTCTTTGATTTGGGCAGATCGGCTCGGTGGTCTGAAAGAAACGTGACGCGCGCAAAGTGCTTGGCGATCTCCGGGTCGGTTTGGCAAAAGCTGTTGGTCAGTTCCTCTGCTAATTCCGGCTGGTCAGGTGCACCCATGATAGCCGGTGCCATGGTGCTGGACCAACCGAGGTAATTGCTTTCCAACGTGTGCAGCAGGTCGTCGATGTCAGGCCGAGTAAAACCACCGACGTAGTCTTCGCTGTTGATATAACAGGGCGACGGTCCGACCATGACGTGAGCGGCAAACCGTTCGGGCGCCTCTATGGTGGCGAGCATGCCTATCATTGCGCTGACCGAATGACCCACCAGTAGCACCGGGCCTTCCGAAAATTCGTCGATGATTTCGAGTAAATCGGTGGCGTACCCATGCAACGAGTCGTATTTTGAGCGATCGTAGGCGGCTAGGTCGGACGACCCGCTCCCCACCAAATCGAACAGCACTGTTTTGAAACTGCTCTGAAAAGTGGGGGCGAGATAGCGCCACATGCTTTGGTCGCATCCAAAACCGTGGACGAATACCATCGTGGCAGGGCCTTTGCCCGCTGTTCTCACGTTGTTTCTGTGCAGTACGCTCATTCTTATCGCCGGTCGATACAGTGATAACGATTATACGTGCGGCACATCTATCGGCCCGTCCAAATGCTGCTTAATTGGGCCGCTTCTCGAGCGCGCCTCGTGAGTTCATCAATGCGCGGTGGTCTGACCGGGGGGGCAATAAAATGGCTCGTTCGGGCACAGAGACTTGCAGCCCGTCAACAGTACGAGTTGTGTGGATCGAGGGTGTCGCCACGAAACGCATACACACCCTGAGCCAACCGTACCAACCAACCACCGGTGACGTATTTGGCCGCCAGTTGAGCAGAAATATCCATGTCCGCCAGGGCGGCAAGGTCGAAAGGGGCCCCTCGAGGCATCGTCGCCTGGAGTTTTTTGATTAGAAAGTGACCTGCATTTTCACCCATGGTTGAAAAATGCTACAGAATCTAATCAAACTCCAAGAAATGATTAGATTCTGTAGTGAAAATTATACCTATGGTTGTATTTCTACACTTTATCTAATCAATGCCTCCTGTGAGAAATCTAAGAAGCGTGAGGGTCGCGTAAGCCTGCGCCATCTCTGCGCCCAATTTTAGTCAATATCGATCGTGCGGCCCGCGTATCGCGGCGGCTCCTGCTTGGGCACGGTGAGCGTAAGCACCCCCTTGTCAAACTTTGCGAGCGTGTGATCGAGGTCGGCATTTTCCGGCATCGGGATCGTGCGCGTGAAGGCCCCATGGGCGCGCTCAAGCCGATAACAGCCGTCTTCCTCGCTGCGCACGTCCTGCTTTTTCTCGCCGCGCAAAACCAACGCACCATCTTCGACTTTGACGCTCACATCCTCCTGCGCCATGCCGGGCAACTCGACGGTCACGCGCAGGATCTGCCCCTCGTCGACCACGTCGATGCGCGGCTGGAAACGCGATGAGCTGAAGTCGCCAAACCATCGCTCCAGCGCGCCGCGGCCCGCAAATGGATCGTGAAAGAACTCCTCCATAGCACGCCACGGATCGCGCGAGAAAAGTCGCTGAATATCGGACCACGGGGCACGCCACGGTTCGCCCGTTGGCGGGCTTTGCGGATTGTCCGTGTCGGGCTTGCGCCCCGATCCGCGTAGAAATTTGAAAGGGTTCCACTTTTTCGGGTCAATGTTCATCGCAGCCTCCTTGACGAACGAGTCTCACGTCGTAAATACAGCCGATGTGAATCTGTAGTATTCCGCCCGCAGGCATCGCGGAGACTGTGCGTTAGCGCACATGCAAACTAGAGAATTGCCTATACCAGTCGAATCGCCATGCACAACACGGGGTGAGCTATGGGACTGCCTAGACGTAGATTTCTCGAACTCGCCGCATGGAATGGTGGGGCCGCATTACTCGGGGCGACGGCGAGGACAGTGTCCGCGCAGACGCAGCACGCGCAGGGCAGCGCAGCATCTGCGATGCCGGGCCCAGAAGACATGCAAATCGCACAACGCGGCGGCCTATATGCGAATCTTAAAGATCCGTCGATAACGCAGTTGCCGCCCGACGCTTTCGAGCAGCGCTTTACGTACTCACCGGCACCACCCGCCAGCCCTTCCGGACAGTGGGCCAGCGCTCCACCGTTGCCATTGCCCCGAAGCGAAATGGCGTGGGCGACGGCCGAAGGAAACCGCATGCACGTCATCGGCGGTTATGCGGCGGGTCAGGTTGCGCGCGCGTACCACCACGTCTTCGATGCCGCACGCGGATTCTGGCTCGACGCCGCGCCTATCCCGCGAGGCGCCAACCACATCGGCGTGGCCGCGCAGGACGGCATCGTCTATGCATTTGGCGGCTTCGTTGGACAGAACCGCATCGCCACCCCGGATTGCTATGCCTACGTCGTAGCCGACGATCGCTGGCACCCGATCCATTCGCTATCGCGCGGGTCGCGAGGGGCCATTTCCGTGGTGGCTGCGAACGGGCTGATACACGCGATAGGCGGTCGCGACACGCGGTCGGTCGACTGGCATGAAGCTTACGATCCACGCACCGATACGTGGCACACACTGGCGCCAATTCCCGGCGCACGCGATCACGCGGCGGCGGTGATGCTATCGGACATGGTGCTGGTCGCGGGTGGCCGGATGGACACCTTCGACTTCAATACCGGCATGCATGTCGGCTACGATCCGAAAGCCGACAAGTGGGAAGAGCGTGCGCCGATGCCTACGCCCCGCTCGGGGCATGGCGGCGTAGTGTGGCGTGGCAAGTTCTTTTGCATGGGCGGGGAGGGTACCCGCCGCGTCTTCGGTCAGAACGAGGCTTACGATCCGCACGCGGACGCATGGCAAGCCTACGCGCCCATGCTCACACCGAGGCACGGCATGGGCGCCGCGATGGTCGCCGACGCGATCCATGTGGCAGGGGGCGGACCGATGAATGGCGGTGCGTTTCAAAGTTCGATACACGAGGTATTTACGGCCTAGTGACGCCAAGCTCCTTGTCAGCGACGGTCGTGTCGAATGGCTTGGTCGAGCCGGAATCAGCATGCGCGATGCGGGTAAGGTGAAACGTGCGGCGCAGTTCGAAGCCGAGGCGGTCATACAGCCCGATCGCAGAACGGTTGTCACTGAACACGTGCAGAAACGCGGTTTCCCCCCGGTGCTCAATGTCTCTACGCAAGAGGCTCACGAGCCGCCCGGCAAGCCCCCGTCCACGCCAGTCTTCATCTACGCAAACGGCGCTGATCTCCACGTATCCGTCGAGGCGCATCCGCTCGCCGGCCATCGCAATCAGACGCCCCTGGTCGCGAATTCCAATGTAATTGCCCATTTCACAAGTTCGCGTGCCGAAAGGACCGGGTTTGGTCTTTTGGACCAGATCGAGCATCTCGTTCACATCCCCGATACCGAGTGGGATCACATCCTGATCGTCGATGCTCGCGGCCCCGTGGTGCGTTGCGACCATTTGATCGACCATGCCCAAATGCGTCATTTGCAGCGCATCCATCGGCCACATACTCTCCACGGATTGCAACACCACCTGTTCATGCGGCAGCAGAAGCTCATAGAGCGACTGATAGGCCACACGCGTTTCGCAGGCCAAAGCGGCGAAGGGCGCCACATTGGGATGATATCGGCGGGCAAGCTCATCGCCCGCGCCAAGATGCGTCTGCCTTGTCGTGAGTGCCGCCCACGAAGGGCGGTCGAGGTCAGCGTGTATCGAACGGCTCATATTGTCTCCTTGTGCGAGCGCAAAACTGTCCCAGCGGGGTGCGCAGAGGTCACTGTAGCCTTCGAAGCCCAAAACCGGTATCGTCTCAAATGCCAACTTTAGGGTCATTTACGCCATGCGCATTGTCATCTTCGCCCTCGAGGGAATGTTCGACACGGGGCTCACCGTCATGCTCGACGCGTTGTCGCTCGCCAATAACTTCTCGACTCGGCAAATGGGCGGCACACCTTATTTCGATGTGTCTATCGTGGGCGTGCGCAAGAAGGTTCGATCCCGACATGGACTGACGATACCGGTGCAACCGGTAACGGCAGATTTGAAGCCGGACTGGGTGGTCGTGCCGGCACTGAGTACCGCGACACCGGACGAGTTGCTCCCGGCGCTGGCTCGACCGGATGTGGCGAAGGCCAAGGCGCAGTTGCTGAAATGGCATGCTGAAGGCGCGCTGATCGCCGCATCCTGCATCGGGACCTTCCTTTTGGCGGAAACCGGACTGCTCGATCATCGGGAAGCGACCACGACCTGGTGGCTCGGTCCGTTGTTTCGGCAACGCTATCCGAACGTCTTGCTCGACGAGTCCCGCATGCTTGTGCCGTCAGACGTGGGGGTTACGGCTGGAGCCGCGATGGGGCATCTCGATCTTGCCCTCTGGTTGATACGCAGAACCAGCCCGGAGCTGGCAGCGCTCGTCTCACGCTACTTGCTTGCCGACATACGCTCTTCGCAAGCTCCCTACATTATCCCCAATCATCTGGCGCAGGCAGATCCGCTCATTCTGCGCTTTGAAAAGTGGGCGCGTGAGCATCTCAAGTCGGGGTTTTCGCTGCAGGAAGCCGCCGGCGCGCTGGCGACGAGCGCGCGCTCATTGCAACGCCGTTGCCAGGAGGTGCTCGGCAAATCGCCGCTTGCCTACTTTCAGGACCTACGTGTCGAGCATGCGCAGTCTCTTCTCCATGGCAGCGGCCTTGGCCTCGACGCCATCGCAGCCGAGGTGGGTTACGTCGATGGCGCCACGTTGCGCACGCTCTTGCGCCAACGCCTCGGAAGAGGCGTGCGCGACCTTCGTGCCGATCTGCGCTGATGGCTTGTGCCGGTCAATCAGCAGCGTTTAGTCAGCCCGCGACGATGCCGGGACAGTTGATCGGCACTCGTGCCGATCAACTTCCGCAGGCTTTCAGATCTGCCGGTTTGCCTTGCTTGAAGCAACTCTTCTTTTCTGCTCCGCTTTTGTAACTGATCGCCAAACCGTCGGGTTTGCCGATGGCATCCGTCTGCTCGACCGATATCAGCGTAGTCCCGTTGTAG
>Ga0302220_10003624_pt1 | contig 10622 bp, 7 predicted proteins | sample II_Palsa_E1_3_FD_194572 | JGI IMG/M metagenome (GOLD analysis project Ga0302220, IMG submission 194572) | Peat permafrost microbial communities from Stordalen Mire near Abisko, Sweden - II_Palsa_E1_3 | ecosystem: Environmental > Terrestrial > Soil > Palsa > Peat permafrost | place: Sweden... | reverse complement strand
CTGACGTTGTTGCCGCAGGCGTGGCGTCCGCAGGCGTTGCTGGGCTTCAACCTGCCGGGCATCGGCGCGTTGCTCACGCTGGCCTTCATCTTCGTAGTGGGCCTGTTCGCGCATAACTTCATCGGCCAGAAGCTCGTACAGTGGTGGGAAGCGCTGCTTGCCCACATACCCGTGGTGGGGCCGCTGTACACTAGCGTCAAGCAGGTTTCGGACACGTTGCTGTCGTCCAGCGGTAATGCGTTTCGCCGTGCGGTCCTGATCGAATATCCGCGCCGCGACTCCTATACCATCGCGTTCTTGACCGGTGCGCCGGGTGGCGACGTCGCCACCCATTTGCAGGGCGATTACGTCAGCGTCTATATCCCGACCACGCCGAATCCGACTTCCGGATTTTTCCTGATGCTGCCGCGTGTCGACGTGATCGAACTCGATATGACCGTCGATGTTGCGCTTAAATATATTGTTTCCATGGGTGTCGTGGCGCCGGTCAGTTCGGTGCGCCGTCCTGCCCACCCGGTAGAACCCCCGCTGTAACCCGCCGCTGCGCTGCTCGCGCCACGGCCTTTTTAGACGAAGAACCAAAACCATGTCGATGATGAGAACTGAGTACTGCGGTCTGGTGACCGAAAAACTGCTGGGCCAGACGGTCTCGCTGTGCGGTTGGGTGCATCGCCGCCGCGATCACGGTGGCGTGATCTTCATCGACCTGCGCGATCGCGAAGGTCTGGTGCAGGTGGTTTGCGATCCGGACCGCGCCGAAATGTTCGCGGTTGCCGAAGGTGTGCGCAACGAATTTTGCGTGCAGATCAAGGGCCTCGTGCGTGCGCGCCCGGCCGGCACCGAGAACGCGACCCTCACGAGCGGCAAGATCGAATTGTTGTGCCATGAGCTGACGGTGCTCAATGCGTCCGTCACGCCGCCGTTCCAGCTCGACGACGACAACCTCTCGGAAACGACGCGCCTCACGCATCGCGTGCTCGACCTGCGCCGTCCGCAGATGCAGCAGAACCTGATGCTGCGTTATCGCGTAACGATGGAAGTGCGTAAGTATCTGGATGCCCAGGGCTTCATCGATATCGAAACGCCGATGCTGACCAAGAGCACGCCTGAAGGCGCACGCGATTATCTGGTGCCATCGCGTGTCAATGCCGGCCATTTCTTCGCGTTGCCGCAATCGCCGCAGCTCTTCAAGCAATTGCTGATGGTGTCGGGCTTCGATCGCTATTATCAAATCACCAAGTGCTTCCGCGACGAAGACTTGCGCGCCGACCGCCAGCCGGAATTCACGCAGATCGATTGCGAAACCTCGTTCCTTGGCGAACAGGAAATCCGCGATCTGTTCGAGACGATGATCCGCGGTGTTTTCAAGAACACGATCGACGTCGATCTCGATGCGCAGTTCCCGGTGATGACGTACGAGGAAGCCATGCGCCGCTTCGGTTCGGACAAGCCCGACCTGCGCGTGCAGCTCGAATTCACCGAGTTGACCGACGTCATGAAGGAAGTCGATTTCAAGGTGTTCAGCACCCCGGCCAATACCAAGGGCGGTCGCGTTGTCGCATTGCGCGTGCCCAAGGGCAGCGAGATGTCGCGTGGCGAGATCGACAGCTATACCGATTTCGTCAAGATCTACGGCGCCAAGGGCCTGGCCTGGATCAAAGTCAACGAAGTGGCCAAGGGCCGTGACGGCTTGCAAAGCCCGATCGTCAAGAATCTGCACGACGAAGCGATCGCCGCGATCCTGGAGCGCACTGGCGCGCAAGATGGCGACCTGATTTTCTTCGGCGCGGACAGCACCAAGGTCGTCAACGACAGTATCGGCGCGTTGCGCCTGAAAGTGGGCCACTCCGATTTCGGCGTCGCGTCAGGTCTAGTGGCAACGGGTTGGAAGCCGCTGTGGGTGATCGATTTCCCGATGTTCGAGTACGATGAGGCGGAAGCGCGCTGGACCGCATGCCATCATCCGTTCACGAGCCCGAAGGACGATCATGTCGACTACCTGGAAACCGATCCGGGCCGTTGTCTTGCCAAGGCATACGACCTGGTGCTCAATGGCTGGGAGCTCGGCGGCGGTTCGGTGCGGATCCACCGCGAAGAGATGCAAAGCAAGGTGTTCCGCGCGCTGAAGATCAATGCCGAAGAAGCACGGCTGAAATTTGGCTTCCTGCTCGACGCGCTGCAATACGGTGCGCCGCCGCACGGCGGGATCGCATTCGGTCTGGATCGGGTTGTCACGATGATGGCCGGTGCCGATTCGATCCGCGATGTGATCGCGTTCCCGAAGACGCAACGCGCGCAAGATCTGTTGACCCAGGCGCCGAGCGAAGTCGACGAGCGCCAGTTGCGCGAGTTGCATATCCGCTTGCGTCAATCGGAAGCGACCAAAGCCTGATGGTCCGGTAGTTTGGATCGTTGGGATTTGCAAGGAAAAGGCGCTGCGGCGCCTTTTTTGTTCGAGATCAGTTCAGCTCGGTGCGTGATCGCCACGATGCACCACGGCGCGTCATGGCGCGCCACGTTGCGCCGGGCTGCTTAAGGGTAGCCGATGACAACCGCAAAGATCCCCGTGTCGGTCCTGGTGGTGATACACACCATGGACCTGGAAGTGCTGATCATCGAACGCGCTGACCGCGCAGGCTTTTGGCAATCGGTGACGGGGTCCAAGGACAGCCTCGACGAGCCGTTGGATGAAACCGCGATCCGGGAGGTCTTTGAGGAGACCGGCATCGTCATCGCCGGCCCGCGGGTGCCGCGCACTGCGCTGCGCGACTGGCAGCACGCCATCGACTATGAAATCTATCCGGTCTGGCGGCATCGCTACGCGCCCGGCGTCACGCGCAATACGGAGCACTGGTTCAGTGTCGAGGTGCCGCGCGATATCGAAGTGACGCTTTCGCCACGCGAGCATACCGCCTCGCTGTGGTTGCCTTACGAGCAAGCCGCCGCGCGTTGCTTCTCCTCATCAAACCGCACCGCCATTCTGCAATTGCCGCAGCGTCTCGCCCAAGCGCGCTAGACTAGCTGCGGGTCGATGCACGCCCCGTGCCGTGCTGTGCCAGATTCAGTTTCCACGGTTACCGCTAACGTCGAGCCGGATCGCCATGCTGCGCGCCGCATCCGTGATCCGGGCTTCTGCCCGCACTTGCTGGTCTACCATCTCAGTTAGAAAAGCGTTTCTAATAAAGTACTTGTTCCTGTCACGGCCGCCGCTAATAATAGTACGGCCGTTCGATTTTATTTCGATCACTAGAAAAGGCGGTTAAAGGCATGACGCAGGTTATGGGCGTAAAGATCATGCGCAAGGGCGAGCAGACACGGGTTGCGATTCTCGATGCAGCGATCGAACTGGCGGGACGCGATGGCCTGGAAGGCTTGACCATAGGTTTGCTGGCCGAGCGCATGCAGATGAGCAAAAGCGGTGTCTTCGCTCATTTCGGCTCGCGCGAGGATTTGCAGGTCGAGGTGGTCCGCGAGTATCACCGGCGGTTCGAACAGGAAGTGTTTTATCCGAGCTTGCGTGAGACGCGCGGTTTGCCGCGTCTGCGCTCGATGGTCGGCCGCTGGATGGAAAAGCGCATTCAAGAGGTCAAGACCGGCTGCATCTACATCAGTGGCGCGGTCGAATATGACGACCGCGCGGCCAGCGCCGTGCGCGAGCAGTTGGTGCAGAGCGTACAGATGTGGCGTAGCGCGTTGTTGCGCGCGATTGCGCAGGCCCGCGACGAAGGCCACCTGCGCGCGGACGTCAATCCGCAAATGATGTTGTTCGAGTTATATAGCTACACGCTGGGTTTGCATCACGATGCTCGATTCCTGCGTCTACCCGACGCGGTGCAATTGACGCGCGACGCCCTAGAGAAGCTGTTCGTTTCTTACCAGAGCGAGCGCTGAATTCGGCGGGTATCAAGCGGGTATCACGCGGGTATCACAATTAATCATTTCAGGAGAAGGTCATGGGACAGTACACCGCGCCGCTGCGAGACATGCAATTCGTCATGCACGAACTGCTTAAGGTCGAAAGCGAACTCAAGGCCATGCCGGCCCACGCGGACCTCGACGCCGAGACCATCAACCAGGTTCTCGAGGAAGCCGGCAAATTCTGTTCCGAAGTGGTCTTCCCGATCAATCAGAGCGGTGATATCGAAGGCTGCACCTGGAACAACGGTGTGGTCACCACGCCCGCTGGTTTCAAGCAAGCGTACGAACAATACGTCGAAGCCGGCTGGCCCTCGTTGGGCTGCGATCCGGAGTTCGGTGGCCAGGGCCTGCCGTTGTTCGTCAATAACGCGCTCTTTGAAATGCTGAATTCGGCCAATCAGGCGTGGACGATGTATCCGGGCCTTTCACATGGCGCCTATGAGTGTCTGCACGAACACGGCACACCGGAGCAGCAGAGCTTGTACCTGCCGAAGCTGGTATCGGGCGAGTGGACCGGCACTATGTGCCTGACCGAACCGCATTGCGGCACTGACCTGGGCATCCTGCGCACCAAGGCCGTACCGGACACCGACGGCTCGTACCTGGTCACCGGCACCAAGATTTTCATTTCCAGCGGCGAACATGACCTGGCCGCCAACATCATTCACCTGGTGCTGGCGCGCTTGCCCGATGCGCCGCCGGGAACCAAGGGGATTTCGCTGTTCGTCGTGCCGAAGTTCCTGCCCGACGCCGATGGAAAACCTGGCGAGCGCAACGGCATTCAGTGTGGCTCGATTGAGCACAAGATGGGCATCCACGGCAACGCCACTTGCGTGATGAATCTCGACGCCGCGCGCGGCTGGCTGGTGGGCGAGCCGCATCGCGGCTTGAACGCGATGTTCGTGATGATGAATGCCGCGCGTTTGGGTGTGGGCATGCAGGGTCTGGGCTTGACCGAAGTGGCGTATCAAAACTCGCTGGCCTATGCGAAAGAGCGTCTGCAGATGCGTTCGCTGTCCGGCATCAAGGCGCCCGAAAAAGCCGCCGACCCGATCATCGTTCATCCCGATGTACGGCGCCTGCTGCTGACGCAAAAAGCCTATGCGGAAGGCGCGCGTGCGTTTGCTTACTGGACCGCCTTGCAGCTCGACAAGGAGCTCACGCATGAAGACGAGGCCGTGCGCCGCGAGTCGGCCGATCTGGTCGCGCTGCTCACGCCGGTGATCAAGGCGTTCATCACCGATAACGCGTTCGAAGCGACGAACCACGGTCTGCAGATTTTTGGCGGACACGGCTTCATTCGCGAATGGGGCATGGAGCAATACGTACGCGATGCCCGTATCAACATGATCTACGAAGGCACCAACGCCATCCAGTCGCTCGACTTGCTCGGGCGCAAGGTGCTCGGTGACATGGGGGCCAAACTCAAGAAGTTCGGTGCGCTGGTGACCGAGTTCGTCGAAGAGGAAGGCCTGAAGCCGGAAATGCAGGAGTTCATCAACCCGCTGGCCGATATCGGCGACAAGGTGCAGAAGCTGACCATGGAAATCGGCATGAAGGCGATGGCCAATCCCGATGAAGTGGGTGCGGCGGCGGTGCCTTATCTGCGTACCGTCGGGCATCTGGTGTATTCGTATTTTTGGGCGCGGATGGCGCGCATCGCGCTGGACAAAGAGGACAGCGGCGATATTTTCTACCAATCCAAGCTGGCCACGGCGCGGTTCTATTTCGCTAAGCTGCTGCCCGAAACGGCCTCAACCATACGCGCCGCACGCGCCGGCGCGAAGTCGATGATGGATGTGGACGTGGCGCTGTTCTAAATGCAACCCGGATCGAGCTGCGGCAGCGGGGAGGCTAGTCCGAACCCGCTTGGCTAAACCCGCTGCTCGCGGCTCGATCGCATCGCCCTCATTTACCCCCGGAGGAATGTCGTGAGCAATCTGATCATACGCAAGGTCGCCGTACTCGGCGCAGGCGTGATGGGCGCCCAAATTGCAGCCCACCTCGTCAATGCACGCGTGCCTGTCGTGCTGTTTGACCTGCCCTCTAGTGGCACGTCAAAAAACGCCATCGCACTCAAAGCGATCGAGAATCTGAAGAAACTCAGCCCGGCGCCGTTCGGCCAGAAAGAGGATGCGAAGTATCTGCAGGCCGCCAATTACGAAGACGACTTGGCCAGCTTGGCCGACTGCGATCTGGTGATCGAGGCGATCGCCGAGCGCATGGACTGGAAACACGATCTGTATCGCAAGGTGTCGGCGCACCTCGCACCGCGCGCGATATTTGCGAGCAACACCTCGGGGCTTTCGATCAATGCGCTGTCCGAAGGGTTTTCGGCCGAGCTGAAAGAACGTTTCTGCGGCGTGCACTTTTTTAATCCGCCGCGCTACATGCATCTGGTCGAGCTGATCCCGACCGCATACACGCGCGCCGATATCCTCGACAACCTGGAAATATTCCTGACCAGCACGGTCGGCAAAGGTGTCGTGCGCGCAAAAGATACGCCGAACTTTATCGCCAACCGCGTAGGCGTGTTTTCGATACTCGCCGTGGTTGCCGAAGCGCAGAAATATGGCATTGGTTTCGACGTGGTCGACGACCTGACGGGCAGCCGTCTCGGACGCGCCAAATCGGCGACCTTTCGCACCGCCGACGTGGTCGGGCTGGACACGATGGCGCATGTGATCCGCACGATGCAGGACAACCTTGCGCAAGACCCGTTCTTCCCGGTCTACCAGACGCCGGCAGTGCTGGCCAAGCTGGTGGAGCAGGGCGCGTTGGGGCAAAAGAGCGGCGCCGGCTTCTACAAGAAGGAAGGCAAGACCATCAAAGTGCTGGATCCGCTCAAAGGTGAATACGTCGAAGCCAGCGGTAAAGCCGAAGAGCTGATCGGACGCATCCTCAAGCGGCCCGCGGCCGAGCGTTTCAAGCTATTGCGCGAAAGCACGCACCCGCAGGCGCAGTTCTTGTGGGCGATTTTCCGCGACGTGTTTCATTACATCGCGATTCATCTCGATAGCGTGGCGGATAACGCGCGCGACATCGATTTCGCAATCCGCTGGGGTTTCGGTTGGAACGAAGGCCCGTTCGAGAGCTGGCAGCAAGCGGGTTGGAAGCAGATCGCCGAATGGGTCAAGGACGATATCGACAACGGCCGCGCGCTATGTTCGGCGCCGCTGCCCGCATGGGTCTTCAGCGGTCCGGTTGCGGACGCCGGCGGCGTGCATGGTGACGCCGGCTCCTGGTCGGCCAGCGCTCAGTCGTTCGTGCCGCGCAGCGCGCTGCCCGTTTATCAGCGTCAGGTATTTCGTGCCCAGATCGCCGGCGAAAGCGGCTTGAACCCGCTGACCTATGGCAAGACGCTGTTCGAAAACGACGGCCTGCGCGCCTGGGTCGATACGCGTGCCGGTCACGACGATGTGGTGGTCGTATCGTTCAAGAGCAAGATGAATACGATGGGGCCGGAGGTGCTGGAGGGGTTGGCCAAGTCGATCGAACTGGCCGAGGCGGACTATCGAGCGCTGGTGGTTTGGCAGCCGACATCGCTGAAGCTGGGCGCGCCGGGTGGGCCGTTTTCGGCGGGTGCCAACCTCGAAGCCGCGATGCCGCTTTTCATGACCAAGGGCGCAAAAGGAATCGAGCCGTTCGTCGCGAGTTTCCAGCAGACCATGCTGCGCATCAAGTACGCGAACGTACCGGTCGTGGCCGCAATCTCCGGCATTGCGCTGGGCGGAGGCTGCGAGCTGAGCCTGCATTGCGCCCGGCGCGTCGTCCATTTTGAAACTTACCTTGGGCTGGTCGAAGTCGGTGTCGGCCTGGTGCCGGCCGGCGGTGGTTTGAAGGAAGCGGCGATACGCGCCGCTCAAGCCGCGCAAGCGACCAACGCACCGGGCAACCTGCTGCCGTTCCTGAGCCGGTCGTTTGAAAACGCCGCGATGGCCAAGGTTTCGGGGTCCGCCATCGAAGCGCGCGAGATGGGGTATCTGAAGGCGACCGATCCTATCGTGTTCAACGTGTTCGAGCTGCTCGATACCGCGCGTGGCGAAGCGCGCGCACTAGCCGCGAGCGGGTATCGCCCGCCGCTGCGCGACAACGCCATTCCGGTGGCCGGCCGTTCGGTGATCTCGACGATCAAGGCGAACCTCGTGAATATGCGCGACGGACGCTTTATCTCCGAACACGATTACCTGATCGGCAGCCGTATTGCCGAGGTGATCTGCGGCGGCGACGTCGAAGCGGGCAGCGTAGTGGACGAGAACTGGCTGTTGACGCTGGAGCGCCGCGCGTTTATCGAATTGCTCGGTATGTCCAAAACACAGGAACGCGTCATGGGAATGCTGCAGACCGGCAAACCCGTACGTAACTAATCTCGTACGCGAGGCTAAGGAGTTACCCGATGAGCAAGATGCTGCAGGAAGCCTATATCGTTGCCGCGAGCCGCACCCCGATCGGTCGGTCGGGCCGCGGCGTGTTTCGCAATACCCGTCCCGACGAGTTGCTGGTCGCCGCCCTGCGCGCGGCGGTGGCCCAGGTGCCGGGGCTTGACACCGCGCTGATTCAAGACGCCATCATAGGCTGCGCGATTCCCGAGGCCGAGCAAGGCCTGAACGTGGCGCGCATGGGCGCGTTGTTGGCCGGCTTGCCGCAAACGGTCGGTGGCGTGACGGTCAACCGCTTCTGTGCATCTGGCCTGACCGCGCTGGCGATGGCGGCCGACCGGATCCGCGTCGGTGAAGCCGAGGTGATGATCGCTGGCGGTTGCGAATCCATGAGCATGGTGCCGATGATGGGCAACAAGCCGTCGATTTCGCCGCATGTGTTCGATCGCAATGAAGATGTCGGGATTGCCTACGGCATGGGCCTGACCGCCGAGCGTGTGGCCGAGCGCTGGAAAATCAGCCGCGATGCGCAAGACGAATTCGCGCTGCAATCGCACCTGAAAGCGATCCGTGCACAACAGGCCGGTGAATTCGCCGACGAAATCGCGCCGTTCACGGTCATCGAGAAACGGCCGAACCTGGCCAGCGGCGAAGTGCAGGCTAACAGCCGCGAGATCAGTCTCGACGAAGGTCCGCGCCCCGATACCAGTCTCGAAGGTTTGGGCAAGTTGCGCCCGGTGTTCGCAAACAAGGGCTCGGTGACGGCCGGCAACAGTTCGCAGACGTCCGACGGCGCCGGCGCGCTGATCGTCGTTTCCGAAAAAATCCTCAAGGAATTCAACCTGACGCCGCTCGCGCGCTTTGTCAGCTTCTCGGTGCGCGGGGTGCCGCCGGAAATCATGGGCATAGGGCCCAAGGAAGCGATTCCTGCCGCGCTCAAAACCGCGGGCCTCAAGCAGGACGATCTCGACTGGATCGAGTTGAACGAGGCGTTCGCTGCCCAGTCGCTGGCCGTGATCAATGACCTGGGACTGGACGCGAGCAAGGTCAACCGCATGGGCGGCGCGATTGCGCTGGGGCATCCGCTTGGCGCAACGGGTGCGATTCGCGCCTCGACCGTGGTTCATGCGCTGCGCCGTCATCAGATGAAATACGGCATGGTGACGATGTGTGTCGGGACCGGTATGGGCGCGGCAGGCATTTTCGAGCGTATGTAAATGTCCAGCGAGCACACCACCATGACCGCTTCGACCGAGCCGGTCCTGCCATTGCCCATCCTGGTCAGTGTCGAGGCCGGACTGCTGACTATCGCGTTTAATCGGCCCGAGAAGAAGAACTCGATCACCTCGGCCATGTATCAAACGATGGTGGATGCGCTCGCCGGCGCGGAGCCGGACCCGGCCGTGCGCGCAATCCTTTTTCGAGGGAGCCCGGAGATATTCAGCGCCGGCAACGATCTCGAAGATTTCATGAAGCGGCCCCCCGCCGGCTCGGATGCGCCGGCGGTGCAATTCCTCACGCGCATCAGCACGGCCTCCAAGCCTGTGCTGGCCGCCGTCTCGGGTGCGGCGGTGGGCATCGGAACGACGCTGCTGCTGCATTGCGATATGGTGTACGCGGCCGACACGGCACGTTTTTCGCTACCGTTCGCCGCGCTCGGTTTGTGTCCGGAGGCGGCTTCGAGTTTGTTGTTGCCGCAGATTGCCGGGTATCAGCGCGCGGCCGAAAAGCTGCTGACTGGCGACGCGTTCGATGCGCAGGAGGCGTTCGCGATGGGGTTCGTCAACAAAGTATTGCCCGCGGGCGAAGTGCTGGCCTATGCCCAGGCCCAGGCTCGCAAGCTGGCGGCCTTGCCGCCGGCTTCGTTGCGTGTGACCAAGTCGCTGCTCAAGGGCGGCGCGGGGGGCGAAGCGAAAATCGCCGCGCGTATAGGCGAGGAGTTGACGCATTTCTCGCAGATGTTGCGCGGGCCTGAGGCGCGCGAGGCGATGAGCGCGTTCTTCGAGAAACGCAAACCGGACTTCTCGCGGTTCAGTTAATTGCGGCGCTGGTTTAGTTAATCGCTGCGCTCGGCGTGGCCCGCTGCATATTCGACGTAGCCTTGCTCGCGACAAAAGCTGACCAGACGGATCGCGGCTTTCTCCGCGATTCGGATCGCCAGTGAGGACGGCGCGGATATGGTGGCGAGCATCGCGATGTCCATACGCGCTGCTTTGCGTACCAATTCGTAGCTTGCTCGGCTCGACATGAAAACGAAGCCCTGCGACAGGTCCTCGCGCTGCAGCACCAGATGCCCGATCAGCTTGTCCAGCGCATTGTGGCGAC
>Ga0302220_10003621_pt1 | contig 10625 bp, 9 predicted proteins | sample II_Palsa_E1_3_FD_194572 | JGI IMG/M metagenome (GOLD analysis project Ga0302220, IMG submission 194572) | Peat permafrost microbial communities from Stordalen Mire near Abisko, Sweden - II_Palsa_E1_3 | ecosystem: Environmental > Terrestrial > Soil > Palsa > Peat permafrost | place: Sweden... | reverse complement strand
GTCTGACGATAGGTTGTGTGGGTGAATGAAAAAATTCCGTGACGCAGATGATCTCTGGAAATCAGAGTAAGTGCCAAGCCCATTGCCAATAGCGCGCAACGACCGAACAAACTTGAGGAAGATCTCTTCGCTGAGGAATGAGGTATTGCCATCATGCCTCGTCTTCCGCAAATTCGCTGGGCAGAATCTCGTCCGCTTGCGGCTTTTCAGGAAAGGACGTCTCATCACTGTGATCGGGATGAGGGGTGCCGAGTGCCTTTAGGACGCGACTAGTGTGGTGGCCGCGTCGCATCGCCATACGGCCCGTGCGCGAGACCTCAAGAATCGTATAGCCGCTCTCGGTGAGTACCTGAATCAGCCCTTCGATCTTGCTGGCCGCGCCCGTCATCTCGAGCATCACCGACTCCGGCGCAAGGTCGACCACACGAGCCTTGAAGACCGTAGCAAGCTCGAAGATCTGTGAGCGAGTCTTCGGTCCGGCGGCAACCTTGATCAGGCAAAGCTCCCGAATGACAGCCTCGCTTCGTCCAACCTCATCGACGTCAACCGTGATCTCAAGCTTGTAAAGGGAAGCGCGGATACGATGCGCCGCATGATCGGGAGCCTCGCAGACGATCGTCATACGCGACACATCGGGCCGTTCACTCTCACCCACCGTCAGCGAGACGATGTTGATGTTGAGTCGGCGAAACAGCGATGCAACTCGCGTCAGTACGCCCGGCTTATCTGAGACTAAAGCTACAAAAGTGTGGAGCATGTGTGCCTTTCAACGAATTCGACGGTCTAGTTCGGGTTGTGCGGCAAAGAATCAACTGGTGGTGCTGGATACTGGCGAACATACGCCTTAGGAATCTCATAGAGAATAAGTTCGCCTGGCTTTGCGACTGGACTCGCGCTGCTGCAAAGATTGCCTGTGGCAATGCCGGTACTCAGTACCGTGGCAACCGAGTAGTTGGTGTAAAGCTCGTTCCGTGGCCTGCAATCCGCATACATATTTGCAAGAATGCGGAGGATGACCGCCCTCTTCGGCGTGACGAGAATGATCCCGTTCTTGTCCGTTCCCATGGCCACCGAGCCAATCTGATCCTCACGCAGTGCCACATTCAACCTTTCGTCGTGGATGGGTTCGTTGGTAAGCGCGTTGATCACTTTGATATGAATCTCACCGGGCTTAGGCGGCGCAACAGCCGGAGCAGCCAGAGTGGGTTGATTCGATTGAGCGGCAGGGGACTGAGCCTGCGGAGCAGACTGTGCCAAACCAATCGCAGACGTCGCGCCGACGAGGGAGGTACAGGCCACTCGCACAACGACTCCCGATCTTCTACTCTCCTTGGCGCCCAACAGATTCAGCATCTGTAACCTTTCTCAAAAACGACATCCACATTGCGCCCTAAAAAATAAATCTGAAAAGTGTGGCGTATTTTTCAGCGCTCAAAAACACGCTGCTAACGCACCACGTTTACCACGCAATTCACCACGTTCTCACCAGCAAAAAACCACGTTCTGCACACCACTTTTCTCAAAACACCCCTCAAAAACAAGGGAAAACCTCGATCCTTTGCTCCCCACCAGCCGCAGAAAAAAATCTGCGAACGATGAAAATTATTCATCCTCCGCCGTCTCAAGAAGCGGATCGGCAGCAGGTCGCCGTACCATGTCATGCAGTGCTGCCCCAGGCGCAATCATCGGATAAACCCCATCCTCTTTTTCAACTTGGAAGTTGATTAGAAACGCCTTCCCGCTGATCCGTGCTTTCGTAACGGTCGGGATCACATCGTTGCGAACGCTAACATGCGCCCCATCAATACCATGCGCGCCAGCCAGCTTCACAAAGTCCGGCGACAGAATCGGCGAAGCAGCGTAGTTCTTCTCATAAAACGCCTCCTGCCACTGCCGAACCATCCCGAGAAAGCCGTTATTAATCACGGCAATATTGATCGCCAAACCCTCTTGAACAATGGTCGAAAGCTCCGAAGCCGTCATCTGAAAACCACCGTCACCAGCGATCACCCAAACATCTTTTTCAGGACAAGCGACCTTCGCGCCAATCGCAGCAGGCAGCGCAAACCCCATCGTTCCAAGGCCTCCGCTGGTAATCAGCGAACGCGGCGCATCGTGCTTGTAGTACTGCGCCTCCCACATCTGGTGCTGACCTACATCTGTAACGATCACGGTTTGTGCGAGACGACCTGCATCGAGAGCCTCACGCCATATGTCGTTGATGACATGAGCTGCGTAAAGATGGCCATTGTCGGGCAGATTGATGATGTCGCGTACAGATGCATCGCCCTTCATCGCATTAACTTCGCCAATCCAACGCGTATCTGTCTTCTTCGGAAGCAATGGCAAAAGCAACTCGAGCGTCTCGCGAAGATCGCCAATCAACGCAACGTCGGCTCTGACATTTTTGTTGATCTCCGAAGGATCAATCTCGATGTGGATCTTCTTCGCGTTCGGCGCGTAATGCGCGAGGTTTCCGGTCACACGGTCATCGAAGCGCATACCGAAGGCGAGCAGAAGATCAGCCTGCTGGATCGCATTATTGACCCATGATTCGCCGTGCATCCCCATCATGCCGAGCGATAACGGATGATAGGTAGGAAACGCTCCAAGGCCAAGCAGCGTGCTGGCGACGGGGATCTGCTGGCGCTCGGCGAAGGCGAGGACCTGTACCTCTGCGCCGGAGTGAGTGATGCCGTGACCCGCGAGAATGACGGGCCGCTTTGCTTGCTGGATCAGCTCGATTGCCTGCTGAATGTAGGAAGACTCTGCCTGCAGCATAGGGTGTGGGCGATAGGGCGCAGGTGCAGCAGCTTCAAAGTTGAAGGTTGCACTATTCTGCTGCGCGTCTTTAGTGATGTCGATCAACACAGGGCCGGGGCGCCCATTGGTCGCAACCTGAAAGGCTTCGCGCAACGTTGGCGCGATGTCTTCAGCGCGTGTGACGAGGTAGTTGTGCTTGGTGATGGGCAGCGTGATGCCGGTGATGTCGACCTCCTGGAAGGCATCGGAGCCGAGAACCTTGCTGCCAACCTGTCCGGTGATGCAGACGATGGGGATCGAGTCGAGCATCGCTGTTGCAATGCCGGTGACGAGGTTCGTAGCGCCGGGGCCGCTGGTGGCGATGCAAACGCCGACCTTTCCCGATGCACGCGCGTAGCCGTCAGCCATGTGCGATGCGCCCTGCTCGTGGCGCACGAGGATGTGGTGAATGGGGAACTTGCGCAGAGCATCGTAGGCGGGTAGGATGGCTCCGCCTGGGTAGCCGAAGACTTTGTCAACGCCTTCGCCGACGAGGGTGGCCCAGATGATTTCGGCACCGGTGAGTTGCGGATGTTGATTTTTGTTTGCCATTGACTACCTCGTTCCCCAAAACTTCATTTTGCGAATGTGTACTTTTCTTGTGCTTCTTCTCTGTTGATATTCCAGAGCTTTTTCGGCCCTCCGCCTTGCATCGAGCCGTTCGGAAAAGTGCGTTCCCATAGCCTTCCATCGGATGGATCACGATAGAGTCTCCCCCATCCACTCCGATCCGTTGCGATCTCTTCAAGAACGTTCTTGGTCAACCATTCGATCCGAAGTTCATTTTCGTCGGCGATCACACAATTTTCATCGGAAAGCCAAGCACCTACGATTTCAACTTCAGACGAATTGAGTTTGCCACTCACGTTGTCACCGCTCCTTCACTGGCGCTACTAACACTGTTGGCGTACTTGGCGAAGACGCCGCGTTTGAAGCGGGGTTCGGGAGCCTTCCAGGCTGCCAGGCGCTTAGCGATCTCGGCCTCGGGGACGTTGAGGGTGAGTTTGCGGTTGGGGATGTCGAAGGTAATGGTGTCGCCTTCGTGGACGGCGGCGATGGGGCCACCGAGTTGAGCTTCGGGGGCGACGTGGCCAGCCATGAGGCCGCGGGTGGCTCCGGAGAAACGGCCGTCGGTGAGGAGAGCTACTGTCTCCGAGAGTGCAGGGATGCCTTTGATGGCGGCGGTGACGGCGAGCATCTCGCGCATGCCGGGGCCGCCGCGTGGGCCTTCGTAGCGGATGACGAGGACGTCGTTGGGGTTGATCTTTCCGGCTTCGACAGCGGCATGGCAGTCATCCTCTGACTCGAAGACGCGTGCGGTGCCGGTGTGGTGGATGCGCTCGTGGCCAGCGACTTTGATGACGGCTCCGTCGGGAGCGAGATTGCCGCGCATGATGACGAGGCCGCCGGTGGGCTTGAGGGCATTGTCCCAGGTACGGATGACGGGTTGGCCTGGTGTTTCTATTGCGAGGTCGGCCTCTTCGGCGAGAGTTTTGCCGGTGACGGTGATGCTGTCGCCTTTGAGGAGGCCCTTCTCGATGAGGCGTTGCGCGAGAAGGCGAGAGCCGCCTGCTTCCTGATAGTCCTTCGCAGCGTACTTGCCGCCGGGAGAGAGGTCGCAGATGAAGGGCGTGTTCTCGGAGATGCGGTCGAAGTCTTCCATGGTGAGTGGGATGTCGAACTCGTGCGCGATGGCGATGAGGTGGAGCACGGCGTTGGTGCTTCCGCCTGAGGCAGCGACGGCGGCGATGGCGTTGTCGATGGACTGGCGTGTGACGATCTTGCGTGGGGTAAGGCCAGCGCGGGCGAGGTCCATGACGAGTCGGCCAGCCTGACGGGAGGCCTCGTGCTTTTCGGGCGACATGGCTGGGACGCCGGTGATCATCATGGGGGAGATGCCGAGGAACTCGCCGGCCATGGCCATAGTGTTGGCGGTGAACTGGCCGCCGCAGGCTCCGGGGCCGGGACAGGCAGCGGCTTCGAGGGCTTCGAGCTCGTCATCGTTAATCTTGCCTGCGGCGTGTGCACCCATGCCTTCGAAGACCTGAAGGATGGTGATCTCTTTGGTGGTGCCGTCGGCCTGCTTGAGCGTGCCGGGGGCGATGCTGCCGCCGTAGAGCATGAGGCCGGGGATGTCGAGGCGGGCGAGGGCCATGATGGCGGCGGGCATGTTCTTGTCGCAGCCGGCGATGCAGACGATGCCGTCGAAGGAGTTGCCGCGGGCGACGAGCTCGATGGAGTCGGCGATGACTTCTCGGGAGATGAGCGAGGCCTTCATCCCCTGCGTGCCCATGGTGATGCCGTCGTGGATGGTGACGGTGTTGAACTCCATTGGCGTGCCACCGGCTTCGCGGACGCCTTGCTTGACGGCTTCGGCAACTTTGCGCAGGTGGAAGTTGCATGGGCCGATCTCGGTCCAGGTATTGGCGATGCCGATGATGGGTTTGTGCAGGTCTTCTTTGGTGAAGCCGACGCTGCGGAAGTACGAGCGCGCAGCGGCGCGGGACGGGCCTTCGGTGAGGACAATAGAATTTTTCTTCGGATTGATTTCGTTGCTCAAAGGGCAGCCTTTCAGAGGAGCTAGTTAGCGAGTCAGCGGGGTTAGCGCGAATTAAGCAGCGGTTGGTCTGGGTTTCAGCCAGAACTCGGCGTCGTGTTTGTCTTCGAAGGCGTCGAGTTCAGATTCGTGCCGTAAGGTGAGGCCGATGTCGTCGAGGCCATTCAGGAGGCAGTATTTGCGGAAGGGGTCGATGTCGAAGTGGGCGCTGAAGCCCTGGTCGCCGGTGACGGTCTGGGCTTCGAGGTTGATGGTGATCTTGTGGGCCGGATCTTTTTCAGAACGCTCCATCAGTGTCTGCACGTCGGCTTCGGAGAGGCGGACGAGGATCATGCCGTTCTTACCGGCGTTGGAGAAGAAGATGTCGGCGAAGCTGGGGGCGATGACGGCGAGGAAGCCGAAGTCGGTGAGGGCCCAGGCGGCGTGCTCGCGGGAGCTGCCGCAGCCGAAGTTTTTTCCTGCGATGAGGATCTTTGCGCCCTTGTGATGGTGTTTGTTGAGGACGAAGGTCTGGTCGGGCTGGCCAGCGTTGGGGCCGTCCTGGATGCGTCGCCAGTCGTAGAAGAGGAAGTCGCCGTAGCCGGTGCGCTCGATGCGCTTGAGGAACTGCTTCGGGATGATCTGGTCAGTGTCGACGTTGGGGCGGTCGAGAGGAGCGGCGTGACTGGTGAGAATGTTGATAGGGTGCATTATTTCGCCTCCTTCTGCGCTGCCTGATCTTTGAACTGCCAGGTGCGAATGTCTGTAAAGTGGCCTGCAATTGCTGCTGCGGCGGCCATCTGAGGACTGACAAGGTGAGTGCGGCCTCCGCGACCCTGACGGCCTTCGAAGTTGCGGTTCGAGGTAGAGGCACAGCGTTCGCCGGGAGCGAGGATGTCGGGGTTCATGCCGAGGCACATGCTGCAGCCGGGTTCGCGCCAGTCGAAGCCTGCTGCGGTGAAGACTTTGTCGAGGCCTTCTTTTTCGGCTTGCGCTTTGACGGACTGAGATCCGGGTACGACCATCGCGCGGACTGTAGTTGCGACGTGATAGCCGCGGACGACAGAAGCTGCTGCGCGGAGGTCTTCGATGCGTGCGTTGGTGCAGGAGCCGATGAAGGCGCGGTCGATTTTGATCTCTTCGATTGGTTCACCAGCGTGGAGCCCCATGTATTCGAGAGCGCGCTCGAAGGCCTTTTGATCGGCCTCACTGGCGGTGGGGTCGGCTAGTGGAACGGTGCTCTTGACTCCTGTGACCATGCCTGGCGAGGTTCCCCATGAGACGGTCGGGGTGATGTCGGTGGCTTTGAGGGTGATCTCGCGATCGAAGATTGCTCCGTCATCGGTTACAAGTTGCGACCAGAGGGAGACGGCTTCCTCCCATGTGGTGCTGGAGGGAGAGAAGCGGCGGCCCTTGAGGTAGGCGAAGGTGGTGGCGTCGGGGGCGATCATGCCGGCGCGTGCTCCGGCTTCGATGCTCATGTTGCAGACGGTCATGCGACCTTCCATGGAGAGGGCGCGGATGGCGGAACCGGCGTATTCGACGACATAGCCTGTGGCTCCTGCGGTGCCGATTTCACCGATGATGTGCAGGACGATATCTTTGGCGGTGACGCCTGGAGGCAGTGTGCCTTCGACGTTGATGCGGAAGGTTTTTGGCTTGTCCTGTGGAAGGGTTTGCGTGGCCATGACGTGCTCGACTTCGCTGGTTCCGATGCCAAAGGCCAGTGCGCCGAATGCTCCGTGCGTACTGGTATGTGAGTCGCCACAGACGATGGTCATGCCGGGCTTCGTGAAGCCAAGCTCGGGCCCGATGATGTGGACGATGCCTTGATCGGGAGACTGCACGTCGAAGAGTTCAACTCCGAAGTCGGCGCAGTTTTTACGCAGCGCTTCGATTTGCTTTGAGGCGATCTGGTCGACGATGTGGAGGCGGTCTTCGACGCTGCTGGTGGGGACGTTGTGGTCCACGGTCGCGACAGTGCGGTCGGGGCGGCGGAGCTTGCGGCCGGTCATGCGGAGACCATCGAAGGCCTGGGGGCTGGTGACCTCGTGGACGAGATGCAGATCAATGTAGAGAATGCTTGGTTCGCCTGCGGGCTCAGCGACGAGATGCTGCTGCCAGACTTTCTCGAAGAGTGTCTTGGGTGTATTTGGGGGTGTTGTGCTCATTGTTGTGCTCTCTGGTTATCCGGTGGCTTAGTGAAGGTGTTGGCGCCGATGCTGGCTGGCTGGATTTGATGTGGTGTTCCGTCGGGATCAACGAGAATGGCGCGGGTGATTTGCTGAATGACGGTGCTGCCGGACGGTGGCTGAGCGGTCCAGCGTGCGACGCTGTGGGTGAGTGCCGGAGGAATGTGATCCGGATCGATGGGATGATTCGCGAAGATCCACAAGGTGTATTCGGCGCCAGGCTCGCTTGGTGTTTTGCTGTCTTTGATCCAGTCAATGGCGGCGAAAGCGACGAGAGGGTGGGGAATCCCGAGGTCAACCCAGAGGAGGCCGCGTGCCGGACAGAAGCGGAAGACGCAGCCGGTGATCGAGAGATAGCGATTGTCGTCGGCGAGAACCTTGTCCGGAACGGAGAGGTAGTCAAGCGCGGTCTCGTCGAGCGGTTTATAGCCGGTCTTGGGACTGCCCCAGAAAGTTTGTGGCGCAGTGAGATATTGGGCGAGGAAGGGACGGAAGTGTGTATCGAGGACGAGCTGGTTTTCGCGACCGTCGGCAGGGGGAGGGCTGTATTGCCACATCCACTCTAAGTTTTCCTTTGGCTGCTTTTTCTCTTTCTTGATTTGAGGCGAAGAGATCTGCGCCGGTGCCAACATGGGAGTGAGCGTCAGGAGAAAGAGTGCGAGTTGGAGAGCGCGGCGCATTTAGCGATTGGTTGAGCTGGATTTCTTTTGCGTGAAGAGGATAAGGACGTTGACGAGGGGGAACATGATGACCGCGGTTATCGCCAAGGGAACGAGTGGAGTGCCTTTCCACCAGCGATAGATGAGAGCGACGGCTACTGCGCAGTTCATCAGGATGAGCTTGGTTCGCGGGTTCATCGGCTCACTCATACGGCATGCATGGCCTGGCGGCGGTCGATGGACTCGGCCAGTGCCTGGTGTACGAGCTTGCCCATCTCCTGTGTGCTGACGGGAGTCTGCCCTGGCTGCTGGCCGCGTGCGATGTCTGCGGTGCGGTAGCCTGCGTCGAGTACTTTGTTGACAGCTGCTTCGACGGCTTTGGCATCCTGCTCGAGGTTGGCGGAGTGACGGAGGACCATCGCAGCCGTGAGGATTGCGCCGAGAGGGTTGGCTTTGCCTGTGCCTGCGATGTCTGGCGCGCTGCCGTGAACGGGCTCGTAGAGATTTACAGCACCGCCGATGGTAGCCGAGGGCAGCATGCCGAGCGAACCGGTGATTACGCCAGCTTCATCGGACAAGATGTCACCGAAGAGGTTTTCAGTCAGGACGACATCGAAGTTTCGTGGGATGTTCATGATGTGCATTGCCATGGAGTCGACAAGCTGATGTTCGAGCGTGACGGAGGGATAGTCTTTTGCAATCTCGGTAACAGTTGCGCGCCACAACTGAGATACCTCGAGGACATTGGCTTTATCGACCGAGGTAACTTTCTGGCGGCGCTTGCTTGCGAGTTCGAAGGCGACGCGGGCGACGCGCACAACTTCGTCGCGGGTGTAGCGCATGGTGTTGATCGCTTCGTTGCTTTCGCGATTCCACCAGCGCGGAGCACCGAAGTAGAGACCACCGAGAAGTTCGCGTACGAAGAGAATATCAACGTCTTTGGTGACTTCGGGCCGCAGCGGGGAGCTTTCGCTTAGCGCGGTGTAGGCAATGGATGGACGAAGGTTTGCGAAGCCTCCGAGAGCCTGACGGATCTGCAGGAGGCCTGCCTCTGGGCGCTTGTCTGGGGGTAGAGCATTGAACTTGTTGTCGCCAACAGCACCGAGAAGGACTGCATCGCACTCGAGTGCAGCGTCGAGTGTGGCTGTAGGTAGAGGTGAACCAGTTTCAGTGATGGCTGTGCCGCCGATGAGGCCCTCAACGAAGGTGAACTCGTGGCCGCCTAGCTCGGCTACGGCACGCAGAATGTTTGTTGCCTGATGAGTGACTTCGGGGCCGATGCCGTCGCCGGCCAGAACTGCAATTTTGAGTCGCATGATGCTCTTTCCTTTGCCGTGGGTCTAGTGCGTGATGACGGTAGACTTGTCGGGTTGCAGCAGGCCGAGCAGGTCCTGGTCATAGATGGATTTCTTGCGATCGGCCAGCTCGGTGAAGCGGTGGTAGACATCGTCGAGTTGGGAGCGGGTGAGTTTGTGGCCGAGTTCGGTGAGGCGCTGCTCGAGGAGGCGGCGGCCGCTGTGTTTGCCGAGCACCATATTCGTCGCGGGAACGCCAACTGATTCGGGAGTCATGATCTCGTAAGTAAGAGGGTTGGCCATCATGCCGTGCTGGTGAATGCCTGACTCGTGTGCGAAGGCGTTGGCACCTACGACAGCCTTGTTGGGGGAGCAGCCGAAGCTGATGAATTCGGCGAGCATCTGGCTGGTCGGAAAGAGCTGGTTGAGTTTGATGTTGTTGGTGTAAGGAAGCTTGTCGCGGCGAACCATGAGGGCTGCGGCGATCTCTTCGAGTGCGGCGTTGCCGGCGCGCTCGCCGATGCCGTTGATGGTGCACTCCGCTTGACGGGCACCTGCGTGAATGCCTGCGAGGGTATTTGCGACGGCCATGCCCAGGTCGTTGTGGCAATGGGTGGAGAGGATCACATTGTCGATGCCGGAGACCTTGTCGATCAGCATGCGGAAGGTGGCAGCGTACTCGTCTGGAGTTGTATATCCGACGGTGTCCGGGATGTTGATGGTCGTGGCGCCTGCTTGGACAGCTACGGTTACGATCTCGACTAGAAAGTCGGGGTCGGTACGTGTGGCATCTTCGGCTGAGAATTCGACGTCGTCAGCGTAGGTGCGGGCGAGCCGGACGGACTCTGCAGCCTGCGAGAGTGCCTCAGCGCGAGTGATTTTTAGCTTGGCCTCGAGGTGCAGGTCTGAAGATGCGAGGAAGGTGTGGATGCGCGCCTTTTCAGCCGGTTCGATGGAGCGAGCCGCTGCTTCGATGTCTTCTTTTTTACAACGCGCGAGCGAGGCGATCCGCGGACCACGAACTTCACGGGCGATCATGCGGATGGAGTCGGAGTCGCCCTGGCTGGCGATCGCGAAACCGGCCTCAAGGACGTCGACGCCGAGGTTTGCGAGCTGGTGGGCCATGCGCAGTTTTTCATCG
>Ga0302220_10003616_pt1 | contig 10631 bp, 10 predicted proteins | sample II_Palsa_E1_3_FD_194572 | JGI IMG/M metagenome (GOLD analysis project Ga0302220, IMG submission 194572) | Peat permafrost microbial communities from Stordalen Mire near Abisko, Sweden - II_Palsa_E1_3 | ecosystem: Environmental > Terrestrial > Soil > Palsa > Peat permafrost | place: Sweden... | reverse complement strand
ATGATGGCGCGCGCTCATCCGGACGCCCTCTTCATGCACTGCCTCCCGGCCCACCGGGGCGAAGAAGTGAGCGCCGAAGTGATCGACGGCCCGCAGAGCGTAGTGTGGGACGAAGCCGAAAACAGGCTGCACGTCCAAAAGGCGCTGATGGAATATCTGCTGCTCGGCAAACTCAATCATTGAGCGGATTGCGCGCCATATGAGCACCAAGTAAGCGCCGAGCGTCAAGCGTGCGGCGTTTCCATCGAAACGCCATATCGTTCTGAAAATGCGGAACCGCCGCCATTTGATGTCAAAATAGCGGTTTTCCGCGCGCTGAAAGCCCGGCGCACATCGTTTTCCAGCCATACGAGTTCACCATGAGCGATATCAAAAAAGTCGTGCTCGCCTACTCAGGCGGCCTCGATACCTCCGTCATCCTGAAGTGGTTGCAGGACAACTACGACGCCGAAGTCGTGACGTTCACCGCTGACATTGGTCAGGGCGAAGAACTCGAACCGGCGCGCAAGAAAGCACTGCAGCTCGGCATCAAGCAGGACAACATTTTCATCGAAGATCTGCGTGAGGAGTTTGTCCGCGACTTCGTGTTCCCGATGTTCCGCGCCAACACCGTTTATGAAGGCGAATACTTGCTCGGCACGTCGATCGCGCGTCCGCTGATCGCGAAACGCCAGATCGAGATCGCCCGCGCCGTTGGTGCGCAGTCCGTGTCGCACGGCGCGACCGGCAAGGGCAACGACCAGGTGCGTTTCGAGTTGGGTTATTACTCGCTCGAGCCGGGTATCAAGGTGATCGCGCCGTGGCGTGAATGGGATCTGCTGTCGCGTGAAAAGCTGCTGGCTTACGCGGAAAAGGCGGGCATTCCGATCGAAATGAAGCACAAGCAAGGCGGCGCGCCCTACTCCATGGACGCGAACCTGCTGCATATTTCGTTCGAAGGCCGTCACCTGGAAGATCCGAAGGCCGAAGCCGAAGCCGATATGTGGCGCTGGACGGTCGCGCCGGAAGACGCTCCGGATGCGCCGGAATATCTGGATATCGAATACGAGAAGGGTGATCCGGTTGCGCTGAACGGCAAGCGTCTGTCGCCGGCTGACATGCTGACGGAATTGAACGCGATTGGCGGCAAGCATGGCATTGGCCGGCTGGATCTGGTCGAGAACCGCTATGTCGGCATGAAGTCGCGCGGTTGTTATGAAACGCCGGGCGGCACGATCATGCTCAAGGCGCATCGCGGGATTGAGTCGATCACGCTGGATCGCGAAGTGGCGCATCTGAAAGACGACCTGATGCCGCGTTACGCCGCGCTGATTTACAACGGCTACTGGTGGAGTCCGGAGCGGCGCGCGCTGCAAGTGCTGATCGACCACACGCAAGACAAGGTGAACGGCTGGACGCGCGTGAAGCTTTATAAGGGCAGCGTGACGGTGGTTGCGCGTGATTCGAAGGAAACGCTATTCGACAAGAACATCGCAACGTTCGATGACGACGGCGGCGCGTACGATCAAGCCGATGCCGGCGGGTTCATCAAGTTGAACGCCCTGCGGATGCGGATTGCGGAAAATGCACGTCGCAAGCGCGGTGGCTGAGTTAGCCTGGATTTGTTGAGGTTGAAATGAGAAACCCGCCAGCTTTTGGCGGGTTTTTTGTTTGATGGGCGGTGATGTGTTGCTGCGGCTGCGGAGGTGCCGACGGGACCTTAAGCCTTTAAATCAAAGACACACCGGCTCCGCTTCAAGCTCGACCGCGAAACGCGCGTGTACGTCGCGTTTAATGGCGGCGGCAAGCTCCAGGATTTGTGCGCCCGACGCGCCGCCGCGGTTCACCAGAACCAGCGCCTGCCTGTCGTGCACAGCGGCCGCTCCGATTGAGCGGCCTTTCCAGCCGCATTGGTCGATCAGCCAGCCTGCGGCCAGTTTGAACTGGCCATCGTGCTGCTTGTAAGACACGAGATCAGGTTCAAGCGCCTTCAACGTGTCGAAGGCGGCGGCGCTCACTACCGGGTTCTTGAAGAAACTTCCCGCATTCCCGAGCACCCGCCAGTCGGGCAACTTTGCCTGGCGGACGGCGACGACGGCATCGAAGATCGCCTGGGGATCGTTAGCGCCATTTTTCTCAAGCGCTCGCGCGATATCCGCGTAATCCGCGCGTGGCGTCCACGCTTTCGGCAGACGAAAGGTCACCGATACGATCACAAAACGCCCACGCCCTTCCTGCTTGAAAAAACTGTCGCGGTAACCGAACGCGCACGCGTCGCGATCAAATTCCCGCGTTTCTCCCGTCGATAATTCAATCGCCCGCAAACGCTCGAAGCGCTCGCCCATTTCGAGTCCGTAGGCGCCTATGTTTTGAATCGGCGCCGCGCCCACCGTGCCGGGAATCAGTGCGAGATTTTCGAGCCCGGGCAAGCCTTGCGACAACGTCCACGCCACGAATTCGTGCCAGTTCTCCCCCGCGCCGGCTTCTACAAAAATGGCTTCGCTATCTTCATTGATTACGCGGCGGCCGCGCAGTTCGACGAGCAACGCGACGCCGTCGAAATTGCGCGTCAGCACGACGTTGCTGCCGCCGCCGAGCACTAGCTGCGGCAGGCCGTTTAGCCGGGCGTCACGCGCCAGCGCCGGAATCTGTGCTTCTTCCGTCAGCCGAACGGCATACTTGGCGCGGACGTCGAAACCGAACGTGTTATGCGCGAGCAGCGGGTAATCGGAGAGAAGTTGGAACTCGGACATTGAGGAAGCGCTTGGGTCAGATCAGGGACGGCCTTGGGCAAACCGGGACGGCATCGGTAGAATGACGGTGGTCCGTGATTATAGCGAGTGCGTGCGAGCCTTACGTCGCGCCTCGCCTCAACGAAGGGGAATGCAGATGCCATCGTTTGACGTCGTCAGCGAAGCAAACATGATCGAGGTGAAAAACGCCATCGAACAATCGAACAAGGAAATTGCCACGCGCTTCGACTTCAAGGGTTCGGACGCGCGCGTCGAGCAAAAGGATCGTGATCTGACGCTTTTTGCCGACGACGATTTCAAGCTCGGCCAGGTCAAGGACGTGGTGTTGTCGAAGCTCGCAAAACGCAATGTGGACGTGCGTTTTCTCGACTACGGCAAGATCGAGAAGATTGGCGGCGACAAGCTGAAACAGGTCGTCGAGATCAAGAAGGGTGTAACCGGCGATCTCGCGAAGAAAATCGTCAAGATGATCAAGGACAGCAAGATCAAGGTCCAGGCCAGCATTCAGGGCGACGCGGTGCGCATCAACGGCACGAAGCGCGATGACCTGCAAAGCGCAATTGCGTTGCTGAAAAAGGACGTGACGGATACACCGCTGGACTTCAATAATTTCCGCGATTGAGTGTGACCGGATTGCGTTGAGTCAGGCACCGCAATGTGCAAGAAAGCCGCCTTCAGGGCGGCTTTCTTGCTTTCGTGGCGAGGTTTTACAGCGCTTTATTCAACCGCTTCCGACACCCGCTTCTTCTCCCCGATCCGGCTTTCCTTCCCGTCGAGCAGCTTCTTGATATTCCCGCGATGCCGCCAGATCAGCAGCGCGCTCATCGCGGCAACGGCCAGCGATATACGGCTCGGGCCGAAGAGGAATACATCGAAGAACGGCGCGAATACCGCCGACACCAACGCCGCCAGCGATGAATACCGGAAGAAGACCGCGATGATCACCCACGTCAGCAAGGTGGCCAGCCCCAACACCGGGTTGATGGCGAGCAGCACGCCCGCCGCGGTCGCAACACCTTTGCCGCCCTGAAACTTGAAGAATATCGGGAACACATGCCCGAGAAACACGGCGATGGCCGCGAGCGCGATAGCCGTGGAATCCAGCCCGAACCGGGCGCCGAAATGCACGACGAACCATACGGGCAGCCAGCCTTTGACCGCATCGCCGAGCAGCGTCAGGATGGCTGCCAGCTTGTTGCCCGTGCGCAGCACGTTCGTCGCGCCCGGGTTGCCGGAACCGTACGAACGCGGGTCGGCAAGACCCATGGCCGAACTGACAACCACCGCAAACGAGATCGAGCCGATCAGGTAAGCCACCACAGCGACAATCACATTGTTCATTGATTTCTTCTTATGTTCGGGAACGCCAAGCATGAACGAGACGTGAGCAAGACTTCAAGACGCGCATTTTAATCGACGCTCGCGCAACTCACGGGCGTGGCCTTCAGCAAGTCGGTCAGGACCGGCGGCGCAATGCTCACCAGATACCCACGCCGTCCGCCGTTCAGATAGATTGTGTCCAGGTCCAGGATGGTCGATTCCACGTACACCGGCATCGCCTTCCTCGTGCCAAATGGCGATGTGCCGCCGATCAAGAACCCTGAGTGCCGGTTGGCCACTTCCGGCTTGCACGGCTCGACGCGCTTCGCGCCAATCTGCCGGGCAAGATTCTTGGTTGAGACCGTTTTGTCGCCGTGCATGAGCACGATCAGCGGTTTCGCCTGTTCGTCCTCCATCACGAGTGTCTTGACCACGCTATGTTCATCTACGCCAAGCTGGCGCGCCGATTCTTCCGTGCCGCCATGTTCGACATACTCATAAGGATGCTCGCCGAAAGCGACCTTGTGCCGACGCAAAAACTGCGTCGCCGGGGTCTCGGAAATGTGTTTTACCTTGGACATGACGGCATTGTAGCGGCGCGAAAGCACGGCCACCATCGGCCGAACGGCCAATTGTGCAAGCCGATTTACTGTGGCACGATCGTTCGCAATTGCTCATCTGGTGTGTGCCACCTCGGAGATTCAACGTGATTCGCGATTCAGAAACCCAGACGTTGCTTGAAGACGCCATTCGCCGCTTTGTACGCGAAACGCTCGTGCCGCGCGAAGCGGAAGTCGACGAAACCGACCAGATTCCCGCCGATGTACTCGCCGCCATGCGCGAGATCGGCCTGTTCGGGCTGACCATTCCCGAGGCTTACGGCGGACTCGGCCTGACGATGGAAGAGGAAGTGCGCGTGGCGTTCGAACTCGGCCAGACATCGCCGGCGTTCAGGTCCGTGATCGGCACGAACAACGGCATTGGCTCCATTGGCATCCTGCTCGACGGCAGCGAGGAGCAGAAGCAGCACTATCTGCCGAAGCTCGCCGCGGGCGATCTGATCGGCTCGTTCTGCCTGACCGAGCCGGATGCGGGTTCGGACGCGGCATCGCTAAAGACCAAGGCGAGCAGGGACGGCGAGCACTACGTGCTGAACGGTACGAAGCGCTTCATCACGAACGCGCCGGAAGCCGGCATCTTCACCGTGATGGCACGCACGAGTGACGCAAAGGGCGCAAGCGGCATTTCGGCGTTCATTGTCGAGCGGGATTCACCGGGATTGTCACTCGGCAAACCCGACAAAAAAATGGGCCAGCGCGGCGCGCACACGTGCGACGTGATCTTCGAGAATTGCCGCATTCCGGCCGCGCAATTGATCGGTGGCGTGGAAGGCGTGGGTTTCAAGACGGCCATGAAAGTGCTCGATAAAGGGCGTTTGCACATTGCAGCGGTCGCTATCGGCGCGGCCAAACGGATGCTGCGAGACGCCCTCGCCTATGCCATGGAGCGCAAGCAGTTCGGCCAGCCGATCGTCGAATTCCAACTGGTTCAGGCCATGCTGGCCGACAGCAAGACCGAGATCTACGCGGCCGAATGCATGGTGCTCGATGCCGCGCGCCGCCGCGACGAGGGTCGTGATGTGTCCATAGAAGCGTCATGTGCCAAATATTTCGCCACCGAGATGTGCGGCCGCGTGGCCGATCGCGCGGTGCAGGTGCACGGTGGCGCAGGGTATATCTCGGAGTACGGCATCGAACGTTTTTATCGCGACGTGCGGCTCTTCAGACTGTACGAAGGCACATCGCAGATTCAGCAAGTGATCATCGCGCGCGGACTCATGCGCGGCACGGAGATTTGAAATGGACATGGATGTCGCCGCCCTGCTCGCCGCATTGCCCACGCGCATTTCCGATATCCCCGCGCGCCTCGCCGCCCGCGATCCGCAGCACGTTGTGTTGATTGAAGACGAGCGGCGGCTGAACGCAGCGGAGCTCGTGCGAGCCATTGACGACACCGCCCGCCAACTCGCGCAAGCCGGCGTGCAAGGCGGCGATCGCGTGATGATCGTGAGTGAGAATTGCGTGGCGCAGGTCGTGCTGATGTTCGCCGTGGCGAAGCTCGACGCATGGTGTTTGCTCACGAACGCCCGGCTGTCGGCAAGCGAGGTCGATGCGATCCGAGCGCACGCAAAGCCGCGAGTGGTGGCATTAACCGTCGATGCATCGAAGGATGCCGCGAATCATGCAGATCGCTTGAACGCTGCTGAAGCGGCAGCGGCAACAAACGTGGGCGCGTGGAGTTTTATCGTCGATGAAACTGTGTCGCCGGAACCTGTGGAGGTCGATCCGGTCCGTCAATGCGCCGCGCTGATCTACACCACGGGCACGACGGGCGCGCCGAAGGGCGTAATGCTGTCGCATCGCAACGTGTTGTTTATCGCGGCCATGTCCAGCACATTGCGGCACGTGACGCCCGACGATGTGGTGTACGCCGTGCTGCCGATTACGCATATCTACGGGCTGGCGTCAGTCTGTCTCGGCAGTCTGTACGCAGGCGCAACGCTCCGGCTCGCGCCCCGCTTCGCGCCCGACGCCGTTCGACGGGCGTTGGCCGAAGAAAACGTTTCGATCTTCCAGGGCGTGCCGGCCATGCACGCAAAGCTCGTCGAACAGGTGCACACCAGCGGTACGCCGTGGCGCGCCCCCGCGTTGCGCTTCGCGTATTCCGGCGGATCTCCGCTCGATGCCGCGCTGAAAGCACGCGTCGAAGGCTTGTACAAGGTGCCGCTGCATAACGGCTATGGCATGACGGAAAGCAGCCCGACCATCTCACAGACCATGCTCGACGCGCCACGCGATGACTGCTCCGCGGGAGACCCGATTCCCGGAATCGAACTACGATTCGTCGCGCTGGATGGCGTTGATGTGGCGCCGGGTGAAGTCGGTGAACTATGGGTGCGCGGGCCAAACGTGATGCTCGGGTATTACCGCAATGAAGCGCAGACGCGGGCGACGGTCACGGAAGATGGCTGGCTTCGAACCGGCGACCTCGCGCGTCAGGCTCAGGATGGCGCGCTGTATATCGTCGGTCGTAGCAAGGAACTGATCATTCGTTCGGGCTTCAACGTGTATCCGGCCGAAGTCGAGAACGTGCTGAACTCACATCCCGATGTGCTGCAATCTGCTGTGATCGGACGGACGGTCGAGGGCAACGAGGAAGTGATCGCGTTCGTCGAACTGCTGCCGTCAGTGCATGCGCTGCCCGACGATATCGTCCAGTGGTGTGCGGACCGCCTCGCGCCCTACAAGCGTCCCGCCGAGATCCGCGTGCTGGCTGCGCTGCCGGCGGCATCGACGGGGAAGGTGTTGAAACACAAGCTCAGGGACCAGCTTTAAGCTCGGTCCTTCAACCAAGCGTCAACCACCCTTCAGCCGCGCGGATGGTGGTCGTGATGCAGCGTCTTCAGCCGCTCACGCGCGACGTGGGTGTAGATCTGTGTCGTGGTGATATCGGTATGGCCGAGCAGCATTTGCACCACCCGCAAATCGGCCCCGTGATTCAGCAAGTGCGTGGCGAACGCATGCCGCAAGGTATGCGGTGAGAGCGGCGCGCGCACGTCGGCGGTGAGCGCGTGGCGCTTGATGATGTTCCAGAATTGCTGGCGCGTCATGCCTTCGCCGCGTGTGGTGACGAACAGCGCATCAGCGGCCCGGGCGCCGAGCAACGCCGGCCGCGATTCGCGCAAATAGCGCTCGATCCAGTCGTGCGCGACCGCTCCGAACGGGATAAGACGCTCCTTCGAGCCCTTGCCCATCACGCGCACCACGCCTTCGTTCAGGCCCACTTCCACCGTCTTCAACGTCACGAGTTCGGTCACGCGCAGGCCGCTCGCGTACATCAGCTCAAGCATGGTCCGGTCGCGTAGCCCAAGCGCGGTTTCCACATCGGGCGCGTTCAGCAACGCCTCGACCTGGGCTTCGTTCAAGGTCTTGGGAAAGCGCGGGGGCTGTTTGGCCGAACGCAGCTTCAGGGTCGGATCGGCGGGCGCACGGTGCTCTCGCAACGCCCACGCGTAGTAGCGGCGAAAAACCGATAACCGGCGGTTGGCGGACGTCGCTTTGTCCGCGCGGCGGGCGGCGAGATAGCCGTTCATGTCGACTTCGGTGGCGGTGTCCACAGTGCCGCCGCGCGTCTTCGACAACCACTCGGAGAACAAGCGCAAATCCCGCCGGTACGCTTCGAGCGAGTTCTTGGCGAGGCCATGTTCGAGCCAGAGCGCGTCGCAAAAAAGATCGATCGATGCGCTGCTCGACGCGAGTTCCGGCGCGCGTTCTGCCTCGGTCACTTCCATTGATTTTTCCTGTAAGCGTGAGGTCGTGCTTAAAATTATGCTTCCTGGCGCAGCGCCCATTCAACGTGTTCGCGGACCAACTCTGAATCATCCTCGGCGCGAGCATTCAATGCATCGCGTATTGCGGAGCGCTCATCCGCGCCCAATGCCGGCGAGCGTAACGCGTTGCCCATGGCTACCGCAATATTACGCAACCATCGCTCGTGTCCGATACGGCGAATCGCGCTGCCTTGCATGCGTTCATCGAAATCATGGGCGCTCCAGCCGAACAGCATCACGAGCGACGCGCGATCGAGCCCGTGACGTACATCGAAATCCGCAACCGGCGCGGCCTGAGCGAACTTGTTCCACGGACAGACCAGCTGGCAATCGTCGCAACCATAGACCCGATTGCCGATCAGCGGCCGCATGTCTTCGGGAATGCTGCCTTTCAACTCGATGGTCAGATACGAAATGCAGCGGCGAGCATCCACGCGATATGGCGCAACGATCGCCCCGGTCGGACAAACATCGATGCATCGCGTACAGCTTCCGCAATGCGCGCCGTCGTGTTCGGGCGCTTGATCGGGATTGACGTCTGCGTCGGCGGGCAATGGAATATCCACCAGAATCTCGCCGATAAAAAACAGCGATCCGGCATCGCTTTCCAACAACAGCGTGTGTTTTCCGCGCCAGCCGTTCCCCGCCTTTTGCGCCAGCTCTACCTCCAGAACGGGCGCGGAATCCGTAAATACGCGATACCCGTACGCGCCAATCTCGGCGTCTATGCGATCGGCCAACTGCTGCAAGCGGCTGCGCATGACCTTGTGATAATCGCGGCCGCGGGCGTAGACCGACACAACGGCGGCCGCGGGATCTTGTATTCGAGCCCATTCTGCCGCGCGCCAGTCGATTGCCTGACCGTCGGCTGTCGCGGCACTTTCGCGCGCCTTGCCGTCGAGCGTCGATGCCGGCAGGTAGGCCATCCGAACTGTAATAACACGTCGCGTGCCGGCCACAAGCTCGGCTGGCCTTGCGCGTTTCATCGCATGTTTGGCCATATAATCCATCTCGCCGTGATAGCCTGCTTCGAGCCACGAGGCCAGGCCTTCTTCGGCTTCCGTCAAGTCGGCGTCGCTGACGCCGACTGCACCGAACCCCAGCTCGCGCCCCCACGCCTTGATGCGTAGCGCGAGTTCAGCCAGCGCGGCTTCGTCGTCAAGTCTGAAGTGGCGCGTGTCCGCGACGGCGTCGTCTGACGCGCTCTCGCGTTCCACAGGGTGTTCCGGCAAACGGTTCATCACGACATTTTACGAGAATGCCCGACAGCCTCACTCGATCGTTTGCAAACCCTCCCGCCGCGCTGCTCGAACGCCGCTTCGACCTGCCCGACGAAGACGCGACGCTCGCCTTCGGTGGCCGCTTCGCGAAGGCGATCCTGCAGGCTCGCGAACTGAACGATTCACAAAATTCGAACGCGCCAAACGAACGTTTTCCCGGTTTGCAGGTCCAGTTGATCGGCGACCTGGGCGCGGGTAAAACCACGCTGGTACGCGCGACGCTGCGCTCACTCGGTCACGCGGGCCGCGTGCGTAGTCCCACTTACACGCTCGTCGAACCCTACTCGCTTGCTACGGAAACGGGTCCGCTCGAGCTCTATCACTTCGATCTTTATCGCTTTGCCGATCCAGCCGAATGGGCCGACGCAGGCTTTCGCGAATACTTCGATGCAGGCGCGATCTGCCTGGTCGAATGGCCGCAACGCGCGGGCGGTTTGCTGGGTGTGCCGGATCTCGAATTCACGCTGGAACAGGAAGGCGAAGGCCGCGTGCTGATAGCGCGCGCGTTTAGCGAAACAGGAAAGTCATGTCTCGAAAGCTGTTGATCAAGCCGTTTCATTCGATCGAATCGACCGCCACGGCCTCGCACAACTGGCGGCGGCGCCAGGTGCTGCGCGCGGGTGCGTCGACTATCGCGCTCGCGCTGCTCGGACCGAAGCTCGCCTACGCGAGCTCAGTGCTCGGCGTGCGCGTGTGGCCTGCCCGCGATTACACCCGGGTCACGATCGAGTCCGATCAGCCGCTGCAAAACACCCAGCAACTGCTGCAGGGTCCGGACCGGCTCGTGGTCGACCTGAATGGACTCGACCTCGATCAGGAACTGAAGGATCTCGTCTCGAAGATCACGCCGAACGACCCGCAGATCCAGTCGGTGCGCATCGGCCAATATCAGCCTCATGTGGTGCGGAT
>Ga0302220_10003615_pt1 | contig 10632 bp, 7 predicted proteins | sample II_Palsa_E1_3_FD_194572 | JGI IMG/M metagenome (GOLD analysis project Ga0302220, IMG submission 194572) | Peat permafrost microbial communities from Stordalen Mire near Abisko, Sweden - II_Palsa_E1_3 | ecosystem: Environmental > Terrestrial > Soil > Palsa > Peat permafrost | place: Sweden... | reverse complement strand
TGCCGATCAGTGATTCGATATCTCGCGAAGCGGTAGATGATCGCTGCGCCAGTGCACGCACTTCAGACGCAACTACCGCGAAACCGCGACCATGCTCTTGCGCACGGGCCGCCTCGACCGCTGCGTTCAATGCAAGGATATTTGTCTGGAACGAGACACTCTTGATCATACCCAGAATGTCATTCACCTGCGCCGAACTGGTTTTAATGCTCTCCATCGTGGTGGTGACTGCACCGACGGCATCATTGCCACGGCGCGCTGTCGAAAACGCTTCTTCGGCGCGCTTTGAAGCCGCCCTCGCGCTTTCGGAATTCTCTACGACCGCTTTCTTGAACTCATCGATGCTGGCCGCAGTCTGCTCGAGCGCCGCTGCCTGTTCCTCGGTTCGCTGAGACAAGTCGGTATTTCCGGTCGCGACCTCCTCCATCGCCAGTGTGATGGTCTCGACGCCGCGCTGTATCGCGGCAACTGCTCCACGCAAACGCGCCTGCATCTCGACTATTTGCGCCGTCAGACTATCCGAGTCGTTCGGACGAGTATCAATCTGAACGGACAGATCGCCACCCGCTATCGCGCTTACAACGGCTTTCACGTACTCCGGCGAGCCGCCCAAGGTTCGAACCAGAAACCGGTTCGTCAGAAAGACAATGCCGGAAAGAAACACAGTCACCACCAGCACAAAACCGAGCACCAAATAGAGCGATCTTGCGAATTCCGCATCGATGTCATCCTGGTAAGCGCCCGCCACAAAGATCCAGTCCCATGGAAGATACGCCTTCACAAAGCTGCGCTTTCTAAGCTGTTCTGTTGCTCCCGGACGACGGGTGTAATAGTCAAGGACGCCTTCGCCGCCGCCCTTTGCGATGGAGATCATCTCGCGATAAACAAACTTTCCCTTCTCGTCCTGATAGTTTCCGAGGAATTTTCCTTCGGTCTCTGGCTTGGAGGGATTCATGATCGAATGCATCCCTGAGTCGATGACGACGATGTATCCGTCCTTGCCAAAACATACGGTGCGAAGCACGGTCAATGCTTCGAGCTTCGCATCTTCCGAGCTCATTTTTCCTGATTCGACCAGCTTTGCGTACCGCAACACAATACTTCTGGCAATGTCGTCGGCTTCGCTGAGCCCGCGATCCCGCTCGGCGAGATCGCTCATCCGGTTTTCCACTGTGCCGAACATCGCGACGGCAAAAAGACACAGTAGCGAGAAGCCGAGGGGAATCCAAAGCCGCTGATAGAAGCTCAATCGCCTCATCATTCGATCTCTAATTGTTGAATTAAAGCAGCTCTATCGGCATTTGCCATCTATTTTTTATATTAGAGATAAAATATTTTTTATTTCGTGCCAGCAAAGCAAGACGGATATCCATCAGCATCACAGATCCAGAACAAGGTCCCCGGATGCGGCGCGAGAAACGCAGACCATGATCTGATGGCTCTTTTCCCCTTCTTCTAGCACTAGGTCCCGATGATCGGCCGTACCACTGCATAGCTGCGTTCGACACGAGCCGCACGTTCCGCTTTCACATGAGCTCGGGACACGGATGCCAGCGTCGCGTAGCACTTCAAGGATGCTCCGGTCGGCTGGAATCTCAAGGGTTGTGCCTGACCTGGCGAGCTTGACGGTAAAGGGTTTGTTATCTTTGAGCACCGATCCGTCGACGCCGAAACTCTCGAAGTGAACGCTGCCAGGCGGCCAATGGCCCGTCATGTCCTTGACCGCATCCATCAACGCGCGCGGACCACAGCAGTAGATATGTGCTCGCGTTGGACGTTCAAAGACCGACCAGAAGTCGAATGATTTCGATGCGTCGCCGTAATCATGATGAATCTTGACTTGCGAGCGCCACTCGTCGCCCTGAAGTTCATCAAGAAATGCCGTCGCCTGCGGATCGCGCGCGACATAGATCAGCCTGAATTTCCGCAAGCCCTCTGAGCGCAGCTCTTGCATCATTGAAAGCATGGGCGTAATGCCGATGCCGCCGGCGATCAGAATGAATTCCTGCGCCCGTTCGTCGAGCGGGAAGTCATTTTTTGGGGGCGCTGTCTGAATGAGGTCGCCCTCTTTGGTGTCGTCGATCATGCTGATCGAACCGCCACGGCCATTCGCGTCACGCTTCACCGCAATCACATAGCGATTGCGCTCCTCCGGGCTGTTGCACAACGAATAACGACGGCGTGAGCCATTGGGAACCTGCACAGTCAGGTTCGATCCTGCACCGAACGCGGGCAATTCAGCGCCGTTAGGGTCGCACAGTTCAAAACGCCAGATGTCGCGCGCGACCTGCTGCTTGCCGGCAAGCTTGAGGTTCGAAAAAACGTCGTCTTGTACGGTGCTCATATGCGTCTCCACAAAATCCACAGCGCGTTCTCACGCTAGATTCTAGCTTATCATTAGATATCTAATCTAACAAGCGGCGGATCGTAAAAGGTATGGATGCACGTCGTCGGTAGAAACCCTCGGTTGCAAAAAAGCGAAAGCTTACGTAGTCTTATTAATTAGATTTCTAATGAAATTACGGTGAGGTTAGCTAATCGATCTGACCGTGCAAATAATGCGGCGATGTAGTGCAGCGACGTATTGCAGCGCAACACCGCCAGTAGAGAAAACCGGAGACGTAGATGACAGATTCAGCGCTGAAATACGGACGCCCGTCCGAACGCGCAATGACCGACGTCGCAGAAGTCGAAGCGACATATCGAAAGATCACCTTGCGACTGATGAGCTTCCTTTTCGTATGTTGGGTGCTCAACTATCTTGACCGGGTCAACGTCAGCTTTGCGCAATTGCAGCTCAAACAGGACTTGGGCCTGAGCGACACTGCTTACGGGCTCGGAGTCAGCCTGTTTTTCATCGGCTATATCCTGCTCGAAGTACCCAGCACGCTGCTTCTCAAGCGAATCGGCGCGCGTAAGACCGTTACGCGGATCATGCTTTTATGGGGCGGCATTTCTACCGCGATGGCATTCATGACTGCACCGTGGCAGTTTTACCTCGCGCGCACGCTTCTGGGCGCGGCGGAAGCCGGATTCTGGCCGGGCATCATCCTGTACCTGACTTACTGGTATCCGTCTAAACGTCGCGCACGGATCACCTCCCGATTCCTGCTCGCGATCGCAGCAGCGGGAATTATCGGCGGTCCCCTCTCCGGATTCATCCTGCAGAATTTTGCCAACGTATGGAACTACCGCGCATGGCAATGGTTATTTTTCCTGGAAGGCCTTCCTGCCATCATTGCCGGTGGGGTCGCATTTTTCTATCTGACAGACAGGCCAGCGGACGCAAAGTGGCTCAATGAAAGCCAGAAGCAGATCATCGTCGACGCGCTCGAGGCGGACCATCGCGACAAACCGGCAGACGCGTCTAGCCGTCTGCTCGCGGCCTTATGCGACCCGCGCGTCTATGTCCTCGCCGCCGGGTGGGCCACGGTTCCCCTGTGCGGCACGATTCTGAACTACTGGACGCCGACAATCATCAAGCAGGCGGGTATCAGTAACATCCTGCACATCGGCCTACTGTCAGCATTGCCCTACATCGTCGGCGCAATCGGGATGCTCATCATCGCCCGTAGTTCCGACTTGATGCTCGAGCGCCGGTGGCACTTCATTGCGTCGACAACAGCCGGTGCGGCGGGCGCGGCGACGCTCACCTTGCTCACTCATAACTGGCCAGCGGCAATTGTCTGCCTGAGCCTCGTGTCGATCAGTTATTTTGCCGCGGCCGCAATCATTTGGTCTATCCCTCCGACGTACCTATCGGGCGACGCCGCCGCCGGCGGTATCGGGGTGATCAGCAGCCTCGGACAGGTTGGTGCATTTTTCGGACCAATCATGCTGGGATGGGTCAAGAGCGTCACCGGCAGCTTCGCCGCGGGCCTGCTGCTGGTCGCCTTTCTTGTGTTCGCCGGAGGCGTCGTCGTTCTCGTGGGTGTTCCACGAAGAAACGGGCAGACCACATAGCCACGTAGGCCACCTGTCCCTATCGTTTTTCTTAGTCAATTCGGAGGTATCAATGAGCAAGCTTCAACTTTCCATCGCAGTCGGCAACTACGACCGGATGCGGCCGCTAGTCGACGGTGAAGTTCAGATCGACGGTGTCGATCCTGTCTTCATGCTCCAGGAGCCGGAGGAAATTTTCTTTCGGGCCTTCCGCCACGCGGACTACGATATTTGCGAACTCTCGTTGAGCAGCTATTCTGTCAAGACTGCCGCCGGAATCTCCCCCTATATTGCCGTCCCCGTTTTCCCTTCGAGAGCTTTTCGTCATACGTCCATTTATGTTCGCTCGGACGCAGGAATCAATAGCCCTCAGGATCTGAAAGGCAAGCGGATCGGTGTGCCCGAATACCAGTTGACAGCGAATGTCTGGGCTCGCCTGATCCTCGAAGAGGACTTCGGCGTCAAACCCTCCGACGTCACGTGGGTACGGGGTGGTTACGAAGATCCTACCCGCGTGGAAAAAATCACCCTCAAGCTTCCATCAGACGTGCGGCTCGAGAACGCGCCTGAAGGCAAGACCATCTCGGGCATGCTCGCGGCGGGAGAGATCGACGCCGTTATCGGTCCACGTGCTCCATCGTGCTTCGATCGCGGTCATCCGCAGGTTCGCTATCTTTTCGACGACCCGCAAGCGACCGCCGAAGAGTGGTATCGGCGCACGTCTGTCTTCCCGATCATGCACACCCTCGGAATTCGCCGGGAGCTGACAGAGCAGCATCCGTGGTTGCCGGGAGCGGTTATGAAGGCCTTCGAAAAATCAAAAGCCGTCGCGCTCGCCCGTCTAGGCGACACCTCAGCCACCAAGGTCACCCTGCCCTTCGTTGAAGATCATCTACGTGCGGCCCGCAGGCTGATGGGCGACGACTTCTGGTCATACGGATTCGCCGGAAACGAACAGGGTCTGAATCGCTTCCTGGCTCAGCACCACGCGGAAGGTCTATCAAGTCGCCTTCTCGAAGCGAAGGAGCTGTTTCATCCTGCAAGTCTCGAGAGCTTCAAGCTCTAAGATCGCGCCGACGCCCGCGCGGCTCCGATGACGCTCCTAGTCCCCAATGTGAGCCCGTTGGTCCACTCGCTGCGAAAGCGTTTCAGCTCGCGATCGCTCAACCTTCGCGTCCTGGCATGCCAGCCCCGCCACGTTATCAAGCATCCGGGCTGGCTGCCTCACCGATCATTTGTCGACATAATTCCCATCCAGTTCTGGACACATCGAGCCACCGATTCAATTCATATCAAATCACCTTACCGCTGAGAAAACTCGGCGCATTCCCAATACGCGATATTATTGTAAGGTGTCTAACTTTCCGATATGGCAATCTCCATGGTCTCCCAACGTCGCTCGAGCAAGACGGAACCCACGTCCGATCCCATTCTTCGTCACTGGCGCGAAGCGGTTCCTCACGACCGTCTTGCACACCTGGTAAAGGACACAGCTCGCGCGATGGTTCGCGGTCTTCATATGCGTCTGGCGCAGTACGAGGTCTCGTTTGGACACTGGGCGTTTTTGCGCATCCTTTGGGAAAAGGACGGGCTGACGCAAAAAGAACTGAGTGCAGAAGCAGGGGTAATGACCCCAACAACATTCACCGCAGTGTCGGCAATGGAAAAGCTCGGTTACGTCGAACGCCGGCAAGCCTCCGATAACCGCAAGAACAGCTACGTCTATCTGACCGCGAAAGGCAAGGCCCTCAAAAAGAAACTCGTTCCGCTCGCTGAGGAAGTCAACGAGATTAGCATCAGGGGCTTGAAGGAAAGCGAGATCAAGACGGCGCGGAAGGTTCTACTTGCCATCATCGAAAACATGGCACAGGACGAGGCAGAGTCCGACGACCCCGCGCGCCGTATTCCTTCCACGCGCGAATTTGGCAACCTCATTGCCTCGCGCGGCGAGGAATACGAGAATAGCTGATATCCGGGACGCACAATTCCGGGACGCGCAATGCATGCCTCTCTGGAAATTTTGCTAAATATCTAATATTATTACGTCCTTGCCATCACGGCTGACCGGGCGTCATTTGCAGTGGAGCCGACAGCTACCGGCCCACTCTGCGCCCTTCATCACGGATCCCAACTCATGGACGAACTGACCCGTAAGGCGCTCCTGCGCAACGTGCAAGATGCTCTCGCAGAAGATATTGGCAACAGAGACTGGACGTCTGAGCTGGTGGATCATTCAGCGGCGGCCTGTGCAGTCCTGACCGTGCGTGAACCCGCAGTCCTTTGTGGAAGGCCCTGGTTCGATGAAACGCTGACCCAGGTCGACTCCCGCCTACGCGTAGAGTGGCGCACGGAAGAAGGCAGTTTCATGCGTGCGGGAGATACCGTGTGCGAGATTTCCGGTCCGGCTCGAAGTCTTCTGACCGCTGAACGCACTGCACTCAATTTTCTCCAGCTGCTTTCGGGTGTCGCCTCGGCAACTGATGCCCTGGTGCAGATCGTCGCAGGCACCGGCGCGCGCGTGCTCGATACGCGCAAAACCCTTCCCGGTCTTCGGCTCGCGCAGAAGTATGCGGTCCGGATCGGTGGCGGATCGAATCATCGGCTCGGCCTCTTTGACGCAATCCTGATAAAGGAAAATCACATCCAGGCGAAAGGCGGCATCGCCGCTGTGCTCCATGCCGCGACAAATCTGAACGCCGGTGTGCCGGTGCAGGTCGAAGTCGAATCACTGGACGAACTTGCCGACGCACTGGCAGTAGGTGCGCGTTCTATCCTGCTGGACAATTTCACCCTTACGCAGATGGGCGAGGCGGTCAAGTTGAATGAGGGTCGCGCCGAGCTTGAGGTATCGGGCGGTGTTTCAGAATCCACCTTGAGGGCAATTGCTGAGACAGGCGTCGACCGAATTTCGGTCGGCGGCCTGACCAAGAACGTCCGGGCTATCGATTTTTCGTTGCGGTTCGTCTAGGCTGGCGCGGGCTCAGAGCCGAACGTCAAAACCGAACGTCAAAGCGGAACGTCGGCTCCGCTTGCGCTGGACTCCAGCATCGCCAGACAAATTTCCAGAGTGCCCTTGGCCCATACGCCGGAATGAATCGGTGCGACGCCATCCATGACAGCCGCATATAGCTCGTCGATCACCTCGGCCCTCGGTACGCTCGGCCGTTCCAGTTGCCGTTTTTCGATAGACTGGTCGCCATAAATCAGAATGCCATCCGGCATCGGACGAAGATCGGCCCGTTCGCACGACAGGATCAGCGGTCCGAAATGCTGATGCCACGCAGTGGCTTCTCCAGAGTCGGCAGGCCCCTTGTACGAGGCGCCTCCATAGGTACCCTCGGATTTAAGTCTGGCCTCTTCTGCGGGGGAAGACAGCGTCGCGAGCCGGCGGCGAGCGCGCCCATACCCTCCCGGGTCCTTCGCGTCACCCATCTCCCCGATCCAGCCGGACCACTCATCCGAGTCGAAATGCCCGTACCCGCTGTACGAGATCGATGCGAATGCGCCGTTTTCGAACCAGATCATGGCGCTGTACGCCCCCTCGGTTGGCCGCGATGCATCCCAGCGCCCAACGGTCGCTCGCAGGCGCGTGGCCGGGACACCCGCCAACAATCGGACTATGTCGACCTGATGAGCCGCCTGACTGAAGACCGCCCCGCCCCCCTGCGCCGTCGATAGTTCCTCCGGGCGCCGGGGACGATAGAGATAATCCGTGAAATTCAACGCCTGTATCATCCTTACCGCACCGTACACACCGCTCTCGATAAGCTTACGCGTCTCAAGATACGGCGTGTCGAAGCTGTGGCAATGGCCGACGATGAGCGAGACGCCCGCACGGCGGCAGGCATCGATCATCCGGTCACATTCCGCCAGACTCAGGGCCATCGGCTTTTCCACCAGAACGTGCTTCCGGTTTGCTGCCGCAATTTCCGTATGCCGTGCGTGGAACTGATGGGGACTTGCTATGTAAACCACTTCTACGTTCGGATCGGCGGCAAGCTCTGGCACATCCGTATAGGTCCGTGCAGAAAAATCCTTCTCGAACTGCTGCCGCGCCTCCAACCTCGGGTCGCACGCCGCAACCAGTTCCACCCGACGATCGGCCAGAAAGGTTGGCAGCATCAGCGAAAAAGCCCGCCCGAGTCCGGCCACTCCGATGCGTAGTGGACGTTGTTCCATCGCGCCCTCCGACATTTATTGGGTGACCTGATAATTGCTCTCGAGAGCAGGCTGGTTGCTATCGCCCCAGACATAGCGAACGTCGTAAGCTCGCCAATCGACCTCTTTCGGAATCACGGCCTGATAGGAGCAGACTGTTGGCGGAATCGACTGATCCGATGTTCCAATCGGCGTCGCGCCGCTCTCGAAATCACCGATTGCGTCCAACATCCGTTTGCGGAATTCCACAATCGCAAGGTCGCTGGCACCCAGTCGTTCATCCGAGCGGTTGGCGATTGGGCCCATAGTCACCCACATCGCAATATCCTGATTGGGAAAGCCCTTGATACCCGTGAAGTTGCCCGCCGCCATCGCGGCACGGTCCTGCCAGAATTTGTTTTCGTGAGTGCGCAACGGCCTATAATTTTCGTCCAAATCGATGCCTACCTGCTGGCCGAGGAACTTGCGCCACGTCTCGGTCTCCGGCGTCGTTTTGGGATCGCCCCAGGCGATAAAATAAAAAGCCGTGTTCTCATCGTCCATCGGCACGTTGATATTCGCGACGTTGTAGAGATTATTCGGCGGAATCAGCACTGTCGCGGGGGCGACGAACACGGTTGAGCGCACATAGTCGTGCGTATTGGCGTTAAAGATCGGACGGCGAATGGCCGCGTAACGAAAGCCGTAGCCGGTGCGTTCGACCTGCAGCCGCGGCGCCTTGTCGGTAGACGGGCGCAGCCAGTTCTTTTCTGTCGCCTCGGCGCCGCCAACGCGCGCCGGCACGAAGTCCGACGAGTGTAGGCTCGAACTGTGGGCGGAGTCGATGGCCCCTTCAAGAATTTGCGCCCAGTTGCAGGGCAGAAGCGCCTTCGCGATCGTGACCCGTGTTTCCGCAGTCGGTGCCCACGCAGGCGGGACGAACTCAGGAATGGCATCCTGAGGGCCCATGTAGGCCCAGACCATGCCGCCCCACTCCTTGGTCTGGTACGCCTTGTGCTTCACTTTTTGTGCCATCGTACTGGCAGCCGGCTCAGAAACCATCTCGATGACATGGCCCTGCACGTCCATCTTCCAGCCGTGATACAGGCAGCGAAGACCGCAGTCCTCGTTGCGGCCGTACACCAGCGAAACGCGTCGGTGCGGACAATATTCATCCATAACGCCGACCCGCCCCTCAGTATCGCGGAAGACCACCAGATCCTCGCCGAACACCTGAGCTTTGACAGGTGCCCCATCCGGTTCGCTCACCTCTTCGATAAGGCACACGGGAGTCCAGTGACGGCGCATGAGCTGCCCCATTGGAGCATTGCCTTCCACCCGGCACAGCAAATTGTTTTCTTCGACTGTCAACATGATCGGTCTCCCGGCGGCGTGCGCCACCTTGCTGGTTAGAGTTCCAATATTATATTAGATCTCTAATTATTGTAGCAACTTTTTTCCGTGAAGCGCGCTCACCAGTACGGGTTATCACGGATGCCGCGTATGCGCGCCGGCACCGTGCAGGCCAGCGCGCGTCACGCAGACTAGAACTTGTGCCGAATCCCAACGCGCACGAGCGTCTGGTTCGCGCCGCTCGATGCCCCAAGCGTGGTCAGATCGGCGCGCGCACCCCCACCCGTCGACGCCTCTCCCGTGGCATGCTGCATGGCCGCAAGGAAATAGACATCGGTCGCCTTCGAGAGAAAGTAGTCCAGTCCAGCTGAAACAGTGCGATAGATCGCCCCGTTGGACGGCGCGGCCTTCCCCTGCATGAGGTAGTCGTAAGCAACGCCGACAAGGAGTGCTGGCGTTATCTGATACTTCGCGTTGACTTCGACGTTATTGAACGCCACGCTTCCCTGAAAACCCTGCGGGTCGGGCCCCGCCGACAGATCGCCCAGACCACTGAACCGGATATGGCTGTATGTCCCGCCCACCGTCAATCGATCGATGTTGTAGGCTCCGCCCGCGGCGAATGTCTGATAGCTGTGTGCCGACAGGAATCCGCTGAAGATCGGCGACGCGCTATTGTCCGTGACGGTCGAAGGGGTACCCGACGTGCTATTGCCAAAGAAGCTGATATTCGGTTGCCGCACATTCAGGTACGCGGCCCCGAACGAGGCTGGGCCCGTGTGATAACTGGTGCCCACAGACCATATCTGGCTGCGCGTGATATCCCCCGCAACGCCACCTAAACTGTACAACGCGCCGACCTTCAGTCCGTGCATTTCGGGGCTTGCGTACTTCACTGCATTGTTCACTCGCCACGAATTGACCAGGTTATCGATATCCCCGCCGTGCGCTGCCGTGATTCCGCCCCATTGCGTGCCTGCGACAAACGGGCCAACGTAGTCGACGACCGAATCGTACTGCCGCCCGAGCGTCACCGTCCCGTAGCCCCCGCTCAGGCCCACGTAAGCTTGCCGGCCAAACTCAAGACCGCCCTGCCCGAACTGGCCAGTACTGGGATCAAAACCATTTTCGAGGACAAATACTGCCGCGAGCCCGCCCCCAAGATCCTCCCTTCCACGCAAGCCCCAACGGCTCGGCTGC
>Ga0302220_10003614_pt1 | contig 10633 bp, 8 predicted proteins | sample II_Palsa_E1_3_FD_194572 | JGI IMG/M metagenome (GOLD analysis project Ga0302220, IMG submission 194572) | Peat permafrost microbial communities from Stordalen Mire near Abisko, Sweden - II_Palsa_E1_3 | ecosystem: Environmental > Terrestrial > Soil > Palsa > Peat permafrost | place: Sweden... | reverse complement strand
TGGGAGCTGGGACTGTCAGAAGCTCAACAGCAGTTGCGCAGCACCGGCATGCGTGAACGCGTTCGGCTGAGAACGGATGGTGGCATTGCGACGGCGCGCGATGTGCTCGTTGCGGCGTTGCTGGGTGCGGATGAATATGCATTCGGCACGTCGGTGCTAGTTGCCCTCGGATGCGATATGGCGAGGCAGTGTCATCTCAACACCTGTCCTACTGGCATTGCCACGCAACGGCCTGAGTTGCGGGCTAAGTTCCGCGGGAAGCCTGAGCATGTCGTCATGTTCTTCCGCCAGCTTTCTGCAGACCTTCGTCGGCTATTGGCGAAGTTTGGTTTGCCTAGCCTGGAGGCCGCAATTGGCCGAGTCGATCTGCTGGAGCAAGTTCGCTTTGACGGCAACCTTGACCTTACGCCGATCCTGTCGGACGCAGGCCATGGACCGACGCGATGGATGGGGTCTCGCAATCAGCGACCTGGTGAAGATCATCCTCTGGATGAGCCTTGGACTGAACCAGCGCTGGCTGCGGCGGCCAAGGGTGAGGCCTTCGCAGTGCATAGCAAGATCTGCAATGAGCATCGCTCGGTAGGTGCGAGGCTTTCCGGCGAGCTGGCCTTGCGGCGTGCCAAGGGAGAGTTGGACGAGGTCGATGTCACGTACGATCTTCACGGGACTGCCGGTCAATCCTTTGGGGCCTTTGCGGGCAAGGGCATGAAGCTGATTCTCACCGGTCAGGCCAACGACTTTGTCGGCAAGGGATTGTCAGGCGCGGACCTCATTCTGCGCGCTGTCGGAAGTGCAGCGGAGCATAGCGAAGAGCACGTGTTGCTGGGGAACGTCGCACTATACGGTGCGATCTCTGGACGGTTGTTCGCGGCTGGTCGCGCGGGCGAGCGATTCGCCGTGCGTAACTCTGGTGTGACCGCGGTGATCGAAGGCGTTGGCGATCATGCTTGCGAGTACATGACGGGTGGACTCGTGGCTATTCTCGGGCCGGTTGGCATCAACTTCGGCGCGGGCATGACGGGCGGATTGGCTTGGGTCTACGACGCGCAGCAGACAATGATCCCGGAAGTTCGGTATCACAACGACTTCCTCGAGGCGCAAACCTTCGCTGAGACTTCGACGGAGCAGCAGGCCGGTTTGCGAGCGCTGATCGAGGAGCATGTGAGCGTTGCCCATAGCAAGCTGGGCCAGCGGTTGCTGGCGGATTGGGCGAATGCTTCGGTTAAGTTCATCCTGTTTACGCCAAAACCGCAAGCATAGAAGCGATCTAGAGGTCTAGAAGGGCAGTCGCGTACGAGCGGCTGCCCTTTTCTCTGCAGTTCGCTATCCTAGAGTCATGTCTGATACCAAGCAAGGCTTTGCGACTCGCGCCATCCATGATGGGCAAGAACCTGATGCGCTCACCGGCGCGGTCAATGTACCCATCTATCTCACCTCGACGTACAAACAGGAGGCGATTGGGAAGAACAAGGGGCACGAATATGCGCGGCTGACGAATCCGACCCGCGATGCGCTGGAAGAGAACCTGTGTTCGCTCGAGGGCGGAAGTTCGGCTCACTGCTTTGGTTCGGGAATGGCCGCGATCACCGCACTTTGCACGATGATGAAGTCGGGCGATCACGTGGTGTGTTCAGACAATGTATACGGCGGAACGTCGCGGCTGTTCGACAAGGTGCTTGTTCATTATGGGCTGAGTTTTACGTACGTCGATACGACGAATGCAGAGGCGGTTGCGGCTGCGATTCGGCCTGAGACCAAGCTGGTCCACATTGAGACTCCTACGAATCCGATGATGGCGGTTACGGACATTCGCGCGGTGGCCGATGTGTGTCATGCGAAGGGCGTGGAACTTAGCGTCGACAATACGTTTCTGTCTCCTTATCTGCAGCGCCCGATTGAGTTGGGCGCCGATATCGTGATGCATTCGACGACCAAGTTTCTGAATGGTCATTCGGACGGTTTGGGAGGCGTTCTGGTGGGAACGAAGCCGGAGCATGCTGAGACGTTCCGGTTTGTGCAGAAGTGTACGGGCGGAATCCTTTCTCCCTTCGATAGCTATCTGCTGTTGCGCGGGGTGAAGACGCTCGCCGTGCGGATGGAGCAGCATGACGCGAATGGTCGCGTTGTGGCGGAGTATTTGGCGAGGAAGCTTGGTGCGGCCAAGGTGTTTTATCCGGGACTTGAGACGCATCCTCAGCATGAATTGGCGAAGCGGCAGCAGCGCGGATTCGGGTCGATGATCTCCTTTGAGCTGGGTTCGCTGGAGGCTGCGAACCGGTTTGCGACGGGGTTAAAGCTCTGCTATCTGGCAGAGTCATTGGGTGGCGTTGAGACGCTGATGTGTCATCCGGCGACGATGACGCATGCTGCGGTTGGCGCTGAGGAACGCGAGAAGCTTGGGATTACCGACGGATTGATGCGGATTTCGGTCGGAATTGAAGATGTGAGCGACATACTTGCGGATCTCGAGCAGGCGATCGGCGGTTAGGCGAATTCCCGATTTGGAACGGATATCGCACGTTACACAACTAATACCGTTCATCGCACGCATAAGTGGAACAATCGCAGCATGAGCGAGAACTGCGCGATCATTCAGGGCGGCATGGGTGTTGGTGTATCGGGTTGGAAACTGGCACACGCTGTGTCAAGGGCTGGGCAACTGGGCGTGGTGTCGGGGACGGCGCTGGACCAGGTGCTGGCTCGGCGGCTGCAGGACGGCGATCCGGATGGAGCGATGCGCCGCGGTTTGGAGGCGTTTCCGTTCCCGGCGATGGCGAAGCGGGTTCTTGATCAATACTTCCTGGCTGGCGGCAAGGCGGAGCGGGCGCCTTATCGTACGGTGCCGGTGCTGGCGAAGGATATGCCTCGCGAACTCGCGGAGCTGTGTATCGTGAGCAACTTCGTCGAGGTGTTTCTGGCTCGCGAAGGTCATGGGAATCCGGTGGGCATCAACTACCTGGAGAAGATCCAGGCGGCGATTCTGCCGTGTATGTATGGCGCGATGCTGGCGGGCGTGGAATACGTGATCATGGGCGCGGGCATTCCGCTGAAGATGCCGGGCGTTCTGGATCATTATGCCGAGCATCAGGCTGCGGAATATCCGATGCATGTGACGGGCGCGCTTGAGGGCGACGACACGACCATGCGCTTTGATCCGGCCGAGTTCATGGAGTGCGAGTTGGGTCCTCTGCATCGGCCGAAGTTCCTGGCGATTGTCTCGTCGAACACCTTGGCGTTGACGATGGTGAAGAAGGCCAACGGGCGCGTGGATGGATTGGTGATTGAGACGCGGACTGCTGGAGGGCACAATGCGCCTCCGAGAGGGAAGTTGCAGCTCAGCGAGATTGGCGAGCCGATTTACGGGGACCGCGACGCGATCGATATTCCGAAGCTTTGCGAGCTGGGCGTTCCTTTCTGGCTGGCTGGCGGGTATGGGCATCCGGATAAGTTGAGGGAGGCTCTGGCGGTGGGAGCTGCGGGCGTGCAGGTTGGGACTGCCTTTGCGTTTACCGATGAGTCAGGGTTGCGGCCGGACTATAAGCAGGAATTGTTGGAGAAGGTGATTGCCGGGACGGCGAGCGTGTTTACGGATCCGCTGGCGTCGCCGACCGGGTTTCCCTTCAAGGTGGCGCATTTGGAGGGAACGGTTTCGGAGGACGAGGTGTATGGAGAGCGTCCTCGGATATGCAACCTGGGCTTCCTGCGCGAGGCGTATCGGACGCCTGCGGGCGAGATTGGGTACCGCTGCGCTTCCGAACCTCTCAGCCTTTACGTGTCGAAGGGCGGAGACCTCGAGGATACGTTTGGGCGGAAGTGCATTTGCAACGGGCTGCTGGCGAACATTGGATTCCCGCAGGTGCTGAATGGGAACCGCGTGGAGCAGGGCATTGTGACCGCGGGCGACGATATTACGACGATTGCCCAGTTTTTGCCTGCGGGCGAAACGCATTATTCTGCGCTGGACGTGATTGCGGAGTTGGAAAAAGGGTTGCGACCGGTGTCGGCTGATCAGGATGAGCGGGTCGCGGTTGTTGTGTAAGCTACCTCAGTAGATGCCACCCCCCAACCCCCCACCCCCTAGGTCATACTTTGTCGCTAAAGTATTCCATTCAGGGCGGTTAGCGCGCGAAGTATGACTGGGTGGTTGCCGTAGGTGATCCATCCAGAGACATTACGGGTAAAGTAGGGCAGCCACTGGACTTACGCCGTTCCGGGCAGAGTTTCAACTACGTCTGTTGCGGTAGTGGGTCGGACTGCTTCTGACGGTCACTCTAGTTAAAGTGTAGGCCTTTGGAGGGGGTAACTATGCCAGGTTTTGAAAATATAAATCGCCAGTGGTGACAGGGGTTTTGACGATTTAAGGGGTCTGTCGGGGCTTGACAGGGAATCGGCTAGAGCTTGAAGAGGGCTACGAAGGTCTGGAGTTCGTGGAGGATCCGATTGAGGTCGGCTATGGAGGCGTTGGTTTGTTGAGCGCCCGTGCTGGTACGGTTGGCGGCCTCGGCGAGTCCCCGCAGTTCGGTGGCGATGGCAGCGGTGGTTTGGGCAACTTCGGCCAGGAGGTGACTCATTTCCGTGGTGGTAGCGGTCTCCTGCTCTACAGCCGCGGCGATGGATTGGTTGATCTCGAACATCTGGCTGGTGACGGCGGTAATGGAGCGAATGCCTTCGACGCTTTCGCGGGTATCCTGCTGAATGGTGGTGATGCTCTGGCTGATCTGGTCGGTGGCGGTAGCGGTACCCTTGGCGAGTTCCTTGACTTCGTTGGCGACGACGGCGAAACCCCTTCCCGCATCGCCGGCACGGGCTGCTTCGATGGTGGCATTGAGGGCCAGGAGGTTGGTCTGGTGGGCGATGGTTGTAATGAGCTTGATGACCTTGCTGATGTCCGCGGAGGACTGGCCGAGATGGGAGATGGTCTGGGTGGTGGTTTGGCTGATGTTGACCGCTGACTGGACGACCGAGGAGGCTTTACCGGCGCTTTGTGCGATTCCGCGAATGGATTGCAGCATCTCGGCAGCGCCATGGGAGACGGCGCCGAGGCTGGTGGAGGCTTTCTCGCTGGATTGGACGACCGAATTGGCAAGGCGGCTGGTCTCTGACGCGCCGTGGGTGAGGTCATGCGTGATGGTGGTGAGGTCCTTCGAAGCCGAAGCCATGACGAGGGTGTGCTGATTGATGCGCGTGACCTCGGTGGCGAGATGAGCGCAGACGGAGTTGAGGGTGGTGGCGATGCGTTGGTAGTCGCCGTCGTAACTGCCTTCGACGCGGGCGGTGAGGTCCATGCGTGCGAGCGCGGTGAGCACACGCTCGATCTCGCTGACGGGCGCAAGCCAGGCGTCAAACATGCGGTTGAAGCCTTCGAAGATGCGGCGATTGACGCCGGTGAACCCTTCTGCGCTGGCGCGGACATGCAGGTCTCCACGAGCGGCGGCAGCGGTCATGCTTGCGATCTGGGTGTTGCGGCGATTGATGACGTCGATGAAGTGGTTGCAGGCGTTCATGGCGCGGGCAAAGCCACCGGGAAAGCCTGCTTCGAATGGAGGTGGAATATTGCCCTCCATCATGCCTTCAATGGAGATTACCTGGCGCTCGTAGGTCTGGAAGATGAGGTCGAGCATGCGGTTGATGTCGAGGCACGCGGCTTTGAGGTCGCCGGTATGAGCCTTCGCAGGCAGACGGTGGTTGAGGTCGCCTGCGGTGATGGCGTCGGCGAGACGGTGGACGTCGGCGAAGAAGGAGGGATGGGCGTCCGCGGGTTCGCGCGCGACGACGCTGGGTTGGATCGGGGTGACCTCGAGTGTGCTCACTTGATGTCTATCGGCAGGCGCAGCGGAATCCATCAGGCTGGAATGAATGCAGCAGAACACGGGCAATCTGCGGAATGTAATGCATTTCCGCGTTTCTCCGATGAGTAATCCAACAACGCCGGGTTTTCCCTGCGTGGATTGATCGATTCATCCATTCGTCAATTCATCGATTCATCATTTCAACCGAGGAGCAGAACATGAAGGGTACCGTTGTTAAGTGCATGGAAGAGCTAGTGACGAAGAAGTTTGGAGTCGAGAAGTGGAAGCAGTCGCTGAAGAACGCTGGACTGCCGGAAAACCGGCTTTTCACCACGGGTGAGGACGTTGCGGAGCCCGAGATCCTGGCGATCATGAAGGGGATTGGCGTCGCGGCATCGATCTCGATGGAACAGGTGATGGAGGCGTTCGGGGAGTACTGGTCGAGCGTGTATGCGCCGTTGCTTTACGATGTTTACTTTGCCAAGGCGAAGAGCACGCGCGAGATGCTGCTGAATCTGGACCAGATTCACGTGGCGATGACACGGAAGATCAACAATGCGCGTCCACCGCGGTTCACGTACGAGTGGAAGGGCGACAACACGTTGGTCATGCAATACGATTCCAGCCGGGGACTCGTGGCGTTGATGCCGGGTTTGATTCGTGGACTGGGCAAATACTACAAAGACAAGCCGAAGGTGACTGTGAGCGGAAACGCGTTGCAGGTGCACTTCGCTTGAGGCGTGCGGGCTAGAGGGAAGCGAGGACTTCTGCTGGGTCGGGGCGGACGCGGTGGTCGGCGTGGGCTTCGGCGAAAGTGATCTTGCCGGAGGGAGCGATGACGAGGTGGCGGGGATGGGGAGACGCCAGGTGTTGGGGCCTTGATCGCCGTTGATGAAGGGGATGTTGATCATGATCGAGCGGTAGTGCTCCTGCATGGGCGGGGGGACGGTGTAGGCGACGCGAAAGGCGTCGGCGAGGACTGATCCGGCGTCGGAGAGGAGGGGGAAGCTGAGGTTGTGGTGTTGCGCGGTGAAGTCGTTCTGGCGCGGGAGTTGCGGAGAGATGGCGACGAGGAGCGCGCCCTTTTCGCGAACGGCGGGGAAGGCTTGTTGCCAGGCTTCGAGCTGGGTCATGCAGTAGGGGCACCAGCGGCCGCGGAAGAAGAGGACGATGAGTGGGCCGATGCCGAGGAGGTCAGAGGAATGAATGAGGCGCGCGTTGGCGGCGGTTTCGCGGGTGAGGGTGGTGGCGGCGGCGTCGGGGAGATCGAAGGTGGGGGCGGTGGCGCCGATGGGGAGGATGCGGTCTTCGATGCCGGTGAGGAAGAGGTCTTGCACCGCGTCGTCGGTGATGGCGAGACGGCTGGGCTGAACCAGGGCGCGGGTCCGGGTGGTGATGTTGTCGAGCCGGGTCTGGAGGTCGGTTGTGTTCGGCATTGATACTAGTTTAGATGCTTGGCAGAAAAAGCGAGGCTAGACTGGAACGATGATCGGACGTGGGATGAACAGGCGAGAGTTTGTTGCGGCAGGCGCGGCGGCGGCACTGGTGGGTCGTGGGCGCAGGCTGTTTGGGCAGAATGCAGAGGCCGTGAACGCGGGGTTGATTCAGACGCCGCTGGGGCCGCTGCGGGGCGCGGTGATCGATGGCGTCCGGGTGTTTCGGGGCGTGCCGTTTGCGGAGCCGCCGGTGGGCGCGCTGCGGTTCAAGCCTCCAGTGAAGGTGAATCCGTGGGTTGAGGAGCGGCAGGCGTCGCGGTTTTCGGCGGAGGCGATGCAGGATGGCGATCGCGATGTGCGGAAGAGCGAAGACTGCTTGTATCTGAATGTGTGGACACCGCCCGATGCAGAGGCGCTGCCGGTGTTTGTGTGGATTCACGGAGGAGGGTTTACCGGGGGAAGCGCGTTTGCTCCGGTGTTTGATGGCACGGAGTTTGCGAAGGCTGGCGTGGTGGTGGTGACGGTGGCTTACCGGCTGGGAGTGTTTGGATTTCTCGAGATGGAGCCGCTGCTGGGGGCGGAGTATGCGGGGTCGGGCAACAATGCGGTGCGGGATTTAATTTGCGCGCTGGAGTGGGTGCGGGCGAATATTGAGGCGTTCGGTGGTGATCCGAAGCGGGTGACGGTGGGGGGCGAGTCGGCGGGTGCGAAGCTGACGGATGTGCTGATGGGCGTGCCGAAAGCGCAAGGGTTGTTTGCGCAGATGATTTCGGAGAGCGGCGGCGCGGAGAGAGTGTGGCCGAAGGCAAATGCGGACGCGGTGGCGAAGGGATTTGGCGAGGCGTGGGGCGCGGGGGTGGAGCGATTGAAGACAGCGCCGGCGGGCGAGTTGATCAGTGCGCAGGTTCGGTTTGTGGCGGGCTGGCCGCAACATTTTCCGCTGCGCATGGAGGTGGATGGAAGCCTGATTCCGCGACTGCCGGTGGAGACGATTGCGAATGGAGCGCTGAGCGGGACACGGCTGCTGATTGGAACCAATCGCGATGAGAGTGCGCTGTTTGTGGGGCCGCATCCGCAGAAGGTGACGGCGGCGGATTTGGGGAATGTTCCGCTGGCAAAGTTTGAGGAAGTGTTTGCGCGCTACGGGGCGGTGTATCCGGGGATGAGTGAGGAGCAGCTGCGGATACGGGCGCTGACGGCGGAGGAGTATTGGGTGCCGAGCGTGCGGGTGGTCGATGCGTATTTGAAGGGTGGCGGGACGGCGTGGATGTATCGGCTGGACTTTGCGCCGGCGAGTGGGAGGATGAAGGGCGAGGCGTTTCACTCCGAAGATATTGGGTTGGTGTGGGACAAGGTGAACGAGGAGATTACGAATGTCGCGGCGGAGACGGCGCTGGCGAAGCAGATGCATGCTGCATGGCTCGGGTTCATCAAGGGAGGGACGCCGGGGGCGGAGGGGCTGCCGTTGTGGCCGCAGTATACGAGTGAGGCGCGCGAGACGATGGTGTTGGACGTCAAGAGCCGAGTGGAGCAAAGGCCGCAAGAGGCGGAGCTGCGATTGTGGGACGGAGTGATGTGAGGGATGCTCCTTAAAAATTTGTGGGGAAGGGCAAGTGGATTTGCGCGGGGCTGGGTTTGTTGAGATAGGCGCCCAGGAGGCGCAGGCTATGCGCAGGACATTGGGAGCTGCGGTGCTCGTATTGGGGATGTTGGCGGGTGCGCGTGGGGCGGGCGCGCAGATGTTGGATCCTTCGACGGGGATGGTGGTGGATGCGGCGACGGACCCGATGGATTTTTCGGCGATTATGAGTGGACAGCCGGGGAATGCTGGGATGGAGGCGGCCCTGTCGGCGAACGCGCAGGCACAGGAGATGGCGGAGCAGAATATGGCGGCGATGCAGGCGTCGACGGATGCTTCGATCAGCGCGGTGAATGCGGGCAACGATACGCCGGTGTCGGCTCCGCCAGCAATGCCAGCATTGCCGGTTACGCCGAAGCCGGTGATTACGCCTGGTGGAGGGACCTTCACGGCGGGAGTGCAGGTGACGATTGAGGATAGCGATTCGGCGGCGGCGGTGTTCTATACGACGAACGGGAAGAGGCCGACGACTTCGTCGCAGCGGTATGTGGGGGCGATTGCAGTGAGTGCGAAGAACAAGGTGGAAGCGCTGGCGTTTGATGTGAGCATGGAGCCGAGTGGCGTGGTGTCGAAGACGTTCAAGGTGAAGGCGGCGAAGGGGTCTTCGTAGCGGGCGGGTTCGTCTTAAGAAGTGTTGCAACGAACGAGCGCGCGGGAGGCGCTGATTATGCGCACGATGATTCGGACGTTGGCAATTGTTGGGATGCTGGCGGTGGGTGCGAGTTTGGCGCGGGGGCAGGATGACGCGTCGATGCAGGCGATGCAGATAGCGCAACAGGACAACGCTATGGCGATGCAGGCGGCTCAGCAGGCGGCGCAGACTGCGAATGATATGGCGCAGCAGGCTATGCAGACTGTGCAGCAGATGTGGCAGCAGGCGGCGACGGATAGCAGTGTGGCGGTGGCGCCGCTGCCGGCGCTGCCGGTTACGCCTCGGCCGGTGATTATGAAGTTGAAGAATGGGGTTAGCGTTGTTTTGCAGGATGTTGATCCTAAGGCGATTGTGTTTTATACGACGGACGGGTCGGTGCCTACGCCTGGGTCGCAGCGGTATGTGGGACCGATTGTGGTGGGCTCGAAGGTGAGGGTTCGGGCGATGGCGTTTGACTTGGAGGAGATGCCGAGCAGGGTGGTTTCGAAGACGATTCGGGTGAAATCCTGAGTGGTTTCGGTGGGTTTGGCGTCGACTTAGCCTGGTTTGGGGTGACGTAGTGACATCTTAGGTGGGTTTCGGGATGCGCAGGGTGGGGAGGGGGAGCGCGGCCGGCATCCTAGTGGGGGGATGCTATGATACTCGGACTTTTGGAATGAGTTGGCGGAGTGTCCGAGGAGAGGGCTATGACGATGAGGACTAGGTGGAGGGTTCTGGTGGTTGGGGTGGTGTTTGGGGCGATGGCTTGTCCGGCAATGCTGGCGGCGAAGACGAAGCTGCCGGTGCCGAGTACGTGGGAGCTGGACCAGCTGCGGTCGGACTTTGGGGGTGGGCCGAAGATGCAGTCTGAGGTGTTTACGGTGAACGAGGATAAGCCGGCGCTGTTGAGCATGGACTTTGTGGTGGTGGATGGAGCGGGGCAGACGGTGAAGAGCTCGTGGAGCGGACCGCAGAATGGAAAGATGCTGGCGCTGACGGGAGATGCGGGGGCTAGCTTTGGGATCGACAAAGACGGCAACGAGCATTGGCTGTTTGCGGATGGGGCGACGCGGGTGGGGAAGATGTCGTTGGAGAAGGACAAGAGGACGGTGTTGCTGCGGGTGGTGTACACGGCGAA
>Ga0302220_10003609_pt1 | contig 10640 bp, 9 predicted proteins | sample II_Palsa_E1_3_FD_194572 | JGI IMG/M metagenome (GOLD analysis project Ga0302220, IMG submission 194572) | Peat permafrost microbial communities from Stordalen Mire near Abisko, Sweden - II_Palsa_E1_3 | ecosystem: Environmental > Terrestrial > Soil > Palsa > Peat permafrost | place: Sweden... | reverse complement strand
GCTCGGTCACGAGCAGCAAAGCCTGCTCGATGAAACAATCGATGCCGACTTGGCCGCCATCGAACTCGAGTTAGAGAGGCTGTCCACCGAGCCCAAGGCGAAAGACGCGCCGAACAAACCGCGCCGGGCGCCGCTTCCGGCTAATCTTCCGCGTGTCAATGTCCATCACGAGCCCGAGTCGACCCTCTGCGGCTGCGGATGCGAACTCAGGCGGATTGGCGAGGATGTCAGCGAGAAGCTTGATTACACGCCAGGCGTGTTCACCGTCGAGCGTCACGTTCGTGGCAAATGGGCGTGCGCTCACTGCGAAACCCTAACTCAGGCACCGGTGCCGGCGCACGTCATCGATAAGGGCATTCCGACGGCTGGTTTGCTGGCCCACGTGCTTGTTTCGAAACACGGTGATCACCTTCCGTTGTACAGACAAGAACGCATCTTCGCGCGCGCCGGCCTGGCGATTCCCCAATCGACACTGGGCCAATGGGTTGGCATGTGCGGCGTTCAACTGCAGCCGTTAGTTGACGCGCTGAAAGAGAAGATCCTGAAGCATCGCGTGTTGCACGCTGACGAGACACCGATCTCGATGCTCAGTCCGGGAAAGGGGAAGACGCACCGCGCTTATCTCTGGACTTATTGCCCGGGGGCATTCGAACAAATGAAGGCGGTCGTCTACGACTTCGCCGAGAGCCGCGCTGGTGAACATGCGCGAGCCTTCCTCGATCCATGGCGCGGCCACTTGGTGTGCGACGACTTCGCGGGCTATAAGCAACTGTTCGCTCAAGGCGTGACCGAAGTTGGCTGCCTTGCTCACGCGCGCCGTAAGTTCTATGACTTGCATGTCGCCAGTCGAAGCCAGATTGCCGAAGATGCGTTGCGCTACATCAGCCAGCTGTACGATGTCGAGCGCGAGGCGCGTGATCTCTCCTCCGAAAGTCGATTGGAACTTCGCCAACGATGTGCGCGCCCCGTAGCCGAAGCGCTGCACGCCTGGATGGTTCTGCAGCGTGCGCGCGTGAACGAAGGCTCGTCCATAGCGAAGGCGCTCGACTACAGTCTGCGGCGGTGGGCAGCGCTCACCCGATACCTCGATGATCCGCAGCTTCCCGTTGATAACAACTGGTGCGAGAATCAAATAAGGCCGATTGCCGTTAGCAGGGGGAACTGGCTCTTCGCGGGTTCAGCTCGAGCGGGCCGGCGTCAGGCTGCAGTGATGAGTCTCATCCAGTCGGCTAAGCTTAATGGGCACGACCCCTATGTCTATCTGAAAGACGTCCTGACACGGCTCCCTACACAGCCCGCTAGCCGCCTCGATGAGCTGTTGCCACATCTCTGGCAGCCTCAGCTTCAACAGTAGGCTGACGTCGGCTGCCGCCCCCCTGGGATCGCCGGGCGCTTACGACCAATCAATCCGACTTGTCACATAACCAAAAAACCATGCTGCAAGAAACCCAAGCGTCATAGCCGATATGACGGCCCAAAGTCGCTTCACTTCATGTCCCAAAAGAGAATTTTCTTCGACTTACCCAAATCTGAGTCGTAGGGGCGGGTTGGCATTTTTAATGTAGTGCAAGAGTCTGCAACGTGCCAAGAGCACCATTGTTTGTCAATCGCGCCCAAACTGAAGACGCTCAACGCGCTTAGTCAATTATTCGCCTGATTGCTTCACTGGATGGATGTCCGTGCCGTAAGAGCGACTGCGAGCCCGCGACGAAAACCTCTTTATCGGCACGCAGCGAACTACGGATGTCGCCACACCATTCAGGCCCCTCGCGACGATGACGCGTGACTTCTATACATAGACATGCCTCAAGGTAGCTGGGTACTCGCAGTTAGTTGACGCCGGTTGAACTAACTACTGACCAGCGCAGAGATCCATTGAACGAAGCGCTATAGCATCCGGCAGATTTTCGCTGGGAATAAGACTGAATGCGCGCCAATCCGCTTCATTCACGTACACAACTCCATCCTTGCAAAGCATCTGCGCCTGTCTTGGCCGCTTTTCACATTGCGCCGTACCAATTAGGCAGCGCTGCCATTGGGGAATGATTCGCACCCGCTTGACTGGACCAAAATCACTGCCGGTATATGCTTGTACAGCACGTGTCGCAATGGTCATGTGCAGGAAATCAAGACTTGGTTTAACCGGTCGTGCTGCTTCCGCTTCTGCGTAGTGTCCATGCAGTTTCCAAACGTAAAGACCCCCTGCCGGAAGCAGCATAAGCACGCTCAATGCAGTGCTAACAGCTGCCACTAACCTGATCGTAAGGCGGCGCTTTCGTGTTGCAAGATGGCCAATCAAGACAAATCCAAAGAGGCCGCCTACCGTGGAAAGAAAAAATACTCCGAACGCCCGGGTTTCACAGTCGTATCCGCACTTCGGAGTAAACGCCAGGAGCAAATTTGCAGTGAACCAACCTGCTACCAGCCCTGCGAAGGCAAAGGACAGGATTGCTAGGAGCCTTTTCACTTCACTTCCCAAAATAAGATCTGCTTGGACTGTCCCAAATCAGAGAACCCAAATCGGCGTCCACCGAAAAACGAAGTCATGCCCAGTCTTCGACCGATCGTCGCAAGCGAGTCCACCGGACCGCTGATTGTGAGACGCGTTCCATTCCAGAGATCAATATGTCCCCCGCTCGCATCGTCCGATTTTTCTCCATCGCGGGTCCAGTATCGCGAAAAAGCAATGATGCCGGTTCGGCCCTTGATCTTGGATTGCCAGTCTGGTCCTGTAATGTTTTCTGCTAACGCAACCCCTGCGATTGGCCGCAATTGTAGCCACTCTGCCAACTCGTCGGCTCTCGTTGCCGTGGGCTTGCCGTCGATCAAAATTCGGCCGATGCTCGCCTTACCTGGAGCCGGCTTAATCATCTTTTGTGAGAACGACTTCATCTCGATGTTGACTCGATGGAAAGTCACACTCATGCGAATCGCACATTGATTCCCGTACTGCCCGTTTGGATCATCGTACGGATCGCCTGTCGCGTAGCTGTCCCATAGTTCTTGGAAGGTCAATACGTTAAGAGACACCTCCTTGACAGAATCGGGCGTTGAGTTCGTTCGGACCACTGTTTTCTCGTTCGGCATAGCTCAGACTCCACCCTGTTTTGAAAGGGCTTGATCGCCCCAATACACGGTGTATTCGTCACCATCATCAGTGACGATGCGGGGTAACTTGCCGCTTGCGTCGACTCGCCCGGAAAACGTCCGCCCGTCCGCCATTTCGATAAGGTACGGATACCCGTCGAGTGCAACGCTTGCGGCGGCGCGGACCTGCTCGTCAAACGTGCCGGTCGGGAGAACAGAAGATTCCGAAGTGACTGCAGCACCCGCGTTGCTCGTAACTACCGAACCCGAGTGTGTATTAACAAAGACCCGGGGATTCGCGCCAACGATGACCCTGTTCTTTCCGCACGGACACAGCACCAAGTCGCCGTCAACGACGATGGATCGCGCCTTCTGGGATATTCCCTTGCCCGTGCCGAACATCTTGAATAGGCCCTTGCAATTACCGCAAGTTGCCTCATCGCCGCTGAGTGCGATTTTTTTACCACCATCGTGAATCGTAGATGAGTACGCAGTGACAAAGCCGCCGGTTGTCGTCGGATCGCGGTGCCGTACTGCCGCCTTACGCATTAGTGCTCCCGCAGTGTGTGGCGCTCTGAGGAAGCGTATAGGTCTCATCAAAGAGGCCGGGGATCTGTTCACCATCGCAAACTTCGATACCGCATGCGTCCTGCAACGTTTCGGTGATCGTATCGCCGTTGCTCAGGCGAGAGCCGACCAAGGCAAATGGCTTGTCCTCCCACGTGGCGGCAAGCCCCGCGCCGTCAACAATGGTGGCCTCGCTGCCATCGTCGTAGGTGACGACATCCCCGACTCGGGCAAATGCCATCCCTTGATATTCTGCTTTGGTCGTTGCCCGGGTGATCCGTCCGCCGCGTCCAGTGCGCGAACCGACGGTTGCAAAAAGGTACGTTCTTTCACTCTTCTGTTGTTCTGACATATTTAAGTCTCCTATGTGAGTGAACACTGCCCTCCGAATCAGTGCTCTCTCTAGAGTAACCGCCATGCTTGAGAATTTTTGTCAAAAATTGCCAAGGAAGGCCACGCTTCGGGCCAATTCGAAAAGACATAGCCGGCCACGAAGGAATAAAGCTTATGGACATTGCGGCCAGCGCGATATGACGCACCTCGTTACGAGGCTTCGAACCAAGCGGGCGCAATCGCCTCGAGCATGGTGGTGTCGCGAACGTGCTCTGAGCGCACGCATGCCCGCTCGTTAAGTTACTACCCAGCGAAAACGAGCTAGTGCATAGCGGTTTCGCAAATGCGCGGGTCTGCCTTGAGAATTACTCATCGCTGGACTTCTCTAACGCCGTATCCGACATGATTCTTGCCGCGCAAAGGCAGATGGACTTTGCCTCGCCGGATTCGCCACAAGACTCGCCATGAATCGGCTATCTATCTGTATGCAATAGTCTTTGTTGTCTGAATTTGCCGTATATATATCCGCCATGGTCGCTGGCGAATCGCAAGATCAAATTCACTCTGCTCACCAATCCTTCTCCCTCTGCCTTCGCAATCGAATCGAGCCTGACACAGACTGAGAAATGACTGCTCGTCGACATTCATCGGCGGCAAGTCCCATACAACACCCCCACTGCCTCGAACCTCGTTAAACTACAAATGTTGTCAACCTAACGAGGCTTGTTTCGTGTCGTCCAATTTCGAAGACCTGGTTTCATCGATACGTGCGAAGTTTCCTGAATTCAGTCCGCAATTCCAGGCGGGCGCCGGTTTCCTGCTGAACTTCCCGGACGAGGTCGCGGTTCTTTCAATGCGGAAGGTGGCAGAGCGAGCTAATGTCCAACCCGCGGCCCTCGTGCGGCTATCGCAGCAACTGGGCTTTCCTGGCTGGAATGAACTACGGGAAATATTCGTCGCCCGTGTGCGCACCCGTCCGGAAGCGCTCACGTCCAAAGCGCGCGCACTCGTCAAAGGCGGCTCAGGTGAGTCATTAGTCCAGGAACTCGCGATCGCGCAAAGCCACAACCTCGAAGTCACGTTCGCACAGAACGGCACGAAGATCGTCGAAGTCGCGAAGATGCTGCGCAAAGCACCGCATGTTCACGTGGCGGGATTCCGTTCGTGCTACCCGGTCGCGTTCAGCCTTGTCTACGGTTATCGGCTGTTTCGGTCATCGGTGAGCCTTGTGAACGGCGAGGCCGGGACGCTCGAAATGCAGCTACGCGGCATGGCAAAAGGGCACGCCGCAGTCGTAACAAGCTTCGCCCCGTATTCGGCCGAAGCCGTGCGCGTCGCGCAAGCGGCGAAAGAGCAGGGCTGCAAGCTTATCGCCATCACGGATAGCGCCGTATCGCCCCTCGCCCTCAACGCCGACCACGTCCTCATCTTTTCGCACGAAAGCCCATCGGTTTTTCCATCGCTCGTTGCGGCATCCGCTATAGCTGAGTCTTTGGTTGCTCATCTGCTTGCGCTCGAAGGGCGAACCGCCGTCGAATTGCTGGAAGAAGCCGAATCCGCGCTACACGCGAAGGGCGCTTACTCGTCGTAAGCCTCGTTGAAGTACGAGGAGGTCGCGTAGCCGCTTGTGTTGCGCCGGTCTCGCACGTCCGAATTTCCCGGCTGCAGAAATCCGTCATGGAAAGCACTCAGACGTTACGTCAACGTGCGCCGGTTTCTTCCATATAACGAACATCGCCCCCTGAGCGTCCCGCAATATCCGCGTTGACAACATATGTTGTAAAGATGGAAAATAAGGCATCGTATGTTACTGGGTGCTTGATGTTGTCGAAGCCCGAACCTCCCCGCCGGAGGAAGGCTCCAATCAAGCGCGAACCCCAGATCAAAACCCTTATTCTCCAAGCGACGAGCGCCCGGGCATCGTCACAAACGTTGAGGTCAGAATGACAACCGTTTTTCATCGCGCTCCGCGAGCCAAACTTCCTATTGCAGTCGCAGGCGATGGAATCGAGATCATCGATTCGGAAGGTAAGCGCTACATCGACGCATCCGGCGGTGCAGCCGTATCGTGCCTGGGCCACAGCAATCAGCGCGTCATCGATGCCATCAAGCGGCAGGCCCAGCAACTTCCCTACGCTCACACGTCTTTCTTCACGACGGAAGTCGCGGAAGAATTGTCCGACCGCTTAATAGCAGACGCGCCCGAAGGCCTGGGCCACGTGTACTTCACATCCGGCGGCTCCGAAGCCATCGAAGCCGCCCTCAAACTCGCGCGCCAGTACTTCGTCGAGAAGGGTCAAGGGCAGCGGCGTCATTTCATCGCTCGTCGCCAGAGTTATCACGGCAATACGCTCGGCGCGCTCGCTATCGGCGGAAACGCGTGGCGCCGTGAGCCGTTTCTTCCGATCCTCATTGAAGCCCACCACGTAAGTCCCTGCTACGCGTATCGCGAGCAGCGCGCCGATGAAACCGAGCAAGCCTTCGCACAACGCCTCGCCGACGAACTCGAGGCGAAAATCCTGGAACTCGGTGGCGATACGGTCGCGGCTTTCGTCGCCGAAACGGTCGTAGGCGCAACCGCAGGCGCGGTGCCGCCGGTGCGCGAATACTTCAAGAAAATCCGCGCGGTTTGCAACAAGTACGGCGTATTGCTGATCCTCGACGAAATCATGTGCGGGATGGGGCGTACCGGCCACCTGTACGCCTGCGCAGAGGATGGAGTGGTCCCAGACCTCCTGACCATCGCGAAGGGCCTGGGAGCCGGTTACCAGGCGATTGGAGCGACGCTGGTCAGCGACGAGATCTACAACACGATCGTCAACGGCTCCGGTTTCTTCCAGCACGGGCATACGTACATTGGCCACGCGACCGCTTGTGCGGCCGCGCTGGAAGTCCAGCGGGTCATCGCGGACGAGAAGCTGCTGGACAACGTGCAGGCGAGAGGCGAACAACTCCGTGGCTTGCTCCGCGCGCACTATGCAAATCATCCGTTCATCGGCGATATCCGTGGCCGCGGTTTGTTTGTCGGGGTCGAGCTGGTGCAGGATCGGGCATCGAAGAACCCGTTCGACGCCAGCAAGAAATTGCACGCAGTGATAAAAAGTGAAGCGATGAAGCGCGGCCTGATGGTCTATCCGATGGGCGGCACAGTGGACGGCGCGGTAGGCGATCACGTGCTTCTGGCGCCGCCGTTCATCACGACGGCTTCACAGATCGATGAAATCGGCGCACGCCTGACCGACGCCATAAACGGTGCATTGACCGCGATCGGTGCGCTGGGCGCTCGCTAAGTGACAATCAAACTCTGGACAATCCATGACCAATCGCCTTCCGAATTTCGATATCGCTACAGCCACGGACGAACAAAAAACGGTTCTTCAAAGCATCCTGAGCGGTCCGCGCGGCAACTTGAACGGTCCGTTCCTGGGATGGATTCATAGCCCGGAATTGGCTGACCACGCTCAACGGCTCGGCGCGTTTTGTCGATACAAGACGGGCTTGTCACTGCGCTTGTCGGAGCTGGCTATTCTCGTTACCGCCGCGCGGTGGCAATCGCAGGGGGAGTGGTTCATCCACTATCCCATCGCGTTGGATGCGGGTGTTCCGAAGGCAGTAGCCGACGCCGTTCATCGAGGCGAGCGGCCGGAATTCGATGACGCCGACGACGCGCTCATCTATGAATTTGCCACCGAGCTATACGAGACTCGTCGAGTATCGGATAAAACATTTGCAGCAGCCGTCGCGCGCTTCGAGCATGTGGTTGTCATCAACCTGGTTGGATTGCTCGGTTACTACGCGTTGGTCGCGATGACCCTGAACACATTCGGCATGCGCGCCGAAGGGCAGACGGCCTTACCGTTCCCGGAATAACGCGCTTCAAGCGGCAATCAAAAAAGCCACCTTCCTCAAAGAAGGTGGCTTTTTCACGCGCTAAGACCATTCACTCAAACGCAGTGTCGTTCGGATTGGCATACAGCTTTTGAAGGGCGTCGTTCATCGGAAAATCAAAGCTGATGTTCTTTGGCGGCACCGGCTTCGTGAACCACTTGGCGTACAGGGTCTTGATTTCCGGTCCCTTCATGACTTCGCTCATGGTGTCATCCACCAGCTTCTTGAACTCCGGGTCGTCTTTTCTCAGCATGAAGCCATAGGCTTCGGAAGACTGCGGCGTGCCAACCAACACATAGTCCGCTGGATTGGCCGTCAGTGAGCGCGTACCAGCCAGAAGCACATCGTCCATCATGTAGGCCACTGCCCGGCCGGTTTCCAGCGTCAGGCGGCCCTCGCCATAATCCTTCGCGCTGATGATCTGCATGTTCATCTTTTTCTCCTCATTCATCTTGCGGAGAATTCGCTCGGACGTCGTTCCCTGATTCGTGACGACGGTCTTGCCAGCGAGGTCGGCGAAATCCTTGATGCCCGAGTCCTTGCGGGTCAGCAGGCGAGTCGTCGCAACAAAGAACGTGTCAGAAAACGTGACCTGGGCCTGACGCGCTTTCAAATTCGTAGTGACTCCGCATTCGAGATCGATCGTGCCGTTCTGCACCAACGCAATCCGATTCTGCGACGTGACCGGGATGAAGCGCACCTTGAGGTCAGGCTTCTTGATCCTCGCCTTCACCGCATCAATCACCTTGTTGCAGATATCTTGCGAGAAACCGATTACCTCATTGTTGGCATCGATGTAGGAGAAGGGGACTGAAGTTTCCCGATGCCCGATCGCAATCGTATTGGCGGCCTGGATCTTCGCCAAGGTGGTTTGAGCATCCTGCGCGAAGACGCCCGCGGACACAGCGGCCATCACGGCGGCTGCGAGCAATGTGGTCCGGTTCATGACGTTCCTCAGTCTTTCCGTTGGCTATCGATAGCGCTTCGCAGCGCCGATAACCATATGTTGCCATATCAAAATAAATTACAACATATGTTAACTACTGAGGGTTGGCGTGTTGTCAGGAGATGTCGTGGGTCATCGCCTTCGGACCCAGCGCTCATAAAAAAGGCAGCATCAAGTCACGATGCGCATCCATGCCTTATGGTTTTTAATGGATTGATATGTATACATAGTAATAGTTAACAAGCATCGACCGTTTCTGTGGATAAGCGGTCAATCTTCCTTCGGATCAACGCTCTAGCGAAAAGGTAACTCGCGTACCAAATGTGGAGCTTGCACTTGGGCGAAGGATAACTTTCGGCAGTTCATGCACAGCACGCGAGTTATCAAGATTCCGCCCACAGGACTTCACGGAGTTATGCAGGAGTTATCCAGAGCTTTGCGTGCGCCGGTGGGGTGGTGCGCTGCTGTTGCCGCGCCGTCCCGGATCGGCGACCATGCCGATAGTGACTACCGAACTACGAGGTGACGCATGAAGGACGAGGTAATTGCATTTCTAGGGACCGGCCTGATGGGCGAGCCGATGGCGCGCAACCTGCTGGCGGCCGGGTATGGCGTGCGAGCCTGGAATCGTTCGAAGGAGAAGGCTTCCGCGCTCGCTGAAAAAGGGGCCGTGCTCTGCGACACGCCGGCAGACGCCGCTCAAGGTGCGAACGTGCTGATCTGCATGCTAAGCGATGGTCCGACCTGCGACGCCGTAGTCTTTCACGACCAGACTGTCCTAGCTGCGCTCAGCGCCGGCGCGACGGTGATCGTGATGAGTTCGATTCCCGTCGAGACCGCCGTTGAACAGGCGCGAATGAGCGCTGAGCGTGGTTGTCGTTATCTCGATGCGCCAGTGTCAGGCGGTCAGCAAGGCGCGATCGATGCAACGCTCGCGATCATGGCCGGCGGCGAGCTGGACACCTTCGAGGCAGCGCGCGAAATGCTGGGCGCGATGGGTCGCCCGGTGCGGGTTGGCCCCGCCGGAACCGGGCAGCAGACCAAGCTTGCGAATCAGTTGATCGTGGCAAACACGATCGCGGCCGTGGCCGAGGCGTTGTTGTTTGCGGAGCGTGGCGGCGCGGATCCGGCAAAGGTTATCGAAGCGCTTGCCGGTGGTTTTGCCGATTCGCCGATCCTGCGCAAGCATGGCCAACGCATGATCGACGAATCGTTCGCGCCCGGTGGTGCGGCGAAGTATCAGTTGAAGGACACGCGGACCGCATTGGCGCGGGCGCGGTCCCTCGGGCTGGAGTTGCCGGTGGCGCACATCGTGGATGCGCTGTTCGCTTCAATGGTCGATCACGGCGACGGCGATCTCGACCATAGCGCGCTCATTCGCGAGATTCGGCGGGAGAATAACTTGTCGGTAAGCCGTAAAGATAGTTGAGCGTTTGGGCGCGCGTCAGACTGTCTTCAGCATCCCGCCATCGACGAAATAAGTCGATCCCACGCTATAGCTCGCCCGCTCCGAACACAGGAAGACGATAAAGCTCGCCAGCTCGGCGGGCGTAGCGAAGCGGCGGATGGGCGCGTGTTCATCGGCGACGTGTTGCAAATGCGCTTCCCAGTCGCCGCCCGAATCGCGCGTCAGTTCCTTGGCCGTCTTGATCCAGTCGGGGGTCAGCACAAGCCCCGGATTGATCGTGTTGACGCGGATATTGTCCTTGATCAGCTCGTTCGCCAGATTCTTCGACAGCATCATCAACGCGGCTTTCGTCACGTTATAGATGGGCTCGTAGCCTAGCGGCTGCGTCGCGCAAATCGACGCGTTGTTCAG
>Ga0302220_10003608_pt1 | contig 10640 bp, 11 predicted proteins | sample II_Palsa_E1_3_FD_194572 | JGI IMG/M metagenome (GOLD analysis project Ga0302220, IMG submission 194572) | Peat permafrost microbial communities from Stordalen Mire near Abisko, Sweden - II_Palsa_E1_3 | ecosystem: Environmental > Terrestrial > Soil > Palsa > Peat permafrost | place: Sweden... | reverse complement strand
GCCGTCCGCGGTGATTCTGATGGCAACGAAGGCCGGCCTGGCGCGCCCGGAAGCCGTCAAGCTCGCTTCGCTCGCCACCGGTTGGCTGTCGATCGGGACGATACTGGGCTGCCTGGCACTGCCGCCCATGGCGGAACGCATCGGGCGACGCGCGACGCTCGCGGTGTATTTTGTCGGTATGGCTGCGTCTATCGCGCTGACGTTCGGGTGGGCGTTTTACCTGAACGACGGCCTGTATATCTTTATCGCTCTGTTGTTCGTGCTGGGCTTTTTCGGCGGCAATTTTGCGCTGTTCAGCCTGTGGTTGCCCGAGCAGTTCGAAACCCGGGTGCGCGCTACGGCGTTCGCGTTCTGTACATCCTCGGGGCGTTTCCTGGGTGCCGGGGTGAACTTCGCGTTGGGCGCGATGGTGCTGCATTGGGGAACCCTGGGCACGCCGGTGGCGCTGACCGCGATCATCTTTGTGCTGGGTCTGTTGATCATTCCGTTCTCGCCGGAAACCCGAGGCGAAGTATTGCCTAACTGAGTGTTCGCCTGACAAGATCGGTGAGGTGAAGTGAAGTGAGGACCCGCTGGACAAGGAACGCTGCGGCGATGGGTATCGCCGCAGCGGAATTGACGGATATCGCCCCGCCGATAGGTTTTTCGGCTTCAGCCGTTCAGCAGCCCCATCGCCTGTTCCGGATACCGCGAACCCGCGGCGACATCCGGCGGAAATACCTCACCCAGTTCTTCCAACTCGGCAGCACTGAGTGTCACCTCCAGCGCGCCCACATTCTCGTCTAGATATTTGCGGCGCTTGGTGCCAGGGATAGGCACCAGATCGTCACCCTGCGCCAGTACCCAAGCCAATGCAAGCTGAGATGCGGGCACCCCCTTCGCGCGAGCCAGTTGCTGGACTTTCTCGACCAGCACCAGATTTTTCGCGAAGTTTTCGCCTTGAAAGCGCGGATTCTGCTTGCGGTAATCGTCGTCGGTAAAGTCGTCCGGACTCTTGATCGCACCCGTCAGGAAACCGCGGCCAAGCGGGCTATACGGCACGAAGCCGACTCCAAGCTTGCGACAAGCGGCAAGCACATCGGTCTCGGCGTCACGCGTCCACAGCGAATATTCCGTTTGCACCGCGGTGATGGGATGCGTGTTGTGAGCGCGCAGCAGCGTCTGTGGCGATACCTCGCTCAAGCCCACGAAGCGGATCTTGCCCTCGCTTACCAAATCGCCCAGCGTGCCGACTGTATCCTCGATCGGCGTCGCCGGATCGACGCGGTGCAGGTAATACAAATCGATGTGGTCGACGCCCAGACGCGACAAACTGCCGTCAACCGATTTGCGAACATATTCCGGGCGGCCGCTGACGCCGCGCAGTTGCGGATTGGCGGGATCGCGCAGCATGCCAAACTTGCTCGCGATAAACGCCGAGTTGCGCTGACCCTTGAGCGCACGGCCCAGCAGTTGCTCGTTGGTATGCGGGCCGTACATATCGGCCGTGTCGAAAAAGGTAATGCCCAGGTCGAGCGCGCGATGAATGGTCGCGATCGATTCGGCGTCGTCGCGATGCGCATAGAACTCGCTCATACCCATGCAGCCCAGGCCTATTGCGGAAACTTCTGGGCCGTTCAAACCGAGTTTACGTGTCTTCAAGTCTAGCTCCGGAAAGCGACAGCGCCTGCCAAGAAAGCGCGCGCGTCGAGTGGATAATAGTTTAATCGGTCGAGCGGGTTTCTGGCGCAGCCGCCCCGCTCGGGCATCAGAAAGCCGGGCAAGATCGGGTAAACTGCGGCCCATGACTACTCTTACGCTGATCGTTGCGCGTGCACGCAACGGCGTCATTGGACGCGACAACCAACTGCCATGGCGCCTGCCCGAAGACCTTGCATTCTTCAAGCGCACCACCATGGGCGCGCCCATTATCATGGGCCGCAAGACTCACGAATCGATAGGCCGGCCACTGCCGGGGCGCCGTAACCTGGTGGTTACGCGGGACGCTTCGAAAACCTTCGCGGGATGCGAAACCGTCGGCAGCCTGGAAGAAGCGCTGTCGCGCTGCAGCGTTGACGGGATCGCAGAGGCATTCCTGATCGGCGGCGCGCAACTCTACGCCACCGGCATTGAGCTGGCTCAGCGCCTGATCGTGACCGAGATCGATTACGATTTCGCCGGCGACGCGACATTTCCGGCGCCGGATCCGGCGTTATGGGTGGAGGTCTCGCGACAAACGCATCAGGCTAGCGAACCTGAGCCGTTTGCTTATGCGTTTGTCGAGTACGGGCGCAAAGCCGGATAGGCCCTCGAGTCGGTTTCGGGTCGGCGTTGGGTCGGCATCGTTGCGGTCCCGGCGGCCATACGGCACGCCGGGGGGATCTCCGATATCACTGCCCGGCGATCGTCATCCGTTCGATCAGCACGGAACCCGTTTCCTTGGTGCCGCGTATCAAGGTATCGGCGCCTATCGCCACCACTTGCTGGAACATGTCCTGCAAGCGGCCAGCAATCGTAATGCCTTCCACCGGATATTGAATCTCGCCGTTCTCAACCCAGAAACCGGCCGCGCCACGCGAGTAATCGCCCGTCACGTAGTTCACGCCCTGCCCCATCAATTCGGTCAGCAGCAATCCGGTTCCAAGCTTTTTCAACATCGCGCGGAAGTCGTCATCACGGCGGGTCTTGGTGCTGCGCAGCGCGAGGTTATGCGAGCCGCCGGCGTTACCGGTCGTCTGCATCCCGAGTTTGCGCGCCGAATAGGTCGACAGAAAATAACCCTGCACCACGCCGCCGCTGACCACGCTGCGTTGCCGCGTGCGCACGCCTTCTTCATCGAACGGTGCGCTACCGACCGCGCGCAGCACGTGCGGGTCTTCGACGATTTCGACGTGCGGAGCAAATACCTGCTTGCCCAGGCTGTCGACCAAAAACGAAGTCTTGCGATACAGCGCGCCGCCGCTGGTAGCCTGCACGAACGCGCCGAGCAAGCCTGCCGCCAGGGGCGCCTCGAACAGCACGGGGCATTTGCGCGTGTCCAGACTGCGCGCACCGATGCGTGCGAGCGCACGCTGGGCGGCGTAACGGCCGATCGCCTCGGGGGGCGCCAAGTCATCCATGCGGCGCTGCGAGCTGTACCAGTCGTCACGTTGCATCGAACGGCCGGATCCGGCAATCGGCGAACACGCGACGTAGTGACGTGAATATGGGTAGCCGGCCAAAAAGCCGCGGCTGGTCGCCAGCACGAATTGCGAATGTTGCGCCGAGACGCTTGCGCCTTCGCTATTGCGAATATTGGGATCGGTATCGAAGGCAGCCTGCTCGGCGCGGCGCGCCAGCTCGACGGCCTGGTCGGCATCCACATCCCAGGGGTGATACAGATCGAGCTGGGGCGGATTGGTTTCGAGCAGGTCGCTCTCGGCCAGGCCGGCGCAATCGTCCTCTGCCGTGAAGCGAGCGATGTTGTACGCGGCCGCGACCGTATCGCGCAAGGCTTGCGGCGAAAAATCGGAAGTGCTGGCGTTGCCGCGCTTGGTGCCGATGAATACCGTGACACCGACCGTTTTGTCGCGGTTGTGCTCGATCGTATCGACCTTGCCATGCCGGACGCTGACGGACAAGCCATCGCCTTCGGCGATTTCAGTCGCGGCGTCGCTCGCGCCCAGCTCCTTGGCGTGTAGCAGAATATCCTGCGCCAGCGATTTGAGCTGGTCCTGGGTATGCGGGAAAAAGCGTTCTTGTGCAGCCATATGGGTAGGAATCTCCGTGGACTGGAGGATCATAGCAAGGCTTGCGCCCCTGTGCTCGAATCGGATTCGCTCGTGCACCTCCGAGCGACCCGTTAGAAGTACTTCTAACACGATGGCGCGCGGCCCGCGGACGCGCCGCGTTACAATACGCCCATCATGAAGAAAAGACCTTTTACCGCGAATTCCGGCCCTGTGCCGGTCGCCGACGATACCGTCGCCAACCCCGCTGACGACGGCGTCGACGAAAACGGCTATGACCGTCCCAGCAAATCGCAACTCAAACGGGACATGCTGGCTTTGCAGGCGCTAGGCTCCGAAATTGCCGATCTGTCGAAAGACGCCCTGAAAAAAGTGCCGATGCCCGAAAAGCTCGATGATGCGGTACGTGAAGCACGCCGCATTACGTCCCACGAAGGCCGACGCAGGCAAATCCAGTATGTCGGGCGCGTCATGCGCGATCTGGACGAAAGCGAAGTGGCGGCCATACGCGACGCACTCGATAAAATGAAGGGCGCAAGCAGCGCCGAGACCGCCAAGCTGCATGCCATCGAGCGTTGGCGCGACCAATTGCTCAAGGGCGACGAAGCACTGACCGAATTCATCCGCCGCTATCCCCATGCAGACCCGCAGGAAGGCCGCACGCTGATCCGCAATAGCCGGCGCGAATCCGAACAAAAAAAATCGCCGCGTTACTTCCGCGAGCTGTTCCAGTGGGTCAAGACCGCACTGGATAAAGCGCACAAGGACGAAGACGACGACGCCGATGCGCAGCCGAATCTGGACGACGGCAACCCACGCGAGGACCGAGATGACGCTTACTACCGCCCCGAGTAATAACGCTGCCGCCAACCCGACGCAAGAGCGCGAGCTGGTCATAGGACTGGTGTCGGTGAGCGATCGCGCTAGCCAGGGCACCTATCAGGATCAGGGTATCCCGGCGCTCCAGGAATGGTTGGCAAGCGCGCTCGCATCGCCGTTTCGGATCGAGACGCGCCTGATTCCCGATGAACTGAACCTGATCTCGAAAACACTGATCGAGCTGGTCGACCAGGCGCACTGCGATCTGGTGCTCACTACGGGAGGCACAGGCCCGGCACGCCGCGACGTGACGCCCGAGGCAACGCTCGCGGTGGCCACCAAGACCATGCCCGGTTTTGGCGAGCAGATGCGCCAGGTCAGCTTGCGCTTCGTGCCGACGGCCATTTTGTCGCGCCAGGTGGCGGTGATCCGCGAGACGGCCGCACGCGCGGCGCTGATCATCAATTTGCCGGGGCAACCCAAGGCGATCAAGGAAACGCTGGAAGGACTGCGCGGGCCGGACGGCGCCGTGCAGGTCGACGGTATTTTTGCGGCTGTGCCTTACTGTATCGACCTGATAGGCGGCCCTTACATCGAGACCAACCCGGCGGTGGTGCAAGGGTTTCGGCCTAAAAGCGCGCGGCGCCCTGCCGTCTGACGGAGTCAGTCGGCGACTTCGATGCCCCGCGTGGTTCGAATGAAATGCTGGCGGTAGTACTTCAGTTCGTCGATCGACTCGTGGATATCGGCCATCGCGGTATGCATCGCCCGCTTTTGGAAGCCTTTATAAATGGTCGGTTCCCAGCGCCGGCACAATTCTTTCAAGGTGCTGACGTCGAGATTGCGATAGTGAAAAAACGTTTCGAACTCGGGCATCCAGCGCGCCATGAAACGGCGATCCTGGCAGATCGAATTGCCGCACATGGGCGACTTGCCAGCCGGTACGTACTGGGCCAGAAACGCCTGCAACTGCGCGCTCGCCGACGCTTCGTCCACGGTGGACGCACGCACCCGCTCGATCAAACCGGAACGGCCGTGCGTGTTCTTGTTCCAGTCGTCCATGAGATCCAAGGTGGCGTCGGACTGGTGGATCGCCAATATCGGGCCTTCGATGGCCACTTTCAGATCGGAATCGGTCACGACTACGGCCACTTCGATAATGCGGTCGGTCTGCGGTTCGAGACCGGTCATTTCCATATCCAGCCAAATCAGGTTGAACTCGCTGCGGGTCAGCGTGGCAGGTGCTTCGGTGGGGGTCGTCATGGTCGATAGGATCGCAAGGAAGGGAGAAGAGTTGGCGGTATTGTGCCCGATTCATCCCTGGTAGGGTGAGCGACCGGCCGATGTATCGACCCGCGCCATTGTTTTCGGGGCCGTCGCCCTCATCTTCGGCATGGGTTGAGGGTCAACTCATGGCCGAGTCATGGCCAACCCACGGCCGGTTCGCGCCTTGTTCACGCGCCACGCTTGAGTAGCGCCGAACGTGAGAGAATTTGCATTCCAATGCTGCTATAACCGGATTTTCGCCGATGTTTACCACGCTGTTCGTCATTGTCCTTGCGGCAATGGTTGCTACCAAATACTGGCTCGCGCTGCGCCAGATCCGCTATGTCGCGCAACACCGCGCGGCCGTGCCTGCGCAGTTCAGCGCGAGCATCACACTGGACTCGCACCAGAACGCCGCCGATTACACGATAGCGCGTACTCGGCTGGCACTCTACGAAATCGCAGTCGGCGCCGCGGTACTGCTGGCGTTGACGCTGTGCGGCGGGCTGCAGTGGCTCGATACGGTGATTTCGGGCGTGCTCGGACACGGTTATGTCGGCCAGTTGGTGACCATCGGCGCCGTGATCGCGATTACCAGCGTGGCCGATTTGCCGTTCGACTATTACCGTCACTTCGTGATCGAGGCGCGCTTCGGCTTCAATCGGATGACGCCGGCCCTGTTCCTCGCCGACCTGGCCAAGGGCACCCTCATCGGGCTGCTGCTGGGCGCTCCGCTGCTGTTCGCCGTGCTCTGGCTGATGCGCCAGGCGGGCGACGCCTGGTGGTGGTGGGCATGGCTGCTGTGGGTGACGTTCAATATGCTGGTGCTGGTGCTTTACCCGACCCTGATCGCGCCGCTATTCAACAAATTCAAGCCGCTGGACGACGCCAGCCTGCGCGAACGCATCGAATCCTTGCTCAGGCGCTGCGGCTTTGCGGCCAAAGGCCTGTTCGTGATGGACGGCAGCCGTCGCTCGGCGCATGGCAATGCCTACTTCACCGGTTTCGGCTCGGCCAAGCGCATCGTGTTCTTCGATACCTTGCTCTCACGCTTGAGTGGCGACGAGATCGAAGCGGTGCTTGCGCATGAACTGGGGCATTTCAAGCGCCGTCACGTCCTCAAACGGCTGGTGGTGACCTTCGCGATCAGCTTGGTGTTGCTCGCCCTGCTCGGTTGGCTCGCGCAGCAGGCGTGGTTCTACACGGGGCTGGGAGTGACGCCCGCGGCCGACGGTAATCAGGCGCTCGCGCTGATCCTGTTCTTCATGGTGCTGCCGGTGTTTCTGTTCTTCGCCAGCCCATTGAACAGCCTGACTTCGCGCAAGCACGAGTTCGAAGCCGACGCCTTCGCGGCCAAACAGACCGATCCGGCGGATCTGGTCAGCGCGCTGGTGAAGCTGTATCAGGACAACGCCTCGACGTTGACCCCCGACCCGCTCTACACCGCTTTTTATTATTCGCACCCGCCAGCTTCGCAGCGCATCGACCGCCTGCTCGGCCATGGCGCCGCATGACGCGGCCCAAGCGCAATATCGCGGCCAGCAAGCAGCGCGAGCTGGACGCCAGCGGGGCGCAACTCAAGGAAGCCAGGCTGAGCGGCCAGGTCATCGCGGCCCACGGCCGCCATTACCTGGTAGCGCCCGCAGCGGGCGGCCCGCCCCTGCAGTGCTTTCCGCGCGGTAAAAAAAGCCTGATCGCAGTGGGCGACCGTGTCTGGTACGAAACCAGCTCGGCTGACCAGGGCGTGATCGTTGAAATTGCCGAGCGGCGCAACTTGCTGCACCGCTCCGACCAATTCAAATCCAAGCTGTTTGCGGCCAACCTCGATCAGTTGCTGATCGTGCTCGGCACCGAGCCGTTCTTCAGCGAGGATTTGCTGGGCCGCGCGCTGGTCGCCGCCGACGCGCACGGCTTGCGCTCTCTGATTTTGTTGAACAAGATCGACGTCGAAAGCGCGCTGGCGGTCGCCCGCACGCGGCTCGCGCCGTATCGCGCGCTCGGCTACGAGGTGCTTGAAACCTCCGCGCGCACCCATCCGGAAGCGACGTTGGCCGCGCTTGCGCCGCATCTGCGCGGGCGCGCCACCTTGCTGCTAGGGCAATCGGGCATGGGTAAGTCGACACTGGTCAATTTGATCGTGCCTGACGCCGAAGCCGCCACCCGGGAAATTTCGACTGCGCTCAATAGCGGCAAGCACACCACCACCTTCACGCGTCTATACGCGCTGCCCGACGGCGGTGCCTTGATCGATTCGCCCGGCTTTCAGGAGTTCGGCCTGTATCATCTGACCGAAGGTGAACTGGAGCGGGGCTTCCCCGAATTCAGACCGCGTCTGGCTGGTTGCCGTTTTTATAATTGCCGGCATCTGCATGAGCCTGGCTGCGCCATCCTGGAAGCCGTGGCCCGTGGCGAGATTGCACCGGCGCGGCATGCGCTCTATGCGCAACTGGTGCACGAGGCAAGCCAGATCGTGCGTTAGCTTATAAAAGGCAACGATGAACAAGCTGTTGCGTGCTCCCAATCTGATGCTGGCCCAGCACTGGATCAACCTGCTGGAGCATGCGGGCATCGGCTGCGAATTGCACAACCGCTATTTGCAGGGCGCGCTAGGGGAAATTCCGGTAGATCAATGCGGCCCGGAGATCTGGATCACCGACGAGCGCGATATGGCGCTGGCCTCGCGGCTCATCGAGACGGCGCGGCGAGGGCCAGACGCCGGCGCGCCGAGATGGCGCTGCATGCATTGCCAGGAGTGGCTGGAACCGCAGTTCACCGTGTGCTGGCAATGCGGCACCGCGCGCGATCCGTTGGCTTAGCCTAGCCGATCCACACGGCGATCGTCAGCATCAGCAGCAAGATCATCCACAACACCACGGCACGCCACACCAGCCCCACCGCGGACTGCAAGGTACGCGGCGTGCAGTCTTCGCCCACGGGCAATACGCCAGCGTCGCCCGCAGCCAATGCGTCGAGGCTGGTCTGCTCAGCCAACGGGCCCGCCAGGCGCGCGCCCAGCGCGCCGCTGCCGGCCGCCAGAAGCACGCCGTCATTCGAGTTGGGCCACTGCCGGCTGTAATGCCGCCACGCGTAAATGGCATCTTCGAAATTGCCGACGATTGCGAAACCCATGGCACTCAAGCGCGCAGGCACCCAGTCGATCACGAAAAATGCTTGCTGCGCAAAACGCGAAAACGGCATGCTGTGCTCGGTCGATGGGTCAGACCAGGCACGCGACAGATATTCTGCAATTCGATACAGCACCGCACCGGCCGGCCCGATCGGCACAAGAAACCAGAAGAACACGCCGAACACGTGACGATGCGATGCCACGACCGCGTGAATCAATGTGTGTCGCACGATTTCGCTAACCGGCATATCGACGGTATCGATGCCCGTCCACTGCTGAAGTATTTCGCGCGCGCGCGGAACATCGTCGTTATTCAGCGCGAGATGGATATCAGTGAAGTAATGGCTGAACTGGCGAAAGCCGAGCGTGAAATACACGACCGCCACGTTCCAGGCGAACGCGAAGATGAAGTTGATCTTGTGCAGCAGGTAATAAACGATGGCAACCGCCAACGTCCACGGCAACACTACCCCCAACCAGGCCAGCACGCCATGCTTGCGCTTGCCGGCGTCGAAGCCATGCCCAGCGCCAAGCGCATGATATTGCAGCAAAGTAGCGACCGGATTGCGCGGCGACAAGGCGCGCATTTGCTCAAGGAATAGTGCCAGTAATACGGAGAAGAAAGTCATGCGTACGGTCGGTGGGGACAGGTTTTTTCGCTAAGATATCACACGCCCGAGGGGATAGCCGTATCGCTTGGGTATCGCTTGGGTATCGTTCGAGTATGGCTTGAGTCTCGTTTGAGTCTCGTTTGGACGCGCGGTGTGCAGCGCTGCCGCGCGATTACGCCACAAGGAAGCGATAAAGATTACGCAGCATGCCTGCTGTCGCGCCCCAAATAAAATGCACCCCTTCGCCCTGCTCGCGCGGATAAGGCATCGCGAAAAAATGCCGCTCGCCGCCTTCCCACACGAGCGAGCGGATCTGATGATTGACCGGATCCATCAAATACTTGAGCGGCACTTCGAAAATTTCGGCCACTTCCGCCTCTGCGGGAAACACGCTGAAGGGCGGATGGACCAGCGCGACCACTGGTGAAACCCGGAAACCGGTACCCGTCAGGTATTCGGGCAGAGTCCCGAGCACTTCGACATGCCGCGAATCGAGCTCCACCTCTTCGTGCGCTTCACGCAATGCGGCCGCCGTGGCATCGGCGTCGTCGGGATCGCACCGGCCACCCGGAAAGCTGATTTGACCGGCGTGGTTGCTCAGGTGTGCGGTACGCCGCGTGAACATCACCGTCAGACCCTGTGAGCGGGCCACCAGCGGCACGAGCACGGCCGCGTGGACCAAGTCGGCCAGTTTGCTGCGCGTGTCCTTGAGCAGCTCCGGTTGCCAGTCGCGCGGCGCCCGGAAACACTGGCGCAGCCCCTCTACACTCAGGCGCTCGGGCGCCACCGGCGGCAGCAAGGGCGTATCCGTGTAAATGGGCAGGCGTTCAGGGTCGAAAGGCAAACGGCGTGGCGAGCTAATACGATCAGTCATCGGGCGAAATCAAGGGTAGGCACAAGCTTGGGCTAGCAACGAACTGGCTGGCCAGAGATTCAAGCGTACCAAAGAAAAAGGCACCCCGTAGGGTGCCTTCCTCCCAACCAGCGCTTACGCTGCGGTCGAGCGGTCCTTGAAGACCAGCTTTTCCTTGATACGCGCCGATTTGCCCGAGCGTTCGCGCAGGTAGTACAGCTTTGCGCGACGCACGTCGCCACGACGCTTCACGACGA
>Ga0302220_10003606_pt1 | contig 10650 bp, 8 predicted proteins | sample II_Palsa_E1_3_FD_194572 | JGI IMG/M metagenome (GOLD analysis project Ga0302220, IMG submission 194572) | Peat permafrost microbial communities from Stordalen Mire near Abisko, Sweden - II_Palsa_E1_3 | ecosystem: Environmental > Terrestrial > Soil > Palsa > Peat permafrost | place: Sweden... | reverse complement strand
GGAGCGTCCCATCCTGGCGGAGGCGCGGGCATGGTGCAGGGAACTCGCGACGTCGCACTATGAGAACTTTCACGTGGCGACGTTTTTTCTTCCGGCGAAGGTACGGCCTCATTTCGAGAGCATCTACGCGTATTGCAGGGTGGCGGACGATCTTGGCGATGAGGTAGAGGATCGTGAGGTGGCGACCCGGCTGCTGAATACGTGGGGAGCGATGCTGGAGGAGTGCTATGACGCGCCGGAGCGATCGATGCATCCGGTGTTTGTGGCGCTGCATGAGACGATCCGTGAGTGCGATCCGCCAAGAGAGCTCTTTCTGGATCTGCTGCATGCGTTTCGGATGGATCAGCACAAGACCGAGTACGGAAGCTGGGAGGAGTTGCTGGAGTACTCGCACTACTCGGCGAATCCGGTGGGGCGTCTAGTGCTTTGGGTATGTGGGTATACGGATGAGACGCGGGCATTGATGTCTGACAAGGTTTGTACGGCGCTGCAGTTGGCGAACTTTTGGCAGGATGTGGTCGAGGACGCTGAGCGGGGGAGGCGGTATCTTCCGGCGGATTCGATGGTGCGGTTTGGAGTTGATGAAGGGCAGATTGAAGGGCGGGTTTTTACGCCGGAGTTTCGTGCGATGATGCAGGAGCTGGTGGTGCGGACACGGGCGATGCTGCTGGATGGCGGGGAGATCAGCGAGCACGTCGATAGGGAATTGAAGGTGGTGCTGGACCTGTTTCGCAAGGGCGGAGAGGCGATCCTGAACGGTATTGCGAAGCAGAATTTCGATGTGCTGCGAGGCAGGCCAGTGGTGACGAAGGTGCGGAAGGTGGGTTTGCTGATGGAGGCGCTTGTTGGCAAGCTGAGCGCGGGGATGACCACGTGACGATCGCCGAAGCCTACGCCGTGTGCGCGGGGATTGCGCAGCGGGAGGCAAAGAATTTTTATTACTCCTTTCGAGTTTTGCCGGAGCATAAGCGGAATGCGATGTGCGCGGTGTATGCGTTTATGCGGCGAGCTGACGATATCTCCGACGATGAGACGATGCCAGTGGTCGAGCGACGAGTGGTGATGGGCGATTGGCTTGAGGCGTGGCGTACGGCACGGCAGAGTGGGGTGTCGGACGATCCGGTTTTTTTGGCGCTGAATGATACGCAGAAGAGATTTGCGATTCCTGACACCCTGCTGGAAGATCTGGTGCGGGGTACGACGATGGATCTGGAGGAGAGTCAGGCAGATGTCGTTCTTGTAACCGAAACGGTTGCAGATAGAACACAGACGCTGCAGGTGTATGAGGACTTCGACGGACTGTATCGATACTGCTACTTGGTTGCTTCGGTGGTGGGGCTGGTTTGTATTCGGATCTTTGGGTATAGCGATCCACGAGCCGAGGTGTTGGCGGAGAAGACAGGGATTGCGTTTCAGCTGACGAATATCTTGCGAGATGTGAGGGAGGACGCGGAGCGAGGGCGGATCTATCTTCCGCTGCAGGATTTGACCTCGGGCAGAGTTGAGGTGAAGCAGCTGCTGCAGGTCGTTCGTCGCGATTTGGATATCAAGGTTGTACGGAGCTTATTGGCTCAGGAGGCAGCGCGAGCGCTGGTTTATTACGCTGCGTCCGAGGAGCTATTGCCGCTGATCGATAAGGATAGCCGTGCGGCGCTTTGGGTTTTGGTGACGATCTATCGCGGGCTGCTCGAGCGCATTATGGCGAAGAACTATGATGTTTTTTCCGAGCGCGTGAGTGTGCCGACTCCGAAGAAGCTGTTAATTTTGGCGCAGGGCATGGGGATGGCTGTTCGTAACCGGATGGTGTCGTGAGTGGCGCGGAACATAGCGATGTAATTGTTGTTGGAGCCGGGGCAGCTGGGCTGGCTGCGGCGAGCGCACTGACGAGGGCAGGGAAGTCTGTAACTGTTCTTGAACGTAAGCCTTATGTGGGTGGGAGGGCTTACTCCTATGAACATCCGACGCTCCAGGAGGTTGTGGACTCGCAGCATGTACTGCTTGGATGCTGCACAAATCTGATTGAGCTCTGTGAACAGGCGGGAACTTCGGGGAAGATTCGCTGGTATGACGAGCAGACTTTTCTTGAGCCGAATGGGAATGCCAGCACGATCGTGACGAGCGATCTGCCTGCGCCGTTTCACTTCGCGCCGAGCTTTGCAAAAATGACGATGCTGGGTTTGAAAGATAAGGCGGGGATTGCTCGTGGGTTGATGGAGTTTTTTCGCGGATATCCGTCGGAAGATACGGAGAGCGTTGAACACTGGCTGAAGAGGACGAAGCAGACGGAGCTTTCGATTAGGCATTTTTGGAGCCCGATTGTGATGGCGACCCTGAACGACCGGCCGGCACATTGCTCGACGCGCTATGCAGGCAAGGTATTTCATGAACTGTTTGTGAAGTCGTCTACAGGTGGGCGACTGGGGATTCCTACGGTTCCGCTGAGTGAGTTTTATGAAGCGGAGGCGCGGATGATCGAGGCTTATGGTGGGACGGTGCGGCTTCGGACGAGCGTCGAAGGGCTGGTGCAGGAACCGGATGGTCGGTGGCGCGCCTATAGCGCCGATGCGGGCTATACGGCGGATGCAATCATTCTGGCGCTTCCGTTTGAACAGACGCAGAAGCTGCTACCTGCGGTTCGAGTGAATGAAGAGTACGAGGCGCGATTTGAGAAGACGAAGGACGATCTTGAGTTGAAGATGGCGCGGCAGATGCATTCTCCTTTTACTTCGATTCTGCTTTGGTACGACCGGGAGATTACGGATCTCGATCATGCTTGGTTGCTAGATACGACGATAGAGTGGTTCTTTCATAAGTCGCGAATCAGACGATATGCGAAGGAGAAGGGAAGTTATGTCGAACTGGTGATCGCTGGTTCGAGGCCGCAGTTGAGTCAGACGCGAGAGGAGATTCTTTCTTCCGCTCTGCGGGAGCTGGAGATGTTCTTTCCTGAGGTAAGGCAGGCGAAGCTCGTGAAGAGCGGCGTGCTGAAGGAGGCTCGGGCTACGTTTTCTGTGACGACGGGGCTGGATCAGTTTCGTCCGAATGCGGCGACGGAGTGGCCGGGGCTGTTTCTTGCGGGGGATTGGACTGCGACGGAGTGGCCTTCAACGATGGAGGGTGGGGTCCGGAGTGGGCGGCTGGCGGCTGGGGCGGTGGTGGGAGATGCGAAACGATTTATGGCGGCGGAGACTCCGGCCAGCGGGCTGATGCGGTGGTTTAGCCGGGAGTAACTGCCAAGGAGATGTACTGCCGGACGGGCCCACTTCGCGTGAGGCGGTCACTTCGTGACTTGTATACCTTGTCTTGGCTGGGGAGAGGTTGCGAGCCTCCCGTTGGTCGGCAGGGAGCATACTGCTTCGCACACTTCTCGTTGAAACGCCTTTTATTTTGTGAGGAGGGCTACGCCGGCGCAGACGAAGAGAGCGGCGATCCAGCGGCGGCTGTCTACGTTTTCTTTGAGAAAGAGCTTTGCAGCGGCTGCAGTGGTGATGAAGGTAAGCGAGGCCGTTGCGGGTGCGATGAGGCTGAGGTCTGCGCCGGAGAGGGCGAAGAGGAGCGAGAAGAAGCTCAGTGCCATGCAGGTGATTCCGATAAGGAACATGCCGCTGGAGAGGACGGCTTTGATCGCCCCGAGGAGGCCGGATTTGGCGCGGATGTCGTCGAGGTCGCCGAGCTTGCGCATGCCGCCTGCGATGAGGATGTCGCCTGCGGTGGCGGTGAGGACCACGGCGGCAATGGTGGCCCAGGTATGGAGGGTGGGGTTCATGGGAGGGCCTCGACTTCTACTGGAGCGTGCTCGGTGCGCGAGGGGCCGTTGGCGACGAAGCCTACGCCGATGACGATGAGGGCGACACCAAGCCAGCGTGAGGGTGAGACGTGCTCGTGCAGCCAGAAGCGAGAGAGGATTTCGACGATGACGTTGCCGAAGGACGTGGCTGGGAGGACGAAAGTGATATCAGCCCAGCTGAGGGCGGTCATGTAACAGGCCATGAAGCCAAGCAGGACGATGATGCCGGAGATGATCCAGGGGCTTTTGAGGGCGAAGAATAGCGCGCTGAGGTGGTGGAGTGAGACGGGGCCCAGCTGCTTCATGCCGATGCCGAGCAGAGCGTCGCCGATGGAGGCGCCAAGCATAACGGCGATGAGTACGAGCCAGCGTCGGGGAGTGAGGGTGTGTTGCATTCTTGTTGATCCGTTTCGGTGATACAGGCTAAGAGAAAGCGGCCAGCATCTGCATGCTGACCGCTTTTAGATGCTTCAAGAACCGGAGAGTTACGCGTTCATGCTGACGGATTCCTGCGCTTTGGCTGCGTTGGCTTCCTTGACGGCGCGGACGGCTTTGTTGCGCTTGGCCCGGAGGCTCATGAAGGACTTTGCCTCGGTGTAGAGGCGCGGCACATCGCGGTTGACGATGGCCTGCCAGACTACGCGGAAGGCAGCTTTGGGGCGGAAGTAATACTCGTCGTAGAACTTGTGCACCATCTCCATGACGTACTCGACGGGGAGGCCGGGGTACTCAATGTGGGCCATCTGGTGGCCACCCTCATCGCTCATGGCTTCGTTGGTGATGAAGCCGTTCTCCTTGGCGTAGTCGAAAAACTCTGTACCGGGGAAGGCGTGGGCGATGGAGACCTGGATGGTTTCGCAGTCGAGCTGCTTGGCGAAGTCGATGGTGTTGCGGATGGATTCACGGGTTTCGCCGGGGAGGCCGAGGATGAAGTCACCGTGGACGACGAGGCCTAGCTTGTGGCAGTCGCGCTGGAAGTCGAGTGCGCGTTGGACGGTGGCACCCTTCTTGATGTTCTTGAGGATCTGGGGATCGCCGGACTCGTAGCCAACGATGAGGAGGCGGCAGCCGGCTTCCTTCATGGCCTTGAGGGTGTCGTAGTCGGTGGTGACGCGAGAGGTGCAGGACCAGGTGAGGCCGAGGGGCTTCAGCTTTTCGCAGAGCTCGACGGTGCGGGCCTTCTGGATGTTGAAGGTGTCGTCGTCGAAGAAGAACTCCTTGACATGGGGGAAGAGCTCTTTGGCCTGCTTCATCTCTGCAGCCACATCATCCGTAGACCGCTTGCGCCAGGCGTGGCCAGAGAGGGTCTGGGGCCAGAGGCAGAAGGTGCATTGAGCGGGGCAGCCGCGGGTGGAGTAGAGCGAGACGTAAGGGTGCAGGAGGAACGGCACGCTGTACTTGGTGACGTCGAGGTCACGGTGGTAGATCTCGGTAGCCCAGGGCATCTCGTCGAGCTGCTCGGGCGTGACTTGCGCGCGATCGGGATTGTGGAGGATCTTGCCGGTGGCGTTGTCCTTGTAGCTGACGCCGAGGATCTCGTTGAGCGGCTTGCCGTTGGCGTATTCGACGACGGAGAAGTCGAACTCGCGGCGGCAGATGAAGTCGATGGCGGGGCACTCATTGAGGGCCTTGTCGGGGGAGGTGGTCACCGGCGGGCCGACGAAGGAGATCTTGATGTTGGGGTAGGTCTGCTTGATGACCTCGGCCATCTTCTGGTCGCCGTCCCAACCCATGGTGCTGGTGAAGAGCACGAGAAACTCATAGTCCTTGAGGATCTCGACGACTTCCTGCCATTTGATGTGATGAGGCGGGGCGTCGAGGAGACGGGAGCCTTCCAGCATTCCAGCTGGATAGGTGAGCCATACGGGATACCAGTAGGACTCGATCTCGCGGGTTGCGGGCCAGCGGGAGCTGGCGCCACCGTCAAACTTCTCGAAGGAGGGCGGGTTCAGGAACAGAGTCTTAAGAGGCATAATAATAACTTGATTTTACCATTCAGTTAAGGGGTTAGGGGGCTTTTCTGTGCTTTCAAGCAGGTATCTACGACGATGCCAAAATGAGCCAGACGATTCATTACAAAAAAGATATTCGTGAAATTGCTCAGGGTTTGGTGGGATTGATGGGCTGGGCCTGAATCGCAACAGAGAGCCAGCTTTCCAGATCGCCGCTCTCGCGCATGAGACTGATCTGGGCTTGTTGCAGCTCAAAGTTTGCGTTGAGGACGGCAAGGACCTTGTCCCGCTCTGCGATGCGGGAGGTTTGCTCGTCCTTCGGGGTCATCTGTGTCCCGGCGAGGTTTCCGTTGCCGGAGTTGAGCTGGACGGTCAGGGCGTCGAGGTTTTGCTGGGCGAGCTGCTGATCGAGGGTGGCGATCTCTGCGCGAACGGTCAGCTCGGCTACGGCATGTTGCGCTTTCAGGCGTGAGTCGAAGAACTGATCGCGGACCGAGTCGGCTTCATGCTCGGCGTGGGCTGCGTCGGCATCTGCTTCGCGAGCTTTCGCTTTGTGGGCTGCGTCGAAAAATGGGAGGGTGATCTGCACGCCGATGGCGGCGTTGTTCTGCTGGAACCGGAAGTAGTAGTCCTGAAGGTTGTTGAACTTTGCGAAGCGGCTGTATTGGGCGTCCAGAACGATCTGCGGCCGCAAGAGGTAGCGGCTTTCGCCGAATGCGATCTCACGTTTCGATCGTGCGTTTGCGTAGGCTGACTCGACGGCGGGACTGGTGGTCACCATGATTGCATTGGGATCGGAAGGTTTCTCTGAAGGAAGTTCGGGAACGCTGCTGCTGGCTGTGTCCAATCCCTTGGGTGGCAGACCGACGAGACGTGCCAGATGAGCCTGGTCTGCGGTTGCTTCGTCGTCCATGCGGAGAAGAGCGAGGTGAATCTGCGCTGCGGCGAGCCGGGCGGTGGTGAGATCGATTGGAGTGTCCTGGCCTGCTGCGAGACGATCCTGCACGATTTCAACTAAATGATCTGCGAAGCCCTGCTGCTCTTTGAGAATTTCTTTCCGGCGAAGGTCGCGGTCGAGAGCGAGATATGTGATGGCGGTGTCTTCGGCGACGGCTTCACGGGCATCTTTCAAGGAGAGCGCGGCTGCCTCAAGAGCGGCCTTTGCGCCGCGGACATAGTCACGTTGTGCGTAACTGAAGACGAGCGACTGAGAGGTGAGGTTGTAAATGGAAGGCTGGCCCAACGGAAATCCGTAAGAAGGTGGACCGATGGAGGAAGCTCCGACAACGTTTGGGACGTAAGCGTCTTTCAGTTCGTCTAGCGCGGCTTGAGCCTTGTTGACGTCGGCCTGAGCCGTCAAAACTTTTGGGTTGCCCTTTAGCGCAAGACCTACCGCACTCGTAAACGAAATCTGCGCTATGGCAGGAGTTACTGCAAAGGCCAGAGCGGAGCACGCGATCAATTGGCGAAGAGGACGGATCATACTTGCTGAGAGATTCCTTAGGACAGGTTAGAGAACATGGTATCGCCTTTTGTCTACGATCCTTGTAATGCTTTGCGGGCGGGTACATAGTTCGACGCGAGGGCTACGGCGGCGAGGTATTCGGTGTGCGCTCCGTTTGGATCTCCTCCCTGAGCGAGAAGTTCTCCTAATTGGAGGTGGACTTTGAAGGCTGGAGCCCCGTCGGTCTTGCCGGAGGATGCGAGGTAGGTGCGAAGGAGGCCGATTGCGAGCTGAGGAGAGCTGTGCGCCTGTGAGAGCGTGCTGGCAGCGTCGACTAGTGGAGGACCCTTGTGGCGGTCTGCGGCCACGGCCGCTCGAAGAGCGTCGAGCATCTTGTCGGGTTGATTCTGGCGCTTATAAAAGTCGCCGAGATTGATGTAGGCTTCGGCTGTTTTGCCAGCCGCGACGGCGGCCTGGTACTCCGCCTCTGCCGTTGCGGGGTCTTTCTTCTTTTCGGCGACCAGGGCAAGCAAACGGTGCGATTGAGCGGGGAAGTTCGGTTGCATTTTGGCGGCGAGAGCCTGGGCCTTGTCGAGACCGCCGCCGATCAGTGACGGGGCTGCGACGTAGTATTCGCCGAGATCGCTCATGGCTTGGAAGTTTTGTGGGTCAAGCTGAACGGCGCGCTCGAACTCGTTGTGGACTTTGATGGCGAGGCTGAGCGCAGAGAACGGCCTCGCGTGAGCGGCTTTGAATCCGTAGGCGCGGGCGAGCCACATGTGATTTTCGCTATCATCTGGCGCGTTACTCACGGCCAGTTCGCACTCGTGGATTGCGGGGTCGGCTTTTTCCTGGGAGTAGTAGACGCGGCAGAAGAGTTGATGCGCTTGGGCGTTGCTTGGCTGAGTGGCAAGGAGATCCTGAAGCATGGCGGCTGCTTCGTCCACGCGGCCTTGCTGGAGCAGAGCGTTGGCTTGAGTTTCGTCGGCGGCGAGAAAAGGAGTTGCGAAGAGAAGGACGAGCAGAAGTGTAAGGAAAGGGCGCAACGGGGATGACAAAAGAGGCATGGCTACTCGACTATTTTGACGGGGAGCCCATTGGTGAGTTCGCGGTTGTTGACGGCGCTGAGTGCGACCGTATCTTTTTCTGTGAGGCCACTGAGGATCTCGACGCGAGTGAGATTGACTCCTACACCTACCTGAACGGGTGTGCGGACGAGTCTGTTATTGACGACGCGGAAGACAAAGTCGCCACCTTCGGTGTGGAGGGCTTCGCGGGGGACACTGAGGACGTTGAAGCGCTGCGAGATGGTGACGGTGACGATGACGTTGGTGTTGGGGAGGAGATCGCCCCGCGCGTCGTCGACGGTGATGATGCACTCGCCTACGTTGCGCGTGCCGTAGGTGATGACCGTGGTGGGAGCGCGGCTGATGTGTCCGTGCCAGGTTTGAGCAGGCTTCGCATCCCAGGTGATCTTCACAGCCTGGCCCGCTGCGAGTTTGCCGATCTCAGGTTCGTCAAAGTAGGCGCGGACTTGAATTTTGTTGAGGTCAGCCATGTCGAGCAAATTCTCTCCAGCGGGTACGAAGTCGTAGTTGGAGACAGGAATCGAGTAGACGGTTCCGGCGAATGGTGCTCGGATGTTGTCGTTGGCGTAGGCGGCCTGGGCAGCGGCGAGCGTAGCGCGTGCGTCGGCGAGCTGAGCCTGGACGCGAGAGCGGTCGGTAGCGCTGTATCGCTGAGTGCTGCGGGTTTGCACGCCTTTGACGGAGCTTTCTGCGGTAAGGAGACGCTGCTCGGCAGAGGCGACTTCGCTGGCGGAGGCTGCGCCCTTTTGCTGGAGGGCTTGGAGCGCTGCGAGATCTTTTGATGCCTGCTGCTGCTGCTGCTGGGCGCGGCTGAGATCGCCGGAGAAGCCGATGCGCTCATCCTGCGAGCCTCCCTGATCGATGTCGTGAAGCGTCGCCTCGGCAGAGTGAACTGCAGCGTTCGCGGTAGCGATCTTGGCTATTGAGTCGGCATCGTCCATCTTCAACAGAAGCTGGCCCTCTTTTACCTTTTGGCCTACGTCGACATAAACCTTCGAAACCACGCCGGGAGCCAACGCGTATGCGGGGAACTGATCGATCGGTTCGACTTTTCCGAGGTTCGAAACAGAGCTGACAATGTTCTGGTGGTCGACGACTGCTATGCGAACGCCCACCAGGTCGCGCGAAGAGACGCGCACGATGATGAAGCCAATAACAATAATGGCGAGGAAGATGCCCCACAGCATTACAGGATTCAGGCGTCTTGTCTCGGTAGTAGGCATCAGTCGAAGGTTCAGTATATAAGACGCTGCACTCGACCTGAACGGACCAGAAACTTTTGAGGATAAGGTAGTTAACCGATACGATGCAGCGGATCAGGCGAGCCGGAGATCGACTAATTCAAGCTCTAAACCAGGGAACTGGGGGTTGGTTTTGGCCTTCAGCTTGTAGGCTACATCGACCAGCGAGCCTGTATTGAGGGCCATTTCTGCGCAGCGAGCGGGCCAGTCCGTGGTGCGGCTCCAGCCCAGTGCGCTGATGCGTGTGGGTTCGCCGGTTTTCTGGAGCTGAAGGCAGATGTGTTTCTCTTTGATGAACCGAACCGGTGCAGTGAGGGTGAGACCGCGGGTCAGAAAGAGCGGTTCGCGGTTTCCGATGCCGAAGGGTTCGCAGCGGGTGAGCCAGTCGTAAAAACCCTGTGTTAGATCGGCGAGCAGTATTTCGGCGTCGCCCTCCAGGGGAGGAGCCATAATCTCGCCGGTCAGCCTGGAAGAGCCATAGCGCTGCATGCGTTCGCGCAGGAGACTTGTGCGATCCGAGGGCATGGAGAAGCCGACGGCGTGGGCATGTCCGCCGAATCTTGAGAAGAGGGGGGAGTCAGAGGGATCGGTTGGTTCGTGAACTGCACTAAGGGCATCGAGGAGGTGGAATCCACTGATGGATCGGCCTGATCCGTGGGCGTGTCCATCTTCGTGGGTCATGACGATGGCGGGTCTGCCGGTGCGGTCGACGACGCGGGAGGCGAGGATGCCGAGAACGCCACGATGCCATTCGGGGTCATCAAGAATGATGCACTCGGCGAGATAGTCTCCGGCGGTGTCTCGCATGGTGGTTAGTTGGGCTTCGATGGCTTCGAGTGCCTTAGCTTCGGTGGCGCGGCGTTCGTCGTTGAGGCGATTGAGCTTTTCGGCCAGTTCGGAGGCGCGGGCTGGGTCTTTGGTAAGAAAGAGTTCTACGACGTCGCCGGCGATGTCCATGCGGCCGGCAGCGTTGATGCGTGGCGCGAGCCGAAAGCCGACTTCAGTGGCGGTGGGAGGGCGATTGATGGGGATCTGCGCCACTTGCATAAGGGCGCGGAGGCCGGGCTGGACGGGGTTGCGAAGCTCTTTAAGACCGAGGGCTGCGATGACCCTATTTTCGCCTTCGAGGGAGACTGAG
>Ga0302220_10003598_pt1 | contig 10673 bp, 15 predicted proteins | sample II_Palsa_E1_3_FD_194572 | JGI IMG/M metagenome (GOLD analysis project Ga0302220, IMG submission 194572) | Peat permafrost microbial communities from Stordalen Mire near Abisko, Sweden - II_Palsa_E1_3 | ecosystem: Environmental > Terrestrial > Soil > Palsa > Peat permafrost | place: Sweden... | reverse complement strand
CTGCACCGCCTCGACTGGGAGGCCGCGCCGCCGGACGAGCCGCACGGCTAGTTAGGTATATAGGCCCTAATTATCTCGGGGGGAAGACTTTCACGGTCCAGATTGGTGACATCACCTCTATCAGCGATGGCTACATGCCGGTTGAGAACACGAAGGGTCTGCCCTTCACAACAATCGAGATCACCGATGTCGACAACGCGGTACGGATTAGGACAGACAACTTCTACCGCGAGGGCATGCAGGCACTGGTCGCTGACATTGCGGGGCTGCGCCTCGACCTAGAACTGACGGACAATCTCAAAGCCTACGTGCGGGAGGACTTTGACGGCGATTGGGTCAAATGACCCTGTCTCTGCCCGGTCGGTGCGTGTCTCGCAGGTCTTGCCCATGCGCGACAGCCGCAAGACTGCTGAACCCTGTCTCAATGGAATGGCTGAAAGCCCAGTGAGGCACTGTCGCGCAGGATCATAGAGGTATGTTCGACGGCGCACCCGGTTGCAGCACGCCCTCTGTGTCCGCATTGGCATTTCATAGATCGAGTACTTTGATCCTCTTGAGCCATGCTTCCACAAGGGCAGGCCACGCCGTGGAGATCGCGTTCACGCTTGGGCGCAAGCCGAATGCGTGGGCCGTTCCGGCATAGAGATGCAGATCGACCGGCACTCCCGCATCGCCCAGCGCCAGCGCATAGAACATCGTGTTGCGTACATCATCGACAGCGTCAGTCGAGCTTTGGAGTAGGAACGTCGGCGGTGCGTTGCGACTGACCGTATTCCACGGCGCAAGCCTAGTTCGGTCAACGGGCATATCGTCGGTCCATAGATGGCCCGGATAGAGCGCGATGGCGAAGTTAGGGCGGGATGAAAGTTGGTCGGCTGCGTCGATAGGCGAATAGCTGCGTTTGTCAGCGTTGCTGATCGCCGCGACCAGATGGCCACCTGCCGAAAAGCCGATCACGCCGATTTTGTTTGGATCGATTTTCAAGGAGGCCGCTCGTTGACGAAGTATCCCCATCGCCCGTTGTGCATCCTGTACGGGTAATTCGACGGATGGCGCTTGCTCATGTTCCTTATCTCTGTGCCAATCCTGCGGAACGCGATATTTAAGCAGAACGCAGGTCACGCCCATACTCGTAACCCAGTCGCAAATTTCTTCGCCTTCCAGATCAATTGCCAGTGCTTTGTACCCACCGCCCGGAAAGACCATAATAGCGGCGTGGGCGTTGGTAGCTTTCGGGGCATAGATCGTCATAGTCGGCACAGTGACGTTTAAGATGGCCGTCCATGAGCGCCCGCCGACCGGCACGCTTCCGGTCACTGTCGCCTCAGGTCCATCGACCTCCGGCTGCGCGATGCGCAATCCATTCGGCCACAACGGTATCTGCACGTGGCCTGTGGGTTGCCAAACCGGCCCTCTCGGTCTCGGCGGAGCATCCGCAGCCGTCGCTGGCGACTGGATCATTATGACCAGCGTGAGGAATAACGCCAAGACGTTGCGGATCACGGGTTGTCTCCAATCAGCCGATCTGCATGCGATCCTTGAAGCGCGCATGGGTCCGGCTCTCGTTGCTGGCCAAACACGTCCTACATGTGCGCTAGGGTCCGCTCAACTCTGGAAGCTGCCATCCGCCAATCCGTCAGCCAGTGTTCACTGACGCTGAAACAGTCATCGCACCGACCGAAAAGTCGAAATATGCTGCGGACATTAGCTTAGTGTCCAGCGCCCGGTTCGGGACGTGCTGCTTCGTCTAATCACTGTGCTCAGCAAGGGAAAGGACATTATGCTCATGATGCCAAACGCCCGACATTTGTTGTCAATCATCATGGAAAATCCGTGACTTAGATGTTGCTCTATGCCATTGTTTTGAATGGATAAAGTGAGGGTTTTCGATGGTTGCTACGTTCGTGGGTTATAAGCGCAGTTCCACGCATGAGCAGGTTGCAGGCTACGAAGCACAGCACGCGCAACTGCTTGCAACGGGTTGCACGCGCATCTTCGGGGAGATGGTCTCATCAGTCGCCCAGCGGGACCAACTGGAGGCGGCGCTCGACTACGTGCGCGAGGGCGACATGCTTGTCGTCTGCAAGATCGACCGCCTTGCCCGATCCACCGCCGACCTGCTGGCCATTGTCGCCAAACTGGAGGTGAAAGGCGTCGGCCTCCGCATCCTCGACTTCGGAGGGACCGAGGTTGACACCAAATCTCCGACAGGCCGGATGTTGCTGACCATGTTCGCCGCAGTCGCTGAGTTTGAACGCGCTGTCATGCTTGAGCGCCAGAAGATCGGCATCGCCAAAGCCAAGGCCGGTGGTAAATACCGGGGCCGGGCACCGACCGCGAGGCGACTTGCCCCGCAGGTCCGCGAAATGCGCGCTTCCGGTGTCGGCGCGAGCGCCATTGCGACCCAGCTTGGGATCAGCCGGGCATCGGTGCACCGGATCGTCGCCGAGGGCGCAGCATGAAGACCGTGCCGCACATGTTCGCCGAACTGACGGCGCAGGCAGAGGATTTTCACTCGCTGACGGTGGAGGGCCAACTCCGAGACAACTCGCCGGACATGCAAAAGGCGATTGCCAGTCATCTGCGGATGGCAATGGCGGCGATGGATGGCATCGTCAGCCAGATCAAGCATCAGCTTGGCGACGCCCGTGACTGATCGCCAGCAGCGTTACATCGCGCAGCCCAAGCTCGATCTCGGCGACAAGCCGCTGCGGCCTGTCGGCTATTGGGAGATGGACGGATGGGATGACCGGGCTGTTGATGCCCAAGCGCGCGCTGCCATCAGTGCCGGGCATCCAATCCCCGTCAGTCGTTACCCACTCCTTCGCGAATACAATGGCGCGACCGGACAGGAACGCCGCGACTGCGGCAACCGATACATAATCGGTAGGGAGCTTGGCCTGATCCCGTGGCCGAAGTTCTGTTCTGTCTGTTGCTCCACCCGGTTCGTCGGCGCACATAACGAGGTATATGCGCGCCCGTGCAGCGCCATGCCGGTGTGCCGGTCCTGCCACCGTTTAGCGCATAGGCGCTTCATTGACCCGTCGCCTTGGCTGATGCGCGTCGCCCAACACGCATACGAAGGCGCTTGGTTCACCAAAATCGGTCTCACAGAACTGACCCGCGAGCAAATGCTATGGTTGTCGCGACAAGATGACCCGTTCGACGTCAAGCAACTCGGACAAGCCTAGCGTGGACAAATTCGGTCATTCCCTAGTGTGATTGCGAATGGCTGGAAACGCCTCAAAACTGGCCGTTGACGACGGCGATGCCAAGGCTACAATCCGGACTGATGAAGGCAGCCTTTCTCGCCGCACTGTTGATGTGCTCCGGCTGTTCGGATGCCTGCCAGAACACCGTGGTTTCGCGAAGCCCTTCGCCCGATGGCAACCATGTCGCGGTGTTGTTCCAACGTGATTGCGGAGCGACCACGGGCTTCTCCACCCAAATTTCAATACTGGACGCCGACGACAAACCGTCCGGCGGCGGTAACGCATTTGTCGCGGACGACGATCACGGTGCCGCTAGGGTCGGTGAGTGGGAAGGATCATGGGCTGAGATGAAATGGCTGTCACCGGAACGGCTTCTCATCCAATATGCCGCGAAGTCTAGGTTGTTCAAACAAGAGGCGCGGGTTCCCGGAGTGAATATCACGTATCAGATTGTCGGCGGCTAACGTCCCAGTTGCCGACGTTCGATTACCTTGTCATCTTCATCAGGAGCGGTCATCACTGCGTTATGACTGACACTCCGACAAACTCGGACTATCTCGTTGGGAGATTTTTCGTTGGCCTTCTGGCTTCCTGCGCGGTCGCATTGTTGCTTGGGATTGGCTGGGAAATTCACACAGGCATCGCCCATAAAAAGTTCGGCGTGGACTTACGAGAGACCGATCCCAGCGGATTTTGGATCGAGATTGCCTTTCAGGCGATTTTTGCCGCTGGCTTTGCATGGGGTTCGTTTCATCTTCGCAAGTTCGCGAGAAAACCGATGCGCAACCGATAGCCTGTCCGGCTGGAAAATTCGTCCGCTACTTCTTCATCTGCAATTGAAAGCAGACAGGCAGCTAACCACCACTTTTCCGCCGCTCCCGAGTGCGGGGGTTCCGACATGGGTCCTACGGCAGCTTACGCCCCAAAAGTCGCCGTTTATGAACCGTCAATCGCTGGGCGTGGGGCCGTATGTGTGCCGGATGTAGGCGAGCATTATCTTATTTATTGCAGTGTTAAGAAACCATAATACCACCCCGGCGACCATAAATCCTAAAAATACCCAAGTTCCATCAGCAAAGCCCCAGCCGCGTGCTGCCAGACGGTCGGTAAGGGACACTATAAAAAGGAATGCAAACAGTAATTCCCACCCAATCGTCCCGACATTGAGACGCCGTTGATAACGTCGGCATCGTTCATGGCCATCCCTACTCCGATTTGAAAGATAACGCGGGTCTTGTTCCATGCGACGTAGTTATCATCCGTGAGCGCAGCTAACCACCACTTTCCGCCGTTCCCGAGCGTAAGGCAGGCGCGAGATACACAATGGCAGCTAGCGCGCCATTTGCAGACATTGCGTGTGTCGGAGGTTTTGTGGCAGAGGTTTCCCTATGAACCAGACGTGCCCAATTTGCGGTCAAGAGGTGGAGGCCAGCCCACGATATCCGCGCTATCTATGTCGGGCATGTGTTGAGCGGGCGGCTGATGCAAATGGCCAGCAACTTCAATTTTTTCAGTCAAATCCAGACGGCAGGTATGCTGCACGATATGTGGCTTCCGGGACCGACTACCCCAGTCATGAATGCTTCGTGGACGGTACGAAGTGCTGGGCAGATGAAGCGCGTTTTGGTGGGATCGTAGTGCAAACCGTTTAGGCAGCTTCCCACCAAAATACGCCCTTCACCTTGTTGGTCAGTGAGGCCGAGACCCGGCACACCTCTGGCGGCGACGGCTAGAATAAAATGGCAGCGACCAGCGCCCAGTTCACGGCGTCCGGCTCCCGGTGGATTATAGCCCGGCAGGCGAGCAGGGTATTCAGCCGGTTCAATCGTGATCGCCTTGGCCCTCGCTTGACAAAAAAGCGCATTATTTCCCTGACTTAGCTTCTATTTTCTGGCATTGCCGATGTAAGAAAAACGAGGTTGTCAGATGCTTACACAAGTTGGCTATCGGCGGTCATCCACTAGCGAACAAATCGCCGGGTACTCGGACCAACAAGTGCAACTGGTTGCAACGGGTTGCGCCAAAGTCTTTGGCGAGATGGTCTCATCAGTCGCCCAGCGGGACCAACTGGAGGCGGCGCTCGACTACGTGCGCGAGGGCGACATGCTTGTCGTCTGCAAGATCGACCGCCTTGCCCGGTCCACCGCAGACCTGCTGGCCATTGTCGCCAAGCTGGAGGCGAAAGGCGTCGGCCTCCGCATCCTCGACTTCGGAGGGACCGAGGTTGACACCAAATCTCCGACAGGCCGAATGTTGCTGACCATGTTCGCCGCAGTCGCCGAGTTTGAACGCGCTGTCATGCTTGAACGCCAGAAGATCGGCATCGCCAAAGCCAAGGCCGATGGTAAATACCGGGACCGGGCACCGACCGCGAGGCGACTTGCCCCGCAGGTCCGCGAAATGCGCGCTTCCGGTGTCGGCGCGAGCGCCATTGCGACCCAACTTGGGATCAGCAGGGCGTCGGTGCATCGGATCGTCGCGGAGGGTACAGCATGAAAACCGTGCCGCACTTGTTCGCCGATATCACCGCCAAGCTAGAAGACACGCACGCAATCAGCATTGATGGGCATAGCCGGAGTAACTCGCCGGACATGCAGCGGGCGCTTTCCTGCCATCTTCGGATGGCCATCGTGGCGATGGGCGGCATAGTTGACGAGATCAATCAGCGCCTTAGCAATGCGCATGACTGATCGCGCCGCGCCGTTCGACATCGACGCCTATATTGGCGCACTTCCCCGGCGCGTTATATCTGCACCCCGTCTCAATGCGCCTACCCGCTATCAAGTGTGGAACTACCCGCTCTTGAAGGACTATCAAGGCTTCACTGGCACAGAGCGCAGGCGCGCCGGGCAACTTGGTCATTGGCTTCTCGCGTCGGGTTGCCTGACGTTGCCCGAGCGGTGTGAAATTTGCGCCAGACCCGGTCCACTTCAATTGCATGGGGAAAATTACTACGACCTGCCCAGCGATCCAGCGCTGTGTCGCGCCTGTCATCGTGCGGTACATCTTCGGTTTTGGCAGTGGGGTGCGTGGCGCCGGGTCGTCAATGCATCAGCCGTCACGGGTCAGGAGTGGTTTGCGCTGATGCCCCGGCAAAGCATCGACATCGCCGGGCACCTGCGGGACAAGTGGGGCTGGCGTGCTGCCGACATCGAGAGATCGCCGGTAGCGCCTCTGCCGGATGCTATTGCGGTGGCGCTGCCGGGTAACATGCTGGCGCACTCGCGTTTGCCGTCGTAACGTAAATCGAACTAGGCGGCTTGTTCAGCAGCGCCGTCCTCGTCGAAGATGCGTTCAAGGAAACGCTGTGCCTCGGTCATCAGGCGTTGGCGCTTTCCCTCATACATTCGACCGTAATCGGGGAGCAGTTCAGGGATGTCCACGGATCGTCTGTTGAGCAGGCAAGCAAGCGCAATGTCCCGGATAGCCACGCTTAGGTTTTCGGGTGAGGATAAGCGCAGATAACGCGCGCTGGTCAGCAAGGCACGGTCGCGGGCTTCCCGTTGTTCCCGATCTCGCCATTTAGGATATGCGCGGTGAAAGGAGGAGACCCGACGAAGCGCCTTGTCGATTTGCTCAATGGTTGGGCAAACTTCGCCGTCAGCGATTTGGTGTTGCAACCGCCGATCTGGAGCGGGTTCCCATGAGAAAATGCCACTGGCGTCTACGGTGCCGAATTGACCTGCGAATATGACGCCCGACGAGAAGCCGCCTCCAGAAGACGTGCCATTGGTTAGCAGGTGACCTCGCTCTTTTGGCCTCATCCTCAATGATCCATAGGCTGGCCTTGCGGCTACATCCGTCAGATGTTCTGCTCGCGCAGACGCCTCCTCTTCTGATCGCCCGAAGACGAGCAGGTTGTCGGCATACGTGATGATGTCGGGACCGTAATCGATCTCGTGGGCGGCCAGCAGTTGGCCTACTATCATTTCACCGGCGATTGGAGACGTAGCGGCACCCAGCGGAATGCCTTGGGTTTCATTGAGGGGAGCAGGCACCATTGCACGCCGTATGATGGTCGGTGATGCAGACTGGGGTCGAACCCTGATCGTCTCATCGAAAACCACGTGACGCACTACCGCGTTCGGCAGTGGGCGCAGTACACCGACCAAGAACGCAAACGGGATGCTGTCGTAGAACGCTTTAACGTCCAGTTCCACGGCATGCGTCATCCCACGTTCGTAGGCCGCTTCAACAGCCGTAGTGGCTGCCGGTATCCCTCCGTGGAACAAGTACTGGTTCGCACGGGGAGGATGGATTGCGCGGATCAGGTCCGCGACGAATAGCTGGAGCGCCCGCTTACGAGGACCGAATGATTGAACTTCGCGTTGGCGCGCGTTGGTTGTTATCAGCCGTTGCTCAACCCTTTCATGGGTCGGCGAAAACGGATCAAGCGAAGCGGCCAGTTCCTCAATGGACTGCGGCGTCGCGTTGCCGATCCGCCCGGCCTTGAGTACCCCGCGATAGGCATCGTAGACGGCAAACGGACGCTCGTGCAGCAGTTGCCGCAGCTTGTCACGCTGGTCACGGCGACCGAGGTTCTTTAATGCGTCCACCGCTTGCTTGCGTTGAGCCTTCAACTCCCGAAGGTGGGCGACGAAGGCAGGAAAGCGGTATGCGAAGGCGCGATAGGCGGTGGCGCTGTTAATCGGCGCTATCGGCGTGCCGGTGACATGTCTTGGTGGTGCCGATGCCATCATGGCAACTTGCATACGAATGGTTAAAGACCGGCTAAGGCACTGGACCACCCGTGGTTGTTGTTAGTCGAGCAATTCGCCTAAACCAACACCAAGAGCTTTGGCCAGCTTGTCTACGACCCGGATGGTTGGGTTGCGTGCGCCACGCTCCAGATCACTAACATACGTGCGGTTAAGACCGGCATCGATGGCGAAGTTCTCTTGCGATATGCCCGTAGCATTGCGCAGGCGTTTCAAGTTTGCGCCGAGGCGTTTGCAGACATCGCTCTCCATAGGCTGACTTGGGTCTAGATGTCACCCACCAGCCACCGTTTATCAGTGACATGTTCCTGATGAGTGACAATTCTTTTACGTTTTGCAGGGTATAAGGAACGTCAGGCCCGGCGCAGGGCAACATTTAGGAACCCACGGATGCAAGTTCTGCTGCTGCCCCTCATTATCATCCGCATGATCCTGTCGATTTTCATGAGCATTTCGACCATGTCGTTTCTCTCACGGACAGACCGTCGCATCCAGCAGGCGTACGTGGCAGGGCACCCCGCACAGGTTCAGCGTCTACCCGCCAATGGGATGTCGTCAAAGACGCTCGTACTGGTGCTGGCCATTGTCGGCGTCTTCATGGTCGCTGCCTTTCTTGCCAACCAAGCGCAGTTGAACGCGGCTCCCCAGCCAGCGCAATCAACGGATGCGGCGACGGCAGCGCCTTGTCAGGTCATGAAGCATCAGAAGGGCCATCGGCATCATCGCGCGCACCGGGGATGCAGCCCGACAGCAGTCGTAGACACTGGCCAAGCTGCCCAGCCATAAGGTCCAGTGGAACCCGGCGTGTCGGTATCCGGCTTGACCTCGCAGCGAGGGCAGCATCCGTCCAACGAAACGAGACATTGCCACGGTCCCTACGATCTAAGCGGCTATCATCTGGCCACTGCGCGCGCATCCTCAAATGCATCCCAAAGCCCCGTTATGTGGCCCGTAAAGCGCAGTCTCCCCCCTTCGACCTCGCCGAGTGCGCACGATGGCGCTCGTTCGCCAGCGGGTGCTTGGCGGGCTGGCGCATAGCGTCTTGAACGCGTACTGCTAGAACGAAGTATTGGAGAGACGATGATGCGCAAGTCGGGCTGGTCGGATGAACGTCGAGCGAAACAGGCGGAAGCGATCCGCCGCTGGCAGCCATGGCGACAAGCTACAGGTCCCAAGACAGCCGAGGGGAAGGCTAAGTCCGCTCGCAACGCTGACAAGGGCATTGCGGCGTTAGAAGCGCGCATGCTGCAAGTCCGGCTCGATTTTCGGGCGGCACGATTGGCTGAGGCTGAATATGCCTGTCGGCTCCTGTTCGAAGCACGGCGATAATGGTGCAACCCGCTTCACTCGAAGAGATCGCGCCGTTCCTTGATGCAGCCCGGAAGTAGGAGCCGCAACGAGAGGGGCGCATTGGCCGTCGCGAGGTTGAAGCGCATCGCGGTGGAAATTTGGCGACGGTAGCTGCTGGTCATGTGCGACGCAGGCGTGCGTGAGGCGTTCGAAGCGGCGTCAATCCCCGTTGACGGTGTTACACATTGGCGTTACACGCGCGGTTTGTAGCATGGGTGAAAGTCTAGGGTTTCTGCGGGTTTTGCGCTTGTGATGCCGTTCCCCCTCGGCTCCACCAGTGTATGATCCACCGGACAATTTAACGATGCATTTTCTCGATCAAGCCAAAATCTTTGTCCGCTCGGGCGCCGGTGGCGCCGGCGCGGTCGCATTCCGGCGCGAGATGTATGTCGAATACGGCGGCCCCGATGGCGGCAATGGCGGCAAGGGCGGCGACATCGTGTTCGAAGCCGTGCCCGGGCTGAACACGCTGATCGATTTCCGCTACACCCAGCATTTCAAGGCGCAGCGCGGCGGCGGCGGTTCGGGCTCGAACCGCTTTGGCGCGGGCGGCGACGACCTGGTGATCAAGGTTCCGGTCGGCACGCAAGTGCTCGATGACGATCGCGAAACCGTGCTGCTCGACCTGACCGTGCCGGGCGAAAAAGTCGTATTGCTGCGCGGCGGCGATGGCGGGCGCGGCAATGCCAGCTACAAATCGTCGACCAACCGCGCCCCGCGCCAGTCGGGCCCGGGCTGGCCGAGCGAAGAGCTGTGGGTCTGGCTGCGGCTGAAACTGCTCGCCGATGCGGGCCTCGTCGGCCTGCCCAATGCGGGCAAATCGACGTTCATCAACCAGATCAGCAATGCCAAGGCCAAAGTCGGCGCTTATGCCTTTACCACGACCCGGCCGCAGCTCGGCGTCGTGCATCATCGCAATCGCGAATTCGTGCTGGCCGATATTCCCGGCCTGATCGCTGGCGCGGCCGATGGCGCGGGGATCGGTGACCGCTTCCTGGGCCATATCGAACGCTGCCGCGTGCTGATCCACCTCGTCGACATCCACGGCCCCGATCCGGCCGAGGCGATGCATGTGGTGGCCGAAGAGCTGGCCAATTACGGCGCCGGGCTCGATGAAAAGCCGCGCCTGATCGCGCTCAACAAGATCGACCTGGTCGATGGCGAACTCGTCCGCGCATTTGCCGCGGAACTGATCGCGGCCGGCGCAGACCGGGTCTTTCCGATTTCGGGCGCGACGGGCAAAGGCATGGATGCGCTGCTCGATGCGGTGCTCGAATATCTGCCCGCCTCGACCGCGACCGAGCGCCCCGCCGGTGAGATCGAGGACGAGGCAACACGGCAGCCCTGGTCGCCCTACTGACAAGCCCCCCTCCCCTTCAGGGGAGGGGCTGGG
>Ga0302220_10003589_pt1 | contig 10691 bp, 10 predicted proteins | sample II_Palsa_E1_3_FD_194572 | JGI IMG/M metagenome (GOLD analysis project Ga0302220, IMG submission 194572) | Peat permafrost microbial communities from Stordalen Mire near Abisko, Sweden - II_Palsa_E1_3 | ecosystem: Environmental > Terrestrial > Soil > Palsa > Peat permafrost | place: Sweden... | reverse complement strand
CGAGATAAAACGTAAATGGTGTCTGCGTGACACGGCCAGCCTGGTCGGCAATAAACATGACGTCGTGCAGGCCAATGAGGGAGGCTACCGCCGTGCTCTTTAACAAGACAAGCCAGTTATTACCAGAGGCGGGAAGCGCGATCCTTAGCATTTGCGGGAACAAGATTCGGAAGAATGCCTTCCACTGAGGCAGACCAAAGGCAAGCGCCGCTTCCATCTGACCTCGCGGAACAGCGAGAATCGCACCTCGGAAAGTTTCGGTGAAGTACGCACCGAAGATAAAACCTATGGTCAGCACCGCGGTCAGGAATGCGTTCAAATCCGGTGGTTGCAGACCCATGGCTGTGAACAGCATGTTGAGGAAAATCTGCCCCCCATAAAAGATCAAGAGCATCAGTACGAACTCTGGGACGCCCCGGATAACCGTCGTATAAACGGTTGCGAGCCAGACCAAAAGACGTGAATGTGACTGCTTCGCCAATGCACCCACCAATCCTAAAAACACCGATAGCCCCAGCGATAGGATCGCTAGGGAAATCGTTACTTCCGCCCCGCGCAATAATGCAGGTAGGTATCCGCTTAACATGAGATCTATCATCGACTAGTTGGAAGAAGCATGAACGATTGCGGGCAGTGGCGACTGCTCGCAAATCGTTGCCGTTGGGGTGACAAGCTCCTCAATAGATGTCGAAGTCGAAATATTTCTTGTTGATCTGTTCGTACGTGCCGTTAGCACGGATTGCCTCAATCGCTTGATTGAACTGCTGGCGCAAATCGTCGTCACCCTTTCGTATCGGGATTCCATACCCTTCGCCCAGGAGAGTTTTTTGTTCCGCAGTAGCGCCGACGATCGGGTCGCCCACAAACTTGAAATCAGCTCCCTGCGGTTTATTGAGAAATGCCGTGTACGCTTGCGCTGCGTCTTGCAGGGCGGCGTCTATCCGGCCCGCGCGCAAATCGAGGTACACGTCGTCCTGTGTTGCATATTTCACCACTTGCACCCCCAAAGGCAGCCAATATGCCGTGGCGTATTTGTCAGCCAATGTTCCTCGCTGAACGCCGATTCTTTTCCCCTTTAAGGTTTCGGGCGTCAGATCTTTGATGGGACTACTCTTGGGTGCCACGAGTCGGCGCGGAGAGTTATAGTACTTTTGCGTAAAATCGACCTGCTGTTTTCGCTCGGCCGTAATCGCCATCGAGGCAACTATGGCGTCGATCTTTTGCGCTTGTAGCGCGGGAATGAGCCCATCCCAATTGACTTGTACCAAGGTGCAATTGGCTTTCATCTGCGCGCACAGAGCGTGAACCATGTCGATATCAAAACCAGAGGGCGTGCCATCGGCACCGATCTGCGAAAACGGTGGATAAGCACCTTCGTAACCAATCCGGATGTCCTTCCAGTCTTTTGCCAAGACGGTCGTTGCGCTGGTACATAACGCTGCAAAAACGACCAGGCATGTGAGAAGCTTTTTCATGTTCGCGATCCTTAAAAAGTAATAGTCCCAAAAATGTTAAAAGGCCCCTATCACGGGGCGGCCTCCGCCTTCTTAAAAGCTCGTGTACATACCGACGCGAACGTCCGATTGATGATCGTTAGACGAAGGCGCAAACGAATCCCCGATTACAGCGTTGACCTGTGACGTCGCCTTGACATAGTCCCCGCCCGCGTAAAGTAGCGTCCGCTTCGAAATCTGATACCCGACCCCGGCGGACATCTGGTTCCAATGTTCCGATTCCAATTTGTTGTATTCGTAGCTGAGAATACTGAAGAACGTAGGGGTAAAGTAATATTGACCACCCGCCTCGTAGACACGCAAATGGTCCGAGTTACCGAAGCCGTTAAGCTGGGTGTTGGTGATCGTCGAAGCAAGGGTTAGGTTGTCGATGACATAACTCGCACCGATTGCCGTGACGGCTTGCTTGTTTATGTTGAACGGCGCATTGGCAAATGAATCCGTCACGACGCCCGTAGTCGGATTGCGTACGGCAACTGTCTGGCCTAGCAGACTAGTGACGCCAAGTTGAGCGTACGGATCGAGTCCATTCACACCTGACGGGTTATTGAGTTGTGTGTAGGCCGCGCCGGCTGAAAAAGCGCCGTGGTTGTAACTTGCGCCGGCCGACCAACTACTACCTTGATGGAAGTTCCCTGCGACATTGCTGAATGAGTACATTGCGCCGCCACGAAATCCATTGAAATCCGCACTCGAGAATTTGATGGAATTTTGCAGACGACGTCCCAGATACCCATCCAAGTCACCTTGATGAAGACCATAACCGGATGTAAACGCGCCGAGGTTATATCCCGCCAACCCTAGGTAATCCCAGACAGCATCATATTGATTTCCCATCGTTATCGACCCGTACTGGTTTTTCAACCCAACGTAGGCTTGGCGTCCAAACTCCGCGCCGCCTTGCCGGAAGCTGCCCGTCCCGAGCGAGAACCCGTTTTCCAAAACGAAAACGCTCGATAGTCCCCCGCCCAGATCTTCAGTTCCTTTGAGGCCCCAACGATTTCCGTAAAGGACACCATCGTCGAACTTATATTGACTGCCTCCCCCTGCATTCGACACATAAGTGATACCGGCATCGAGCCGTCCGTATAACGTTACGCTGCTTTGCGCCGCGGCGAGAGTTGGCAGCGCTGCACACGTGATTGCTAGAACAAGCGATCGCTTTGTTTTCATCTAATTTTCCCCGAGCTGAGTAGTTAACAATGACAAAGGCACTAACGTCGACTTCCTAATTTTTTTAGGTATACTAATTAATATTTTTATGGCAGATAGTCACTCTGCCAGCTACTTATCTCACGTCTGCAACCATCCAGTCTTTGAGCGCGGGAATGGTCGCTTCGATGTGTTCCCGCACCGCAGCTTCAATCAATTGTGGATCGCCGGCTCTTAGCGCGTGCACGACCGTCATGTGATCCTCGCGCGACGTCATGGGCTTGTGAGCAAACTCAAGCCATAAACGCATATGTGGTTCCACCACTGCATGCAAGGCTTCGATCTGAGCAATAAGTCGCGGACTCGCACTCATCCTACAGAGATACTCATGAAAGTTGCGGTGCGCGGTTATCCACTCGGAGACATCGCTTTCCCCCTGCTCCATCAAGTCAAGCAGTCTCTCAAGTTCGGAAATTTGCGCTTCGGAAATCGATCGGGATGCGACTCTCGCCGCCAGCCCCTCGAGAACCGAGCGCATATTAAACACTTCCTCCATTTCCTTAACATTTAGACCTCGCACTACAGCCCCCCGATTCGGACGAATCAGAAGCAGTCCTTCGCTAGCGAGCCTTCGGAATGCATCGCGCACAGGCATACGGCTGGTACCAATGTCAGTCGCAATGTCTTCGGGAATTAGGCGATCACCGGCCCGGAAGGTACCCATCCGAATTTTATGCAGAATGAAGCCATAGGCTTCTTCTTCTGCCGTCGTTGGAACGCTGGGAAGGAATTCGGAGTGACCGTAGTTCATGTTTGTCGTGCCGTCGCAGTGCAGAATGATTGATACGAGAATTAGAAAAGATCCACGCGCACGAAAATTACGTTTTGTAATATTGGATACACGTATCTATGTATCAACAATATCGCGACCAAAATTATCGGTCACTAGGGAAAACCCTAGTTTTATTGCTTTTTGAAGAAATATGTGAACTGCAGGTAGGGACCGCGCACGTGGGAAGTCGTTACTGATCGAAAGTATCCAACGATCAGCCTCTATCGCACCGAACTCAGGCCACGCGCGACGCAATCACAATTAAGAAGGCAACTGTTCTTCCTCTATGGGCGCCTCGCACGCTTGCACGCAGTCAGCCCGATTTACGTTGGCTCTATGCTCGCTGATTACGAAGCGCCACAGCGACTATAAAGGCAGGGAGTAGTAGATAAAGTTCGAGCGTTTCGCCACTTTCTGGTAGATGGAACGGGCGGTAGCATTGTCTTCCTGCGTGAGCCAATACAGTTTTGACGCGCCACCCGTTCGCGCCTCGGCTACCGTTCGTTGGATCAATTCTGTAGCTGCGCCCATCCCTCGGCTCTTAGAGTTCACGTATAAGTCATGCAAATAGCATGCGTTTTTCAAAGACCAAGTAGAACGGCGGGTATCTGATCCTTGGCAAAGGAAGAGATATCTGAACAATCCGATGAGTTCCACTTCTCTTGCTAGACAGACGCCATGCACAAGTACTTAATCTCGAGATAGTCGTCTATCCCGTAGTGGGATCCTTCACGTCCCAGTCCCGATTGCTTGACACCACCGAAAGGCGCGACCTCGTTAGACATGACGCCTGTATTGACACCTACCATGCCATATTCGAGAGCCTCGGCGACACGCCATACGCGTCCGACGTCGCGACTGTAGAAATAGGCTGCAAGACCCGATTCAGTTGCATTCGCCAACTGAATAACTTCGTCATCAGACGAAAATCTAAAAATGGGTGCCAACGGACCAAACGTCTCCTCGCGGGCAATTCTCATTGATGCTGTGGCACCACCAAGCACCGTCGGTTCGAAAAACCCGTGACCCAGCGCATGGCGCTTGCCGCCGGTCAACACGCGCGCGCCTTGCGCAACTGCATCCTCAATATGGGCTTCGACCTTTGCTACCGCTGCTTCATTAATCAGCGGCCCTAAGGCGACGCCCTCCTCTGTGCCTCGCCCTACTTTCAGTTCGGCTACGGAGGCAATCAGTCTTTTCACAAACGCGTCATAGACTTTCTCGTGAACATAGAACCGGTTCGTACACACGCAGGTCTGGCCGCTGTTTCTGTATTTTGAGGAAACAGCACCTAAGACCGCAGCATCCAGATCGGCATCATCGAACACGATAAACGGAGCGTTACCACCAAGCTCGAGGGACACCTTCTTGACGGTCGATGCGCATTGCGCCATAAGTAATCGCCCTACCGCGGTGGAACCCGTGAATGAGAATTTCCGAACGGTCGGATTGCTGGTCAACTCTGCCCCGATGGTTTTGGGCTCACCCGTAACAACGCTAAAAACACCCGGTGGTACGCCTGCACGCTCGGCCAACACGGCAAGTGCCAGCGCTGAAAATGGCGTCGCTTCTGCTGGCTTGAGCACGATCGGGCACCCAGCAGCTAGGGCGGGTCCGACCTTTCGGGTAATCATTGCTGATGGAAAATTCCATGGCGTGATCGCCGCGCAAACGCCGATCGGTTCCTTGAGCACCAGCATGCGTTTATCGGGAGCCGGTGACGCAAGCGTATCCCCCTTGACTCGCTTGGCTTCCTCCGCGAACCACTCAAGAAAAGATGCGGCGTAGTTGATTTCGCCCTTTGCCTCAAGCAATGGCTTGCCCTGTTCGCGACAGATTATTAGCGCAAGGTCATCGGCATTCTCAATCATCAACTCGTGCCATCGACGCAAAATTTTAGCGCGCTGATGCCCGGTCGTCGCGCGCCACGCGGGCCACGCGGCGGCGGCAGCATCAATGGCCCGCCGAGCTTCCCGGTCACCCATGCGAGGCACCGAACCTAAGATCTCATTGGACGCAGGGTCATAAACGGCAAAGGTCTCGCCATCGTCGGCACCGACCCATAGCCCATTGACAAAGGCCTGTTGGCGCAAAAGCGTGGCATCTTTCAAAGCAGCTAGGAATTGCATTTTCTGGTTCTCGGTGTATGTTTAGCAGCCAACGCGCGTCGCCCACATAATTTCAGCAAGACACGTTTTGCTGGCCATCCTGCATCAGACTGTCGCGTCAACATCCGCCGTCAGGACGCCCGCAAGTATGCTCAGCGCTTCTTCAAAGACTTCGTGCTGAATCGTGAGCGGGAACAAAAAGCGGATCACATTCCCGTATACGCCGCATGCTAAAAGCAGCAGCCCGTTCTCTAGAGCCGCGGCCTGCACTTGCTTCGCGAAATCGGGATCGGGTGCACCGCTTTCCGGATCACAGAACTCGATCGCGATCATCGCTCCGACACCACGGATATCTGCGATTTGAGGTACCCGCGACTGCAACGAACGCAGCATGTCCTGCAACTTGTTGCCTAAAAGGTTCGCGCGTTCGCAAAGCTGCTCCGTGTCAATGACATCGAGCACCGCATGTGCCGCCGCAACGGCGAGCGGGTTGCCAGCGTAGGTGCCGCCTAACCCGCCCGGTGCTGCCGCGTCCATCAACTCGGCTCTGCCGATTACGCCGGAAAGCGGCATGCCCCCGGCCAAGCTTTTAGCGATCGTCGTCAAATCGACCGAGACATCGTAGTGCTCCATGGCGAAAAGCTTACCGGTGCGTGCAAAACCCGTCTGCACTTCGTCGGCGATTAGAACGATGCCATGCTCGTCGCAGATTCGGCGCAGCGAGCGGACAAATTCGGCGGGAGCTTGATAAAAACCACCTTCACCCTGAACCGGTTCAAAAATGATCGCCGCGACTCGTTTAGGGTCCACATCTGCCTTAAAAAGAGAGTCAAGGGCCTTCATTGCGTCGTTCACGGACACGCCATGCAATGTGTTCGGGAACGGGGCATGGAATACGTCCTGGGGAAATGGTCCAAAGCCCACTTTGTACGGCACCACCTTGCCAGTCAAAGCCATCCCCATCATCGTGCGACCGTGAAAACCGCCTGAAAAAGCAATGACTGCCGGGCGACCGGTCGACGCTCGTGCGATTTTGACGGCATTCTCCACGGCCTCCGCCCCGGTAGTGAAAAACGCCGTCTTCTTTTGAAAGCTCCCCGGTGCTCGGCGGTTCATTTTCTCGGCCAATTCGACATACGACTCGTAGGGAACGATCTGATAGGCGGTGTGAGTGAACCGATCAAGTTGCATGCGTATTGCTGCGACTAGCCGAGGATGCCGATGTCCCGTGTTGAGGACCGCGATACCGGCCGCAAAATCGATGAAACGACGACCTTCAACGTCCCACAGCTCGGAATTCTCTGCATACGATGCGTAAAACTCGCATGCGACGCCCACGCCACGTGGCGTTGCAAGATTTTTTCGAGCGAGCAGTTCGGCATTGGTCAAAATCGGTCTCCTTAGGAACTAGATCTTTCTTTGAACGCGTTCGATGCGTCTGACTTCAGTTGCCAGCGACTATAATGAAATTTGGCTCTTATATTCAGAGCCAATTTTGTAAAAATATAGGAGCCATTTATGCGGTTGAACGTTTTGTCCGACTGGCTAGGTCAGCGGCTGGAGCGGGGGAACGGGCAACCCATTTATCGACAGCTCCACCTTGCGTTGCAAGAAGCGATGTCGTCGCGCGAATTACCTCCGGGAACTAGGCTTCCCTCGTCGCGACTGCTGGCAGAAGAACTCGGCGTCGCGCGAAACACGGTTACTCAGGTATATGAGCAACTCTGTCTCGAAGGCTACGCAACCTCGTTCACGGGAAGCGGCACCTTTGTGGCGGACAGTGCCCCCGGAAACTTTCCCCGCGGTACGACCTCCGACGGCAAGACCGCGGCCAAACCTGGTGAAGGCCTTGCGAGCACAGACGTCATTCAGCCGCCCATTCTTTCTGCGCGAGGGGGCAAATTAATTTCTGGCGCCGGCGTCTCTAGATTCCAAAGCGGCGCCTTCATGCCCGGTGTTCCAGACGTGTCGAAGTTTCCAAGTCGCGTATGGAATCGGCTCAACAGCAAATATTGGCGGCGGCCGCGGGCCGACCTGCTCACCTATGCCCCGGGCGGGGGGCACCACGCGTTGCGTTTGGCGTTGACCGAGTATCTGCGGACATCCCGCTCAGTCCAGTGCACGCCCGAGCAAATTATCATTACTACCGGGATTCACCAGTCCGTCGATCTCGCCGTTCGATTGCTGTCTGACCCAACTGATGTCATTTGGACGGAGGACCCCTGTTATTGGGGTATAAAAAGCGTGCTCCAGGTATCGGGCCTACAGCTCAGAGCGATTGCCGTAGATGAAGAAGGCATTTGCCCGACTCCCGCAGATTTGGCAGCGCCCCCGAAACTGATACTCGTTACGCCTTCGCATCAGTACCCGCTGGGAGCGGTCATGAGCTTGGCACGACGCCGAATGCTGCTGGAATATGCGCGGCAAACGGGCTGCTGGATAATCGAGGATGACTACGATAGCGAATACCGTTACAGCGGGCGTCCCCTCGCATCATTGCAAGGACTGGACACCTCGGGGAAGGTCATCTACGTCGGCAGTTTTGGAAAAACCTTATATCCAGGTCTTCGGGTCGGCTACGTTGTTGTCCCAGAGATTCTTGCCGAAAGCTTTGCTATGGCGAGCGCTGAATTGTATCGCGAGGGGCAGTTACTACAGCAGGCTGTACTCGCAGAATTTATCGCGGAAGGACACTTTACGTCACACATTCGACGCATGCGTGCCGTCTACTCACGGCGACGCGAGCTGTTGCTGCAGGCCGTCGCAAAGCGGTACGGCAACGCATTGAAGATTACAGGGGAAGACGCGGGTCTGCATCTGGTGATCAGTTTTCCTCAAGGTGTCGATGACCGCGCCGTTGCCAATAGTGCCTTGAAGCGCAATATCGTCGCGAGGCCATTGTCTGCATATTTTTCTGACTCGTCGCATGGAGCTTCCGGCCTCTTGTTAGGCTATGCCTGCGTACCCGATGAGGAGATTGAAATGTGCTTTTCCAGGCTATCGGAATCGATAGATGAGCAATTATAGGGGCGCTGGCATCAATGGCTGTAGCCAACGCAGCAAAGAAGTTGATTTGGGTCGACGAACTGATCGGTGGCAACTGTCCAATGAGAATACGAACGGGCTATTGAGACAGTACTTTCCCAAGGGAACCGACCTCTCGGCATATTCGCAGGCCAAGCTCAATGCCGTGGCGAGGCGATTGAACGAGCGCCCAAGGAAAACACTAAACTACGAAACACCTGCTGAACGATTTCACCAATCCGTTGCATCCACCGGTTGAATCCACACTCGAAAGCGGACTTAGAGATCGTCTTGACTCGAAGGGCGGTTCAGGGTCGACACGAGCCAGTTGACATAGTCCATAGCGATTCGCCGTTCCGTCGCCCTTGCCGCTTTTGTGCAGAGCGTCGATCCGTTCCCGTCTATCAACGTCTCGCTACAGACACCATCGCACGACGGTATTTCTGACGGTATACGAACGACTTTTCGCAACCTCGCTTATGTGGGACGCGACTTTGCCGCCAGACTCAACATAATAGCGACGCTACCATCGTGAATAACACGGCGCAAGCAGCCACGAAAGGTGAGGCCGTATGTCGATGTGGTCAATACGGGCTATCGGGGAAAAGTAGAAAACGAGGTGATAGGAAGTGATGACAGCATAGGCTAGCGCTCGTTATAGGATACGATTGCCATAAGGCTCAGTTTCTTTAGCATCCGGGCGAGATAATTGCTGAAACCATTACCTCGGGGTCACTGATGGTCGCACCAATATCAGGCTATGGTTAGCCAAGGTGGAGTGGACATCTCAGCCTACCGCAACCTTTCGATTGATTGTCACGACCGACGATCCTGGGCATTTATCAACGTCGCGAATGACTGAAGATCGTCTACCGACACTGGCGGGACACGGTGCGCTCACTCAATGCCGGTGCGAAAAGTTTGATGCGGACGAGCATACTTCGATATCGATACTACTTTCCCCACAGCCATCTCGACTGAGACGCCGAAGGCATGTTGGTCGCGTTCAGGTCAGAACTGACAGTGGAGAAATACGTGGTTCAAACAGGGACGGCAGGTCGCTGCGCCAGGCGCATCGCGCACAGCTCCATCTCGGCGGCAAGGGACGCAATCGGGCGATTCAGGTCTGATCGCTGCACGATGATGTCGGCAAGTATCGGGTTCTTTTCAGCACTCTCTGTCGCGCCAACGCTTCTCATTGTGCTCGCGGTGGCCGGCTGGCTTTTTGGAGAAAACGTGGCGCGCGGCCGATTATTCGCCCAAATACACGACATTATGGGCAATGAGGCGGCGGGGGCCATGCGGGAAATAGTCGAACACGCGCATCACGCGAGCGGGGGCGGTCTCGCTACGGCGACGTCCGCGGTGCTACTAGTGATCGGCGCTTCTGCCACGTTCTCGTCACTGAGCACCGCGCTCGATGTCGTGTTCGCTGCAGAACCCAAGAGGGGCGCTGCAGGCCTTGCTCTATTTGTCCGCGCGCGTTTAGTGTCGTTTGAACTCGTTTGGGGAATTGGATTCCTATTGGTGGTCTCGCTGACACTCGATGCAGCAATCAATTTCGTCGGCCATACGATGTTTGGCGACTCCAAGCTGCTCATCGTCGCAGCGGTCGTGCAAACGATGTTAAGGCTGGCCGTGTTAGGCGCAGCCTTCACCGCCTTGCTTAGATGGCTGCCTAATGCGCCTGTACAATTCAGGCACGCTGTGGTCGGTGCAGCCGTATCGGCTGTGCTATTCACGCTTGGACACAGTCTGTTCGGACTGTATTTAGTGCACGCAAGCACGGTGAATCTGCTCAGGACAACCGGGTCGCTAGCGGTGTTGATGATCTGGCTCTATTTTTCGGCGGCCGTGTTTCTTTTCGGTGCTGAAGTCGCAGCGGCATTGAGGCGTGCGCAAGGGCCGCTAGCTTAACAGCGGAGAATTTGACTTATTGTGATCGAGTCGCAGACGACAGCTCTCCGCTCGCTCTTAGAGCGAGCCGGGTCAGAGCCATAGTGCGAGCAATTGCGCACCGAAGCCGCTTACCATTAGCATTGGAATCCGTTATCACTCGAT
>Ga0302220_10003581_pt1 | contig 10702 bp, 10 predicted proteins | sample II_Palsa_E1_3_FD_194572 | JGI IMG/M metagenome (GOLD analysis project Ga0302220, IMG submission 194572) | Peat permafrost microbial communities from Stordalen Mire near Abisko, Sweden - II_Palsa_E1_3 | ecosystem: Environmental > Terrestrial > Soil > Palsa > Peat permafrost | place: Sweden... | reverse complement strand
GCTCGCTTTGCGCGCCCTCGAACGGACAACCGAACGCCGTTGCGATGGTCGCATGCGCTTTGACGGCGCTACCCGCGAGCAAGTCCATCACGTTCCTGAAGCGTTGCAGCGATTGCGCCGGCTCCATACGCATGTTCGCCAGGTTGTGCGTCTTGCTGACCGAGAGCACCAGATTCGCTTCATCGAGCCCGCATGCCAACGCGCGTTCGGCGCCACGTTCATTAGGCACCAGTGCAACATAGGTGACGCCGGCCACCCGCTCGATGCCGCGCGCCACCGCTTCGGCATCGCGCAGGTTGGGAATCGCCTTGGGCGAAACGAAGGACGTGATCTCGATCTTCTTGAGGCCGGTATGCGAGAGCTGATCGATGAGACGAATTTTTTCTTCAGTCGGGATGAAATTGGCTTCGATCTGAAAGCCATCACGCACCGCGACGTCGTTGATGAAGACACGCTGTCCCTGCGGGGAAAAGAGCATGCTCAAACTCCGGTTAAATTACGCTGCGTTCGCGCAGCGCGGCGATTCTTTCCTGTGCGTAGCCCAGCGACGCCAGGATCTCGTCGGTATGCTGACCCAGCGCGGGCCCTGGCGTGAGCGTTGCGCCCGGCGTGCCGCTAAGCTTGGGCACGATGCCCGGGAAATCGACTGGCGTGCCATCGTCGAGCGCCACGCGCTCTATCATTTCGCGAGCCTTATATTGCGGGTCCTCGACGATGTCTTGAGCGGTATAGATTTTTCCCGAGGGCACGTCGGCCTTTTCCAACACTGCCAGGATGTGGTCGCGCGAGTGCCGGCGCGTCCAGTTGCCGATCGCGTCGTCCAGCATTGTGTTGTGCGTAACACGACCGTCGTTGTGGGCCAGACGCGGATCGTCGCCCAGGTCGGGCCGATCGATCGCCAGCATCAAACGCTTGAAGATGCCGTCGCCGTTGCCGGCGATGATGACGTATTGCCCGTCGCCGCTCGGGTAAGTGTTGGATGGCGAAATGCCAGGCAGGCTTGCCCCGGTGCGCTCTCGCACATGCTGAAACAGCGAGTATTCAGGGATCAGGCTTTCCATGACCGCAAATACCGATTCATACAGCGCAACGTCAATAAATTGGCCGCGCCCGCGATTCTGGTTCAGGTGATGCATGGCCATCAACGCGCCGATCACGCCGTAGAGCGAAGCCAGCGTGTCGCCGATGCTGACCCCCGAACGCACCGGCGGCCGATCCGGGTAACCCGATACATAGCGCAGCCCACCCATCGATTCGGCAATCGCGGCAAAACCGGGCCGATCGCTGTAGGGACCCGTCTGGCCGTAGCCGGAAATACGCACCATGACGAGCGCCGGATTGATGACCGACAGATGCTCCCAACCCAGCCCCCATCCTTCGAGCGTGCCGGGACGAAAGTTCTCAATCACGATGTCGGCGTGCTTGACCAGATCCTTGACGATGTCCTGTCCCTCTTGCGACTTCAGGTTAATGGTCAACGACTTCTTGTTGCGACTCTGCGAGTACCACCATAACGACGTACCGTTGTGCAATTTGCGCCATTTGCGCAGCGGATCGCCGATTCCCGGCGACTCCACTTTGATGACTTCGGCGCCAAATTGCGCGAGCAGCGCACCGGCGTAGGGACCGGCAATCAGGGTGCCCAACTCGACGACCTTGACGCCCTTGAGGGGCAATTCCTGTGTGGACAAAACCTGTCTCCCGATACTGAATTTATAGTGGCTACTAAGTTGCAGCGGAACCATCGCGTGCGCGTGCGTGGCGCTGGCGCTGGCGCTGGCGTCACTGCAGAATGGCCGGTGCACAAAATGGTGTAAAGCCGTAAGATACGATCCTGCCATCGCGTTCTGCGATGGCTGCTGCAAGGGAAGCCGAATGAAACTGGACCCCGTCTCGCTGAAGCTCTTCGTCGCCGTGATCGAGGAAGGTTCGATCGCCGACGCGGCGCAGCGTGAGTACCTCGCGACCTCAGCCGTGAGCAAACGCATCAGTGAGTTGGAAGCGGCGCTCAATGTGAGCCTGATCAGCCGCAGCAACCGTGGCATAGCACCCACTGCAGCGGGCTACGCGCTGCTCGGGATGGCGCGCGGCGTGCTGCAGGATCTCGACGAAATCGCGCTACAGATGCGCAGCTACGCGGCCGGCACGCGCGGCCATGTACGCATCTTTGCCAACATATCGGCCATTACGCAGTTCCTGCCCAACGAAATCGAATCGTTCCTGGCTGTGCATCCCCAAGTGGAAGTGCGGCTGGAAGAACGTATCAGTTCAGCGATCGTAAAGGCCGTGGCCGAGAACACCGCCGATGTGGGACTGATCACGGTCGGCGATTACGGTCAAGAGGTGGAGTACCTGCCCTATCATCAGGATAATCTGATGGTCGTGGTGCCGAGCGGGCACGCGCTGGCGAAGAAACGCACGATCCGATTCGAGGAAGCGTTGCAGTATGAATTCGTCGGAGCCCACACCGGCAGTGCGATCAACAACGCCCTCGGGCGCGCAGCATCCGAAGCGGGCATGCCGCTTCGGATGCGCATCCAGGTCACCAGTTACGATGCGCTATGCCTGATGGTGGCGGCGGGATTGGGGATCGGCGTGCTGCCGCGCCAAAGCGCGAGCCTGTATCTGAAGGCGCTCAAGCTGCGCGGCATTACGTTGGCTGAACCGTGGGCCAAACGGGAACTGGCGATCTGCGTGCGCGCGTACGCTTCGTTGCCGGTCGCCGCGCGCCTGCTGGTTGAGCATCTGCGGGCAGGACACCTTCAAGCTACCGTCAAACCCAGTTCCCCCAGCAGTTCGGCAGCTTGCTGATGCGAGATCGTGGCGCCGCGGAACAGCTTGGCATCGAGCAGCTTGAGACCACCGATATCGGCGTCACGCAGGTCCGCGCCGTCGAAACGCGCCAACTTCAAGTGGGCATCGCGCAGACTGCCGCCTTCGAAAACCGTTTCGCGAAAATCACAACCCGACAGGTCCGCGTCGGAAAAATCGAGCTGCTGCAGACGCATCTTGCGAAACGACATCTTGCGCAGATCGGCGCCCACGAGCAGCGTGTCCTCGAACGATAGCGCGAGGTATGCTGCCTCTTCAAAGTTTGCGCCGGTGAGCTTGCACCCCTTGTATGAAGCTGAGGCCAGTTTGGCGCGTCGCCAGTTCGTGTTGTTCAGGTCGCAGCGTTCGAACTGCGAATCGACCAGCTCAGCAGCTTCGAAATTGGCTTGACGGCCTCGGCAGCGCGTCCAGATGCTTTGCGACAAAATCGCCGCGTACCACGCGGTTTCCGGGAACGTGCAGTTCCTGAATTCGAACCCACGCATGTCGAGCCGCGACAGGTCCTCCCCCTCGAAATCGCATCCTTCGAAAACGAGCGGCTTGGCCGCATTGGCGATCAGCGCGCTCATCTGCTTGCGCGAGATCGTCGCGTCGAGCACGTCGGCGCGAGCCGGTGCCATCGTATCGTTTGTGTTCGTCATTGGCGCCCCTCAAAGCCGAGCAATACGTTGACCGCATTGATGCCGATTTCCTCGACCATATACCCGCCTTCCATCACAAACAGGCTAGGCACCCCAAGCGCCGCAATCGCCACGCCAATGCGCGCAAAATCAACGCTTTCGAGCTTGAAGTGGCTGATCGGATCGTCCTTGAATGTATCCACGCCGAGCGACACGACAAGGGTATCGGGCCCGTACGATCGAATTCGCTGGCACGCTTGCGCAAGCGCCGCGCCGTAGGCATCCCACGCGGTGCCTTGGGGCAAGGGGAAATTCAGGTTGAAACCGAGACCGGCTCCCGCGCCCTGCTCGTCCGCATGGCCCGAGAAAAACGGATAAGAAACGGTGGGCTCTCCATGCAACGAAACGAACAGCACATCGGATCGCTCATAAAAGATGTCCTGCGTCCCGTTGCCGTGATGAAAATCGACGTCCAGCACCGCGACGCGTTTGGCGCCGCCGTCGATGCACCGTTGTGCCGCAATCGCCGCATTGTTCAAATAACAATAGCCGCCCATGGTTTCGCGCGCCGCGTGATGGCCCGGCGGCCGGCACAGCGCAAATACACCGCGCGCGCCTGCAGCCAACGCGTCCATACCGGTCAGAGCCGCGTTGGCACTGCCTTTCACGGCGTCCCAGGTGGCCGCTGCGATCGGTGCGCCGGCATCCATGGCATAAAAACCGAGCTTCCCATCTATCGAGAACGGCTCTATATCGTCGCGTAGTCCACGGACTGGCCACACGAGCGGCAGTGCATCATGCTTCCTACCTGTATCTGCCCAAGCCGTCCAGGCAGTCTCGAGGAAGCGGACATACCGCTCGCTATGCGCTTTGACGTAGCTGGATCTTTCGTGTTCGGCGGGGGCGATCACCGCGCCAAGCACACTCGCTTGAACCTGAGCTAGAACCATATCGGCACGGCTCGGACTCTCGAACGACGGCGTCAATGCACCGTCCTTTAGCTCGATGCCGTGATGTAGGCGGTGGCCCGGGTTGAATACAGTAAGCATAAGTTTGTCAGTGGCAAGAACAGCCTCCAGTCTACTCACCGCACCCGAAATTGCTTTGCTTTTTTGCCAGCTTGCTGGCTCCTATCATTGCGCACAAATCGTTTAAATATATCGAAATATGGGAACGAATAAACTAAATTCTGGAATAGATGCAACAGATCGCGAGATGTTGCGCCTTCTCCAGGAAGACGGCGCCCTGTCCAATGCCGCGCTCGCCGAGACTCTGGCGTTGAGCGTCACGCCGTGTTGGCGTAGGCGCAAGCGCTTGCAGGATCAAGGACTTATCAAGGACTATCAGGCCAACCTGGACCGGCGCATGCTGGGCTTTGATGTCCTCGCGTTCGTGCACGTGCGCTTCGGCGCGCATACGGACGCCACGCCGGAGCGTTTCGAGCAAGTGGTGCGCGATTTGCCAGAAGTCCTCTCATGCCATAAGATCACCGGCGACGCGGATTACGTGTTGCAGGTGCTGGCCATCGACCTCGACTCATACGGCGAGTTTGTCGAGCAGGTTTTGCGCAAACTGCCGGGCATACTCTCGATCCAGTCAAGCTTGGCCTTGCGCGAAGTCAAGGCGACCAGCCGGATTCCGTTGCCGGATGCGCGTTAATGACTATGTTTTAAATCCGCTACGAGGGCTATGCTTCGGCCTAACTACTTTTTTGTTAGCCCGAAGTGAACTTGAAGGAGTTCGACATGGAACCGCGTCTTGACTTTTACAAGGCCAGTCCGTCCGCTATCAAAGCGCTGCTTGGGCTGGAAGATCAAATTGCCAAATCCGGGGTAGAAAAGCCTCTCGCCGAGTTGGTACGCCTGCGTGCCTCGCAAATCAACAGTTGTGCCTATTGTGTGGACATGCACACCGCCGATGCGCGCAAGGCTGGCGAAACGGACCGGCGCCTCGCAACCGTATCGGTATGGCGCGAAACCCCGTTCTTCACTGAGCGTGAACGCGCAGCGCTCGATTGGACCGAGTCCGTCACGCTGGTTTCGGTCGACCAGGTTCCGGACAGGGTATGGAATGCGGTCAGGCCGCACTTCAGCGACGAAGAGCTCGTCGATTTGACCTTGCTGGTCGCGGCAATCAATAGTTGGAATCGCTTCGCGATCGCCTTCAGGAAGATGCCAGCTTGAGGCAGTTTGGGTTAGCGTGGCAGTCCAAACCTCCTGACACAGCTAAACGCCTCGATGGACATCGTAAGAAATGCCTCACCGGGCATCAGGGTGTCGGCTTTCCCCAAGCCAGTTCGATTGCCTGCAATGCGCTCAATACGATGGAACGATTCAACGCTGCGGCCAGCACGCCATCCCCTTCGGCGTAAGCCTCGCACAAGCGTTCGTGATCCGCGCAAGACTTGGCAAGACGCCCCGGCAGCGAAGTGCTCAAGTGCCGCAGCCGATTGGTACGCAGCCGCATTGAATCGAGCACTTCCTTGTATATACCGTTGCGGCTCACGCGCAGTTCTTCGTCGCGAAACGCGACGTTCGCCCAGAAGTAACCATCCACGTCCTTGCGCGCCGCCGCGTCGGCCAACCGCTTGTGTGCGCGCCACAAGGCGTCGATGTCGTCGGCAGTCGCACGCTCGACGATCGCCATCGACACCTGCGCATATAAGATGGCACGCAGTTGATACAACTCCTGCGCTTCCTTCAGCTCCATCGCCGAGACACGCGGGCGCCGGCGTGGCGACCAGTCCACCAGACCCTCATGGCTGAGCACGAACAAGGCTTCGCGCACCGGCGTGCGGCTCACGTTGAAGCGCTTGGCCAGATCCACCGAATTCAGGTCGTCGCCGGCTTCGAGCCGGCCCTCGATGATGCCGCGCGCCACCCAGTCGACGATGGCCTCGACCGCCGACAAATCGCTGTCTTCTGCAACGCCGCCGACGCTGCCATCGTTGTCAGCGTCACCCACAGTGCCGACACTGCGCTCATCGAACCGTTCGCTCATATTTGTCCTTGAACACGAACCCGATAGTGTCGGGCATGGGCACGCATTTTATCAAAGGGCGAGCAACGCGAAACCGCCTCTCGCGCCGCAAACTGGCCACCAAAGAGGAACGCGCTACTCACCACCTCTAAATGTGTACACTTATAACGTGGTTAACTTTCAAAACCGCCGAATACGCCATAAAATAACACCAAGTGTCGACATATAGAATGCGCGACCAGGGTTTTCACCAAACAGAGGAGACGGGATGTACGTGGAAAAAGGTTTGCCTATGGCGCAGTCGGTAGAGCCATCGGTGTCGGCACGGCTGGACCGCTTGCCGCCGACGCGTTATTTCAAGGGATTGGTCGCGCGCATCGCAACCGGGGGTTGGTTCGAGTTCTACGAAATGTTCATGGCGGCCTATGTCGCGTTGGGTCTGATCAGTAGCGGCCTATACCGCGCAACCACCACAGGCCTGTTCGACGTGAACGGCTTTGCGAGTTTCCTGGGTTCGTTTTTCGGCGGCATGTTCGTCGGCACCGTGGCGCTCGGCGGCTTTACCGATCGCTTCGGTCGGCGCTCGGTGTTTACCGCGGCGATGCTGATCTACTCGGTCGCGACCTTCGTAGCGGCGTTCCAAACAACCCCGGAATCGCTGGATCTTTGGCGTTTCTTCGCGGGCGTCGGTATTGGCGTTCAGCTCATTACCGTCGATACGTATATCTCGGAGCTGACACCGAACCGCTCGCGCGGGCGCTACATGGCATTCAGCATGTTGGTGATCCTGACCTCCGTGCCTGTGGTCGCCGTATTGTCGTACCTGCTCGTGCCGCATCAGATCCTGGGCCTGGACGGCTGGCGCTGGGTCATGATCATCGGTTCGGCCGGTGCCATCCTGATTTGGTTCTTGCGTCGCGGTTTACCCGAGTCGCCGCGCTGGCTGGAAAGCAAAGGCCGAGTCGAGGAAGCACGCGCCATCGTTGCGCAGATCGAAGCGCGCGTGATGGCCGAGACGGGACGCCCGCTGCCCGAGCCGGAAGTCACTCAGGCAGACCCGCGAGAACACGTCCAAGGGTCGTGGTGGGAAATGTGGAAGGCCCCCTATCTGAGCCGCACCGTGATGCTCTCGGTTTTCAACTTCTGCCAGACCTTCGGTGTATACGGTTTTGGCGCCTGGGTGCCGGTCCTGCTGTTCACCAAGGGCATTACGCTCACTCACTCGCTGCTTTACACCATGGTGATCGCGTTTGCCACGCCGTTGGGCGCGGTCGGTGCCATGATCTGCGCGGAACGGTTCGAGCGCAAATGGCAATTGGTGGGTTGCGCAGTGGTTGTAGCGGCAGCCGGCCTGATGTTCGGGCAAGTGCGCGAACCCGCACTGATACTCGTGTTCGGTAGCTTGGTCACGATTGCCAACAACTGGCTGATCGGCATTTTCCACACGTACCAGGCCGAGCTTTATCCCACTCGCATCCGTGCCCGCGCGGTCGGTTTCGTGTTCAGCTGGAGCCGCGTGAGTTCCATTTTTGTCGGCTTCTGGGTGGCCGCGTTGCTGAAGCATTCTGGCGTGCCCGCTGTCTTCGTGCTGATCTCTTCTGCCATGCTCGTTATCGTCGTCATGGTCGGTGTGATGGGTCCGAAGAGCAACGGCGTGCGGCTCGAACATCTGTCGAAGTAAGCTCGGGCGACAACCTGGGGCGCGGCAAGCGAGCTTGCGCCCCCGGGTCCTGACTTCGATACGGTGACCTCACCGTATCGCTCAAGTTCTGCTTTGCCGGCCAGCCTGCCCTCCGAGGCTTTGCCCGGCATCGCCGGCCATGCGCACATAGCCGAACATCGACATCAACGTCAGAACACCCGCGAACAGGAATGCGAGTCGGAAATCCGGCAGCGTGAAATGCAAACCATCGTGCTGGTTCGCCCCCCCGTTCAAGAACGCGCCTGCGCGCAGCGACACGGCGCCGAACGCAATACCCAACCCGATCGTCATCTGCGCAGCCGAACTCCATAAGGTGCTCGCCCCGTTCATCTGCGCGGGCTCGACATCCGCGTAGGCCAGCGTGGCCAACGTGGTGAATTGCATCGAACGTGCAAGGCCATAGACGAACACCACGATCAACACCCAGACGAGCGGCGACTGCGGCGTCAACATCCCGCATGCAACGATAGAGGCGAATGCGACGGCCACGTCCACAATGGAAACCCGCTTGAAACCGAAGCGCCGCAGAATGCGCGTGGTCAGTGCCTTCATGCCGAAGTTGCCGAGCGCGCTGGCCAGCAGCAACAAACCCGAATTGAACGCAGACAGGCCGAAGCCGATCTGGAACAGCAGCGGCATCAGATACGGCACCGCGCCGATGCCGATACGCGTGATCGAACCCGTCACCACTGTCACGGAAAACGTCGGGATCTTCAGCGTCGAGAAATCGATCAACGGATGCGCGTGCGATTTCGAGTGACGCAGCGTCAGCCAGCCGAACACAAAACCGGCGCCCACGATCGCAACGGCAATCCAGGGATCCGAGTTGGGTTGACTCGCGAGTTCGGCGCCGTACAGCATCGCCGTCAACGCCACGCCGCTGAGCACCAGCCCGACCACATCGAGCGGCTTGCGCGTGTTGCCGCGCAGGTTGGGCGCAAAGGCCGCCACCGCCACCAACGCCGCGATGCCTATCGGCACGTTGAGCAGGAAGATCCAGCGCCACGAAGCATAGGTCGTAATGAAGCCGCCGATCGGCGGTCCCACCACAGGCGCGGCGATTCCCGGCCAAGTGATGGTCGAAATCGCCTGCATCAAGCGGCTCTTTTCCGTCGTGCCCACCACAATCAACCGGCCCACCGGCACCATCATCGCGCCACCCACGCCTTGCAGCAGGCGCGCGGCGGTGAACTCACCCACGGTGTTCGACAAGCCGCACAGCATCGACGCCGAAGTAAACACAATGATCGCGCTGAAAAATACGGTGCGCGAGCCGAAGCGATCTGCGGCCCACCCACTGACCGGGATGAAGATGGCCAGCGCGAGCATATAGATCGTCATGCCGAAGCTCAGCGCGTTCGCCCCAACGCCGAACGTGTGAGCCATCTGCGGCAATGCCGTCGCAATCACGGTGGTGTCCAGATACTCCATAAAGAAGGTGCCCGCGACCACATACGGCAATAAGCGTAGGTGCGAAGCGGACCCGTCATTCGACTGTTGCATGGGCTGGGATCGAGGCTCGGTCGGGAGAGAAGTCTGCCGAATTGTGCCACAGCCCTCGCCTTTAACCGACTTACCACGGCAGGATCTCGTTCAGATAGTTGACGAATACCAGCCCGCGGGTTCCCTGACGCGCCGCGAGTGTGTCCACCACGCGCGGAATACTTGTCTCAATGTCGAGCGGCGCTTCGGAACCGCCCATATCGGTTCTGACCCAACCCGGCGCCATCACGCAGAAGGTACGCGGGTCGCCGGCGCGACGGGCGACGAAGCTACGCATCAAAGTGTTCAGCGCGGCTTTGCTCGCACGGTAAACCTCCCAGCCGCCATCCACGTTACTTGCGATGCTGGCCAGCTCGGAGGACATGACCACCACTTGGCCCGTGGCCAAGACACGATCGATAAAGCGCTCGACGACGCGCATCGGGCTCAGTGCATTGGTCACCATGACACGCATGAATTCCTCCGTGCTGACCTCGCCTATCGTTTCCGTGGGAGTGTTGGTGACACCCGCGTTCACGAACAGCACATCGAATTCACGCTGTCCGAGTCGCTCGCGAAGCGCTGCGATCTGGGCTTGGTCCGCGATATCAACCGCTTCAATTTCCAGCGTATCTCCAGCCTCTGCTTGAAGAGCCTGCAAGCCCGTATGCTGATGAAGATCGCGCACCGTGGCGACCACTTGCCAACCGCGACGCAGATATTCACGGGCAAGCGCCAAACCGAGGCCACGCGACGCGCCGACAATCAGTACAGTGGAACGATATGACATGGTCAACACCTCTCTAGTCTAAAAATGTTTGGGAACGAAGTCGGTGAATCAACCGCCAGCTATCGTTAATACAAGCCACGCAGGTGCGACCCATTAGCTCATACGCTCGATCAGCGATTGCAAGACGGTGTGCAGCGGCACACTGCCTTTGATCGAACCGGTTTCCCCGGCTTCGAACTCGATCCACCCCTCGTTGAAACCATCGAGCATCTGGATACGCGGCTTAGGGTTTTTCATTCCCTGCGAAATGAACAAGGGTTCCCACGTTTCACGCGGTACGACTTCCATCCGCACGTC
>Ga0302220_10003578_pt1 | contig 10708 bp, 12 predicted proteins | sample II_Palsa_E1_3_FD_194572 | JGI IMG/M metagenome (GOLD analysis project Ga0302220, IMG submission 194572) | Peat permafrost microbial communities from Stordalen Mire near Abisko, Sweden - II_Palsa_E1_3 | ecosystem: Environmental > Terrestrial > Soil > Palsa > Peat permafrost | place: Sweden... | reverse complement strand
GCTATCCGCACCTGATGGTTTCGGCTCGATTTAGGGCCAGGCCGACGCGTCCGATCGCCGGTGGTTAGTTCACACGACAAGCCGAGATCTGCGGGAGATCGCCGTTGGCGGCAAGATTGCCAGGGGGTGGAAACCAGTCAGTTCAGACATCCGAGGTTGCGAGGCGGATGCTCGCGGCTGCTGGTCACTGCCCACCTGAGATCAGCGCATTCAGCATCGCGGTGCCGTTCGCATGTCGCCAGTCACTGCTGGATCGAAGGAGATTTCCAATGGCCGTGCGTTGAACAAGGTAGGGCCTGCCCCACCGCCTGCGCGTTGTATGTTTGGGGCCTCCACTGACCCCGTGGCAGGTTGCGTCAGACCGACGAAGCGGGCCGCCCCCAGGTTTGAGTGGGACGGCCAACGCTCGGCGATCAGAACATTGCCTGGTCAACGCGTCGCCCGATTGTAATTTCGAGCGAGACGTTCGAGAGGCGCAAGGCTGTCGCCGATCAAGCGCAGGATCGCCAAGGCACGCTCGGCAAGTTGGGCGCGCTCGGTCCCTGAGTGGTTAGATGGGTAGTCGATTGTGTGATCAGTGCCGGATTTTGCGGCCGGCCTTGTCTTCCCGTTTTGCACCATGATCGCGAAGCACAAGAGCAAAGCCTCGCGATGCGCATCATCGTAGCTGGACGCTTCAATGATGTGGTCCAAAGTGGATTCTTTGAGCTCGTCGTACTTGTGCTGAAGCGTTGCGGACCATTTGCCCCAGGCAATCAGGTTGAGCTCGATTTCCAAGTTGAGAAATTCGAGCGCAGCGGCCGCGATCTGTTCCGGCGGTGTGTCGCAAGCAAAGCTGAGGTTCATAGCGCCCTCACCGTCGCGCATGGCAGACCGAGTATTTCGTCGCAAAGTCTCTCGCTCGCTTCACGCTTATTCATGCAGCGATTATTGAGCGGGTCTCGCAGCTGGTCAAGCCGTTGCTGGCACAGTAAAACTCTCAGACGCGGCATAGCTCAGTACTCGTCTGCCAGCATGACGGTCATGACACGATCTGTTTTTTCCGCGTTCCATGGTTCGGCGCTGCCGTACATGCGCTCGCTGTCAGCCTCGAAATAGTCGATTTTCCAGAATATCTTCGCATCATTGTAGACGATCGCGGCGAAGTCACGTTCACCGTAAGGGTCGTCACCCTCAGCCGGCACGCAGTTGGCGATCTGGGTGAGGAGTGCTCGTTGGCCGACGATTCTGCGGCACTGGGCATCGCCTTCGTCTTTGGCGCCTTCGACCAGCATTGCCATCACACCATGCGTGAAAACGCAGCGCGCGCCCGGGCGCTGGCGCAGTTCATCGTTAAGCCGCGCGATTTCGGCGCGCTCATGCTCGGTTGGTGCTTCAATGCTTATGGGTTGGTTAGCCTGGCGAATGGCCATATCTTGATCGTCGATCATGGGTTTTTCCCGAGTTCGTGAGGATGGCGGTTATGCCGCCGGGTTGCGCAAGCTTGTGTGGTAATGGCGCGTGACGAAGCCGCAGATTTCGTCAGGCGAATACGAAAAGTGAGCTCCTGATTTGAGCTGACCATCGGTCGGATCGACGGTCACAGGGCCCATTGCCGGCTCTTCGTGAAACGTGCCGCTATGCGGGTTGAGTGTGCAGACCCAGGCCTTGTCGAACGTCATCGGCCTGGTCACATCGATCTTCAGAATGTCCGCGACAGGCACAATGGCGAAGACACCCATGATGAAATTGCTGGTGCAGGCGTTTTCGATGACGGACTCGAGCCCACCCCATTCAAGGATGCGGCGTTTTTTGCGAAAATTTCTGGGCAGGTGGCGGTGCGCCTCGTGGCGGTTCCGACTCAGCTTGCGAAAATCGGTCACGCTGTACCCGACCTTTGACAATGCGAATTGGAGCTCTGGCGTAATCGCCAGTTCCTTCGGCTCGCTCCATGAGCGGTGCGACCAGATGTGATCGTCTTCAAAATGGCTGCGAGTGAAGGTGAAGACGACTTCACAGAAATCCTGTGACGAAAGCATGTCGTCGCAGGTGCTGATGTCCTGGCTTTCAACGAGATCGACCCAGCGGTCGTAAATGGCGTCAGTCCATTCATCCGCTGCGGCGATCGAATTTTCTGGTGCAGCTTGGGCCAAGCGATCCTCGATGTGATCGCCGAGATCGTGGCGGATTTCGTTGTACCAGATATCGGATGGCGAGTTTGGCTCCACCCATGATGCGACGATGTCGCTGGGATCCTCTTTGGAATATTTGGCATCGATGACGCGGGCCGCGAGCTCGTTCATCTGCTTGAGCGTCCAGTTTGAACATTGGCAGCGATCGAACGCGGCGTAGGGGAAGGCTTCAGCAAGGCTCGATAGCCAGGCCTGGCCTTCGTTGGTGGACATGAAATGCTGCGGATTGGCCGGCAACCGCAGCGCCGGCAAGCTTGGGATGGTGTACATGTGCGTCTCCATTCATCCTTGGATTGACGCTTTTCCCCCTCCCCCCTCTTCTCGATGCAGAATGCAGACCGCTAATCCGGATACCAGTCCAGCGTCGGCTTTTCGGATTCGGGCCGACATTCGAGCGCCTCGGCATCTTCATATGTCCAGACCTTGCGGGGTGAACCGAGGTTCGCGTAGCCGGCGTAAAAACGCCCTCGCCATTCGAAGAACTGGGCGTGGATGCGGTTTATGACTGCCTCGCTGACAACGAAGCCGGGGCCGTTCTTGAGGTAGATCGGCGGCAGCTCTGTCAGTTGCGCATCATAAAATTGCTCGGAAACCCGCGTCAGCGGAAACCGCGCCAATTCGCATTCCGCCCGTTCATTCCAGAATACGTCGGGACTGATGATATAGGCGCCGGCATGCTGTTCGCAGATCCGAGCAAGTTCACTCTCGCCGCTGGCCTGGTCGGGACAATAGGCCAGCGGATAGTCTTGCCCAGGGGCGGCAATGTAGAAGTCGGAAGTGGACATCGGATTGTCTTTCGCTGGGCGGGGGTCAAGCGACGGCCGAAGCCGGTTCATCAATCAAAACGATCTCTGACCCGGTGTTTTTGACGTGGATGGTGGCGCTGGTTCCAAGCGGCAGCAGATAGAGGTGCCGATCGAGCAAGCGCTTCAGTTCCACCTCGGCCGAATGCCGTTCGCCCAACATCAGTTTGGCAAGCAGTGGCCGCAGCTCATCCTGGAAATCCCGGCGCTGGGTGTAGTCGCTGTCGGCATCGCTGTCGTTGCTCGGCGAAAAGAAGCCCTCTTCGATCAGCCCGTGCAGCCCGTCAAAATCCTGAACCGCATCTTCGGTCCAAAACAAGCACAAGTTGCCGATATCGCTGTTCCAGCTCTCGCACTCGGTCGCGACAAAGTTGGCAGAGAATTCGAGCGTGCTGTCGATGGTGCCGCGTGTCAGCGTCAGGATCAACGAAATCTGGTCGGCTTTTTGGCTCCCACAGTCGATCTGCGCCTGGGTGTCCAGATCGCCCTCGTCGTCAAATTCGACAGCCAGGGTTTTCGACACCACGCGAAACGCGGCGTGGCGGATTCTGGGCAGTCTCTCGTACCAACTATAGCCGGCAAAATGCGATTCCATCTCGTAAAGGCGATCGTGCAATTCCTCGCCCTGCAGCGCTCGCTCGATACAATGATCCGCCAGCGGCGATTGTTGCGACATCAAGACGGCGTTGGCAGGGATTTCCCGCATGGGCTTGTAATTGTCGCCGTCGGAAGCCGCTTTGCGGGGAACCCAGGGATAGAGAACGGGGCGTGCTTCGGGCAGGGTAACGCCGAGCAATTCCGCCTCGAGCCAGTCAGCATGTCCCAGGCTGTGTCCGTCAAAATTGGCGATCGCTTCATAGATGGCGATCTTGCATGCGGTTGTGAGCTCGCCATAAGCTTCGTTGCGAACCACCTCCTTGCGTGCGGGAAGGACGAACTGGATATCGGCCGCGGGGCCCATATCGACATATGCATAGAAGGTCGGCCCCTGGGCCATCGAGACCATCGGCAGATCCTTGCCTGCGATCTGAAGCCCGTGAAAGTTCATCCGGTCGCGATATTCGTTGCCTTTCACCACCCCGATCGAGCAGCCCATCCAGGGTTTGACGTGGATCGCACCGCTGAGGAATTCCAGCCTTTCGATCTCGCAACCATCCATGTTGACGGTCAGTGGCAGATAACGCGCGGCGCGTTTGACGATCTCCTCAACCTGCCGCGCTTCCTGATCGCGCAAGGGAATGCAGATGACAGTGCCGTAGGCCATCGCAACATTGCTGATCGCGACCGTGTTTCCGCCGGTCCAATCCTGGCCCTCGATCGTCGCTTGCCAACCGGTTTTCATGTCAGCTGTGCGCGAGCTGATCGACACTTCACGGCCAGCCAATGCGAAGAAACCCATGCCCGCTGGGTCTTCACGGGAAAGCGTTTCCTGATCCCAGCCGCTGGCACCGAGCGTCAGGATCACCTGCGGATCGTGGATACCCTTGCCGTTGTCGCGGATGAGTATTGCTTCGGTGCCCTGCATACTGACGGAGATTGTGGTGGCGCCGCCGCGACGCGCGTTCTGGAAGAGTTCCGGCACAATATCGGTGAGCGCCTGGTTGAACAGCCGCGAGACTTTCTCAATGGTCTTCTCGCTTACGGTGGCGCGGATGGTGGCAATCATGTCTTTCATCTCCTGTTTAAGAACATGCTATTTCCCACCCCACTTTCTCTCTCTGGTGCCGCGCTAGAAAATAAGAACACCGACGGACGGATGCTCAGTTGCTGGGATCGGCACAAGGATGATTGCGGCATCCTCGATGTGATGTGGAGGCCGGCAGCCGTTACCGATCAGGCATCGCCGGTCGCCCCTACGGTTTGGATTTGAGGATAGAGGCCCGAAGTGGGCGATACGCGGCACGCGATCGAGCGGAACGATGAAACGATCGCGGCCACCGGGAGCCATTCTTGATTCAACTCGACGCCAACCGGACTAATCACCCTGATGTGATCGCCCTGTCGTATCAGCACGGCGAGGCGATCCGATCGCCATCACCGGCACAGCCGTTGGCTCTGGCAAATACAACGCACGATTCCACCCGCCACTTCCGATATTCACTCAGCGATGATCCGGGTGAAACACCGACGTGAGCCGCCCCCATCCCCGCTTTGATGTCGAATGCGAGAAGGGGAAGCCACCGGATTTTACGGCGCTCCCCGTTGTCTGGCCTGATGTTCATGGTATGAGCGTGGTATGTCTGATTTATGTACCATTTGGAAATGATCTATGGGCCATATGGCCGATCTTCTGAAAGTCGATCTCGAATTTTCGTTCGAGGAAGCGTTGTGCAATCCGAAGCTGAATTCGTCAAAGCGTGTGCTGGCGGGCCTATGCATCGGCGTGGATGAAGAAGACGCTTTTGCGGCCGTGAATGAACTGCACGCGGCGGTGGTTGCTGCTGCCGAGGCGGGCACTGCCCGGGCGGAGCGGCTCATGGAGGTTTTGTCGAACCGCGCCTGTGACGATTTCCAGCGCGCACTTTACTATGCGCTCGCGGGACGAGGCATCGACAATATGGTGAGCAGCCTGCGCTGGCTGCGCGAGATCTTGAGGATCAGACGCAGAGCGTCATCTTGGGCGCGGATTAGCGATGTGCCGATGGTTCGCGAGGCCAACCCTTATGTGTCGGATCGGCCCGATGGCCCTGTCCCGACGTTTGATCCGGATATTCAATTCGGTCCGTCGTGGGATCAGGCGCTCTCTAAGAGATGACCGACGCAGCGATTACTGTCAGTGGACGTCGGTTGATGGCAGTGACAGGAACGTTCAAGACCGCCCGGGTTTTAACTGAAAACAGGGGTAACCGGCGGTCCGTTCAGCTAGCCGGTTAACTTTCGAAGGCCCATTTGCAAATGCTGGCGGGCACTTGATCGCGGCGCGAACACCGATCCGTACTTGGGCAGGATAGGCGGCGCGCCGTTGTCGCGCGCGAGACGTCTGAATGCGGTGAACGCCCCGGCGCCTGGCACCGATCGGGATAATGGAGATAGAGAGGTATCAGCGACGGCGCCCAGACCTCAATTAGCGCCACCAAGCGACAGGTGGCGCCGCCTTCCAGAAATCCGCTTGCCGCCTGATGGCCAAGGGTGAAGATGGACACATGACCGATTTTGCACCCCATTCCGTTCCATGACCCAAAAGGTCTGCTGGCAGTGTATCGGCGAGGACATCGTCCGCGCCGAGATCCGGGCGGGGCAACCGCGCCGCACTTGCAGCTATTGCGGAATACGCCGCCAGGCGATCCTCATCGAAGATCTCGCTCGCCGGGTGGATCCGGTATTCCAGAACATCGTCGGCGAGGCCGAGGCCGGGTTCGTGGTGCGCGACGGCAATCCCGACTGGGCGCCCGATGGCGAGTATCCCAGCCAGATCATGACCGAGATGCTCGAGGCGGACACCGACGAGATCGGGCGCGACCTCGTCTCGAATCTGGCGCGCCACTATCGTTTCGACGTCAACGACGGCGGCTTCGACTATTATGACGACACGTCAGACCGCTATACGATTCTCGATGCTGAGGACGACTGGTTCGGGCGTGGCTGGGAGAATTTCTGCGACGAGCTGAAACATCAACGACGCTTCTTCCTCGACCAGAGCTCCCATGTCCTCGACGAGATTTTCGGACCAATTCTAAGGGAAGAATGGCCACCTGGAAGCGCAATTCGGACAATCGGACCGCATAGCGACCATTCGCATATCTTTCGCGCCCGCCCAGCAAATGGTCGTGGTGAGCAGCAGAAGATCTATAGCCAGCGCAAACGCCAGCTCGGTGCGCCACCTCCCGGCATTGCTGGCTCGGGCCGCATGAACGCCGCCGGGATTAGCGTCTTTTACGGCTCGTTCGACCTCGACACTTGCGTAGCCGAACTGCGCACGCCGGTCGGCGGATTAGCCATTGTCGGCCGGTTCGAGATCCTTCGCCCACTACGCGTGCTCGACTTGACCCGGCTCGAAGCCGATCCTGAACGGTTGAGCTACTTCAATCAGCACTATGCCGAACGCATGGCTTATGCGGCGTTCATGCGTGGATTCCATGCCGAGATCAGGCGCGCGGTTATTCCTGGACGAGAGACGCTCGACTATCTGCCGACCCAAGTGATCGCAGAATATCTTTGGTCGAAAGCCGAGCCACCAATCGACGGAGTCGTGTTCGGCTCAGCGCAAATCGTCGATTCCGCCAATAATATCGTACTGTTCCCGCACGCCGCATCGGTCGAGGGTGCCGAAGATGAGGTCGAACGAAAAATTCGTTATTTTCACTATCGTCCCGGTCGTAACGACGAGGACGCCAATGAAGATGATCGGCGCAATCGGGATGTGGTCACCTTTGAGCCTCCGGAGGCCGCGCCACACGCCGAGCCCCAGGACGAAGACGATTGGCTCGCCGGACTGATGGCGCCGATTCCCCCGGCAGAGTCGGAAGGACCAGCGCTTCGGCTCGGTGACGATGACGTCTGGCGCATCCGCGTCGATGGCATCCGTTATCAAACCCACCCGATTCAAACCGAGTTTGGCGACTGGGAAGACCATGGGTTCTAACCGCCAACGCGATTTGCGGTGCGCGTTAGCCAGATCGCGTAGGCGATACGCCACGCAGGAAAGGTCGATCACTGCCTTGGCAAGGGCCTGATCACATGTGCGCGATCCACGTCGACACTTCGTCATAGCTGCGCGCGACCGCTGTCGCCCCCGCTTCGATCAGCGTACCAGCATGATCTGAGCCAACATGGGTTCCGGCGAGCAACCCTATTACTGGCATACCCGCCGCAACAGCGGCGGTCACACCTCCAACACTGTCCTCAATGACAAGCGCCTCGGATGGTCGGCAGTTCAGCATCGCTGCCGCGTAAAGGAATAGGTCGGGAAAAGGCTTGCCGCGCGCGACATCGTCGACGCTGTAGATATGCCCTTCGAACCAGGCACGGAGACCCAGGCGAGCGAGGCTCGCGTCGAGCCGCGCGTGCGAACTCGACGAAGCGATGCAACGGAGACGGTCGCGATGCGCCTTGAGAAACGCTTCAACCCCAGAGACTGGCTCCAGCCGTTCGGCGAACCCGGCCAAAGTTCGCAATTGCAGCTGTTCAGCAAAATCGGCTGGCACGGCCCCGCCCAGTTGGGCGATCGATGCAGCGACGTCAGTGACGCGCTTGCCCATAAACCTGGTAAGCCCTTGATCGCCCGACATCGGTGCTCCGAGTTCGGTCGCATATGCTGCGGCGATTGCGCAGGCGAGCGTCTCGCTGTCGGCGACGACACCATCGAAATCAAAAATCAGCGCTCGGGGTTTCATGAAGATCCTCTTGTCGGAGAGCGCACGTTATGGTTTGTCCTTCGACTTGACCAGTATTCTTGGTACGAACCTGGCCATTGGGAGGTCGATATGGCTAAGGGTGGCGATGCGATCAGTCGTGATGCGCAGCCTGCTTTCGTTAAGCCGGGACGCAAGCATCGTTCAAAAACTAACTTGCCCCAGCCGACCGACGCCCCGGCCATTTCGCCGATACCAGCCATTGCCACCGGGGATCCTGACGCTGCGGAGGCTAGTCCTCGGCGAACCCAGCCCCGAATACCGCCTCAGCCGTGGTGGAAATGGTGGGTCGAACGTCCCGTGCCGGAGGTTCAGGCGCCTTTTAAGCTGTCTCACGTGGGCGCCGACTATGCCAACCGTCTCCAGTTGTTCAACGCGATCGCCGAGCAGATCTGGCGCGAGCAGCAACTTGTCTCGACGCGCATGCGATGGAACTTCACCTTTCAGGGGTTTCTTGCCGGCATTTATGTGTTTGCTAGTTCGAACCTCGACGATCTACCGCGCTTTCTCATCCAGCTGGTGCTGAGTTCCGTCGGGTTCGCCGTCACGGTACTCAGTTTGTTCGGCGTGCGCGCCGCACAGCGGCAGTCAACCCGGCTCAAGGAACATTGGCTGGTCGAGTTTCACCCGGATCCGCCGCATGACCCGGGTGACTGCAACATACAGGGCGGCGCATTCCCGCAACCTTTCTCATCGAGCAGCGGCTCGATCTCCGGCCGCTCATCGTCGATCGGGGTGTGCTACGCCCTCATGGTTATGTGGGTGGCGATGTTAGGGATCACGTGCTGGATGAAGGCCCATCCGCCGGTCAGCGCAGCAAGCGATTATTCGTGCCAGCTCAAACCCGCGCCCAATGCCAGCGGTGAATTAACCATCACTTGCAAGAATCGCGGCAGCCCGGTTGATTCCGCGCCCACTAGCGGCACCACTTCGCCAACGTCAGCTGCAACCCCGTCGGTTCCACGAAAGCCACCCCCCACAAAGCCTGTCACTTCTTCCCCCGCTGGAGCCGGCGCGCACTGATTGAAGGGGACGCAGCATTTATAGGCGCGTGCCGGCACTGGCGGACGTTCATTCGCAGCAAAAATGAAAACATGGCCCTTAACAAGTTAGGCAGCTAATTCGGTTCGTAATGCCGGTGAGAGCGAGGTTTTGGCTTATTCGCACTATGACACTTTTGATGTTGCGAAGCGACGTGACCGGCAAGGCGTGACGTCGAAATGGCTCAGACTCCGCCAATATGCTATGGCGTTGCCCCAGTTCCACCGCTGGCCATAGATCTTGATCGTCACCAGAACGCTTTCGAGACTGAACTCTTCAAGAGTGCCTGGACGGGACCTGACCTTTATCTTCGGCGCGCAATCGTGGGGTGCGAGCTGCTTTCCGATTTCGATCAAGGTCATTTTGGCTTCGCGACGAAAGTTGAGAATGCCCCTGCCACTGTCCGCAGCTCCGCTTTGAACGATCTGGATTAACGCGGGGTTGCGTGCGATCGCGGCGAGGCGCTTTTTGCATGACGAGCGAAGCAACGACATCGGCTGGCGGCTCACCGCAAAGCCGGGACTTATGGGCTCGAAGAAGCCCGACGGCAGGATCAGTCCCTGGGTCAAAGCCAGCAAGGCAGGCATCGTCGATCGCGTCAGCAATGGCGCGATCGACCGTGGCGAGGCTCAAAGCCTCGGGGAAGAGTGCTCGACGTTATCGGAAATCGAGATCGTAAGGCGCTTTGCGTCTCCAAATTGGTTGACGGTTCTCCCCTCCCCCTCTTCTTTACGCAGCTTGCGCCAGACCCTCGCCAAAGCTGGTTTTGCATGTCGAATGGACGCGATCTGCGGCTGCCTGGGCAAAACGCGCAGCCGTAAAAATTGCCTTCGGATCATTTTTCAGGTGACCCAACCACGACGCAATATATTGCGCGTGATCCAGTCGCGGTCCAAAAGAGAGCCCAAGATCGGCCATGAGATAGCTTGCTCCAAGTTCGGCAATCAATTCCTCGAGCGCGCGCGCACTCCGATCTTTGTGGTAATCTCGTAGAGAAGCCCGGTCTTCACGAGTTTTGTGTCCCGTTTCGTGAATTATTTCATGACTTATTGTTGCAAGCATCGCGCCTGTGTCTGTGAATAATTCCGGTTTTGGAGAAAAAATCTCGTCGATGTCATTACGGTAGTATGCGTCATATAGCCCAAAATTGACCAGCACACCGAAGGCCTTCAGGTATTCAAGCGCTTGCGCCTGGGTGGTGTCAGGGCTGAAAGGTTCTTTGATGGTCTCGGGATCGATGCCATCCACTTGATCCTGGTTGAAAACACAGAAGGTGCGAGCGAACACGCGGACCTTGCCGGTGGCTTCGCTGTCCACCTGGCAATCGGTCGCCGTGTCGGCA
>Ga0302220_10003577_pt1 | contig 10708 bp, 8 predicted proteins | sample II_Palsa_E1_3_FD_194572 | JGI IMG/M metagenome (GOLD analysis project Ga0302220, IMG submission 194572) | Peat permafrost microbial communities from Stordalen Mire near Abisko, Sweden - II_Palsa_E1_3 | ecosystem: Environmental > Terrestrial > Soil > Palsa > Peat permafrost | place: Sweden... | reverse complement strand
CGCCGAGTTTCTTGCAGGCGCGCAAACGCTGGTACGCGATGCGGACGAACTCGTCGCACGGGCGCGTGAAGCGAGCAGTGGAAAGCGTGGATATCTGCGCGTTGGTCTCGGGCTCACGACCTTGACCTTGGCACCGCAACTGATCGCGGAATTTCGAAGGCTGAATCCGAACGTCAGCGTGTCGCTCAATGATCTTTCTTCCGCCGAGCAAACCCGCCGGCTTCTCGCAGGGAAGCTCGATGTGGGCTTCCTCCGCATGCCGGCTGATAGCGGGTTAGCGTGTGTGCCGTTGCTCAGTGAGACGTTGGCGCTGGCCGTGCCTCAGCACGCAAAATGGAAGCGTCTTCCGTCTGACCTGAATGATCTCAACGAACTTGGCTTGATCGCGCTCGCGCGCAGCAGTGGGCCTGGACTGGCCGCACAGATAGATCATTGGTGTCGGGAGCACGATTTCGTGCCTCGGGTGATTCAGCAGACTGACGATATTCAGTCAGTGCTGGCGGCTGTCGCCGCAGGTGTCGGCGCTGCGTTTTTACCGTCGAGGGCGAAGTATCTTTTGCGGGATGCCAGAGTGCTGCCCTTGCGCGATGCGGCCGCCCGTTGGCAAGTCGGGCTGGCGTGGCAGGCGACGCGTGATAACGCGGTGGTTACGCGCTTCATCGAATTCGTGCGGGCGGCGAAGATACCTGTTTCTTGAAACATCGGTTGATTGGGGTGAATGTCGGAGAGTGAACTGCCTCTCAAGGCGACGTGTGAACTGCGTTACTTTCCGACGGAGCGTGCCTTAGTCCTCAGCTCCGGACCGCCACGCGGCACCGCAAGCGACCGCGGTATTGTCGGGAAAGGGAATTCGTTGGAATAGCACGGAATTAGTTGGACTGCGGGGACAGCGCGGAAATCGAGGACCGCGGCGTGCCGCAGTTGGCTCCAGGCAACTTGCCGATGAGGCTTTGTTCAGAGAGCGCGAGAGGTGCTTGATGACCCGCAGCAGCCAATCATCGCAACGCGTCAGCAATGACCGCTTCCCGCAGTATTGACGGCCAGTCGTCTGGCCGTCCAATGTCGGATGGCCCAGCCTCCTCGCGGCTCGTCGGTCTTCGTGGGGCAACTGACGGTCGTTCCGCGCTCGGGATCACGCTCAATCGCAGTTGTGCTGAGCGCAACGTGGGTTGCCTCCCATCACTTTTCTTGACAGAAGTGATTTTGTTTAATTAAAGTGCTCGCTGGACGCGCAAAAGTCACTGTCCGGTAGGTAGTCCGGATAACGCTTAGCGTTCGTACAAGCGCCATTTCTCTAGTGGAAATCGGCCGCCAGTGCGTCCCTTGAAACCTTTTTAATGGACAAGGGACGACTCATGCCTGTCAAAGTCATCATTATTGGTGCCGGTCTCGGCGGCCTGTGCCTCGCGCATTCTCTGCGCCAATCGAACATCGATTTCGCAGTTTTCGAACGCGACAAAGGTCCATGGGACCGTCCGCAGGGCTACCGGCTTCATCTTGAAGCCGATGCACTCCATGCATTGCAGGAAACACTGCCTCCGGATCTGCACAGCCTGTTTCAGGCAACCGCACAGCACACCCAACCGTACACGACGATCCTGGATCGGGAACTTCGCGTCCTGAAGCGGCTGGTTACGGATGCAAACCACGACGAAGCAAATTGGCCCGACGCCGATGAAACGACCGCTCACTGCAACGTGGATCGTGCGACGTTACGCCAAATTCTTCTGACAAGGCTGGAAGCAAATTGCCACTTTGGCAAGCGGCTCATTCGCTATGAGGATCACGCCAGCGGGGTCAAGGCATTCTTCGACGACGGCAGCACTGTCGAAGGCGATGTCCTTGTCGGCGCAGATGGGATTCGTTCCGCGGTTCGAACCCAACGAGCACCGCACGCACAGGTTGTCGACGCGGGCATCCGCGCGATATACGGAAGAGTCCCATTTCGCACCGCCGCCGAACTGGTGCCCGCAGAGGCTTTCGAAGATATTTTCGCCATTGCGTCGGACGAGCGGAAAGTATTTTTGGGGCTGGGTTCAGTGCGGTTTCCCGAAGCGCCTGACATCGCCGCAGTGAGGCTGGCGAAGGATACCGACCTACGCAAGCAGGACGATTATCTTGTTTGCATCGTTGGCGGTCGTCACGAGCATTTCCCATCTGACGCCATGGCGCTGCGCAACGCGAGCGGTAAGGAGCTACAGCGCCTTGCCTCCTGCTTGCTGAACACGTGGCCGGAGCGCGCGCGTGCTGTCGTGGACCACGGCGACCCCACGTCTTTCTTTTTCGTCGAAATGTACACGAGCGTGCCCTGCATCCTTGACGCGCCATCGAACGTAACGCTCTTGGGTGATGCGATTCATGGAATGACACCGACTTTGGGGCGCGGGGCAAATGTTGCAATGCGCGACGCAGCTCTTCTTGGACGCAAGCTTCGTGTAGTCGCGAGCGGCAACATCGCGCTGACCGAAGCTCTCGCGTCGTATGAGATTGCAATGCTCGCATACGGGTACGAGGTTGTTATGGAGTCCGTGCGGATGGGGCAACAGCGCATGGGGCAAAACCCGCTTCCGTAGCGCAAACATGCTCTTTTCCGTATCGTCAAGGTGATGGCTGTGTGTCCGATACTCGATTCTCAGCGGACTTTCGAATCTCTGGATCCAGACCCTATCCACTGCCCACTTTTTGGCCGAACCCGGTCCGACGTTGATCGGTCCGCGTCGGGCGGAAGTCGACCCACAACCGCCATTGGACCAAGCTCCGCGTCAATGCCCGCTTTCGATCGCGCTACAGTCACTCAGCTCTACGCCACATATCGGCTCTCGGAGGCGGTTGACCTTCTCGAAAGCCGAAGACACGAAAAGGGCTGAAAACCCCGCACTTTCGAAAGAAAACGGCGCAAAGCTTTTGGCGTATTTGCTACCGTTGCTAAGCTACTATAAATCTAGTTGACAACGTATCGTTTCAATTCTACGATCTACTACATATCTAGTAGGAGGGGTTTTGGATATTTCGCTAACCGATCGGGAAGCTGACGTCATGCAGATATTGTGGGAGCGCGGTCCCTCAGTCGTGAGTGAGGTTCGTGCTGGTCTTTCCGATGACCTCGCCTACACGACGGTTTTGACCATTCTTCGCACCTTGGAGAGCAAGGGCTATGCAACCCACGTTGAAGAAGGCCGGGGCCACCGTTACACAGCCGCTGTTCAGCAGCAGGCGGCCCGTAAAAGTGCGTTAAGGCACCTCACAAGCAAGCTCTTCGGTGGATCGACGGAGTTGTTGTTTGCGCAGTTGGTTACCGACAAGAATCTCACGCCCAAGGAAATTCGTAGGATGCGCGAACTATTAAAAGAGAAACGCGACGAGGAGTAGCGCTCATGCTGACGTGGATGATATATGCGGTATCGGTATCAGCGGTTCTATCCGTGGCCGCTCTGATTGCAGAACATTCCGCAAGGCAGCGGCGATCGTCCAGTCGGTGGTACTGGCTCCTCTCGATCGTTGCATCTATTGTGATCCCCGCGGTCATGACATCGGTTTCAATCGACATTCCGGTGGCGTTAAGCTCGTCGGTTCCCAAGAATGGGATCGCCCTACATGAGATCACATCAACGCATTTATCGCCCGCTATCTGGGTCGAGAATCACGACAGTAACTCCATAGCGTTTCAACATGTGCAACTTCACGCCTTAGACGCGTGGTATGGCGCGTCGCTATTGATGATTCTGGTTTTGGCGGCCAGCGCGACGCATTTACAGTGGCGCAAACGCCAGTGGACTACCGCATCAGTCTGCGGTGTTTCGGTGTATCTATCGGCCGACGTCGGCCCAGCGGTCGTTGGCCTTATCCGCCCGCAGATTGTCCTTCCCACTTGGCTCCTCGACTCGCCTCAAGAACAACGGGCTGCCGTCGTGGCGCACGAGAATTCACACATCGACGCTCACGACCCGGCCCTCCTCACGGTGGCCCTCTGCCTGATCGCGCTTATGCCATGGAACCTGCCTCTTTGGTGGCAATTGCGCGGACTCCGGTGTGCCATTGAGGTCGACTGCGACGCCAGAGTCCTGAAGGCGGGGCACAAGTTCGCTATCTATGGGGAAACGCTGATCGCTGTCGGAGAGCGGCAATCTCGATATGTGGGATCAGTAGCTGGCATGTCGGAGTCCAGATCGTTCCTAGAGCGACGTCTAAAACTGATGTTACGGAAACCCGTAAAGCGAAAATTGCTTGTAGTAGTACTTCTTGGATGCATGTCAATTACCCTGGTCACTCTGGCCGCACAAGTGAGTCCACCCATCATGAGCGATACCTCGAAAGAACATACCCAAGTGCCGGTTTCCAGTGAAATTCTGGATCGATACGTCGGCACGTACAAGGCGAGCGAATCCACGGTCTTGAAATTCCGCCGCGAAGGCGACCACCTAATGTCGCAGCGTACCGGCCAAGCGTGGATTGGAAAATATCCAATGAGCGACACACAGTTTTTTGCGAAGGTCGTCGAAGCAACCGATACGTTTGTCGTTGACGAACACGGGCACGTCACTGGTTTGATTCATCATCAAAACGGCCGCGAAGAGACATATCCCCGTATGCTTCCTGCGGAAGCGGAGCAGATTGAGGCGACTCTCGCTGCGAAGATCAAGAGCCAAACTGCTAACCCGGCAAGCGAGGACGCGCTGCGAAGATTGATCGATGGATCAATGTCGGGTAACCCAAACTATTCCGAGATGTCCCCCGACTTACAGGGGGCGACGCGCGAGCAGTTGCCCAGGATCGAAGAAAATTTGAAGCAAGTAGGCCCTGTCGAAAGCGTCCGGTTCGTGGGCGTTGGAAACGCCGGGTGGGACCTATACCAGGTCACGCATGAGTCGGGATCTTCCTCCTGGCGGATTCACCTCAACAGCGAAGGCATCATCGACGGCGCGCTATTTAACACCGGTCCTTAGAACGATAGTCTGCAGATCTAGTCACAAAAATCGATGCCGTCTAGCCAAACGGCTAGGAAAAGCCGTGCCGCGAGACGCGTCTGGCTTTTGCTGTGGGAACGAGCAAGAGGAGTGATGGACAATGGCTGCCATTTCAGGGACCGCTTTCAAGGTAGATCGGACAACGAGCATCCGCGCGAAAGTGACGACGAACGTCCCAGATTGGCCGCCCCCTGCCTGTCGGCGATCGGCGGCACGCGACCCTGAGCTAACCTATACATTTCTCGATAGCGGTCATTCGAGAGCCGTGGCGAACGCTCGCCCATTCAATTACGTAAGAGCCTTACCCATCATTTCCGCCGAGATACATAAATCGTGCTCAGAACGCTAAAGACCCGTTCGGCAACGGATCACCGCACCCGCTCAAGAATGACTTCCCAAGCGGCCTTGGGTTGCTGATATTTGTTGGTCGTAATATGCTCTAACGCGATCGTGTTCCAGCCATCCGCAAAGAGTCGACGCACCGCGCTTTCGTCAAAGAATTGCTTCGGCTGTCCGTTCACCAGAAAATAGTTCGGTTCGATTTCCTCGCATCCATACGCACCAAAATTTCTATCTTCGGTCGAGTTCAAACGGCATAGCAGTACGCCACCCAATCGTAGCGCCAATCGCACACGATCCACGATCGACACCGTTTCTTCCCAAGCGAAGTAGTGAAGCGACAGACTCGCCAACACAACGCCCAGGTCCATGGCATCTTCGGGCAGCGGATCACGAACATCTCGTCGTTCGATGCTCGCAGAGGGTACTCTGATCCTGGTCGCCGCTACCGAGGAGCGTGACAGGTCAAAGCCGATCACGCGTAGACCGGCTTTGACCAAGCTTGCGGTGTCGTCGCCGTAGCCACAGCCAATCTCAAGTACAGGCCGTTCACCGGCGCGCGCATTTATCAATGTCATCCATCGGTCTAGCCAAGGATCGGGGAACATGGAGAACATATCCTGAAAGTTGCTTTTGAAACGATTTCCGTTGCCTGTTTAAGGGCCTCACTGAGATCGATGCCGACCTTCTCAGACCGTCGACCCACTTCGGTCCCTCGGTTCGCTCCAAAGCGGCCACTCATGCGCCGAAAACCCCTGCCGCGTCTAGCATCTCGATTAGCCCTTCTGGATAAATAGTCTCTGTGGTGGCGGACAGTTCCTCCCGGCTCCACCATTGGTGATCCGCCATCACTTCCATCTCTTGCGCAGTCCAGCCGTCACGTGAAATGGATTCTCGGTCCGTGTGAACGACGAAATACTGTTCGACCGCGAGCACGCGCTCGCCATCTGGTAACTGCAAGGGCACCTCGCGCCGTCCTATCGGCTTGGATACCCGCGCTTCGCGAATGCCTGTTTCTTCACGGAGCTCTCGTTTCGCAGCGTCCGCGAACGTCTCGCCCTGCTCCACACCGCCGCCTGGCGTTGCCCAGTATTCCTTGCCCGCTAGCGCGCCAGTCCTGTGCACGAATCGGAACAGCAACACCCTCCGCTTTGGAGTGGTGATCAGTAGCCTGGCCGAAGGGCGTTCGCGCATGGGATTCACCGATTTCTCGTACAGCGAATCGATATAGTCGCCATGTTCGGGCATTGGCTTGACTCCTATCCGGACGAAGCCAAGCGACTCATAGTAGCCGCATAGCTTGGTGTTTCTCGCGTCGCAGCCAAGCCGAACAAAACGTCGGTTCAGAATGCTGACTTGGTTAGCGCACCAGTCGATCACGAAGCAGCCAAGTCCACGACCGTTGAAGCCCTTTCTCACAGAAAGTCCATGGACGTAACCCGCGATTGGTTCTTGTGGCCCCCAGTACACTTCATCATCCCAATCCAGAGAAAACGTCCCCACGGGCATGCCGTCCTGCTCGACAACATACACCGCTCTTCGCGAGAGACTGTTTAGCACCCATCCTTCGGAAAAGCCGTCCCCTTCCTTGCCCCATGCATAATCGCCATGAGCCACCTTTGTCGCATGCGCGTCGTTGCGGATCTGTGTAACAACCGGCACGTCATCTGCTGTTGCTCTGCGGATGCTTCTTGAGGTCATCGCGTATAGCTCCGTTCGTTGTAGAGTTGGTCGTCTTGATCGCCGCGGCCGCTCCCCGCCTCTAATGTTAGCGATTTCAGTGCTCAAGGCGAACGGCGGTAACTGGCCGAGACGGAATGGACGCTGCCCTACGAACCTTGAACGTCGGCGTGCGGCGAGAATCCACGATTTTCAAATAACCGCTCCGAAGCAACATTTCCCTTGGCAACCATCGCACAGCATTCCGAGTGACCAAGCGCGGTTAATGTAGCCAATGCGGCGTCGAGCAGCGTCCCTGCGCTGCCTGACCGCTTACTTGTAGGTACAGTGGCTACGACGGCTATGACCGGGCAACCATAGGGCTTGTAGTCGCAAACAAGGCACGCCGATTGGAGCCCATTCGTCTGTTCAACGGCCCACGACGCCTCGGAGATCCATTCGCCATACCGTCCTCCAAGGATCGCTGTTGCCTTCAATGCGTATTGAGTTTCCGTCTGCCCGGTGTCGTCGATCGTTCCTTGAAACGCCGCGAAGAAAAGCAGCCCGAGCGCCAATATGTCTCAGACTGTATGTGGCGTAAGCCGGCCGGTAGCGCGACAGACCGCTGGAGACGATCGGACAGCGTGAGCCTCCAAAGCTGCGCGCTACGCTCGTGGGTCGAAGCTGGCATCCCGGGCCCTCTTGCCTGAGAAGGTTACTTTGATAACTCTCAGATTGTCGACGATGTAGGCCCCGTCGTCGACCGTCTCTTCATGGCCGACCAGCGACTGCGGCCATTGACACCGTTGGGTATCGCGCGATAAGCCGACGCTCAGGGCGTTTTTGTTTCCACGCGCTGCTTAACGGCGGTATTCATCGCCTGAAAGTTCCGCTGAGTTTCCTCGATCACGTCTTTCGTCAACCGCCCAACGAGCAATCCCGAGAAAAACTCGGTTTGCTCAAGATGTGTACCGCCAGTGACGGCCGTGAGGTGAATGCAATGTGTACCGTCGAAGACGCCGCGAATCAATACACTGCCACGCCAGCAAAGGTCTTGTCTCGGGCGAACGACCAGAACAGTCGGCTTGAAGACCATCGAATCCGGTCCATTGCCGAGCACAATGCGGATTGTCTCTCCCTCCCTGAAGTCGCCGTCGACGCGAGTAATGAAGGGATTCCAATCGGAATACGCGGTGCTATTCGATACAACGCTCCAGACATCGGCAGGCGGACGATCGATGACAATGCCAGCATGGACGCTACTATTTTCGTGCAAAACAAAAAGGGTTCCAATTACGCCTACAACAATGACAGCGATGCCTTTCAGCAGCAATCCCCTTAAGCCCATGTTCGTCCCATACTCGGTTGCAATTGTACTGCTGCAGGTTTGCCCGCACAGATTGTTGACGATCTAGCCACCGACGTCGAGTGTCTGAACTTGGCCGAACCCGGGCCGCCATTGATCGGTCCGCGTCGGGCAAACGTCGACCCGCACCAGACCTTCGACCGCTCCTTTCGATTGGCCGAAGGTCGATAGGAACCGGACGTTGGCCGGCGCGGCCGTTTCCCGCTCCGTCAACCAATTTTTTCAACGTCAGGCAGCTCGAAGCTTTTGTCGAATACCGCTTTCTCCGGGCCGTAGAATCGGACGAAGAGGAAGAAATCACGGCCTGAAGTCGGAATCCAATTGTTCTCCAATCCCTCTGGCGCTTTTGCCGACAGGTACAAGTCGACGCTTCCATCTCCGTTTGTCTTCATCCTGTCCTTGTCGTAGGTCGACAGCCCCCCTCTGTCGAGTTCATTGAAAATGTACGACTTGCTGTCGAGGTCATATGCAACGAGCGCCCAAAAGTCGCGTGCCGGTACATCCTTGGGTACACGCATCCGATACAGACCGTCGCCCTTGAATAGGTTTCCTGACGCGTCACGAAGCGAACACAAATAGAACACTCCCCCGCCTTCGAGGCTTTTCGGCAGAAACGTCGCGCCGTAAAACATGCCGCCGGCGCGATCATCGTAGTAAAGCGTCGTACTCGTTTCGTAGCTGAATTCCTGCAAATGCTTCGGGTCAACAGCCACGTAGCCCCATTGACGGTCCGGATAGAACTTTGACATCGCCTTACCCCAATCTTCGAAGAACGCTTCGAGAAAGGCGCGCGCGTCCACGACCGACTGTTTGAGGATTTCCGTGTTCCGTGCACTCGGTTCGAACTTCCTTCCGGGCACAACGCCGAGACTATCGAGCATTCCCATCATGACCTTGTCGCGCGAACGCACCGGCTCGACAGTCACCAGGTCTTCGATGTACTCATAGAATCGCATATCGTAGTGTGGCAGGCTGTCCCACGCCCTCTGGAAACCATCTACGAACCGCGTGGGCGATGGATTGCCTGCCTCCGTAAGCGGATAGATCCGAAGGCGGTGCGAATAGGCTTGCGCGTCCGTGTCGGTCACATTGCCCCGCTTGACTGAGCGCAGCATCATGTTCAGGCGGTAGCTGAGTGACGGAACATGCAGATAGCCCCGGGGAACGGCACCCTTCCATCCGGGTGGCGTGAAAAGATACTTCCCGCCAGTTCCCTTATCAGCACCAGAGGGTCCGATGTCGGCGATGCTGACCTGCCATGCATCCACAACCTGACCGTACAGAAGCGACTTGTCGTTCGAAGCAGGGATCTCCATGACAACGGGTCCGTCGCGCAAGTCAAAGAAAGTGAAGACGTACGGAACCTGTGCGTTGGAAGTCAAAAGTTCGTGACGCGGCTGAGCAGGATGCGAGAAGGCGATGACGTTGTGATATGCAATTCCGTACGCCTTAAAAGCGCTATCACGGAAGAAAGCCATACTTACCGCAGGCATTGCCCAGATAACAGCTTCGATGCCTCGCTGATAAACGATCTGCTCATCCCAGCTCTGCGCCGGAGAAGGACGAAACGCCCGAAAAGCCCGAAACGCCAAATCCTGTGACGACGTTGTTGTCGGCCCGGACGCGCCTTGCTGACCTGCTTGCGCCATCGCCACGCTTCTTCCGAATGCTGCGGTCGCCGCAACGAGAAGCGTCGTGTTGAATTCCCGCTTAGTCATTTTCATGGTGACGCCCATATCTCGCTCGTAGAGGGCGCCTAAACACCGCCCTATATGCTTGCCGTATGACAACGGCCGCTAACGTAGCGACTGTCTCCGTGAATGCTAGTGAGGCTTCTTACTTGCCGAAAATCATATTGATGCCGGCAAAAATGTGAACTGTGGAACGCCTGCGCCTGAGCGCGCAAAGGAGTACTGTGGCCTGATAAACGCGTTGTCGATGGTCGAGCCACTCTTCCAGGCCTTACCACCACCGAGACCGACAGAAAAATAGTGGCAGCAGCGTCCACCATTGCCTTTCCACGGCTCAGTTAGATAGGATGCGTGCTGGCGCGCACGGGGGGATCCCTTTTATCTTTTCAGCTACCTACCAATATCAGAAGTCGCATCGGATCACAACGAACTGATTTGGCGCTTAGGACACTCCGAAATCGGCCACCCGAGCTTCAGCGCTCCGGCGCTGGGTCCTAGTTAGCTTCACCTATTCGCCCTCGCGTATTTGCGCTTCTCGACAGTGCCTGTGAGCCCATCGTCCTGTTGACGCGGGGCCGTGGCTTTTTTTGTCACGTTGGCCAACGCTTCGCCCCCCGCGGTGCCTTCTTTGCCTGCTCGAATTCGAGCAGCAGCATGTCGCGAAACCCCTTTGCCGCCGTAGACAACGG
>Ga0302220_10003571_pt1 | contig 10720 bp, 8 predicted proteins | sample II_Palsa_E1_3_FD_194572 | JGI IMG/M metagenome (GOLD analysis project Ga0302220, IMG submission 194572) | Peat permafrost microbial communities from Stordalen Mire near Abisko, Sweden - II_Palsa_E1_3 | ecosystem: Environmental > Terrestrial > Soil > Palsa > Peat permafrost | place: Sweden... | reverse complement strand
CACCGCCAGCGACAAAAGAAAAGTCGCTACCGGCCGCCGAATAAATGGTGCTGAAAAATGCATAACCCTCTAATCCCTAACTATCAATCTGCTGACATCGCATGCGCGTGCATCTCAACATCCTTTGACCTGCGTGAACGGCGCGCAATCCGATCGAAGAACAGATACACAACCGGCGTCGTGAACAACGTCAGCACCTGAGATACAATCAATCCGCCCACAATCGTGATACCCAGCGGCCGCCTCAACTCGCTGCCGGTGCCTGTGCCAAGCGCCAGCGGCAGACCACCTAATAGCGCCGCCATCGTCGTCATCATGATCGGCCGGAACCGCAGCAGGCAAGCTTGATAGATTGCCTCAGTCGGTGTCATCCCTTGCTCTCGCTCTGCCTCCAGCGCGAAATCGATCATCATAATCGCGTTCTTCTTCACAATGCCGATCAGCAAAATAATTCCGATCAGCGCAATCACACTCAGGTCCACGTGAAAGAGCAGCAGCGCCAGAATCGCGCCGACTCCGGCAGAAGGCAGCGTCGACAGAATCGTAATCGGATGGATATAGCTCTCGTACAAAACACCCAGCACGATATAAACCACGATCAGCGCCGCCAGAATCAGAATCGGCTCGTTGGCAATAGAAGCTTCGAACGCCTTCGCTGATCCTTGGAACTCGCCCTTAACACTCGGCGGCATGTTCAGCTCAGCCTTCACTTTGTTGACGGCATCCACCGCATCGCCAATCGACTTGCCCGGCGCCAGATTGAACGAGATCGTCACAGCAGGGAACTGACCCTGGTGATTAATCACGAGCGCAGTCTGCTTTTCCTCAAAGTGCGTGAACGCCGACAACGGAACCTGAGTCCCGTTTGAACTCTTCACATAAATATTGTCGAGCGCAGCCGGATTCCGCTGGTACTTCGGAGCCACTTCCAACACGACGTGATACTGGTTCTGCTGCGTAAAGATCGTCGAGACCTGCCGTTGAGCAAACGCGTCATCCAGCGTGTCGTCAATATTCTGTGGCGTAATCCCCAGCCGCGAAGCAGTATCGCGATCAATTACCAGTTGTGCCTCAAGCCCGCTCAACTGCTCATCGCTGGCGACATCGCTCAGAATCGGAATCTGCTTAAGTCTCGCGACCATCTTTTCAGTCCACATCGCCAGCTGTTCAACATTCGCATCCTCCAACGAATACTGATACTGCGTACGGCTCACGCGATCTTCCACCGTCAGGTCCTGTAGCGGCTGCAGAAAACACTGAATCCCATCCACCGTCGCAACCTTGGGCTCCAGTCGTTGGATAACTTCCAGCGCCGTCGAGCTTCTCTTTTCGCGATCCTTCAAATTGATCTGAATACGGCCGCTGTTCAACGTAGAGTTCGTTCCGTCGATCCCAATGAAAGACGAGACACTCTCCACATCTTTATCCTGCAAGATAATCCGCGCCAATGCCTGTTGTCGCGAACTCATCGCGTTGAAGCTGATCGTCTGCGGAGCCTCCGTGATTCCCAGTAGCACGCCGGTATCTTGCACAGGGAAAAACCCCTTCGGAACAATGAGGAATAGATAGACCGTCAGCGCAAACGTAGCCAGCGTCACCAGCAGAGTAATAGTCTGATGCCGCAGCACAAACCGCACGCCCACCGCATACTTCGCAATCACATACTCAAAGAACTCTTCGCTCTTCTTATAAAACTTGCCTTGCTCATTCTCCGGCGTATGCCGCAGCAACTTCGCAGACATCATCGGTGTCAACGTCAACGACACCAATGCCGAGACCAAAATTGTAACCGCCAGTGTTACAGCAAACTCGCGAAACAGTCGCCCTACAATATCGCCCATGAACAGCAGTGGTATCAGCACGGCAATCAAGCTGACCGTCAAAGATACAATCGTAAATCCGATCTGCTCCGAGCCCTTCAATGCAGCTTCAAGTGGCGAATCGCCTTGTTCCAGATAACGCGAGATATTCTCGATCATCACGATCGCGTCATCCACTACAAAGCCTGTCGAAATAGTCAGCGCCATCAACGACAGGTTGTTCAGGCTATACCCCAACAGGTACATCACCCCAAACGTCCCCACAATCGACAGCGGCACCGCAACCGATGGAATAATCGTCGCCGCAATCGATCGCAGGAAGAGGAAGATCACCAGCACGACCAACCCAATCGTCAGCACCAGCGAAAACTGCACATCCTTCACTGAAGCTCGAATCGTATTAGTCCGGTCCGTCAGCACTTGCAGAGACACCGTCGCCGGCATCGTCGACCGTAGCTGCGGCAGAATCTTCTGCACTTCATCCACTACGCCGATGATGTTCGCCCCCGGCTGCCGCTGGATGTTCACAATCACCGCCGGCTTCAGCACAGCCTCGCGTGCCGATTGCCCATCCACGGCAACCTGAGCACTAGTTCCCATCCACGCCGCTTGGAACAGGTTTTCAGCGCTGTCCACTGCATTCGCAACATCCGACAGCCGCACCGGAGATCCATTCCGGTAGGCAATAATCACGTTGTTATAAGCCACACTCGAAGGAAGTTGATCGTTTGCGCCGATCGTGTACGACTGGCTCGGTCCGTTTAAATTTCCCTTCGCCTGATCCACATTCGTCGTGCTAATCGCCGCACGAATATCCTCAAGGCTCAATCCATAGTTCGCCAGCGCCGTCGGATTCGCCTGAATCCGAACTGCCGGTTTTTGGCCACCGTTGATCGAAACCAACCCCACGCCCGAAAGCTGCGAGATCTTCTGTGCGATCACCGTATCCGCCATGTCCTCCACCTTCGCAAGCGGCAGCGTATCGCTCGTCAGCGCCAGAGTCATAATCGGCGCATCCGCCGGATTCACCTTGCTATACACCGGAGGATTCGGCAGGTCCTTCGGCAGATAACTAAACGCCGCATTGATCGCTGCCTGCACATCCTGCTGCGCAATATCGATCGACTCCGACAGATCAAACTGCAGCGTAATCACACTGCCGCCGCCCGAGCTTGACGACGTCATCTGACTCAGTCCAGGTATCTGCCCAAACTGCCGCTCCAGCGGAGCTGTCACCGACGACGCCATCACTTCCGGACTAGCCCCCGGATAAAACGTCTGCACCTGGATCGTCGGATAGTCCACCTGCGGTAGCGCCGACACAGGCAACTGCTCATACGCGACGAACCCCGCAAGCAAAATGGCCACCATCAAAAGCGAGGTGGCCACCGGCCGAAGAATAAATGGCTTCGAAGGACTCACGAACGTTGCTCCGCGCCACTCGTTGTGCCCAACTCTGCAGTCGTACCATCACCGCTCTTCACCGGCGCAGTCTTCGGAAACACTTTGCTTCCGTTCTTCAACTTCTCCTGCCCATCCACCACAATCTGGTCTCCCGGCTTCAGGCCGCTGCTCAGGATCACCTGAGTCCCCTCGGTCAGTTCCACGTTCACCGTCTGTGCCTCAACATAAAAATTCGTCTGGTTCTCCGGCAGCTCAATCGTCGGGCCATCTGCATTCTTCTTCGCCAACGGATCAGGTGGAGGCTGTCCCTGCTTCAGGAGGTAAACGAAGTTGCCTTGCGTACCTGTCTGCAGAGCCGAAGCCGGAATCACTACGGCGTTCCGCTTCTCCTGCAGAATCAACCGAACGTTCACAAACTGATTCGGAAACAGAGCCCCGTCTTTATTCTCAAACACGGCCTTCGCCTTCACTGTCCCCGTCGTCGTATCGATCTCGTTATCGACAGTCAGCAAGCTCCCGGTCGCCAGGTGCGTCGCCGCGGCCCGGTCGTACGCTTCCACCACGAGCTTGTCGCCCGCGCGTGTCCGCTTCAATACCTCAGGCAGCTGATCCTCAGGCAGAGTAAAGATCACAGCAATCGGCTGTAGCTGCGTAACCACCAGCAGCCCAGTTGTATCCGCTGCATGCACAATATTTCCGGCATCCACCTGCCGCAACCCAACCACGCCATTGATCGGCGACAAAATCTTCGTATACCCCAGGTTCACCTTCGCGGCTTCAATCGCAGCTCGGTCCGAAGCAATCGAACCCTCCGCCTGCCCAGCCGTCGAAGCCTGAGCCTGCTGGCTCTCCTTGGAAACCACGCCCGCCGACAGCAGCGCCTCATACCGCGCAGCCTCCGCACGAGCATTCACGGCGTTCGCCTGATCCTTCACCAACTGTCCCTGTGCCTGCTCCAACGCTGCCTGATAAGGCTTCGGATCAATCTCAGCCAAAACCTGTCCCTGCTTGACGGCCTGCCCTTCGCGCACCGGCACCTGCATCAACTGCCCATCCACTCGGCTCTTGATCGTCACCGTGTTGTAAGCCGTCACCGTTCCCAGCGCCGTCAGAAAAATCGGCATCGTCTTCTGTTGCACCGCGGACACCTGCACCGGAGTCGGCTGGTCCGCCTGGGCCGCCATCATCATCTGAACGCCGTTCTCTTCCTTCGTGTTCCGGCGGATCTTCCACACCGCTCCCGCAACCACCAAGGCAATGACCAGTACAACAATTAACTTCCGTGCCGACGAACCCTTCGGCTCCTCCGGCAACGGCTCGGCCGGCCGCAGATTTCTCTGCGACTCATCCGCCCCGACGCCTTCGTGTCGTTCTTTCTCGTTCATCTGCGTTGACGGCATAGAGTCACTCAAGCTCTTTCAGGAAAATTCACTGCACGAACAAATTGAAATGTGTGCCAGATATCTAAGAATAAATGATAATGACGTTGGCCGCCCAGACGCATCTCCAGCGCCAGACAATACAGAGATCTACGCAACGCCAGCCATATTCGTTCCAATTTGTTATTTAGACGAAAGAAAGTTTTCGTTGTTAGACGCTAGAAAGGATACTTTTGTCTCTCACGGCCTCTGAAATCGACACCACCGCGCTTCCAGTCCTCTGCGTCGACCTCGACGGAACCCTCGTCAAGTCAGACACCTTGCATGACTCCGCGCTGGCCGTAGCCCGCCACCACCCCTTGGCTCTCCTCAAGCTTCCCTCCTGGCTCCTCCAGGGCAAAGCCGCCCTCAAACGTCACCTTGCCGCCACCGTCAAGCTCGACGTCGCCCACCTCCCCTACAACCGCGAACTCCTTCAATATCTTCAGCAGCAGCACGCCATCGGCCGCCCTATCTACCTCGCAACCGCCGCAGACGCCGACACGGCCAATCGCGTCGCCGCTCACCTGGGCCTCTTCACCGGCGTTCTCGCCTCCGACGGCCAGCTCAACCTCGCCGGCAAAAACAAGCTCGCGGCCTTTCGCTCCCAGTTCGGCGACAACTTCACCTACATTGGCAACGCCATGCCCGACCTCACCCTCCTCGAAAACTGCAAGGAGCCCATGGTCGCCAACCCCACCTCCGCTCTTCGCGTCGCCCTCCGTAAAGCCCGCGTCATCCCTGCCCGCACCTTCAGCGAGACCGTCTCCCCCCTCAAAGCGTGGCCCAAAGCCATCCGCCTCCACCAGTGGGCCAAGAACGTTCTCATCTTTCTGCCTCTGCTCCTCGCCCATAACTGGACCCTCGGCCTTCTCGCCGGAGCAGCCCTGGCTTTCTTAAGCTTCGGCCTCTGCGCCTCTGCCACCTACATCGTCAACGACCTGCTCGATCTCGAAGCCGACCGCCAGCACCCTAAAAAGCGCCGTCGCCCCTTCGCCTCCGGAGACCTCTCCGCCCTCTCCGGCGTCGCCGTCGTCATCCTCTTCCTCGCCACCTCTCTCGGGCTGGCCCTCCTGGTCCCTCACCTCATCGCAACCATCTCGCCCGGCGCCAACCCGCTCCGCCCACATCAGTTTGTACTTTGGCTCGGCATCTATCTGGTCACGACTCTCGCATACTCCTTACGCTTAAAACGCACCCCTCTGGTAGACGTCATCGTCCTCTCCGGCCTCTACACCATCCGCATCATCGCCGGTTCTGCCGCCACCGGAGTCATCGTCTCCACCTGGCTTGCCGGCTTCAGCATCTTCTTCTTTCTCTCCCTCGCCTTCGTCAAACGCTTCGCCGAACTCGAAAATCTCCGCGAACGTGGCGGCTCTACCGCAGGTGGCCGCGGCTACCAGGTCACCGACATCGAACAGCTCCGCAGCTTCGGCACTGCCAGTGGCTATGCCTCCGTCGTCGTGCTCACCCTCTACATCTCCAACCTCGACGCCGCCGAGCTCTACCGGCACTCCAACCGTCTCTGGCTCCTGGTCCCTGTCCTGCTCCTCTGGATCAGCCGTCTCTGGCTGATCGCCTCCCGCGGTCAGCTCGACGAAGACCCCGTCATCTATGCCGTCACCGATAGTCGCAGCCTGTTTCTGGGCGTCCTGGTCATCCTCGTCGTACTCTCCGCTCTGTAGCCTGCGGCGAAGAGCATGACGTCTTTCACATTTCGCAGGAATCTTCTGGCGCAAACACAAAGCGCATCATGGAAGAAAGGAGTTCACACAATGCGAACAGATATCGTTCCCGGTGCTATCTTTCCCGACTATGAGCTAAGCGATCACACGACCAAGCGCCGCAAACTCTCCGAGTTGCAGGGGCCCCATCCCATGGTGCTCGTCCTCAGCCGCGGAGGATTCTGCCCCAAGGACCGCCGTCAGGCGGAGGGACTGATTGAGCTTCATCTTGAAATGGAGGTTGGATACTGCCGCTTAGTCACCATCAGCACCGACAACCTCGCCGAAACCAACGAATACAGAACCGGGCTCGGCGCTCACTGGACCTTCCTCTCCGACTCAGGGCGGATGATCCAGAAAGATCTCGATATCGCCGAATACACCGACCCTGTTCACAATCCAATGCTTCCGTACACGATCGTGCTTGAGCCTGGTCTCGTTGTATTCAAGATCTACAACGGCTATTGGTACTTCGGACGGCCCACGTTAGAAGAGTTGCGGCAGGATCTGCGAGCGCTCACCAAAAAGTGCCGGCCCGATTGGGACATCACCGATGCAGAACATAAGGCCGCCTGGAGTCGTGGAGAGAAAGATAGTTTTTATCCTTATGGAAAGAGCTACGCGAAGGTCTTCGGGCAGCAGGATTAAGCGAACGCGGGCAATCAACCTGTCGCTTCGGCTGCTGCGAACTCATCCGGCATCGCCGACGTACTCCCGCTGAAACACCGCCTCCACCCCCACACCAAAAGCATCCGCGATCCGAAACGCCAGCTCCAGCGAAGGAGCATACTTCCCAGCCTCAATCGCCAGCACCGTCTGCCGCGTCGCTCCCACCTTCTCCGCCAGAGCCTGCTGCGTCATCTCCCCATGATCGAACCGCAGCCGCCGTACCCTGTTCTCAATCTTCATCTTCGCCTTCATGCCGTCACTCCAGTCCGGTGTAGAACCAGTTGCGTCCCGGTCCTCAGCGCCTCCACGCCAAACCACACCGCGAGGATCAACCCAGGAGAAGTCAGTTGCCCAACCGTGAACATATGAGACATCAGCCCCCACACCCAAAGGCCGCCAAGCACCATCAACGTCAGATAGCTCACCTTATAGGCCTTGTACTCGATTAAACGATCCCGCTCATCACGATCTTCTTTCTTGGAAAACATCGCGACCACAATCGCATACACGATCTGCAAAACAATCATCAGAATGATGCTCCCTAGCATCGTCCAAAGACTCACTCCGCCCCGCAAAACCCCAAAGAGATAAGAGCAGACCAAAAGCAACGTAAGAAACTGCCCACAGATCAACTTCTCCTGATAACCCATACCGACCTCCAGTTAAGGCATATTCAACGAACTAAATGTAAAATAAATAGTACATAATGTCAATAATTGTTTCCATCAGCAGCTATCACCTGCCCCGACCTGCTTTAAGTCTCCTGATTTACTCTGGATAGGAAATGTCCGACGAAATCAGCCCATTGCACTACTTCGACGAATCCTCCCTCGACACCGCCTTCGCCACACTCGCCGAAGAAGTCCGTACCGAGACTTCCTCCCTCGCCGACGTCGAAGCCTTCCGCCTCCACTGGCTAGGCCGCAAACAGGGCCGTCTCAAGCTCATCAGCGAAGCCTGGTTAAAATCCGCCCCGCCTGAAGCCAAAAAAGCGCTCGGCATCCGCTTCAACCAACTCAAGCAGCAGATCGAAGCAGCCCTCGACGCCCCCGCCTCGAAGAAAGCCGAAGCAGTGCAGGGAATCGACATTACCCTCCCCGGCACCCTCCGCGCCCCCGGCATCCCCCACCCCCTCCTCAAGACCATGCACGAGATCGTCTCCGTCTTCCACCATCTCGGCTACAGCACCAACCTCGGCCCCCAGGTCGAATCCGACTTCTACAACTTCGAAGCCCTCAACTTCCCAGAAAACCACCCAGCCCGCGACACGCAAGACACCCTGGTCATCGCGAACCAACAGTCCCGTCCCTCACGCGACCGCCTCCTCATGCGCACCCACACCAGCCCAGTACAAATCCGCACCATGATCGCGCAGGCCCCACCCATCCGCATCGTCATTCCCGGCAAAGTCCATCGCAACGACGCAGCCGACGCCACTCACTCGCCCATCTTCCATCAGATCGAAGGTCTCTGCGTCGACACCAACATCACCTTCTCCGATCTAAAAGGCACCCTCGACCACGCGATGAAGGCCCTCTTCGGCAGCGACGTCAAAACCCGCTTCTTCCCAAGCTTCTTCCCCTTCACCGAACCCAGCGCCGACGTGCAGATCTCCTGCATCTTCTGTGGAGGCAAGGGTTGCCGCAAGTGCAAACACTCCGGATGGATCGAGTTGCTCGGCTGTGGCATGGTCGACCCCGCCGTCTTCGCCGCAGTCACCGCAGAGCGCCGCAAAGTAAACCCATCAGACGACGCCTACAACCCCGAAAAGATCACCGGCTTCGCCTTTGGCATGGGCGTCGAGCGCATCGCCATGATGCTTCACGGCGTCTCCGACATCGGCCACTTCTACTCCGGCGACATGCGCTTCCTCGAACAATTCGCCTAAGCAAGAAAAGGTATACAAGTCACGAAGTGACCGCCCGCCGCGCAGGCGGCCCGTCCGGCAGGACACAAGCAGCTACCAAAAGTCCTTATGCCATCTTTATGCCATACCAACGAAATCTTTATGCGTAAACATTTGAGATAGAGATATTGCTGCTAACACGGAGGCGGCAGTTCTCTTCATGCATAAACTGCCACCCCGTCTAGTGCTAGTCATCACCCTCGCGCTGCTTCCTTTTCCCGCCTTAAGAGCGCAGGAGCAGACTCAGTCTCTCGTCAGCACTCCCACCGCCTCCACTTCCGAAGCTCCAAAGCCCTTCTTTCCCAGCCTCCTCGACGCCTACAAAGAAGACTGGCACCCCACCCAACCATCAGGCCCGGACCCAATCCGTCGCGGCTATCCCGCCCCGCTTGACTCCACACCCTTCCCCAGCAGCGACTACAGCGTCGGAGGAACTCCAGTCATCGGCGCACCCGACACCCAAACTTACCCGTTGATGCAAGCGATCAACCAGAACAAAAGCCGCACCAAAATCTACGGCTGGTTCAACGGCGGCTTCAACGTCAGCACCTCCAACAAAGGCGACGGCGCAAACTCCCCCGCCTCCTACTACTACAACCCCAACCGCATCACCCCCGACCAGGAAGTTCTCTTCGTCGAGCGCCTCCCCAACACCGTCCAAACCGAACACGTCGACTACGGCTTTCGCTTCGCCCAGCTCTGGGGTCAGGACTATCGCTACACCACGGCGAAGGGCATCTTCTCCCAGCAACTCCTCGCCCGAAACCACGAGTACGGCTACGACCCTGTCATGTTCTACTTCGACCTCTACATCCCTCACGTCGCCAAGGGCATGAACATCCGCATGGGTCGTTACATCTCGTTGCCCGACATCGAAGCCCAACTCGCTCCCAACAACTACACCTACTCGCACTCCATCCTCTACTCCATCGATCCCTACACCCAGACCGGCATCGTCGCGTCCATCAAGCTCTCCGACCACTGGCTCGTGCAGGGCGGCTTCTCCGGCGGCAACGACGTAGCCCCGTGGACCAAAGACGCGCAACCCACTGGTACTGCCTGCGTCGACTACACCTGGAACAAAGGCGGCGACGCGCTCTACACCTGCGCCAACTCCTTCAACAAGGGAAAATACGCCTACAACAATCTCCAGGGCTACTACGAAACCTGGTACCACAAGATCAACGCCACCTGGCACACCGACACCGAGACCTGGTACATGTACCAGCGCGACGTCCCCAACATCGGCGGCAACGTAGCTAACCCCATCAAGCCCGAGACAGGAGCCAATGGAGCCTTCTGCTCCTTCGGCGAACGCACCTGCTTCGCCCCCGAAGTCGCCGTCGTCAACTACCTTGAAAAAGAGTTCAGCAAGAAAGACTACCTCTCCATCCGCAACGAGTTCGTCGACGACATCAAAGGCCAGCGCACCGGCTACACCACCAAGTACTCAGAGCATCTCATCAGCTACGGCCATTGGATCGGCAGCACGCTACTCTTCCGCCCGGAGATCCGTCTCGAACACTCCTACGATCTCGCAGCCTACGATCTAGGCACCAAGAAGACCCAGTTCATCGCAGCCGGTGACATCACCTATCACTTCTAAACCAGAAAAAATCAAAGGTATAAAAGTCACGAAGTGATCGCCCGCCGCGCAGGCGGCCCGTCCGGTAGGACACGGTGAAACGCCCTCCGAAACTCCCGCGGCGTCTGTCCCTTCAATCCCTTGAACTGCCGATTAAAATTCGCCAGATTCCCATACCCCACCTTATCGGCGAT
>Ga0302220_10003567_pt1 | contig 10728 bp, 8 predicted proteins | sample II_Palsa_E1_3_FD_194572 | JGI IMG/M metagenome (GOLD analysis project Ga0302220, IMG submission 194572) | Peat permafrost microbial communities from Stordalen Mire near Abisko, Sweden - II_Palsa_E1_3 | ecosystem: Environmental > Terrestrial > Soil > Palsa > Peat permafrost | place: Sweden... | reverse complement strand
CCTTACGGCACCAGAGCTTCCAACCGACGGTAGTTTTGTCTGCCGCCTTGCCACCGTTCTTTCCGGGCCCTCGTTTTTTTGGTTTTGACACGGTCTGGGCCACAAGCGGCCCTTACAAAAAGTTGTAGACTCGCGGTTAATTTAGCTATCGATTGACGAGCGCAATATGAATATTCCATTTTCAGGCGGGTGCGCATGCGGATCGGTTCGCTATGCATGTGTGCGGGAGCCCGTAGCCATGATCAACTGTCATTGCAGAGACTGTCAGATCTCAAGTGGCGCTCCTTTTGCGTCAGGCATCATCGTCAAGACTGTCGACCTTGAGATCAGTGGTCAGCCGAGAACATATGCAGTTCCTGCAAGCAGCGGTGGCCTCACAACCCGTAGTTTTTGCCCTGACTGTGGAACCCCCTTGTTCACGCAAAGCTCAGCTTATCCTCAAGTCACTTCTATCCGATTTCCCTCGCTAGACGACACCTCTGACTTTAAACCAATGCTAGACATATATACCGCTAGTGCCCAACGCTGGGTTTGTTTTGATCAAGCCATTCCTCACTTTCCTCAGTCGCCCCAGCAGTGAAAAGAACCTGATGCCTAACTGGGTTCCTACCAAACCTTGTTAGATGCTATTCCGATGGTGCCTCTCAACGTCCGCTTGCCAGTATCTGCTTAGGGTCGCGCGGTGCTGATTGCGGTCGCTCAGCGTTCGGCCAGTTCCAGACATAGGGGCAAGATTTTCGAGCGACTGCTTTCGAGTAGACAACGGCCATGACGTCAGCGTTATTTATACGTTTGACAGTAACGCGGTATCGTATCGATTGCTGTCCACTTCGCGGTTTGGGTTCGTGACTCAGATACTCGTTTACCTCCTTAGAGAATCATCGACTCATTGCCAGGTCGCCTCGGCAATGCCGGCCAGCGCACAGAGCACGACAACAGCGAGTGGTGGAATCTTCCAGCGAGTCAGCAGGAAAAGGCCAATAACTGCGATAGCAAAGTCGAGCTCCGAGCGAACCGCGCTGGTCCAGACCGGCGAGTACAGCGCGGTGGCCAGCAGCCCGACGACCGCGGCATTCACCCCTGCAAGCAGTGCAGCCATCGACGGGCGGGTGCGCAGCACTTGCCAGTAAGGCAGCGCGGCAAGCACGAGTAGAAGACCGGGCAAGAAAATGCCTGCAGTGGCGAGCAACGCGCCGATCCAATGATTCGGCGCTTCGCCCATCATCCATCCAAGAAATGCAGCGAACGTGAACAAGGGGCCGGGGACGGCCTGCGCGGCACCGTAGCCTGCAAGAAAATCGTTCGACGAGATCCAACCGGTCGCGACGGTTTGCTGTTGCAAAAGCGGCAGCACGACATGACCGCCGCCGAACACAAGTGCACCTGAGCGATAGAACGCGTCGAAGACCTTAAGCGCCTGGCCCCCGTGCAGCCCGATTAGTGCGGGAAGCCCGAAAAGCATGACGCAGAACAGGATCAACGCAGCGGCGCCCACCGCACGGGAAACGGGAAATTCGTGGGTGTGTTGTGATACGCGACCGGTATCTGACGATGCCGTCGTCCGGCACAACGCGAGTCCAAGCACCGCACCAAGGCCGATAACGATGAGCTGCGCATAAATGGTCGTCAGAGTGCTGAGTACCGCGATAGCGACGAGCGCGATGGCAGCACGGCGTTCATCCGCACACAGGCGCCGTGCCATATCCCAAACCGCTTGAGCGACGACCGCGACAGCGACCAGCTTCAAGCCATGGATCAAGCCACCACCGACTGCGCCGCCAAGACTCGGTGCGATGACCGCAAAGCCGAGCAACAGCAGCACTGACGGCAGCGTGAATCCGCACCAAGCCGCGAGTCCCCCGAGCCATCCGGCTCGCAAGAGACCAATCGAGAACCCCACCTGGCTGCTGACCGGTCCTGGAAGGAACTGGCAGAGCCCGACCAGATCGGTGAAGGTTGCGTCGTCAAGCCAGCGGCGCCGTTCGACGAACTCCCGGCGGAAGTATCCCAGATGGGCGATGGGACCGCCGAAGCACGTCAGCCCCAACTTGAGAAACACCGCGAGAACCTCCGATGCTCGGGTTGAATGCGGGGAGCTGATACCAGTTTCCATAATTGCCGGTTTTCCAGTTGAGGAGATGAGCATGCCCGTATAGACCGGCCTGTTCCACACTTCCGACAAGTTTAACCAGGTTGAGACGGTGTAAGCAGATAACGTCGGCTTGCTTAAGGTTTCCTTCAGGCTTGCCCGCTAGCATCGAGCCACAACGCATATATGTGTAGATGTGCCTTAACACCAGACGACCTGCATCGGCTGTCAAGAGACCATTTAATGACGGATTTTCGCCAATCGGCTGAAGTGGCGTATGACGGCGTCGCGCGCTCCATTCACTGGTTGATCGTGGTGTTGGTCGTGACCCAGTTCGTGATCGGCTGGATGATGCCTCATCTTCGTCACGATACAAAGCCAGTCGGGCTGATCGCGTGGCATCTCGGAGTCGGCGCTACGCTGGTCGCTGCGATGGTGGCAAGAATCGTCTGGCGGCTTACACATCGCCCCCCACCTGACTCGCTGTCGCCTTTATTAAGGACCGTCTCTCGGACAACCCATTTCCTTCTCTACACAGCGCTGGTTGTCGTGCCGGTGCTCGGATGGACCAACGCATCTTCACGCGGTTGGACCGTGAAGTTGTTCGGCCTTGTGCCTTACCCTAGCCTGACGCCTGCCGGTTCCGCATTCGGGCACGAGATGGGGGATGTGCATGGTGTCACGGCGTGGGTGCTGTTTGCGCTCATTGGTTCGCATGTTGCCGCGGCGCTGTTTCACCGCTTTGTGCTGTGCGATCGGGTTATGCAGAGGATGTTGCCATAGTGCCGGCGTTGTTGTGGCGTACGCAAGAAGTTGCACAGTGGCTGACCGTCACCTTGTGCTGGATTGCCACGTTCTACACAGTCATCGCGGCTTTCGCGATGCCCTTTTTCAGCAAGCGCGCCGGCATCCGGCACGTGGGTTGGACCTCCGTCAGCGTACTGAAGCCGCTGTGCTGCGTCGAACCGCGTCTGTACGAAAACCTCGCCACTTTCTGCGAACAGGCGCATCCACGTTTTCAGTTGCTCTTCGGCGTGTCTTCTCCGGCCGATGCAGCGATTGGTGTGGTACGGCGCTTGCAGGCTGCGTATCCGCAGTGCGACATCGAGCTGGTGGTTGACTCGCGCGTGCACGGAAGCAACCTCAAGGTCAGCAATCTCATCAACATGGCGCAGCGCGCGCGCCACGACATCATTGTGCTCGCCGACAGTGACATTGCCGTCGAGCCGGACTACCTCGACACAGTCACTGCGCCGCTCGCCGACTTCGACACGGGTGTTGTCACCTGCCTATACCGGGCGCAAAGCGTCGGCGGATTCTGGCCGCGCGTAGGCGCGTTGTTTATCAACGAATGGTTCGCGCCATCGGTGCGCGTCGCGCATGCGGGCGGCTCGCGCCGCTTCGGGTTTGGTGCAACCCTGGCGTTACGCCGCACGACGCTCGAGAGCATCGGCGGCTTCGAGACGCTCAAGGACTGTCTTGCCGACGATTACTGGCTCGCCGAACACACGCGTGCGCTCGGCCTGAATACGGTGTTGTCGCCCGTGATAGTCGCCACCGACGTGATCGAGCCCACCTTCACCACCTTATGGCTGCGTGAAGTGCGCTGGTTGCGAACCATCCGCTCGGTTAATCCGCCTGGTTTCGCTTCGCTGATCATTACGTTTACCTCGCCCTGGCTGCTGGTCGGCGCGCTACTGGCGTGCGAGCTAGCCAGTCGTGATGCCGCCCATTTCTTCATGGTGCTCGCGCTGTCGATCAGCACGGTTGTGGGCACCATCGCCCGCATCTTGTTGCACGCCCGCAGCGCCCGCTATTCGCGCACTTTCTGGCGTGACCTGCCGCTCGTGCCATTGCGCGACACCTTGCTCGCGCTGCAGTGGTTGGGCGCGGTGTTCGGATCGCATGTGGTATGGCGCGGAGCGCGCGTGTCAGTGGCCAGTCGCGTAAGGCGGCGACGCACATCGATCATGGAGATTTCCGATGGTCAATGAAACGCCTGCGTGTCCAACATCATGGCGCGCCACGGCGCTGAGTTAGTTCATTCATTCAATCGATTATCAGATTCAACGCAGATTTCTGGAGCACTCATGAAAACGCTATTTTTGCAGGCCCCTTCGTATGACGGTTTCGATGGCGGCGCGGGTTCGCGGTATCAGGCCAAGCGTGAAATCCGCTCGTTTTGGTATCCCACCTGGCTCGCCCAGCCCGCAGCGCTGGTACCAGATAGCCGTGTGCTCGATGCACCGGCTGATGGCCTGTCGGTCGACGCCTCGCTCGACATCGCACAGCAGTACGAGCTCGTGATCATTCACACCAGCACGCCGTCGTTCCCCACGGATGCGATGTTTGCGCAGGACCTGAAGCAGCGCAATCCGTCGGTCATGGTCGGCATGGTGGGCGCCAAGGTCGCGGTCGACCCGCACAACTCGCTGACTGCGAGCGAAGCCATTGATTTCGTCTGCCGTGAAGAATTCGATTTCACCTGCCAAGAAGTGGCGGCGGGCAAACCGCTCGCGCAGATCCAGGGTCTGAGCTACCGCGCAGCGGATGGATCGATTGAACACAACGAACCGCGTCCGATCCTGGAAAACATGGACGAACTGCCGTTCGTGGCACCAGTCTACCAGCGCGACCTCAAGATCGAGAATTACTTCATCGGCTACCTGAAGCATCCTTACGTGTCGATCTACACGGGCCGCGGCTGCCGCTCGAAGTGCACGTTCTGCCTGTGGCCGCAGACCGTGGGCGGGCACCGCTACCGCACGCGCTCGGTGGAGAACGTGCTGGCAGAGGTGCAGTGGATCCGCGACAACATGCCTGAAGTCAAGGAGATCATGTTCGACGACGATACCTTCACCGACTTCAAGCCGCGCGTGGAAGAGATCGCGCGTGGTTTGGGCAAGCTGGGCGTGACGTGGTCCTGCAACGCGAAGGCAAACGTGCCGTACTCGACGCTGAAGATCATGAAGGAAAACGGCCTGCGCCTGCTGTTGGTGGGCTACGAGTCGGGCGACGACCAGATCCTGCTGAACATCAAGAAGGGTCTGCGCACGGACATCGCACGCCGCTTTAGCGAAGACTGCCGCAAGCTTGACATCAAGGTTCACGGCACCTTCATCCTGGGTCTGCCTGGCGAGACGCAGCAAACGATCGAAAAGACGATCGAGTACGCCAAGGAAATCAATCCGCACACGATCCAGGTTTCGCTGGCAGCGCCGTACCCGGGCACGACGCTGTACAACCAAGCGGTGGAGAACGGCTGGCTGCAGGAGAACAAGGTGATCAACCTGGTCAGCAAGGAAGGGGTGCAACTAGCGGCGATCGGTTATCCGCACCTCTCGCGTGAGGAGATCTATCACCACGTCGAGACCTTCTACAAGCGTTTCTATTTCCGGCCGTCGAAGATCTGGGAAATCGTGCGTGAGATGCTGATGAGCTGGGACATGATGAAGCGGCGTCTGCGTGAAGGCGTCGAGTTCTTCCGGTTCCTGCGCGCGCACGAAGTGTGACGCGGCGATGAAGTCGCTGCCGTGGCTTGCCTGCCTGCTCGGTCTAATGCTCGCGAGCGGATTGATCGCCATTGAAGGTGCTCCGCTGGGGGGGCATCTTATCCTCATGGCGCTAGCGTTTCTCTGCGGCACGGGCGCCGCACTCGGCATCGCTTATACGGTGCTGGCCGGCGCGTTGATCGGGCGTTTCTTTGCCCGTACCACTTCAGAGCCCACCAGCTTTCCGCCTGTCACGATCGTCAAGCCGCTGCACGGCGACGAGTGGACCTTGCTCAGCAACCTGTCGAGCTTCTGCCAGCAGGACTATCCGGGCCCGGTGCAATTCCTGTTCGGCGCGCACGACGTGGAAGATCCGGCGCTGCACACGGTGGAGCAACTGCGCTTGTTGCACCCGCAAGCGCACATTACGGTGGTAGCCGATGCGCGCCTGTATGGGCCCAACCGCAAGATGAGCAACATCCTCAACATGCTGCCCGAGGCGCGGCATGATGTACTGGTGTTTGCGGACAGCGACGTGAGCGTGGGCTCAAGCTACTTACGGAATGTAATCGGCGAGTTGCAGAAACCCGGTGTAGGTCTCGTCACATGCGTCTATCGCGGCCAGCCCGATCCGGGTTTCTGGCCGCGCCTGTCGGCGAAGGCGACTAATTACCAGTTCCTGCCCGGCGTCGTGACGGGGCTGGCGCTAGGGATGGCGCGTCCGTGTTTTGGACAGACCATTGCGATGCGGCGCGAAACGCTCGAGAAGATCGGCGGCTTCGCGCAGTTCGTACATCACCTGGCGGAGGACCATGCGATCGGCGAAGCGGTGCGCATGATCGGCGAGAAGGTCGTGATTCCGCCGTTCACCGTGTCGCATGCCTGCGTCGAGACCAGTGTCACCAAGCTGATTGCGCACGAATTGCGCTGGAGCCGGACGATACGCATCATCAACCCGATCGGTCATTTGGGCTCCGCGCTGATGCATCCGCTCGCGTTTGCATTGCTTGCCGTGACGCTTTCCGACGGTGCCGCTTGGGCGTGGCCGCTCGCGGTAGCCGCCCTAATTGCGCGGCTCGCGTTGAAAGTGCAGTCGGACCACGCGTTGCGGCAAGCGCATCGCGACCTCTGGTTGCTGCCGTTCTGGGATATCGTGTCGTTTTCGATCTTCGTGACGAGTTTCTTCTCGATGCGGGTGATCTGGCGAGGGTTTAGCTTCAAGGTGGACGGCAACGGCTTGTTGTCGCCGGTTCAAGATGAGTAACAGGTAATGAAGATTCTTTTTACAGGCCGCGGCGGTTTGCATGGGCGGACATCGCGACAACGCAGCGCATTCGTAGTAGCAGCTACTCCCGCAGCCTCGGTGGTGCTGAAGCTGTGCAATACGGTAGCAGCCTCATGAAGCATCTAGGCCGCCTCGCTGCGCTGCTCGGGTTGCTTGCGTCGCTCTGGCTGGTGGCGCACGACAATCCGGGCGCGGTGCTCGGGCTCATGCGTGCCGCCGGCGCCGGGCTGGTGCTGGCGGGGCTCGCCCACGTGCTGCCTATGCTTGCCAACGCGTGCGACTGGCAAAGTCTGATACGCGGCGCCAACCGGCCGAGTCTGGCGGAGATGTTGCATCTGGTCTGGATCCGCGAATCGGTCAACAGCATGTTACCGGTGGCGCGCATCGGTGGCGAGGTGGTGTCGTTTCGCCTGATGCGGCGGCGCGGCTTGCGTGGCTCGACCGCGGCCGCCAGTTTGGTGGTCGATATGCAGCTCACGCTGATTAGCCAGTTGATGTTCACGATGGTTGGCATCGGCTTTCTGTTCGCTCACGCAGCGTCCGGCACGCTACGCCTCGCCGCCGATCTGGCTTGGGGCATCGTGGCCCTCACGCCGTTGCTGGTGCTATTCGCGCTGGTGCAGCACGCGAGCCCGTTCGAACGCCTCACCCGCATGCTCAACCATGCGACCAGCGGGAAGCTTGCGGCGCTTGTCGGTCAGTCGGCGCAAATCGATCTGTCGATCAAACTGATCTGGCGCCGCCGTGGCGTGGTGCTGCGCTATCTGTTCTTCTGGCAACCGCTGCAGTGCGTGTTGACCGCGCTAGAGATTTGGCTGGCGCTTTACTTTCTCGGTGTGCAGGTGAGTTTTACCGAGGCGGTGGTGATCGAGTCGCTGATTCAGGCGGTCAGTAGCGCGGCGTTCTTTGTGCCCGGTGGCCTGGGGGTTCAGGAAGGTGGGTTCATCCTGATTGGCGGCGCGTTGGGGCTTGATCCGGCAGCGTGCCTGGCGCTCGCGGGCGCGCGGCGAATTCGTGATCTGTTGATCTTCGTGCCGGGTCTGTTTGCGTGGCAAATTTCCGAATCGTCGAATCGTGCGTTCAGGCGGTTGGAACGCGTAGGGAGCCGGTCAATCGGACACTCATAGCGCGCCTTAGCCCGCTTCAACATAAGCAGGAAACGACAGTTCGACCGCGAGCCCGCGCCCACCGATGCCCGTGTTGATGTTCATGGTCGCGTCGAAGTGCTCCGCGATCCGCGCGACAATTGAGAGGCCCAGGCCGCTGCCCGGGGACTGCGTGCCGGTCGCGCGGAAAAACCGGTTTGTCAGATGGGCGAGATCGTCAGGCGCGACACCCGGGCCGTCGTCGCGCATCGTGAGTTGTACGCGGTCGGTTGCATGCTGCACGCCCACCTCGACGGTTCCGCCAGTGTTACCGTATTTGATCGCGTTATCGAGCAGATTATCGAGCAGGATGCCGATCAGCACGGGTTCGGCTTTGATCTCGGCACGCGGGTCGCCTGTCAATGTCATCCGAATATTCTTCTGCTCCGCATTGTGCTCGTTGGCCAGCAGTGCATCTTTTGCGACCGCGGCGAGCTTGAGCGGCGCGGCCGGTATTCTCTCGTGCACGTCCAGGCGCGCGAGCAGCAGAAGCTGCTCCGCAAGTCGCGCGCTGCGATCGACGCCTTGCACCACACGTTCCATGGCAAGTTGTTGAAGCGACGGGTCCGACTCGGCCAGCGCGAGTTGCGCCTGCACCTTGATCGCAGCGAGCGGCGTCTTCAGTTCATGGGCCGCGTCGGCGGTGAATGCGCGTTCGCGCTCGATGGAATGGCGCAAGCGCGACAGTACCAGGTTGATCGCGTCCACTAGCGGTCGTACTTCGGTCGGCGCCCGGCCGATGTCGACCGGCTCGAGGCGGTTGATGTCGCGCACGCGGATCACGCGGGAGAGGGTCTTGAGCGGCGCCAGACTCCAGCCGATGCTGAACCACACCAATAGCGCCAACACCGGCAACGCGATCAGCGTGGGGCGGGCGATCCGGCTCGCCACGCCACTCACCAGATCGCTGCGCGTATTGGCCGGCTCGAACACGCGCACCGTGTGGCCGAGCACGGTGTCGCGCAAGGTGAACGTATGCCAGATCTGGCCGCCCAGCGCCATATCCTCGGCGCCGCTGACCCGTGGAACCGGTAGATCCCACGCCTGCAATGTACGCAATTGCGGACTGCCGGCTAGCACCGCGCCATTCGCGCTGCGGACCTGAAATAGCGCATCGCGCGGCAGCGTATCGTCGTCGTCGCTGTCGTTCGCGCCGGGCTCACCGCCTTTCTCTTCTTCTCGCACGTCGATCCGCGCATTGGCAAGTACGATTAGGTTGCGTTGATCGAGCAGAGCGAGCATTTGCGCCAGCTCCGCGAGCCGTGCCTCTTCCCATTTGCCGACTTCGTTTTTGGCTTGACGATAGCTCGACACCAGCGCGATGCCCCAAATCAGCACGATGCTGGAGAGAACCAGCAGCACCAGGCGCCGTCGGATCGACGCCGACATCACGCTTTTTCCACCATGTAGCCGATATTGCGCACGGTTCTGATCAATTTGGCCCCGAGCTTTTTGCGCAGATTAGACACGTGTACCTCGATCGCGTTGCTCTCAATTTCTTCCTGCCACCCATATAAACTCTCTTCCAGGCTCGAGCGAGACAGGGGGAAGCCCTGGTGCGTCAGCAACTGCATCAGTATTGCCCATTCCCGGGAGGTCAGGGATACCCGCGTATTCCCTACATCGACAGTCTGCGCCGCCGGGTTGATCGTAAGATCCTGATAGCGGATTACCTCTACGCTGCGCCCTTGGGCTCGGCGCAATAAGGCCCTGCAACGCGCGATCAATTCAGTGAGATCGAACGGCTTGCCGAGGTAGTCGTCGGCGCCAGCTTCGAGGCCGCCAACGCGATCGGCCACCGTGCCTCTGGCCGTCAGAACCAGTACCGGAACGTGTTTGCCAGCGTCGCGCAGCCGTTTCAGGAGATCCATGCCTGACAGCCTGGGCAAGCCGAGATCCAGCACGACCAGCTCATAGGTAGTGGTGGTGAGAGCGAGGTCGGCATCGTGACCATCGCGGGCCCAGTCGACTGTGAAGCCGGCTCGACGCAACCCCGCCTCGACACCACAGCCGATCAGATCGTCGTCTTCTACCAGGAGTACGCGCATGGATCGCAGATTCCATCCTGTGTTTAAGTTTGTTACTGAGCGACGCCGGCTTGCAACCGGTTGTCGTGACGCAGATTCGCAGTGTAACCATGATGTTCATCGGCCGCTGCATACATCTACGCCACTTAAGGTTTTCTTCAGCTTGAATCGCTACTATCGCCCTCCAACGGCTCACGCTGGCGTGAGCCTTCGTGAGCGCTCGGAACAGCGTCATGTTGCCGTGATTATTGCAGCTTGAACGTCAGTTCACCGACTTGGTGAACGACCTGCGCTTTTCGCAGACGAAGCGCGTCGAGGTATCTCGCCGTGCAGCTCGTAAGTCACGTGACTACGCTATGAAACCAGCTACCCTTGACATGCTGCGAGCCCATTTGATGGCGGCTTCACTCACAGCAATGGGAACCGAAGTCCTCGCATTGCTGGCGTTGCTGATCCTGCCCGTCTCTCAACAGGCTTTCAGTTCCATACAGTTTCGGCTACTCGCGCTCGCGGTGATCGTTAGTGGCGTGATTGTGATTCGCCATCTGGCGCATGCCGCGTTCGACCTGGCGGTTCAGCGCCGTCACGTCACAGCTTATATTCAGATCTCGCGGCCCGTGTCGGTGACGAAGAATTTTCCGCTGCGCTGGCTCGTCATTCTTCATCTGCGCTTTACCGGCAAACCGTTCAC
>Ga0302220_10003566_pt1 | contig 10730 bp, 14 predicted proteins | sample II_Palsa_E1_3_FD_194572 | JGI IMG/M metagenome (GOLD analysis project Ga0302220, IMG submission 194572) | Peat permafrost microbial communities from Stordalen Mire near Abisko, Sweden - II_Palsa_E1_3 | ecosystem: Environmental > Terrestrial > Soil > Palsa > Peat permafrost | place: Sweden... | reverse complement strand
GCCGCACGTCGCCCGCCCACTGGGCGATGTCGTGGCGGATGTCATCGAACGTGTGGGCGATCTCATGGCCAGCGTCGGCCACCGCGTGGCGAGCGATGTCGAACGCCTCGGCGATCTGATGGGTGTGCGTGATGATCAGCAGGGCGACGATCGCGATAGCGACGGCGAGAAGCACCCACGGGTCGGACAGCATCGAGACGAGCGACATGACCCCCTGGAAGATCTTGATCGCCACGACCACGCCGAGGATCCCGGCCGCGATCTGCGCGAACACCGGGTGATCGTTGAGGTAGTCGAAGAACTTGCCGAGCGGCCCCAGCACCGGCGTGATCGCCTTGCCGATGTCCATCACCGCCTGGGCGAGGAACACCAGCGCGCCGATTAGGGCGGGCCCCGCCGCCGTCACCAGCTGCTGCAGCATCCTGATCATCGGGACCGCGTACGGCTCGAGCTGCTCGAGGGCGTCCAGGAGCACGCCGCCGAGCGCGCCCGCCAGCCCGATCAGGGCCGACGTCGCCGGGCCGGAAAGCTGCTCCATCATGGTCAGCAGGTCGCCGAACCCCTTGGAGTTCAGGCCGCGGCCGAGGGCGTCCATCAGCTGCCCGGCCGCCCTCGCGCCGTCCTGCGCCAGCGGGATCAGCCTCGGCAGCAGGTCGCTGACGATGCCCAGCCCCTGGGACATCAGCTGAGCGACGGGCAGCGTGAACTGGGCCGATAGCCTCTTCCACTCGCCCTCGAGGTTCTTGACCTCCGACACGACGGTCTGAATGGGACCGGGAAGCTTGTCCAGCTGGGCCTTGGTGTCGCCGATCGCGCCGACGACCTGCATTACCGGCTCGTAGGCGAACAGGGCGAACGCGGCGAACGCGCCCGTCGCCGCGACGACGGCGGGCGCCACGGCGGCGATGAGGCCGATCAGGGCGATGATGCCGACGACCATCATCGAGATGCCCGCGGCGCCCTCACCGGCCCCGGCCGCGCCCGCCTCGACCTCTGCGTCGCGCAGCTCGTGCATCGCCTCGGTCGCCTCGAGCGCCTCGTCGCGCTCGTGGCCGATCGCGGTGGCGGCCTCGATCGCGGCCCCGCCGAGTTCGATCGTCGCGGCGGCGGCCTCCTCCGAGCTGTCGGTGAGCGCGTCCTCGGCCGCCGCCGCCTCGGCCACCTTGTCGCGGATCTCCGCCGCCGCCTCGGCCGCGCCGAGCCACTCGTCGGCGGTGAAGCTGAGCACCCCGCCGGATTCCTCGGCGCTGTCCGTCAGCCCGTCGACGGCGGCCTTCGCCTCGGCGTTGGCGTCGGCGAACTCCTGCGCGCTCATCGCCGCCGACTCGAGCCACTCCTCGTACTCGGCCGTGTCGGCGGAGAAGGTCTGCTCGACCGGGTCCAGCTCGTCAGCCACCGAGCGCCTCCCGGATGACGCGCTGCACGGCGCCGATCGCGGCGGAGCGGACCTCCTGGCGGCGGGCGTCGTTCATGACCATGTACGGCCGGGCGGGCAGCCGTACGTGCCTCGCGAAGTGAACGCCGGACTTGTCCTTCCACCGCAGCGCCTTGGCCCGGACCGGGTAGATGTCGCCGCCGAGCTGCTGGATCCGGGCGTAGACGGTGTGCGGGGCGACCGAGGACTCCGCCTTGCCGTCGCCGGTCAGCTTCGCCGCCTCGGGGCGCACGGAGCGGGCCAGGGTGCCCGTGCGGCGCGCGGGCGGCGTTCCCGGGGCGGACGGCGACGGGCCGGTCATCGACAGCACGACCGACCGCTGGTAGGCCTGCGCCATCGCGTCGGCCGCGTCCAGGGCGGCGCGGTCCTTCACGTCGCGGGCGAGGCGGCGGAGGTAGGCGGGGAGCTCGGCCGGTGTCACCGTTCGCTCGCCTCCTTCTGCGCCCTGTCGATCGCCTGCTGCACCGGCAGCAGCCAGGTGTCCACCTCCACCGGGAGCGACATCCGGCCGCCGCCGTCACCCGGGTGGAGGCCGAACCTGATCAGCCGGATGATGTCCTCGTACGCCGCCCGGCTCAGCCCGTCGGGGAGCCGGGCGCCCCATTTGCCCTGGACGACGTATTTGATTTTGTTGTAGTCGTTGCTTTTGGGTCCGGCTTCCGGCGGAGCTTGGCGAGGTACGGGGCGATCAGCTCCTCGATCTCGTTGAAGTCGTCGATCGGGATGTCGTCGATCAGTTCGGCGTCGTGCACCTCGCCCGCCTCGAAGCGCGGCACCGGGCCGTACGGCCACTTGGTGATCACCCGGGCGATCACCGCGTTGCGCGCGGCCAGCTGCATCGCGCCGGACATCAGCAGGCCCTGCGAGCGGTCTATCTCGCCGTCCTCGGTGATCGGGATCGCCATCTTCACCGACAGCGAGACCGCGTCCTTGTCCTTGGCCTTCAGGTCCTGGACCGGCCGGTGCTCGATCTCCGCGCCCGACGTCAGCGTGGTCCGCATCGGTGTTCCCTTCGATTGGAGGATTCGGCTCGACGCCGCCACCGCGAGCGGGAGCGTGTGGCTCAGCCCCTCGAGGTAGGCGACGGCGAGGCTCATTTGGTTATTCGGTGAAGGCCGCGACCCAGTGGGCGCGGACTTCCTCGTCTTGGTCGTCGAAGGCGGGCAGCTCGTCGCCGGTGAACTTCGAGACGCCGCCGGCGTGCTCGCGGTACCGCTCGTAGCCCGCCCGGGCGCGGTCCTCCGGGGTGTGCAGCACCCGGCCGAGCTGGCCCCAGAAGCTGCGGACGTGGCCCTCGTCCTCGCGGACCTCGTTGGTGATCGGCCCGTAGGTGGTGCGCACGACGATCAGCTTCGGGTCGCGCTCGTCGCGGTTGGCTACAAGGGTCATGGGTCGTTTCTCCTGGTCAGTAGGTGGGGATTGCGTTGGTGAGCGTGATCTTGACGGCCGCCTTGCCGCCGGACGCGCCCGTGGTGGTGATGCCGCCCGAGCTCGCGGCGGTGTGCTGCGGCTTGAAGCTGACGTCGAACCCGAACAGCTCCGACCCGTCGTTGATGTCGTCGGTGTCGTAGGCCGCCAGGATGATGTCCGCCTGCAGGCTGACCAGGCTCGCGCCCGACAGCCCGTTGGAGCTCACGAACTGGAGCTGCGGCTGGGAGTTGGCCAGGAACGCGATCATCGACGTGTCGTCGGTCGCCGGGCTGATCGTCATCTTCCCCGCGTTGGACTGCTTGCCGCGGGCGATGATGAACGGCTGCTGCGACCCCTGCTCGGTGTTGTAGGCCTTGACCGCCCGGGACAGGGTGAGCGAGTGCTCGGCGATGTACTTCACCTGCGTGCCGCCGCTGGCCGGGCCGCCGATGCCGGTCGTGGTGCGCCAGGACGGGTACGGCACCACGGTGGACACGTTGGTGGTGCCGACGGCCGACCCGGCGGTGGCCCGGACCGCGGTGACGAACTTGCCGGACCAGTCGAGCAGCTTCTCGCTGTTGCCGGTGAGCGTGACCTCGCTGGCGACGGCGTAGGCGTACTGCTCGGCGCCGTTCGCGGCGACGCCCTGCCGGTCGGTGTAGCAGTACGTCGGCCCCTGCGCCGGGCCGTTCGCCGCGCCCACGCTGCCGTTGAGCAGCGCGAAGACGTGCGTGTACGGGGCGGTCGTGTTGGTGAACGGCAGCGCGGTCAGGTGCGCGAACCGGGTGGCCGTGATCGGGATGCTGGTGGCCGAGCCGGTCGCGGTCACCATGACGACCTCGTTGGCGGCCGGGGTGCCGGCGTCCTCGAGCCACAGGTACATGCCGGTCGTGAAGCTGGCCCCGCCCGACGCGACCGACAGCGTGGTCGCGCCGGCGGTGGTGGCCGCGTTCGTGGTCGACGCCGGGCTGGCGGCCGTGCCGCTGACGGTGTAGTCGCCGAGCAGGTTGTACAGCGCCTCGCCCAGGCCGTGGTCGCCGAAGACGTGGCCGCCCATGTCGAGGGAGCCGATCAGCGGGCCCTGGTAGGCGCCGTAGGTGTCGCCCATGCTGCCCTGGAACGACTCGTCGTAGAGCATCATCGGCTTGTTGCTCGGCTTGAAGCTGGTCAGCGGGATGGGCGAGCCGACCGAGCCGGGGATCGTGCCGGGCGTCGCCTCCTTGACGACGTAGACCTCGCGCTCGGCGGTTACGCCGAAGGTCACCGGGGGTGCCATGGCCTACATCCCTTCCGTGCCCGTGGCGGGCGTCGTGAGCGTGCTCAGCGCGGGCGTCGGCGAGGTGCCCAGCGCCCTGTTCAGCGCGCCGCGCTCGTCGGGGGTCAGCGTGGCCTCGGCCGCCTCGAGCATGGCCTCGCGGAGCGGCCGCCACGGCCCCCAGTCCGGCTCTTCGTCGAAGTTCCGGACGTCGCCGGGCCTCACCAGGCCGATCACCGGATCCTGGTGCGGCCCCGGTCCCTCGTATACGTAGTTCACGCAGGCCTCCTATGCCGCGACCATGGTCAGAACCTCGAACGTGTAATCAATGCCGCCGCGGCCGCGGCCCCGGTCGCCCTCGACGGACCACTCCGGCGCGCCGTGGACGATGCCGTACGGCTTCTCCCCGGCCTGGATGATCAGCCGGCCGCCCTGGGCCGCGTACGCCGCGCTGGTCGTGCCGAGCGTCCGGTCCGCGTAGATCAGGGCGTCCATGTCATTCAGCAGGTCATCGAGCGGCGCTTCCGCGCCCTCGAGGTGGTCGGCGTAGCTGATGACGTCCAGCGAGCAGGTGATCCTGTAGCGCCGCGCCCGCCAGCCGCTGGTGGCGCCGCCGTAGGAGTCGCGCAGGGTCGTCACGCCGAGATGGACCGTCAGCACCGCGCCCCAGCTCGTGCCGTCGGCCTCGCCCAGCGTGTAGTACGAGTCCGGCGCGCCGCCCTTGATCAGGTAGGGGAACGCCGTGCCGAGGCCTGCGGACGCCAGCGGGCCGCCCTGGTAGTAGACGCCAGCGTCGGCCGTCTGCAGCGTCCCGCCGAAGTACGCCGCCACCGCGTTGCGGACCAGCTGCCTGTCGCCGCTCATCGCGCGCCTACCAGCAGGTGCGCGGGCGGCAGCGCGTCGAGCAACTGCTCTACGGCGTCCTCCATCGCGGGCTCGCCGTCTGGGCCGAGGAAGGGCCGCCCGCTGGCGTCCAGCGCGAAACGGTACGCCTTGGCGAACGGGGCGTCGATGAGGAAGAACTCGACGCGGGTAGTCACTACAGCCCGGCCAAGGTGCTCGTCCACCCACGCGGACCTCTCCCCGACGAAGCGGTCGGCCCACTCGGGGCTGCCGGCGTCCCAGACCTCGATCGGCTGCATCAAGACCTCAGCGTCGGTCGGTACGGGGCGAGCCACCCGCGCGCGTCGTTGACGAGGCCGCCAGCCTTGCCCGCGTTCGGGCTGTCCGTTGTCCTGGCCGCCGGGCCGAACGCGCTGGCGGGCTCCTCGGCCGAGACGTCGTCCCTCATCAAGAGCGCCACGCCGTAGGCGATCACGGACTGCAGGATCTTGCGGGGCATCTCGGTTACGCCGGTGGTCGCTATGTGCGCGTTCTGCGCGGCCGCCGCCAGCGGGATGGCCGTCGCCGTCGGCGGGACGGTCGGAGCCGCGGGAACGTAGGCGCCGGCCACCGTCAGCGCCTCGCTGACGCCCGCGTCGTAGATCCGCAGCACGTCGCCAGGCAGGATGCCCGCCGGGTCGGCCACCGTCGCCGACATGGCCTCTGCCGCGATCGGCTCAGTGAGGTACGTCGACGGGTAGCCGGGCACGTACGACCAGTTGACGTAGGTGAGCATCCCCTGGCGGGGCGCCGGGCCGAACTGGATGGCCGGGCCGGTGAAGCTCAGCCCCCCGTACGGGACGAACGACACCTCGCGGCCGTCCTCCACCCACACCGAGGACGACGACAGCGACAGCGACACCATCGCCGACGGGTCCCAGCCGTACTCCAGGCCGACGATCTGCCGCACGGGGATGTCGCGCGGCTTGACGTAGATCCGGCCGCCGTTGCCCGCCCGGGTGCGCAGCTGCTCGCCCTGCACGTAGTGGGCGTGCAGGAGCATGTCGCCGCACTCGCCGACCGCCCAGTCCGACGCCGCCAGCAGGACGTCGTAGAGCACGTCCTCCTGCACGCCCGCGACGCCGCCCGGCACCAGGTTGTCCAGGTCCATCCACGTGGGATAGGCCTTGAACATCGCCGGGGTGACGTACGGCTGCGAGAGCACGCCGGAGGCGGGCGCGACGATCAGCGGGGTCGTCATCGCTCACCTCCGGTCATGGCTTACGGGGCTTCAGTGGTCGGCGCGGGCGGCGGGGCGTCGCCATCGCCGTCCTTCGGCTTGTGGGCCGCGCACAGCCCGTCGTCGCCGGGCGTCCCCTTGCACGGCTCGCCCGCCCTGGTGGTCTCCGCGCAGACCCGCGGGGGCGGCGCTATCGCGTCGCCGAGCCGCCATTCGCCGTGCGGGCAGTGCAGGACCGTGTCCGGGTCGCCGCTCCCGACGAACGCCTCGGTCCGGCCCGCCTGGGCGTTCTCCGCCAGCCGGGCCAGCTCGGCGGACTCGGGGAAGCACTCGTCGCATGCCTCACTCACGAACGCACTCCCCTTCCCGGCCGGCCGCCGCGCAGCGCGAGCACGACGCGATGAACGGCCGGAACCCGCAGGTCTTGCACCGGAAGGCCAGCCGCCGCCGGGTGGTGCCGCTCAGCGACGCGAGAGCGCCGCCGAGCTTCACCACCGCCTTGGCGTCGCCCGGCGTCATGTCGAACACCCGTCCGGGCATATTGCCGCCGTAGCGGCGCCCGGACGGGGCGTCGACCTGAGCGATGTCGTTGCCCAGGATGACCTTCGTCACCGGATCACCCAGACCAGCGTCGGGTGCCCGGCCGCGTCGCTGTGGCCGTAGCCGAGCACCGTCGCGCCCTGGACGCTGTTGGCCGTCCCGGGCGGCGTCTGCGCCTGGGTGCTGACCTTCCGGCGGGTCATGCCTGCAGGCCGACGACGGCGCCCGACCAGGCCGGGGCGTACGGCACGAACGACCCCAGCTGGTAGGTGCTGAAGTCGTACGTGAACTGGATGTCGGGCCAGTCGTAGCCGATGTAGTCGACCACGTTGTTGACCGCGAACGTGTTGGCCACCTCGCTGTCGGGCACCGGCAGCGTCTTGGACCAGGCGAACGACACGCCGACCGGCATGAACGGGTGGACTTCCAGGTCCACCGCCTTGCCGGTCGTCTGGTTGACCATCCCGGTGACGGCCGAGCCGACCGTCATGCCGCTGATGTCGTCGCGGGTCACCTGGATCCGGTAGCCGCCCGGGTTGCCGGAGCTGAGGCCGGTGCCGCCGCCGTGCTCGACGAACGTGCCGAGCGCCGACCGGATCACGCCGTCCACGTAGACCACGTCCGGGTCGGCGAGCAGCTTCTGCCCGTAGGAGGTCGCGGTGCCGTTCTGCGCGTAGTTGCCCGACTCGACGCCCGCGCCGTACAGGGCCTTGAACATCGTCTGCCACGGGGTGTCGCCCTGCGCCGGGGCGCCGGACTGGCCGAGGCCCGCGATCGAGTTGACCGAGTTCGCCGCGGTCGCGTTCGCCGCGTAGGTGGCGATGTAGCCGGTCACGGCCGGGTTCGTCAGGACGGTCAGGAAGCCGTCGTAGCCGTTGACGTTCGCGCTGGAGTCACCCGCGTTGTACGGCAGCGCGCCCGTGCTCGTCGAGTAGGAGGTCAGCACCAGGCCCGACGCGATCGCCAGCGAGCTGCCGGCCGCGACGAACTGCTGGAAGAAGAACGAGCCGGTCGACGCCGTGAAGACGTACACGTTCCAGCCGTAGGCGCCGGACGGCAGCGACGGCCAGGCGGTGACGGTCAGCGTGCCGACGCCGCCGCCGGTGATCGCCGACGTGGTGACGATGTTGCTCGGGGCGGACTCGCCCCAGCCGCCCACCGCGGTGACGAACATCGAGTAGGTGCCGTTCGCGATGCCGCCGCCGGTGACCGCCGAAGCGGCGGTGAGGCCGGTCGGGGCCGCGATCGGGCCGGTGTAGCCGTTGGCCGACGGGCCGCGGCTGTACAGCAGGGCCTTCTCCTCGCCGAGCATGTGAGCCCACAGCGTCGCGGTGTGGCTCAACTGCCTAATATCCTCGAAGCCCTGGCCGATGTACTGGGCCTTCCACGACACCGAGTCCGACAGCGACATCTCGGTGTAGTTGACGGTCTTGCTCGTCGCGGCGTAGTTGATCTTCTGGCCGCGCCGCAGCGGGACGCCGGTCGTGCCGTAGACGCCGCCGGTGGTGGTCGCCTGGCCGCCGAACTGCGGCAGCGACAGGCCCTGCGCCTGCGGGTACTCCGAGTTGAGGAACGGCGCCTGGTCGGCGACGCCGCCGGTGTTCGAGTTCGTCCAGCCGAGGATCTGCCGGAACTGGATCGCGGAGCCCTTGCCGTTGTTCTCGCGCGGCACCGCGTTCCGCAGCGGCGTCTGGCGGGGCACCAGGATCTGCGCGGACTCGAACAGGTTGTACGGGGCCAGCTGGGTGTTGTACCCGCCGGTCTCCGGGTAGGCCTGGTTCCAGTCCTTCGTGACCGTCTCGCGCAGGCCCTGCAGGTCGGCGTTCATCGCGGCGAGCTGGTCGGCGGGCAGCGACTTGCTCAGGGTGTCGATCGCTGCCATGCGCTTCTCGTAGTCGCCCTTGGACGTCCGGGCGCCCTTGCGGATGCCCTCGCCGGGGACGAACACGTCGTGGCCGGTGTCGTGGTCGGCGTGCGCCTTGCGCAGCGACGCCTTGTAGCGCTCGAACTGCTCGATGACCTGGGCGCCCTGGTAATCAGGGCGGATGGGGCCGCCGCCGCGGTAAGCGCCGCGGTGGCCGCCGAAAAGCTCGACAGTGCTGGGCATGATCCCTCACGAAGGTGATGCGCCCAGCGGCTCTCAAGACGTGATCTTGGCGCGCTCCTGGGCGGCGAGCTGACGGTAGTGGTCGGCGTCAGCGGGATTGGCGACTACTTCCGCCCAATCCTCGTAACGCTTCGCAACGGCGGCGTGATCGTCCTCGCCCGCGGCCTTCGCAGGCCGGGTGACGGACATCATGGGGCCGCCCGGTACCGGTGTCGCCTTCACCTTCGCCAGCTCCGCCGTGAGCGTGTCAACACGCTCCTTGTACGGCTGAACGGCCTTTGTGACAGCGTCCTCAACGACCTTGGCCAGGTCGCCGGTTTCCTGAGTCACAGTATCCACAGTCGTCTCCTCCTTCGCAATCTCGCTCTTGCTCGCGTCGTCTCCGATGCCGAACTTCTTGGCCGCCTCTCTGATCTTGGGCATGGCCTTGTCGCCAAACGAGGACTGAGGCGCCCGGGACAGCGCGTTGGCGGCGTGCGCCTTGTCGTGGACCGGGAAGTGCCGCTTGGACCGCGGCGTGGTCTTGCCGTCGGCGTCCTTGTCGCCGCCCGGCTCGATGTAGGCGAACGCGCTGTCGGGCAGGTCGTTGACGTCGGCGGTGGACATGTCGGCCTTGGCCAGCTGGGCGCGGATCCCGTCCAGCTCGGCGTGCAGGGGGGCGAACGCCTCGTCGAGGCGCTTCTTGTAGTCCTCTTCCAGGTCTTTCGCTATCGACTGCATGAGCGCCGTCGCGGGCATCACGTTGCCGTCCTGGACGGCCGACTCGCCGCTCACCCACTGCCGCAGAAGACTCGCGGCATCGGCCAGCAGCCCGATGTCGGCGACCTCGCCGAGGTTGCCCGCCGCCAGCTCCTGCGCCTCGTAGCCGATCAGCTTCCCCAGCAGCGCGATGGCCTGCTGGCCGCCCTCGATGTCAGCCGACTCGTCGACCTTGCCGCGCACCATCGCCTTCTTGACCAGCGCGACCGCGTCGGCATGCCAGTCCGGCAGCGACTTGGCGGCGGGCGCGTCGGGCAGCGTCGTCCCGCAGTTCTCGCACTTGGAGCCCGTGTGATCCGCATCGTACGACTTCTCGCACTTCGGGCAGTCCCGCGCGCCCTTGGCCACCGGGGCGGCGGTGCTCTTCATGAGCAGGATCGGTATGCCGCTGGCCGGCGCGCGGACGCCGTCGACGCGCTCGGCGTCGATCTTCTCCAGCTCGGTGATCAGGACTTCGCCCGTCGTGGTGGTCATGGTCAGCTCCTCAGTGCCGCTATCGCCTCAGCGGTCGGCGTACGCCGCTTCGCGCTGCCCTGCATGCTCACGCCGCCGATCTTCCCGGCCTTGACCAGCTCCCACGCCTCCGGCGTCCAGACGATGCCGAGCATCCAGTCGCCGTTCTTGACCACGTAGCCGGACGGGGTCGTCCAGTCGTCGCCGGGCCAGATGTAGGACTCGACCCGGTCGCCCGCGCCCTCAGTGCCGTCGGCGTGGTCCAGGCCGATGCCGCCGCCCTTGAGCAGGTAGTTCCACGCGGCGTCCTCGATCGCGGCCTTGGACGCGAAGTCGCGGTGCCCGTCGGCCGCGACGGCGACGTCGGCGCGGTCGGCCGGGTAGGCGACGACGAGGGTGTACCGGCGCTCGTCGCTCGCCTTGACGAGCACGCCGGCCACGGACTCGCCGTCCCACGTCGACTTGGCCGCGCTGCCGTCCGTCTCGACGGTGACCGTGCCGTCAGGGGTGACCGTGGTCTTCATCAGATGAACTCCGTTTCCGCTACGGCCCACGCAATCGAGTCCTGCTGGAAGTGCTGGCGCACCTTCGTCAGCGCATCGCGGACGTCGAACGCGTAGGTCTCGTCCTTGAGCTCAACGCACCAGCAGGCGTTCTGCCAGGGCGAGTCCGGCGACGAGAACCATTTGCCGTGGACCTCGCTAGCCCA
>Ga0302220_10003560_pt1 | contig 10743 bp, 8 predicted proteins | sample II_Palsa_E1_3_FD_194572 | JGI IMG/M metagenome (GOLD analysis project Ga0302220, IMG submission 194572) | Peat permafrost microbial communities from Stordalen Mire near Abisko, Sweden - II_Palsa_E1_3 | ecosystem: Environmental > Terrestrial > Soil > Palsa > Peat permafrost | place: Sweden... | reverse complement strand
TGGCTTCGGTGCAGATAACGGTCGCTGTGGCGGGACTCTGGTAAGCGCTCTCGTCATGGCCCGCCGTTGTCAGGTACTTTGCCGGCAGCGTCACCCCTGGTCGCTCATCATCAAAGAAGAGGCTGGCGATCCAGAAGCGTCCGTGAGCATGCACAATCTGGAACGAATCGATGCCTCGCGAGGATGGCTGGGCGTCGTCCTTCGCATCCCGGCTTTCCTTCGTACTCCACACCTCGACAAGATTGCCAAACTCCTCGACTCGCTTCACGATGCTGCGCTCGAAGAAACCGTGCGTCTTGAAGTAGGGACCGTTTTGCTGCGCGAACATGTCGGGAGTCAGGAAAACGGCATCTCCCTTGCTCGCCGGCGCGTCCTTTGTGGCGGCAGACTCGGGAACAATCCAGGCAAGCCGACCGTCGGGCACAAATAGCGCGCGGAAGCGGTCCCAGTCGCGCTGTCCAGCTGGGCCGGAGACCACGTCATAGAGCGAAGCGACCAGGTGGTCCACAGTGTCCACGTCGCCGGGGTTCTTTGCCGCAGGCCAGTCTGGATGCTCTGCAAGTGTCCCGACGAGCGGAGGCGGCGCAGATGCGGCAGGAGTAGACTGCCGTGCGCTCGCGTTGAGCGTCAGTCCCACAAGAAAACAACTCAATACAAGATCGCGACTACGAATCATGATCATCTCCTTGGTTTGTTGATATAACGGCTGCGCTATGCGGTGAGAATCGAGCCAGTTCGGGAGCCCCAGTCACATTCTTTTGATTAAGCGTTGTGATCCCGTTCGCTCCGCACGGACGCGGAGCTACAACGTCACGCTTCCAGTGCCAAAGGTCATTCGGAGTGGAGTGTAGTGATCGGATCGAGGCGCATGGCGCGCAGCGCAGGGACGTAACTGGCGGCGATGGCGACGGCGGTGAGCACAGCGGTTACGCCGGCGAAGGTGGAGAGATCGTAGGGCGAGACACCGAAGAGCAGGCCAGCCATGAGATGAGAAACAATAAACGCGCCAACCAGGCCTACGCCCGCGCCGGCGGCGGCCAGAGCGAGGCCCTGGCGTAAAACCATCGTGAGGATATTTCGCCTTTGTGCGCCCAGCGCGAGCCGAATGGCGATCTCGCGCGATTGCTCATGGACCAGGAAGGAGATGGTTCCATAGATCCCCAGAGCCGCGAGCAGCAGCGCAGTTGCGGCAAACAGCGCCACCATTTCCATGGAGAATCGCCGCACCGAAAGCGAAGACGAGAGAACGTCGTTCAAGGTCTCCGGGTGGAAGACGGGAAGCTCCGGATCGACGGCCTGGATTTGTGTGCGCACCTGCTCGGAAATGGTAGCGGGATCGACCTGTCCACGCAGGTAGAACGCAAGAAACTTGGCGGGGCGCTGGTAGATGTCGAGGTACATCTGCGGAATGCTGGCGTCCGCGAGCGATTCTGTGCGTGCATCGGCAATGACGCCGACGATGGTGGTCGGGTCCGGCCTGGCACGGCCCAAACGGCCCAACATACGGACTCGCTTGCCGACCGGATCCTCGCCCATCCCGTCTTTGCCGGGCCAATAGGTGCGCGCCGCGGCCTGGTTGATGACTGCGACCAAGGGCGTAGATTCAAGGTCCTGGTCGACGAAGAGGCGTCCACGCACCAAAGTCATGCCGAGCACGTGGAAATAGTCCGGTGAGACGATCGATGTATCCAGCAGCGGAGGCTGGCTGTTTTGCCCTTCCTGGCCTTCGCGAACCAATGGAACCAGCCTGCGATCGTTCTGGCCATGGCCGAGGGGAATGGCCTGCCGATCGCTGACGGCGGCTTCTTCCACGCCCGGCAACGTCCGGATTCGACGGAGAGCTTCCCGCAGAAACACCGATTCCTGCGTGGCAGTTCGATAAATGTCGGTTGCGGGATTGTTAGGATTGGGCAGCGAGCTCTCGATGGCCATGACTCGAGTGGGATTGAAGCCGAGCTGCACCTTGAACAAGTCCCAGAAGCTGCGCAGCAGAAGACCCACGGCAACCATCAGCATCAGGGAGAGGGCTAATTCACCAATCACCAGAGCATGGCGCAAGCGCGAGCGCTTCGGGGAACCGTTGGAGCCACGACCTTCCTGCCGGAGCGTCGTGGTCAAATCGAGGCGGCTCGTGAGCCACGCGGGGGCAAGTCCGAAGATGGTTCCGGCGGCGACGGAGACGACGATGGCAAACGCCAGCACGCCCCAGCTGATGGATATGTCATTCAGGTGCGGCAGGCTTTCGGGAATAAATCGCAGCAGCAATTTCCGGAAGGAGAAGAGAACCGCGAAACCAGCGATGCCGCCCAGCACGAAGAGCAGCAAGCTCTCGGTGAGGAGCTGACGCATGAGGCGCGTTCTTGCGGCTCCCATTGCCTGGCGAACCGCCATCTCGCGTCCGCGCGCGCTGGCGCGTGCAAGCAGCAAATTGGCGACGTTGACGCAGCTGATCAGCAGGACCAGGTCCACCGCGCCGAACAGCAGAATGAGCGATTGGCGAGCGTTGCCGACAAGCGTCTCGGCCAGGGGAATCAGGCGGATGGTCCACGCGCCTTGCGCCGGATAATCCGCCGGATATTGCTTCCTCAACGATGCAACCAGGGCATCGAGGCGCGCCTGCGCGGCTTCAGGCGAGAGACCAGGCTGAAGGCGCGCGATGGTCTGGTAGGGGGTACGCGCGGCGCGCAACGGCTGGGCGGGGGGGGGGGGCTAAAATCCAGTCGCCGCCCACAATTCCGTGCCGACCTGCTCGCTGGTTTGGCCCTGGTCGCGAAAGCTCGCGGGCATCACGCCGACAACAAGAGCGGGATCGTTGTCAACGCGCAGAGTCTTGCCGACAATGTGCGGGTCGGCGCCAAGTGCGCGCTTCCAGAGCCCATCGCTGATGACGACTTCGTTGTTGAAGCCAGGTGTGGCGTCGTGCGGATCGAAGGTGCGGCCCAACTGTGCGTCGACGCCGAGCACCGCGAAGTAGCCCGGTGTGACCGACTTTCCGGCGAGGCGCGTGGGCTGGCCGCTGCCGGTAAGAGTGTCGGTGCCGAAAAAGCAAAGGGACACATATTGGAAGATTCCCGAGTTCTGAAGGTCTTTCAACTCGGGGATGGAGAGGCCGATGTCGTGCGCGCCCACGCCGGGAAGGTTGGCTTCAATGCGCACCAGTTCGCTGGGGTGAGGGTAGGGCAAAGGATGCAGCAGCGTGGCGTCGATGACGCTGTAGATGGCGGTGGTGGCTCCAACGCCCAGGGCCATGGTGACGATGACAATCAGCGAAAATCCGGGAGACCGGTGCAGCATTCGAAAAGCGTAGCGGAGGTCGAGGAGAAAATTCTCAGCAAGCGGAAGACCCTGCTCGGCGTTGTGGTGCTCGCGAATGGCCTGGGCCGCGCCAAGCTTCAGTGCTGTCTGCCGCCGCGCCTCGGCGGGCGACATGCCGGCGCGCAGATTCTCGTCTGTCTGGAACGCGATATGTTCGGCGAATTCATCCTGGAGGCGCTGGTCGGCGCGCCTTCCGGCGGTGAAGTTCGAGAAGCGAATAAAAAAGCGGCGCAGAAATCTCATGGCAGGTCCTCTGCTTTAAATTCAAAAAAGAGCGCGATGATAGCCGCGCGCGGCTCTCCTACTTAGACCAGGGCGGAACCACGCCGTTGGTGCGCGCGTACGCGATCGACTGCCCCAGATGCTCGTGTTGATCTAAGAGAATCAGCATCAGCGCGCCCTGCTTCGTCATGTCTCTTCCGAACAGTTTCACCGGCGCCTGCAGGTCATTGTCGGAAAGCCCCGTAATCGCTTTTTGCAGATCGGCGTAAGAAGCCTTCAGAGCTTCCTGCATTTTCTCCGGATCCGTGATGGGCGCCGGCGGTGCTCCTGTATTCGGTGTGCCCGAGAGCACACCGGCGAGCAGGCCATTCTCCTTAACGATCAGGTTGAACACGTCGCCGACGGAGCGAACGCCCTGGCCGGGCTTCCAGTCGTACTTGCCCGACATAACGCGCGCGAGTCCGGTGAATTTGTCGGAAAGCGTTCCGGCATCGTCTCCGAAGGCCGCCTGGATTTTTGTCGGCTGCGCCTGCGCCAACGGCATCATCAGAGCGACCGCGAGTACATACGCTCCGTACTGCGTCAAAATCTTCTTCATGAAAAACTCCTTTACGTCAACCTGAATGGTCCTGCTCGCTGAACATATGTCGTGAAGAACCAATATTTGCAGGAAAAGTGACATGCGGTGTCCGCGATGAGGCAAGCGGCAGGAATTAGCTGTCAAAAGGCATTTGGAGCTCTCGACGGCTCTGTGTTCCGTGATGTCTCCTTCGACGCTACAGCTATAATCCATGCCGGAGGGTCAACACCGATTGCTACAAGCCACGTCAGACAAGGGACGGAAGAAATGGATTTTGATCCTGTGTGGATGGACGATTGTGGCGCTGTTGTTTGCTGCGCAACAGATCGTGGTGGAAAAGGTGCGGGGTTCGCAGGTCCACTGGGTGATCGAGGGTGCGCTCGAACTTGTTGAATGGTACATATGGGCGGCGTGCACACCGCTTGTGATCGGTCTTGCCAAACGGTTCCCGTTGATGGGGCCGAGGCTTGCACGTCACATAGCGCTCCACACAATCGTGTCGCTCATGATGGCTCCCCTGGCATCGGTCAGCCAATACTTTCTGATCCTTGGACTTCTCCGGTTTGTCTTTTACATCAAGGGTCCTGAGGTGCACCACTTTCTTTCGTCGTTCGGAGTCGGTGTTCTTTTCATGAGCTTTACCGGCATTCTCACATACTGGTTAGTGTTGGGCTTGTACCAGTCGATGCACTTTTACCAGGTCGCCATGGAGCGCCAGACTACCGCGGCGCAACTGGAGACGCAGCTCTCCCATGCAGAACTTGAGAATCTCAAGAGCCAGCTGCATCCGCACTTTTTATTCAACAGCCTTCATGCCATCGGTGTTCTGATGCAGGAAGACGTCGATGCTGCGGGCCGTCTGCTGGTCAGCCTCGGCGACCTGCTGCGCATGGCCCTCGAACGCCGGGAGAACGAGATCACCTTGCAAAGCGAGCTCGAGTTCGTCGGCAAGTATCTGGAGATCGAACAGACACGCTTTCATGATCGCCTGAAGGTGCACATGGACATACCGCCTGATCTTCTCGGAGTCTATGTACCGAGCCTGGCCCTTCAGCCGCTGGTTGAGAACGCCATCAAGCATGGCTTCAGCGTCGATTCCACCGCAAGCCGGCTGGAGATCGCTGCCAAACTCCACGACGGCAGAGTTTGGCTCCGCGTCCGCGATGATGGCCCTGGGCCGGCACCGGCGTCGCTCCTGCGGTTAGGCGTCGGACTCAGCAATGTCCAGTCACGCTTGAAACAACTCTACGGGGACCAGTCATCGCTGGAACTCACCGGCGGCGACGGTCGAGGCTGTGAGGCCATCATCACCATTCCACTGCGGAGTTCGCATTGAAGACGCGAGTCCTCATCGTCGATGACGAACCGATCGCCCGGCGCGGTATCCGTCGCTATCTGGCCGAACACGACGGCATTGAAGTTGTAGGCGAGGCGGCGAACGGAATAAGCGCGGTGGAGCAGATCAATGAACTTCATCCGGACATCGTTTTTCTCGATGTGCAGATGCCTGATCTGGATGGTTTTGGAGTCATCGAGAATGTGGAGCCAGTGAACGGTCCCGCTCCCATATATATCTTTGTCACGGCTCACGATGTGCACGCCATTCGGGCATTCGAAGTGCACGCTGTTGACTATCTCCTGAAACCGTATGATAAGGAGCGATTTGCCAAGGCACTGGTTCACGCACGCCAGGTTCTCGAACAGCGCAGGGAAGCAAATCGAGATCTCGAACCACTGCTCCGATCCCTCCGTAGTCTCCGCACGTTGGAACGCTTTGTGGTGAAGGACAATAAGCGGATTTTCTTTGTTCCCGTTTCTAACGTTTTGTGGATCGAAGCCACGGGAAACTACGCCTGCATACACACTGCCAGCGACAGTCACCTGTTGCGTGAAACCATGGCGGACCTGGAAGAGAAGCTCGCGCCACACCACTTCATCCGCGTGCGGAAGTCGGCCATTGTGAACGGTGCCTGCATTAGCGAGATTCGTCCGATGTTCGATGGGGTTTACGACATCGTACTGGCTGGAGGAGCGGTGGTCACGTCGAGCCGCAGATACGCTCATAAGTTACGGGCGCTGCTGGAATCCTAATCCTGGCAACTGGGATGTAAATTGGCGACGGCAGGAAGAGGTCATCGGTTCGATCCCGATCAAGTCCACCAACAACCCATTCAAAAACATATACTTACCGACACTACACGGCCCCTTTCAACTGCGTCGAGGGTGCGGAAGGGTGGTGAAATTTTTCAATCTCCAGCGGTCGCGTCAATTCAATGACTTTTAGGCTTGCTTCGCGCTTTTGCTGATCAACCGCGCGGGTGTAAACGTCGAGAGTTGTGCGACAACTGGAATGCCGCATTAGTTCCTGAGCAACCTTGATGTCCACACCGAGAGACCTCAGATTCGTCGCTAGAGAATGACGGAAGCTGTGCCAGCCGATCTGTTTTCCGACGACTCCGATCTTCGCAAGAGCGAGTCGAATGCTCTTCTCGAAGGGTGCTGCTGCCAACCATCGTAGCCGGGCCGCCAAAATCCATATGGCCATCCATATTGTAAGCACTAGCCTCGAATGTAAATTCGAATCTTTCCACAATGTTAAAGGCACGGCGTACGCTAAGGTCTTCGTCGTAGCCTCGCTACAAAACCCAACCCGGATTCGCAAGGGCCGGGGCATAGAAGCGGTTGAAAAAACCAGACTTCGTCCGCTCGGAACGCGCCTCCAGCATTCCCACTTCCCCACTGCCCCGGCGACGGGATAGAGTCGTACGGTCAACCGCGCGAATTTTGGTGTCAGTTCAATTGTGCGCATTGGGAGGATTCTGATGCATTCATCAAGTCGCTATGCTGCCTTGTTTTTTCTTCTTCTGACCTCAGTGGCAAGAGCTGCCGAGACTCAGATTATGTATCTGTCCGGCCTGGGTAAAGACGACCCGGTCAAGTGGGAATTCATCTGCGACAAGGGCCAAAACGCCAACAAGTGGTCCACCATCGGAGTTCCCTCCAATTGGGAGCTGCAGGGCTTCGGTATCTATGGATACGGCCGGCCCGCACCTGCGGACGGTTGGCCTCGAGTTCATGGCATCTACAAGCGCAGCTTTACTACGCCTGCAACCTGGCGCGATAAAGCCGTCTTCGTTAAGTTCGAAGGCGTTATGACCGATGCTCGAGTTACTATCAACGGCCGACTCGCGGGCCCGGTTCATCAGGGCGGCTATTACGCCTTCAAGTACGACATCTCCAGTCTCCTGAAGCCTGCTGGCCAGAAAAATGAGATACAGGTCGACGTCGATGATGAATCCACGGATAACTCCGTCAATAGCGCCGAGCGGCGCGGCGATTACTGGAATTACTCCGGCATCTTCCGGCCCGTCTATCTCGAAGCGGTCCCCAAAACGTTTGTCGAGCATCTCGCCATCAACGCAACGGCGCAGGGAGCCCTCTCTGTCGATGTCGCCCCTGCCGATACCCGCACCCAACCACAAAGCGGCCCCGCAGCCTCTCTGGAGATTCGTGTACTTGATGCTGGCGGCAAAGCCATTGGCAGTCCTGTCGTTGTGAAAGACGTCCACTTCAATACAACCGCCAACCTCTCCGAAACGATTGCCCATCCGCGGCTCTGGACCGCCGAAACGCCGAATCTCTATCAGCTTGAAGTACGGCTCAGGCTGGGCGATGCCGTCGTGCATACGGTGCATCAGAAGTTCGGATTCCGCACGGTTGAAGTCCGCCCCGGACAAGGTCTCTTCGTCAACGGGAATCGTGTCTTCCTCAAGGGCGTCGCCCGTCACTCCTTCTGGCCCGATTCTGGCCGAGCCCTTTCCGAGCAGATTTCCATCGACGACATCAACCTCATAAAGGAGCTGAACGGCAACGCGGTTCGTTCCTCCCACTATCCGCCGGATCGCCATTTCCTCGATCGCTGCGATGAGCTGGGCCTATATGTACTGGATGAACTCAGCGGCTGGCATGCGCACTACGATACCCGTATTGGCCAGAAGCTGGTCAAAGAGATGGTTGAGCACGACGTGAACCATCCGTCGATTATCTTCTGGGACAACGGCAATGAAGGCGGCTTCAATCCAGCGCTCGACGGCGAGTTCTCAAAGTTCGATCCGGAGAAGCGTGTGGTCCTGCATCCATGGACGGCCTTTCCCCCAGGTATCGCCGATACCAAGCACTACCCGACCTATGAGCAGCTGCAGCAGAAGCTCTCCGCCGACCCGGTCTACTTCCCCACGGAGATGCTGCATGGTCTCTACGATGGCGGCTCCGGGGCAGGCCTGAACGAGTATTGGGATGCCATCCTGAAGAGCAAAGCCGGTGCCGGAGGATTCCTGTGGTCGTTTGTCGATGAAGATGTGAAGCGCGTGGACAAGGGTGGCATTCTCGACTCCGCCGGCAACCAGGCCCCCGATGGCATCGTTGGCCCCTACCGCGAACGGGAAGGAAGCTTCTATACCGTCAAACAGCTTTGGTCGCCGATCATTGTGACGCCGCCTGACAACGCCTCGCATTCCTTCACTATAACCAACCGTTATGCTTTCACCAACGCCGACAGATGCACCTACGAATGGGAGGCAATCGCCTTTCGCCAACCCAATGACGCGGCCTCCGGTTCGGTGGTGCTGGCTTCGCGGACCGATCACGGCCGCTCTCTGGCCCCGGGCGCTTCGGCAAGCTGGGACGGCTGGGGCCCACCAGTTGCAACCCCCCGTGTCAGCACAAAAAAAAGAGCAGATGCCACACGGCTCCGAATCAAGGATGCCACCGGCCGCGTAATTCAGACTTATGTCTGGCCTGCAAACGATCTCGTGCAACCATCGCAGCAGGTAAAGGCAGCAGGCGGTGCGCAGCCCGCTGCCACCGAATCCAGCGACATGCTGACTGCGAATGTGGGTGATCTGTCACTACAGATAAGCAAGAACACCGGGTTGCTCGTCTCTGCCTCCCGGCAGGGCAAGTCCTTCTCGCTGGTCAACGGTCCGCGCTTCATGGCGATGGAACCCCGGCCACCCGCGCCTCCGCGGGGGCAGACTCCCCCTCCTCCGCCGCCCCCCCCATCTGCCTCAACGCCCGAATCCAGGCTCACTTCCTTAACCCATGCAGTCGACGTCAGCGATCTCGTCATCTCTGCTACTTTCGACGGACCAATGGAATCGATAACCTATCGTCTAAAGTCCGACGGCTGGTTGTCCATCGACTACGTGTATGCCCTGAGTGGTGCGCGGGAGTATTTCGGCGTTGGATTCGATTATCCCGAAGCTGATGTCAAAGGCATGCGGTTCCTTGGCGCAGGGCCTGCCCCGGTTTATCAAAATCGTCTGGCCGGGGGAACTCTTGACGTATGGGACAGGACCTATAACAACACCATTGTCGGTGATCCTGACGACCTGAAACCAGGAGAGCACTTCACCTACCCGATCTTTAAGGGATACTACGCAGGCATGCGCTGGCTGCAGCTCAATACCTCCGAGGGCTCGATTACCGCGAAGATAGACCAGTCAGACAGCAATCCTATCTACGTGCAGGTCTTTACTCCAAAGACCCCACCCACAAATCAGCAAGGGCAAACTGGCGTACCGTTCCCGAATGCAGGAGTTTCCTTCCTGCACGCCATCCCAGCGATCGGCAGCAAGTTCGTGGGGGCGAAATCGAGCGGTCCCATGGGTCAACCTGCGGTTGCGAAAGGAGAGTACCGCGGCCACATCAGCCTGTACTTTGGCAAGCTGCTGACACCGTAAAGCTTATTGATAGGTGCACGCTTCAATGCGAGAAGACTCAGTCAAGCAACATAAGGTTATCTCCCCCAAAATGTTTCTGGAAGGCTTGAATTATGACGAACGCAAAGGTCTTCAGTGTCTCCACGTTTTGCATCCTGGCAGTTGTCGCGACATTGGGAACAGCGGCGCAGACGGGGGCTGCGCATGGGCCGCCCCAGGTTGAAAAAGTTACTGTCAACACTAAGCCGGTGTCGATGAGCGACTCGGCGATTTGGCACTCATTGACAATCGAAGATTTGTAAGCAAAGCCGCGTTATCTTTACCGAGGCAGCATTTCCGCTTTGAACGATTGGCTGCCGTTAGCTCGCTCGGCGGAGCCAAGAGAAGCTCGCGACGATGGTGTTACTGGGGAATAAGCAGATCCAGGAGTCTTTCCAGGTTTCCAACCAAACGTACATTATTTACGCATCCTGTGCCGAGAGAATATGCTCCGGTTTGTTCACGTTCTGTCGAGGGTTACGAACGAAACTTACGGGATATTCGATGCAACTGTTGTTCCAAAAACCCACCCCGTGGTACTCTCGTTTTCGTTGCTATAAGAAGAAAAAAGCCCTCCCCGTATAGACCTTCCCTCCCAGTCCAACGTTGATTCGTTCTCTTCGACGACACCGCATCGCGCGATGCCAACACTTCAATGCGAGTTACGCCGCTCCCGGCAGCGTTCCCGACGTCTGCCTGCAAGCGCAATTGAAAAAGGGCACCATCATGGCAAGCAGCAATCCTCCCCAAGCAGGACAGTGGTTCTATATCCAAAGTCCTCTCTCCGACAGCTACGGCAATACCTACGTAGTGAATATAGAGGCGGCCAATGCCTCTCCTGGCGCACAGATCATCCTTTGGCCATTG
>Ga0302220_10003553_pt1 | contig 10758 bp, 10 predicted proteins | sample II_Palsa_E1_3_FD_194572 | JGI IMG/M metagenome (GOLD analysis project Ga0302220, IMG submission 194572) | Peat permafrost microbial communities from Stordalen Mire near Abisko, Sweden - II_Palsa_E1_3 | ecosystem: Environmental > Terrestrial > Soil > Palsa > Peat permafrost | place: Sweden... | reverse complement strand
CGACTTCAGGCGATCGCGCTCGTATCGACCGGTGCGCCGGTTTTTTGCTTGACCTCATCGACCGTCACCCCAGGCGCCAACTCGATCAGTTTGAGCCCGTCGGGCGTGACATCCAACACGCACAGGTCAGTAATGATCTGGTTCACCACCCCCACGCCCGTGAGCGGCAAATTGCACGCTTCGAGAATCTTGTGCTGGTCGCCCTTGGCAACGTGCTCCATGATCACGACCACACGCTTCACCCCGGCCACCAGGTCCATCGCGCCGCCCATCCCCTTGATCATCTTGCCCGGGATCATCCAGTTGGCCAGATCGCCATGCTGGCTGACCTGCATCGCCCCCAGGATCGCCAGGTTGATGTGCCCGCCGCGTATCATCGCAAACGAATCGGCCGACGAGAAAATCGACGAGCCTGGCAGCGTGGTCACCGTCTGCTTGCCCGCGTTGATCATGTCCGCGTCCACTTCGTCCTCAAACGGCGAGGGGCCGATGCCCAGCAAGCCGTTTTCCGATTGCAGCCACACTTCGATGCCCGCGGGCACATGGTTGGCCACCAGCGTGGGCAGCCCTATGCCCAGATTGACGTAAAAACCGTCCTGCAGTTCCTTGGCCGCGCGTGCCGCCATTTCTTCCCGAGTCCAGGCCATCGTTATTCTCCTTTTTTCCCGCTGCGCACGATCCGCTGCTCGATGCGTTTTTCCGGATGCGCGTTCACCACGATGCGCTGCACGAAGATCCCCGGGGTATGAATCGAATCCGGGTCCAGCTCGCCCACTTCGACGATCTCCTCGACTTCGGCGATCGTGATCTTGCCCGCCATCGCGCACATCGGGTTGAAGTTGCGCGCGGTGCGGCGATAAATCAGGTTGCCCGATTTGTCGGCCTTCCATGCCTTGACCAGACCGACATCGGCCGTCAGCGATTTTTCCATGACGTAGTTTTCGCCATCGAATTCGCGCACTTCCTTGCCATCGGCCACGATCGTGCCGTAGCCCGTCTTGGTGAAAAAGGCCGGTATGCCCGAGCCGCCGGCGCGCAGTTTTTCAGCGAGCGTGCCTTGCGGTGTGAATTCCAGTTCGAGTTCGCCGGCCAGATACTGGCGCTCGAACTCCTTGTTCTCGCCCACGTACGACGAAATCATCTTCTTGACCTGACGGGTTTCCAGCAGCAGGCCCAGACCAAAGCCATCGACCCCGGCGTTGTTGCTGATGCAGGTCAGGTTCTTCACGCCGCTATCGCGCAGCGCGGCGATCAAGGCCTCGGGAATACCGCATAGGCCGAAGCCGCCAACCGCGAACGTCTGGCCATCCTTGACCACGTCCGCTAGCGCCTCACGGGCGCTGGGATAGTGCTTGTTCATCGAAAGTCCTCCTTCATTAAACGGGTGCCGGCCTGGGCCGTACCGATGGGGAAATCAAACGCCGAGAAGCCAACGCCGAGAAGCCATGCAGCACACCGGGGCGTCATTCACATCTGCGTTTCTATCACATTGATGAAGTCGTTGCTCGCATGAGGCAACGGGTCATGATTACATTGAACATCGCGATGACCCTCTTCATCAAAACATTCAATCGCATCAGTGGCATTGACCTGGTTTTCCCGCCGCAAAAGTAAGAGGAAAATCGAGCGTGCGTGCGTTACACAGTAACGGATGCGTCTGCGCCGATCATTTCACCAGGCAGGAAATGCGATCATTAAGTAGGCCATGGCACGCGGTTATGGAGTGTGACGGTTTTGGAATGCCAGCGAATGCGGGCCCGACCATGACCGCGGCTAGACGAGGAGGCTGTCGCTAGATAGACGATGGCTGCACCGGGCCCACTGAACCTTTACTCGAATTGGAGAATGTCATGTCTCAAGTTGAACATTTCGATACGCTGATCCTGGGTAGCGGCCAGGGCGGCAAGCTGCTGGCGTGGCATCTGGGGCGATCGGGCCAGCGCGTGGCCGTCGTCGAACGCCAGTGGGTGGGCGGTTCATGCCCGGCTGTTGCGTGCCTTCCCAGCAAGAACGAAATCTGGAGCGCACGCGTTGCGTATCTGACGCGACATGCTGCCGACTTCGGCACGATCACCGGCTCCGTCAGCGTCGACATGGCAAAAGTGCGCGAACGAAAACGGGGCATGGTTGAGCTCGAAGCCGGACTTCACATTCAGGCGTATGCATCGACCGGCGCCGAGCTGATCATGGGCAGCGGTAAATTTGTCGGACCGAAGACGATTGAAGTCCAGCTCAACGATGGCGGCACGCGCACGCTGAGCGGCGACCAAGTGGTCGTCAACGTCGGAACGCACGCCGCCATTCCTGACGTTCCGGGACTGCAGGCTGCCGAACCGCTGACCCATATTGGCGCGCTGGAGCTCGACTATGCGCCGACGCATTTGGTCGTGCTCGGCGGAGGTTATATCGGCATCGAGATGGCGCAGGCTTACCACCGCTTCGGCAGCCGCGTGACGATCGTCGAGCACGGTGCACAGCTAATGGCCCGTGAAGACGTAGACGTTGCCCAGGAGATGCTGGGCATTCTGCGCGCGGAGGGGATCGAAGTGATATTGAGCGCTCAAGTGGCGAAGGTGGAAGGCCGCTCGGGCAAGAGCGTTCGTGTCGTGCTGCGCACCGCGTCGGGCGAACAGGTGATCGAAGGCAGCGACCTTCTCGTCGCGGCTGGACGTATTCCAAACACAGCTGGCATCGGGCTGGAAAAAGCCGGCATTGAGCTGGACGAACGGGGCTACATTCGTGTCAATGAGCGTCTGCAGACAGTGGCGCCGGATGTCTGGGCGATCGGAGAAGGAGCGGGCAGCCCGCAGTTCACACACGTATCGGTCGACGACTTCAGGATCGTACGGGACAACTTGGCCGGCGGGAACCGCAAGACGAGCGACCGGTTGGTGCCGTACACGATGTTCACTGACCCGCCGCTGGCGCATGTCGGGCTGAACGAGCGCGAAGCACAGCGTCAGGGCATCGCGGTTCGCGTCGCGAAGCTACCGATGAGCAAGGTGCTGCGAACCCTGGCGACCGACGAGTCGCTGGGCTTTATGAAAGTGCTGGTGGGTGCGAACCACGACCGCATCCTGGGCTTCACGATGATAGGCTCGGAAGCGGGCGAAGTGATGGCCGCGATGCAGACGGCGATACTGGCAGACCTGCCGTATCAGAAGCTTCGCGATGCGGTGATCTCGCACCTGACATTCGCGGAGGGATTCGGCGCGCTGTTATCGAACGTGCCTGCCCGACCAGCGGAATAACGCAGTGGACTGAGCATTACGCGCCTGATCTCCACCTCCTATCGATTGCAAGAACCAGCAATCGATAGGAGGTGGAGATCGTTTTGTGTAACCGGTAATAAAATTTTTGACAAGTTACTGTATACAGTTTATGGTTTACACCAATAAGGGCTTAGATTAAATCAGTTGGCAAAACGCTCCCGATTGCTGCCGCTGGTCCCGGCTGCAAAGTTAGGAGTTGCTGCGTGGCCCCCGGATCGCGGGTCGACGGCATTGCATGAATCCGATACTGCTTGCTCTTCTAGACTGGCCCCGACGCTTGAGCGGGACCGGGTGAGTTTTTATCGTCGGCTATTGGCACGGATGAAAAAACTAAGTACTCCATATTTAATAAACCAGGGATGCAATTCGATGACCTAGGAACTTGAAGGATGCAACACCGACCGGAAGGCTCGAGCGCCGCACATTGCGGACTGACAATTCGCGAGACCCATCGATCATTCATGGCACTTTCAAACTCTGAGCGACAGAAACGCTATCGCAAGCGGCGTCTTGGCGTGGGAGGGAAACACGAGCGCATCACTTGCTTGGTATCCATCTCGACAAAGCGAAACGTGGAGCGTCTCGCATTTCACTTTGACTGCACCATCACGGAGATGATCGAACGACTCATCAACGAGAAGACAGCCGATTTGCTGAGTGAGCTGGACGAAGAGGGACTGTTCAGATTCTTCACGCAGGGCGCGCTTACAGAAGACGCGTAAGAGATATTCGAACCTGCAGCGACGAAACGTAGACGGTACGCGGACCGCGCTACCGATCGTTACGTAGGCTGCCTTCAAGTGTGACCATGAGCTCTAATTCAAACAGTAGCGAAAAGGATAGTGCACGACCTCAAGGCCGAACCTCGGCTATCGGCAAGAGCACTGCGTCGATGCAAGGAGAGGGCGCGGCAACGGGAAACCGCGTCGCGCCAGAAGATTACCAAACCGTCGAGGCGGCGCAGCGCACTCAAATAGAGCGGCGCCGATATCAGATGTATCCCCGGTTAAGCGAAGCGCGAATAGCGAAAGCGGCTCGCTTTGGCACGATGGAGCACTGGAAAGCCGGCGACGTCATATTTCGTGCGGGAGAAAAAAGCGCGGGCATGCGAATCTTGACCTACGGGACAGTCCACTTGATAGTGCGAAACGGGCTCGGACAATCACGCCTTTTTCAGGAGGTCGCCAACGGGCATTTTCTCGGGGAAACTGCGACCTTGAGCGGAAAGCCGTACCTTGGCGATGCGGTCGCGGTTACCGACGTAGATGCCATCCTCATCGCCCCTGAGCAACTGCGAGCGCTGCTGATCGCGGAAGCGCAACTCGGCTCGGAGATCATGCGCGCGTTCATCCTGCGGCGCGTGGGGCTGATTCAGGACGGTAGCGGCCCGATCTTGATCGGGTCGGCTTCCGACCCTAGGCTCATCGCACTTGCCGACTTTCTGCGGCGGGTCAATCATCCTCATCGGGCCCTTGATCCGGCGATCGACGACGAAGCACGTGATTTCATCTTGAAGACATCGTGCACAGAAGCGCAGATGCCTCTGGTGGTCCTGGTTGACGGCTCCATCCTGCACAATCCCGACGTAATACGGCTGGCGTCGAAGCTAGGCCTACTCTGCGACTTCAACGAATCCCACACGTACGACACCGTGATTGTCGGCGCTGGGCCAGCCGGGCTTGCTGCGGCCGTCTATGCTGCGTCGGAAGGGTTATCTGTGCTGGTGGTTGACGCTAAGGCTTTTGGTGGACAGGCGGGTGCCAGCGCACGGATCGAAAATTATCTCGGGTTTCCAACCGGCATCTCCGGGCATGTCCTCGTTAGCCGCGCTTTTGAGCAAGCGGTGAAATTCGGCGCGGAAATCGTCATGCCCACTGAAGTCGCGAAGCTGCACTGTACGCAAACTCCGTTCCAGGTTGAACTGCGGGATGGTCGGCGCGCGATTGCAAAAACGGTCGTGATAGCGACAGGCGCGGCTTATCGACGCCCGCAAATCAAAGGTCTCGGCGAGTCCGAGAACCGCGGTGTCTATTATTGGGCATCATCGATCGAGGGGCGCCTGTGCCAAGGTTCGGAAATTGTGCTTGTGGGAGGGGGAAATTCCGCTGGGCAGGCAATCGTCTTTCTGGCGAGCTATGCGAAGCACGTTCACGTGCTGATTCGGCGCGCAGGCTTACATGAGACAATGTCTCGCTATCTGATCGATCGCGTGAGCCGGTTTGCCAACGTCACCCTGCACAGCGGTTCAACGATAGAATCGGTTACGTCGGATGAGGATGGACTGACGGAGGTTAATTTTTGTTCGAGCGGGGTCCATACGCAAGTGTCGACACGTCACCTCTTTCTCTTTACCGGCGCTGAGCCGGCCGCCGGATGGCTGCAGGGGTGTGGAGTAGAAGTCGATGACAGAGGTTTTGTCGTGACCGGCGGTTCCGGTTCGACGTCGTCCACGGCATATCGCTTCGAGACGAGTGTTCCGGGCGTTTTTGCGATAGGTGACGTACGTTCGACTTCAATTAAACGCGTTTCATCGGCCGTCGGCGAAGGCGCCGCCGTTGTATCCGAAATCCATGCGCTCTTGATAGCCAGGCAATAGCGAACGAGTTCGCCGCGACCCTCTTCACCAGCAAGGGATCGACTTATGAGCGTGAAAACCTTTGAATTCGACGGGCCGCGAGGTTATCGGCTTTCAGGCAAATTGGATCTGCCTGATAACGCCACTGCAACCGGCACCGCGCCCGGCACCGCGCCTTTAGGGTGGGCCATACTCGCCCACTGCTTTACGTGCGGCAAGGATAGCTTGGCGGCGACCCGTGTGGCGCGCGCGTTGGCGTCTCGCGGTATCGGGGTTCTTCGTTTCGATTTCGCTGGGCTGGGCAGCAGTGGAGGACGGTTCGCCGACGCCACTTTCGCGGCCGACGTGGAAGATCTAGTTGCCGCGGGTAGCGCGATGGCCAGAGAGGGCAGACCTGTTTCGATCCTTATCGGCCATAGCTTGGGAGGGGCGGCTGTCCTGATGGCGGCGAGTGAGATGCAAGGCATCCGTGCCGTGGCCACCATAGGTGCGCCTTACGATGTCAAGCATGTCCTGCATCAATTCGACCAAGGAAGTCTACAGACCATCGAAGCGCAAGGAGAAGCGGAGGTGTTGCTGGCCGGTCGCCCTTTTGTCGTGCGCAAAAGCTTCGTCGAAGACTTGGCGCGTCACGATCTGGCAACGCGGATTGCACAGTTGCGTGTGCCGCTGTTGGTCATGCATTCGGCGCTCGATTCGACGGTCGGGATCGACAATGCCGCGCGTATCTTTGCCGCAGCCAAGCATCCAAAGAGTTTCATTTCGCTGGACGGAGCCGATCATTTGCTGACGAACCGGGCCGATGCAGACTACGCCGCGGCGATGATTTCGACCTGGGCGAGTCGGTTTCTGCCGGAGTCAGCATGATCACGATGCCAAGATTTCGGCATCGATTAGTTGGGGTTACCCGTTGCTCGACCCGTTGCCCCGCCCGTTGGTTCGCCCGCTCGTTCACGCGTGAGCTCGCGCACGGGTTCGCGCATTGAGCGGCGCCAATCCCCGGGCGTCATGCCCATGCGTTGCGTGAACGCCCGCCGGAACGCCGCAAGGGATTGATAGCCAACGATTTCGGCCACCGACTCGGTGGAAGCCGATAGCTTCTTCAGTTCGTTGGCCGCGAGGGTCATCCGGATATCGGTCAGCAGGTCGTTGGCTGAACGTCCCACTTTGTCCTGAAAGTGACGAATCAAAGTCGCACGCGACATATTGCAAAGCTGCGCCAACTCAGGAAGTGTCCACGGGTGCGCAGGCTGGTTGAACATTGCCGTCAGCGCCGGCGCGAGGCGTGGGTTTGCGGCCAGTGCCAACAGCCCGAAAGGCGCCTGGTCCGACTCGCTTGCCATGCGCAGCGTGAGCGCAAACAGCGCCGCTGAAAACGCGTTAAGCATCGCATGACCGCCGACGCTGAATGTGGCCGACTCTGCGCGCATCAGTCCCACCAAAGTTGTCAACAGAACCGAAGTCGCGCCCTGCTTGGAGGCATCGTTTTGCGCAGAGGTTCGCACTACGAGTGCGGCGGGGAAATAGTCGCGCATCAAGCGATCATGCGGGGGTGGGAGAACGAAGCGGCCGCAGAGCATATCCAGGTGTTCGCCGGTTCCCGCGTTTTCGCTCAGTGTCACGTTCAAACTCTCACGCAAGCGGGGTGGCGAGGGCGCGGCACCGCTGCCGTCGTGAAGGTAGTGTTCGGAGCCGTGAGACAGCAGGACGATATCCCCCGCCGCGAGTTGCACTGCGGTACCACCGCCCGGCATCTCCAGCACGGCGGTCCCCCCAAGCACGACGTGATAGGGCATCTCTCCTGCATCCGCGCGCTCGTAGGAGACCAGCCACGGCGCGCCGTAAGAGCAGCGTATTTCAAGCTGACCGCTAACAGGCATCATGACGAGCAGCCGACTGAGCCAATCCAAAGGAGGCATGGTGATCCTTGCAAAGACAATACCGTCATTTTATAGGGTAGAGCACGGCGGTGCCGATGTCTTGGTCGGAGGTCCGCGGTGATATCCCGCTGCGATATCCCTGCCCGAGCAGCCGCCGCTATACCAAGGGTTAGCCTGGCCTTACCCTGCGTAGTGAAAAACTACCGCTTCGTAGACTACCGCCGGCAGCGAATTGACGTTAACGTTTCTGATAGAAACAACCCAGAGGAACAACCGAGCTCGGGGTCAAGTTGGTGCATGCTCATCAACGGAGGATTTGATCAATGTCCCGGTTCGGCGACCCATCGTTTTGTAGCCGTCAATGAGGATCACATGGATCAACTGACCACGTTGCGAGCGTTCGTCACGACTGCTCGCCTCCAGAGCTTCAGCAAGGCCGCGCACACGCTAGGCGTTTCATGTTGCGCGGTGTCGCGTGCAATCGCCGATCTAGAAGCCCGCGTCCAGACGCGTCTGCTATACCGCACGACGCGCACCGTCACGCTCACCGAAGATGCCAGGAATTACTTTCACAGTTGCGTGCGGCTGCTCGAGGAACTCGACGAGGCGCATCGCCGCATTGCGCACGAACGATGCACCAACGAAGGAGAGCTGCGCTTGGTCGTGCATCCGATGATAGCCCCCGAGATGTTGTCGCGACTGGTACGGGAGCACCGGGCAATTGCACCCCATGTACGCCTTGTAGTGAGTGTGAGCGATTGCCCGGTCAATCTGCTGGATGGCACGTTCGACATCGGCATACTTCCTCCCGGCATGGTGGGGCAGGCAAGCGTAATCCGGCGTACGCTGCGACACAGCCGACGGGTTCTGGTCGCGTCGCCGTCGTATCTCGCGGCCTGCAGCCCCGTCGATTCGGTCGACGACCTTCAGGAACACGGGATATTGATCAATGGCGATCGCAGCGATGGGGGCGATGGCGTGTTTGAGACCTTGCATCGCGGCCGGCGCCTTGCGGTTCGTGCGTCCACAGTGATCGAAGGCAGCGATCTAATTTTGCGCACCTTCGCGCTTGCAGGGATGGGCATTGCCTGGATTCCCGAAGAGACGGTCGCAGCCGATCTCGCTGCCGGCCAGCTACAACGTGTGCCCTTGGAGGGCGGGTTTGACGACACGCGGGTCGAGTTGTGCCTGTTTTATCCGGATCGGGAATTCACGTCCGCTCGGTGCCGCTCGCTGATTGAGCTTTGCGTGCGGTTTTTTGGGCAAGACATTCACGAGCATGCCGATGTGATCGCAGCAGCCCACGCATAGATGGCTCAAGGAACTGCCGCGCGGGTTCTGCGTGTGACCGGCCACTGTCGCCCGCACCGGCGCATTCACCGCGCCGGTGCGGGCTTGCGGCCGGCGGCATGTTCAGTGGCTCACGCGGCTTCCTTGCCGACCTTGCCAACCTTACCGACGCGCACGACTTCGCCGGCAACGGTCTCGATTTCACATCTGTCGGACTCCGGCACCGACCCCGCCGCACGGTGCACATCATGCGTGACGAAACCTTGTTCCCGGCTCGGCAAGTCGAACCATTCACGGTGCGCGAACGAATCGCGAATGTCGTCGAGGCCGCTTTGCCAGTGTTCGAGCATCGTATCGATGCTGAACTCGTAGTCCTTGTAATGCCCTTCATAGGGCTTGTTCTTGTAGATCAGATGCACAACGTTGATCGCGCTGCCATCGGCGGCCTGTTCGGCGAGGCGAAACAGCGGATCCGCCTTCAGCACCGAAGAGGGCACGTGTTCGAGCAATTCCTTGATAAAGCGCGCGTGCTTCTGGCGCACAGCGAGCATGTTTGTGACCGCGCGCGTACGGCTCGAATACTGAATGTCTTTTGCGCGTTCCGATACGTCCATGAAGTCACCCGGCGCATTGCCTTGCGCGCGCCACAGGTCGACCTGGAAGACCAATGTGTCTTTATGCTCTGAATCGCGCAGCACTTCAGTGAGCGGCGTGTTCGAGACGAGACCACCGTCCCAATAGTATTCGCCTTCGATCTCGACGGCCGGAAAGCCTGGCGGCAACGCGCCCGACGCAATGAAATGCTCGGGGATGAGCCGTATCTTCCTGTTGTCGAAATACGTGAGGTTGCCGGTGCGAACATTCACCGCACCCACCGACACACGTATGCCGCCGTCGTTGATACGGTCGAAATCGGCGAATGCTAGCAAGGTTGCCTTGAGCGCCGATGTGTCGTAGTAGCTAACGCAGCCCGGATCCAATTTGCCCATGCCAGCGATGGGCAACGGAAAGCGTGGTGCAAAAAACCCCGGTTGCCCTTCGGTCAGCGCGCGGCCGGCTGCCCACATGCTGGCCCACTTGCGCGACAGTTCGTGCAGGCCCAGCCCTGGCAGCGCCAACGCACTGGCGCTACCCATCCAGTCGAGCGGATGGCAGATCGCGGTCCAGAAACCGCGCAACGCTTCAACGCGCTTTTCCGGCGGATTGCCCGCGATGATCGCGGTATTCAATGCGCCGATCGAGACGCCGGCAATCCAGTTCGGCTCGACCTTCGCTTCGGCGAGTCCTTCTACAACGCCTGCCTGATACGAGCCCAGCGCACCGCCGCCTTGCAGTACGAGCGCGATCTCGTCGTAGCGCGGCAACGCAAATGCATTGCGCTGCGCGCTGATTTTCTGTGTGTCGCTGTGCATATACGCTCCTTATTGCATGGACCAGCCGTGGCTGACAATGATCGATTGACCGGTCAATGCGGCCGACTCGAAACCCGCGAGAAATGCGACCGTGTTCGCGACGTCTTCCACCGTCGTGAATTCGCCGTCGACCGTTTCCTTCAGCATCACGTTCTTGACGACTTCTGCCTCGCTGATGCCGAGTGCCTTCGCCTGCTCGGGGATCTGCTTGTCGACTAGTGGCGTGCGGACGAAACCCGGACATACGACGTTCGCGCGCACACCGCGCGTGCCGCCTTCTTTGGCCACGACACGCGCGAGACCCAGCAAGCCGTGTTTCGCGGTGACGT
>Ga0302220_10003550_pt1 | contig 10761 bp, 17 predicted proteins | sample II_Palsa_E1_3_FD_194572 | JGI IMG/M metagenome (GOLD analysis project Ga0302220, IMG submission 194572) | Peat permafrost microbial communities from Stordalen Mire near Abisko, Sweden - II_Palsa_E1_3 | ecosystem: Environmental > Terrestrial > Soil > Palsa > Peat permafrost | place: Sweden... | reverse complement strand
CTTCCGATCTTAATTCGATATTTTATTTCGTTTCCGCACGCCTGTCCACGATGCAGCTGTGCACATCGTTGTTCCCCAATCGCCTGCGCTACCCCAGGATGCACTGGCTGTGACCCTGCCCAAGACCTGACCCAAGACACCCACAACGGGCCCGTGAGTGGAGGCGATCAGCCTGAGGGACAGGCAGAGGGACAGGATCAGGGAGGCGATCAGTGCAACGCGGACAGCGCCAGGGCGACGTCCGTAACCGTGCCCCCCTGCCGTGCTCTAATCGGCCCAATGGGTGGTGCTGTACTGCTACCGATTTCCATCTGCAGTGATGATGATTCTGCAGCCATGATCATGGTGCATGTCATGGTGATCGGGCTCGACTTTCCTCCTTGCCATACAAATTTACATGTCCTGCAAGTACTCAGCTGCTGAGTGGTCTACGTACGTATTGTAATCAATGTTAGAAAAAAAAAAGCTCTACGTAAATATACGGTGAGGATTAATCAAGTGTTTGGCGAACGCTTGTTGCTGGGCCGAGTGTGCCTTCGGTTTCTTGAATCCAAGGATCTAAAGACGGAAGGTAACAATTTAATTTGAAGCAATGTTTCTTGTGATGGTTCGTTTTATTCAGTTTGTACCTGGATGTGGTCCTCCAACCGCACGCGTGTCAGGGCAACATACAGTTGCCCGGGCGCGAAAAAACGATCGCAGTGGACAATCGCTGCCATCAATGTAAGCCCCTGGACGCGATGAACCGTGAGTGCCCAGGCGGGCAATAGTGGGATCTGCTCTCGACTGGCTACGTTGTATATATTGCATTGAAAATAAATGCGTCTCTCCACGCCCCCCAAAAAAGAAAAAGTATACCAACCACCGCCAGGTCGGTGTTGAGCACGTCGAAACACTTTTTTTTGACGTGCACATCGCCCTTGGGAAATCGCACAATGGGATCCTAATAGAAAAATATGTTTGGTCCATAAAAACATCCAAAACAAAGTAGTACGTACGTCGTCACCACCGCCGCGGCAGTAACCAATGATGTGGCCAAGTGAGCCGGTTGGGACACCAAGGATCCCTCCAAGGGAGATTACGGGCATGCCCACCTTGGTGTGCAAAAGGTCTGGTGCAAACTTGCACACCATGGCCTTGACAACGTCTACAAATAAAAAATAAAATAAAAATGATTAGAGGTGTCTCGTACCACGTCTCTCCGGACGGACAAGCGAGTCGATCACGCGATCCACCGCCTCGAAGGAGACGGCGTGACCGTCCAACTCCGTGAATTTCCTGTGATGGATATTAATAAAATAATTTGGGGCAAATAACGCACTGCAAGTTGATGTCTGCAGCCTCGCTGCGAGTGGCGACGAGGTGAACTACTTTCAAATCTGCAGGCAGCTCCCTTGCCAGAGCGCTTGCGGTTTGCATGTCGATCTCATCCACGTCATTGCTGCCGACGTGAGCAAGAAGACGTGCAAAGCTGGCGGATGCGTCTTGTTGGCGATGTTGGGTGGTGAGACGGACTGTTTGCAAATTGAGGCTTTTCCAAACATCTGTCTCAAAGGCAAAAAGTGGCATTGAGCTCGCCAGAGAATCTTGAGTGAGACCAGCAATGTCGAAGTTGACGACGCCAGCCTCCTCGACATCCATACTGGTGCCATCTGCCACCAGTCGAGCAGATGGGATTGGTGGAAGCTGCTTCCAATCACCAACCATGACCATGGTGATGCCACCCATCGGTCGGTTGCTACTAGTACCTCGAGCAAAGCAACATACCCGGTGCACAAGCTCAATGAGGGCCCCAGTCATCATCGACGCCTCATCGATGACCAGGACACTGGTGGAGCGGACCCGAGCCAGAACGTCACCAGTCGAGCACGCTCGTTGGACGATGTCCTTTAAGGCGGACTTGTTGGCGCACACATCATGAGGGCGCAATCCTGCCCAGTGGTGAAGCGTTGTTCCGCCGGGATACAAGGAGGCGACTTCACCGGTGAGGGCAGTGACGGAAACGCATCCGAGCCTTGTCGACTGGACACGGATGAGCTCCTCCACGATGTAGCTTTTGCCACTGCCAGCATCTCCAGTAAGCAGAACGTTCTGTGTTACGTAGGCGCGCACGCTCAGTTCAGAACCCCGTCATCCTTACCTAGATGTACATGACATTAGGACCCTATACCAATTGCCGAAGGAGGTACGCCAAGACAGCGGTTTTGCCTTGAGATGTCATGGTGCGTTGCCGTGCGTACGATTCGCTTCGTACCAACGAATCTTGTAGCGTCTGGTTCGTTGTACGGGTCGTCTGGGACGGAATCGAGGACTCCTATTGCACGTACTTGCAAAAATGGATGCCAGTCTCACGACGGCAGGCCGTCTGAGTCGTTCAGGTGCGAAAGAGCGACGTGACACGGCCAACCGATTGCGACTTGCCATACAGGACAAGTACGTGACGTTCTCATGAGAAGGGCAGGGAAGTTCAGTTGGTAATGACTAACTTGAATCGGCTGTCAGACACCCGAATTGCATAGTTCCAGTCCTCCATGCCGTCGACTCCCGTTCCACAGCGGCAATGAAGTTTGAGTTGTACAAGCTTGACGAAGACGACATCGATCTCAAGCTGGAGGAACGGACTGTGGGTTGTCTCTACTGCGTCACCTACACAGACAGACGAAAGTCGGTTGTTGAAAGACACGCGAAAACCTGTCGAGCGCATCCAGATCAAGTCGATTCGATGCTGGAGGCCGTAGCTCCGGGAGAAGACAAGGACACCGAAGAGGACAAGCGGAACCAGTTAACGCGAGGTACGTAGAAAGTGACCCTGTCGTTCTTTCAGTTGTTTTTTCCCACCTACAAATAAACCTTCTTTAAACTTGAATGACTGTACCGACGTACAGAGCGCTTCCTCACCACCAACTGGTTGCTGCTCCATGACCTTGCTGCCGATATCGTCCTCCTTGGCAAGAATAAGGAGCTACGCGATTTGGTGGACAAGATCGAAGAAGGCCTTCTTCAATTGGCCTCACGCGCTGATGGAAAGTTGTCACCGTTGGTAAAATGTGCGTTCCCTGCATTATGCCCTGTTCTCAGGCTGACCTTGTAATATATTTGCTTACAGCCATCGCGTATATTTGGAGGCCAAACCCCCCACTGGGCTTTGCCCGATGTCTCATTTTTAATGCCAATCCAGATGCCAATCATGATGACAACCCAGGCCAGGCTGTTGCGGTGTTCTCCCCAGCCGACATCGAGCGCCACAGGAGTATTTATGTCAAAGTACGTAGTCTTTTTAAAAGAGAAACATATAACTGATTGCATGTTGTTTCCTTTAAACAGCAAAAGAGCGCAGGAAGCAAAACCAACATTGACTCCATCGTCCAACAGTACCAGTAAGTTTTCGAAGATTTCTATTAATTATTTCTAAGCAAATTTTTACAATTAGTATTAATCAAGCGTACAAGCTTCCAGGATCGCACCTGGTTATCACTACTGCTGAAGGCAGAGTCATCAAGTTTGGGTCGATTGATCAAACAACGAGCCAACCACCCGGCCAACCACCCGGCCGCCAACTCAGCTTACCACAGAGCACCAAGATCAGTCTGATTAGCAATGATCATTGGTTGAACGGCAAGGCGGAGCGCATCGCTCGTCGTTATCTTGGTATTTTTTTTTTGTTTTATTCTGTCAATTTAGGACAACTTTCTCCATTCACTCGCTAGGGTGCGATAATCCGAAAGGGTTGTCCCCTCGCCTCCAAGTTGCCTGGTACGTACGTAGCTTTGGCCGCTTGCCGACGAAGGGTCAGATCAAGGCGATCGCCAAAGCTGTCTGTTTTTAGTAAACATGCACAAAGTATGTGGCAGAAATACTTTTGTGGACACCTCTCAGACTTTGTGTTATCTTTTTTAAGGAACGAAAGAAGTTTCTTAGACATACTTGTACTAATTAGGAACCTATGATGAATATCAAAGCAACGTGAAGTTTATGTTGAATATAAATGATTTATTTTGAACATAAAATATTTTTCTTTATTCCTTTTTATGGACATCCATATGAATAACGGGATCATAACAACAAAACGACATACATAGGCACATTCAGCATGACATGGCTTCGTCATGGTCTTCGCCGTCGTCTTCGTCTTCGTCACCGTCGTCGTCTTCGTCGTCGTCTTGGCCGTCATCTTCGCTAGCAGATATGCACTCGAATTCACCATCAGAATCCGACGCGTCCCTTTCGACTTCACTCCCATTGATGAGTTTGATGTAAATTTGGCTGCACGGTAGCACGTTCCATTAGAACCAGCAATCGAATAATCTAATTGTTCATAAAGTTACGCATAGTTTTCGATGGCCTGGTTTTCAGAGGGCAGCGACTTGAAGTTGTCCTGTACGTTCTCTGAGTTGTTCTTGATGATGGCGTCTGGAAAAAAGTGAAATATTAGGAGTCTTATTTATGGCATGATTTGCTCAGTTTACCTCTCGCCTGGACCACACGTCTCTTGACCGTCTCCAGTCCCTTTTGAACTCGGTCGAGTTCCTTTTTCTTCTTTTGTAGCTCTTCCTGGTATCGCTGTTGGCGAGCGAACTCGTAGGCTGCCGAACGTTGAGCTTCTGTAAAAAAACTTGCATTTAGATAGGAATAACTGGGCTCAGCTTGCTACGTGAAAGAAACTTGTCAGTAGACGATTCGGAGGTGGCCGCTGCCAGTTGAGACGACGGTGACGGTGAGAGCTACGTAAGAGTATCAACGATTGAGTAATAAAATACGAAAACGGAAGAGGAGCGTCTTTCGCGTACAAACTTGCGCCACTCCTCGTTTTCGAGAGCGAGAGAACAAATCTTTGACGAGTTCTTCTGTAGTCTCTTATTAGACTTACCGATGGCCTTCGACGTCAGCGTGCCACTGCTGACAGCGGCTTTATCGCGCTCCATCTCGCGTTCCAGTTTCCGTACAGACATGGTGATTTTGGCGAACTCGCGCCCCGCGAGCTCGGCTCGTGCGACCACGAATGCCTTGTCGTCATCGCATGATTTGGTCCAGCTACGTATGTCGAGATGTGTATTTTATTAATTTTTTTGTAAGGAAACTTAATCGGCGTACTTCACAGCGAGCTTTGTTCGCAACTCAGCGATTGCTTGGGCATCGTTCTCGTCGTCCCGAAGAAGAAGTTGGACCAGCCTGACTGAATCCTTGATGCGACCGATCTTTGGAGTGAGGACTTTATTTTTTGAAAATTAATTCAAGGTACTGGAGCCTCAGTTCGACGAACGTACGTTTCACCTCCTGAATCATCCTCTCACGAATAAGGCTATACTGAGTTTTGTCAAGCGAGGTCGCTGTCTGCATCTTTTGAAGGTCTTTTCCCCTCTTGACTAGGGTTTTTGAGAGCTTGAGTTGCTATTACCCAAAAAAAAAATAGGTTGATGAAACGGCAAGTTCTTGTACTATGCGCAAGTTGTTGGCGAGCTCCGCATCATTCAATCTGTCCCGACGACGCTGCACGCTCATCGACATGGTTGATGCTCCATGCTATTGAAGAATTACTTTGTCAACAGCAACAACAACAAAATACTATTATTTTACTTGACCGATTCGGCGGTGCTGTATTTCGGACAGTTCCGAGACGGGGAAGCCCGCTCCCTCCAAATACACGCCGTCGAACAATGACTGGCACGCCTCTCCATGCATCTTCGCGTGCATCACTGGGAGCACCGCATGAATATTCTTGAGGATGTCCTCGTCAATTTTGTTGCAGTTGGCTTCGAGCTTTCTGTCGGCGACGTCGTACCAGACTCGTTTGATCTATTTTTTTTAGTATTAAAACATTGCAACTAATAATGATATTCCTTACAGCATTGGGATATTTGGACTTTAGGGCGAGAAGTGTGGCCCTAAAATAAGCGAACGATTCGCCATCTGTTGAAAAAAAAGTTTTCTTTTTTAATAAAATAATTACTATTGGAATTCATTTGGGTACTTTTGATGTCGCACATGCTCAATGCGAGCATGTGCTCGCAACGAGCAGAAAATAGTCCGGCAACTTGGTAGCCCTTTCGGGCCGCGGACGAGATTTCCTTGGATGCTTTCGCATCTGCATCGCACTAAATTATTTTTTTCTTAGCCTGAGTGCGTACTATAAGTAATTTGTAAGGCGAACCATCAGATCTGCATGATCTTCGTTGTTGGTGGACGCACTGGCAGAGCGATTCAACTCCTCTTGAACTTTCTCCTTGGAAAGGAATAGGTCGTCCTCCTCTTTAAGGAGCGGGGATCGCCCTAAGTCGTCCACGGCTTTCTGCCGGAGCTTCAACTTGAAGCAGCCATCAAACATGACGTCGGCTGGACCGAGCTCGGGACAGGCAATACACTTGTTCTAGAAAAACAAAAATTAAATCAAAATCGTGGTAAAGAGAAAACATTCTTACGCTGAGTGAGTCGAAGTTAAACGCTTTATTGAGTGCTAGGACTACTTTTCGTCGCACATCGACTGCGAGCCGAAATGTCTTCGCTTGTATGGTTGTTCCTATTTTTATTGTTTTATCATTTTGACATGGGATCCAGGGAAAATTTACGTACGCGTCATGGTTGACAGGGCGTCCACGAAGGCGTGTGCTGTTGTGCGGGGGTTGCCATGGCACAGTGCAGCAAAAAAGTCCAGGAGGTCGTTGGCAAACCATGTGACCTATGGCGAAACAATAAAACTAGGGAAGTAATCCCAAGCAGGTTGCAGACCTTGGAGCCAGGAGTGCTCAAGAAAAGTGCCGCCTGGATGTAGTGACCGCCATCGTGCACACATCCAGAGTCGCAAGCAAGGGCCGTCACCTTAATCTTCTGGGCGCCTGTGATGATATAGTTGTTCCAATGGAAACTTGGAAAGATCATATCACGTAGGACAGACGTACCTTTAAATGTCACAAGCGTCACGGCAGCCGCGGTGGAGTCGTGGTCATAGTCGTAGCACAGTGAATGGCCACACTTGAGGCAATTGCTGGCGTGTTCGACCTTGTTCAGTTTGAATAAGAGATGGAGAGGTAGCAGACGACCAGTTAATACAAGAGAAAAAGGAAGGGCATTCACCTTGAGCATTGGGAGACCACCTGTGCCAAGGATGGAGCCGCCACACAGCATCGATGCGGAGCAAAATCTGTCGAGGTTGGCATCCACCTCTTGGTAGTGGGCCTCTACCCTCTCGGCCCAATCAGATCGAGTCTTTGTCTCGTTTGGATCGCGATGGTGGTACTGGTAGACCTGGTACACAGACGGACTTGGCTCTGGACTTGACTCAGTCTCTGCGCGTGGCTGCGTGTCGAGAATGATGTCGCCGCCGTCTGGGTTGCCGCTGTCCCAATCGAGGTCCCATGCGGATTCCCACGTTGTTGTGTCCTGAGTGGACAAGCCAGACCCGGAACTTGAAGAGCTGCTGGACGCCGAGGTGGTCGAGGAGGAGGCCACCAGATTGGCCCCAGGATTGGCCCGGGACAATTGCGCAGGCTCTGGGGCCTGACGCGGAGGCTGGGCGCCCTTCCCTTGTCTGGTCCGAGTCGAAGGTGAGCGATGCCACGTTAACTTGCCGCTATTGTCAACGTAATGAACACGCGTCCTGTTCAGCTTTGGTTGGACCACGCGATAGGACTCGAACACCAGAGCAGTGTTCTTTTTAGCGGCCTTCTTGTTGCTCATGGGAGAGGCCGCTGTCGGTGACGGGAAGAGACAAAAAAAAAATTGCCAGGAAAACTATGCGAAGATGTAGAGTACACAAAGTGCCCAGGAGCAGCCCTATCAAAACAGACTCGATATCAATCGCCGTAAACATCAGTTATCCATGCTCCTCGAAATACACAAACTTCAAAAAGTTCTACCTTTTTAACCTTAATCGCTTCCAAGTTCTATAGGAAATGTTACATTATTTACCTTTTTTTCTTTTATGTCCAATATAAATAATTCAAATATTCCTCTATTTATATTCTTTATAAAGGCATTTTAATATTCAATATAAATTCCAAAATTTATATTCAATATAAACTATCGATTTATATTAAATATAAATAAATCACCGCCCCTTGGTTGGACGTTACCGGTTTTTCTTTCCTTCGTCGACCACGATGCCGCTCTCGCGCAGCGATGCCGCCACGGTCGTTCTTCAACGCATCCTCGTTGTCGTGAACGGGATCCTCCTTGTACGTTTTCCTGTCCTAGTGCCCTCGTAAGCAACTCAAAAGCGCGCACAGATCTTTGCCCTTGCGCTCGTTATCACGGGCGCCGTCGTGTCGGCCACGCAGGTCATCGGGTTCACCGTGACGGCGATTGCGCACGGCGTCGTGGCGGTCGGCGTCATCATGCTGCTCGTGCTCGCCCTGGGCCTGCTGGGCACGCTGCGGGCCCACACGACGCTGCTGCTGTGGTTCATCGCCCTGGAGACGGTCATCTGCGTCGTCCTCTTTGGCATCGGCATCGGCGCCAAGGTGCGCCGCAACGACGTCGACATGGCCGCCGACGGCACGTGGACAGAGCTGTACCAGCACGACCTGGCCACGCTCGGCGCCGTCCAGGACGCGTTCCAGTGCTGCGGCTGGCACAACGTGACCGACCGCGCCACGCCGCCCTTCCCCACCGACCCCACCTGCCACACAAACTACCCCGGCTATGGCGGATGCAACGACACCATTTACGGCTACCTGCTGCTGACGGGCAGCGCACCGGGCTCGGGCGAGTACGGGCGCGAGGTCCTGCGCACGTTCCAGAGCACGTACGAGTGCTGCGGCTGGAACTCCACGGACGATGCCGTGTTCCTGCCCTTCTACACCCAGAACTACACCACGTGCGTCGAGAACCTGGGCGCAGGGGTGCCCACGTGCGTGCAGCAGCTGGATGCGCTGTGGTCCGACTGGTACGTCGCCGGCTGGGACACGCTCATCCTCAGCCTGGAGAACCAGTACCACTGCTGCGGGTTCTACACGCCGACGGACAGGCAGCGGCCCACGTACTACAACTCGACGTGCACCGTCGCCAAGAACTACACCCAATCCTGTGCCACGGCCGTTGACGACGATCTGGATGCGCTGCTGGACAAGGTCTCTGCTGGGTGCATCACCGTCGCCGTGCTGCAGCTTGTGGCCATCATGGCGTGCGCAATCTTTTTCAAGATGACCAAGAGCGGTGTCGCGCTCAAGTTTGGCCCGGTGCCAGAGCCGGATCTGGCCCAGCAGCAGCAACAGAGCCAGCAGGACGAACAGCAACATGCTCATGACGAGGAGGAGCAGCACGGTCATGACCACAACGGCCTGCAAAACAACAACAACAACCACAACGGCGGAATGATCGAGCTGGACGAAAAGGCCTAAAGAGGACAACTGACTACGTACCCATTCAGTAATACGTTTCAGTTTACCCAGTCCCTGTTCATGAGTGATCATTGATTCAGCGAACTTTTGATTGGTCCGCACATTTTGGCGAACGCTGTGGATCTAACTAACAAACTTAATTTACTGATTGGCACTGCCGGATCTTGAAAGTCTAGTAAATGTAAACACGGTTGCGATCCCCCAGCTAGATGGAACATTCTCAGATGGAATGAAGAAATAAGAAAACGTACCGTCTTTAGCTCCATGACTCGCTTCTCGACGTCCAGGCCCCTCGCGTTGGCGGTACCGCGGAAAATAAAGTTGCCTCCGGTTGCGGATCGTGACGGCGGCGCTTTCTCCTTGGATAGATAGTTTTCCTCGGCGTCGATTGCTGGGATAAATAAATAAAATAACTATTATTCTGATGGAACTAGAAAGCGGTGTTACCTCGCTGCAGTCGATCGTCTACTTCGCGGTCCTTGCGGCGCTTCACAACGCAGATGTACACCGCCAGAAGGATCAAGGCCAAGGCCAAGAGAGCCCCCACCACCGAGAGTGCGATGACCATCTATCGACAAATAATAAATAAAACGAAACTAGTTGTCACTGTACCGCTTGTGACGAATTGCCAGCCGTGGTCGCAACAACGATCGGCGAGGGGGACGGGCTCCGTTCCGATCCAGTCGTTGGACTGGGCGGGGTAGTCGAGTGTGAAGAAGTCGGTGCAGTCGATGGCGACGGTGTTGGCGATGACTTTGCCGACTCCGTTGCAGCCGACAGAAGAGAGGGCGTGGGCGAAACCGTAGCGGTGGCCGTCGATTCGGCCAGCGTAGCCGATACAGTTGATGACTCTGTGCTAGTGGCAGATGCTGACCCGGATTCAGTGGCCGAGTAAGTGGCAGCGATTGATTCTGTGGAGGAAGCAGAGGCCGACTTGGTGGACGTAGCGGACGCAGAGGCTGACCTGGTGTTGGACGAGCCAGAAGCTGATGCCGTGGCCGATGAAACGGCAGAATGGGCCGTGGCCGATTTAACGGCGGACGGAGTGGCAGAATGGGTGGACGACGCCGTGGCCGATGGAACGACGGATTGGGTGGCAGTTGCCGTGGCCGATGGAACGGCGGATTGGGTGAACGATGCCGTGGTCGATGGAACGGCAGAGGCCGTGGCTGAAAGAGAGGCAGTTGCCGTGGCCGAAGGGGAGGCAGAGGCAGAATCGGTGGCCGAGGTTGACTCAGTCGCCGTGGCAGTGGTTGAATCAGAACCTGAAGCGGTTGCTGTGGCAGCGGATGAAGCGGAACCTGAAGCAGTCGCCGTGGCAGTGGTTGAATCAGAACCTGAAGCAGTCGCCGTGGCAGTGGTTGAATCAGAACCTGAAGCAGTCGCCGTGGCAGCGGATGAAGCAGAACCTGAAGCAGTCGCCGTGGCA